>OFDN01001027.1_pt1 | contig 20151 bp, 21 predicted proteins | sample 1520971 | NCBI WGS metagenome assembly OFDN01 (sample SAMEA94257418, study PRJEB24077) | hot springs metagenome | biome: Aquatic biome; feature: Geographical feature; material: Water | place: India | collected 2012-06-12 | depth 5 m
ATACGCTTCCAGGGGCGGGACGTCACCCGGCTGCCCGCCCACCGGCGGGCGGCCATGGGGCTGGCGCGCTCCTTCCAGATCACCTCGCTGTTCCCGAGCTTCACCGTGCTGGACAATGTGGCGATGGCGGTCCAGGCGCACGCCGGGCACAGCTTCCGCTTCTGGAGGGACGCCGGGCGGGACCGGCGGCTGGGCGAGCCGGCGCGTGCCGTGTTGGAGCGGGTCGGCCTGTCGGCGCGGGCGGACGCGTACGCGTCGGACCTCGCCCATGGGGAGGCACGGCAGCTCGAGCTCGCCATGGCGCTGGCGGGGGATCCCGCCCTGCTGCTGCTCGACGAGCCGATGGCCGGCTGCGGGCCGGAGGAGTCCGCGCGGATGGTGGAGCTGCTGCGGTCGCTGAAGGGCACGGTCACCATCCTGCTGGTCGAGCATGACATGGACGCGGTGTTCGCGCTGGCCGACCGCATCACCGTGCTGGTCCGCGGCCGTGCGCTCGCCACCGGGACGCCCGCGGCGATCCGGTCGGACCCGGCGGTGCGCGAGGCGTATCTGGGTGGGGAGGCGGGGTGATGCTGCGGGTGTCCGGCCTGACCGCCTTCTACGGCCGCAGCCAGGCGCTGTTCGGCATGGAACTCGCCGTCGGTGCCGGAGAGGTGGCGACGCTGCTCGGCCGCAACGGCATGGGCAAGACCACCACCATCCGCAGCATCCTCGGCCTGCTCGCCCCCGCCGCCGGCACGGTGGAGTTCGGCGGGCGGGAGATCGCCGGCCTGCCGCCGCACCGGATCGCGCGGGCGGGGATCGCGCTGGTGCCGGAGGGACGGCAGGTCTTCCCGACCCTGACCGTGCACGAGAACCTGATCGCCACCGCGGCCAACCGGCTGGACCGCCGCCCGCCCTGGACCGCGGACCGGGTGTACGCGCTGTTCCCCACGCTGCTGGAGCGGCGGAACGCATATGCCCGCACGCTGTCCGGCGGCGAGCAGCAGATGCTGGCGGTGGGCCGCGCGCTGCTGACCAACCCCGCCCTGCTGATCCTGGACGAGGCGACCGAGGGGCTGGCCCCGCTGGTGCGCGCGGAGATCTGGCGCTGCCTGGCCGGGCTGAAGGCCGAGGGGCAGGCCATCCTGGTGGTGGACAAGAACCTGTCGGCGCTGATGGAGCTGGCCGACCGGCACCATGTGATCGAGAAGGGCCGGCTGGTGTGGACCGGCGGCTCCGCCGAGCTCGCGGCACAGCCGGAGCTTCAGCACCGGTATCTCGGCGTGTAACCCTCCCGCCCCGGAATTTTTCTTGACGGCCCCGATCCGGCACCGGTCCGCCGCCGTTCATGCTGGGCAGCGGATGTGCGCCCCCGACCGGACGAGGCCGACGATGAAGCTCTTCGAATGCCAGCATTGCGGACAGCCGCTCTATTTCGAGAACACGCTGTGCGAAAGCTGCGGACGGCGGCTCGGTTACCTGCCCGACCGCGGCACCCTGTCGGCGCTGGAACCGGACGGCGACCATTGGCGGGCGCTGGCCGATCCGGGCACGTCCTACGTGTTCTGCGCCAACGCCGTGCACGACGCCTGCAACTGGATGGTCCCGGCCGACGGCGGCGAGACCTACTGCGCCGCCTGCGAGCACAACCGCACCATCCCCGACCTGTCGGACGAGGAGAATCTGTCCCGCTGGCGCAAGCTGGAGCTGGCCAAGCACCACCTGTTCTATTCCCTGCTGCGGCTGGGACTGCGGCCCAAATCCTGCGCCCTGCACGACGAGGGCGGGCTGTGCTTCGACTTCCTGACGGATGGGGTGGACACGGACGGCAACCCAGTGCCGGTGCTGACCGGCCACGCCGAGGGGCTGATCACCATCAATGTGGCGGAGGCCGACGACGCGGAGCGGGAAAAGCGCCGCACCGCGATGGGCGAACCCTACCGCACGCTGCTCGGCCATTTCCGCCACGAGGTCGGGCATTATTTCTGGGACCGGCTGGTGCGCGACACCCCGGCCATCGAGTCCTTCCGCGCCCTGTTCGGCGACGAGCGGCAGGATTACGGCGAGGCGCTGAAGCGCCATTACGACCAGGGCCCACCGGCCGACTGGCAGAACAGCTTCGTCAGCACCTACGCCACCGCCCACCCGTGGGAGGATTGGGCGGAGACCTGGGCGCATTACCTGCACATCATCGACACGCTGGAGACCGCGCGCGCCTTCGGGATGAAGGTGCGCCCGCGCATCCGCAAGGGGCACGAGCTGGCGACCGCGGTCGATTTCGACCCGCACCGGGTCATCGACATGGACGACCTGATCGACACCTGGCTGCCGCTGACCTACGCCGTCAACAGCCTGAACCGCAGCATGGGCCAGCCCGACCTCTACCCCTTCGTGCTGTCGCCCACGGCCATCGAAAAGCTGGCTTACGTCCACGACCTCGTGCGCAAGGGGGGCGGCTGACCAGCGCCGAGACACGGGATCTAGCCAGGGCGGGCCGGCGCGGCTAAGGTCCGGCGCGTTTGCGCCGCGACAGTCCGGAGACCCGCCATGATCCCCCGCTATTCCCGCCCCGAGATGGCCCGAATCTGGGAGCCGGAGAACCGGTTCCGCATCTGGTTCGAGATCGAGGCGCACGCCTGCGACGCGCAGGCCGAGCTGGGCGTCATTCCCAAGCACGCCGCCGAGGCCGTGTGGGAGCGCGGCAAGTGGGAGGTCGAGCGCATCGACGAGATCGAGCGGGAGACCCGGCACGACGTCATCGCCTTCCTGACCAACCTGGCCGAGCATGTCGGGCATGAGGCGCGCTTCGTGCACCAGGGCATGACCTCGTCCGACGTGCTCGACACCTGCCTCGCCGTCCAGCTCAAACAGGCCGGCGACCTGCTGATCCAGGGTCTCGACGGGCTGCTGGCCGCGCTGAAGCGCCGCGCCTACGAGCACAAGGACACCGTGACCATCGGCCGCAGCCACGGCATCCACGCCGAGCCCACCACCTTTGGGCTGAAGCTGGCCGGCCATTACGCCGCCTTCGCCCGCGCCCGCGCCCGGCTGGTGGCGGCGCGCGACGAGGTGGCGACCTGCGCCATCTCCGGCGCGGTCGGCACCTTCGCCAACATCGACCCGCATGTGGAGGCCCACGTCGCGGCCAAGCTGGGCCTCACGGTGGAGCCGCATTCCACCCAGGTCATCCCGCGCGACCGGCACGCCCAGTTCTTCGCGGTGCTGGGCGTGATCGCCTCGTCGCTGGAGAATCTGGCGGTGGAGATCCGCCATCTCCAGCGCACCGAGGTGCGCGAGGCGGAGGAATACTTCCACCCCGGCCAGAAGGGGTCGAGCGCCATGCCGCACAAGCGCAACCCCGTGCTGTCGGAGAATCTGACCGGCCTCGCCCGCATCGTCCGCGGCTATGTCGTGCCGGCTCTGGAGAATGTGGCGCTGTGGCACGAGCGGGACATCTCCCACAGCTCGGTCGAGCGCATGATCGGCCCCGACGCCACCGTCACGCTCGACTTCGCGCTCGCCCGCGCCACCGGCATGATCGAGAAGCTGGTCGTCTATCCCGAGCGGATGCAGAAGAACCTGGACGATCTCGGCGGTCTCGTCTTCTCCCAGCGGGTGCTGCTCGCCCTCACCCAGGCCGGTATGAGCCGGGAGAACGCCTATCTGGCCGTGCAGCGCAACGCCATGCAGGTGTGGCGGCACGGCGGCAGCTTCCTCGACCTGCTGGCCGCCGACGTCGACGTGGCCAAGCACATCAGCCGCGAGGAGCTGGCCCCCATGTTCAACATGGCCTACCACACCAAGCACGTGGACACGATCTTCCGCCGCGTCTTCGGCGAGGGCTGAGACCGGCGCATCCCCGTGCGACATCGTGCGACGCTTTTTGGCGCCGTCGCGGAGTGTCGCACGGGGGGTGATGGGGGATTTGGCTGGTGTTTCAGGGGGTTGGGCGGAGTCGCTCGTGAACGTACGTGCGACAGGGGTGTTGCACGGGGGTTGGGTGGGGGCCCGACGCGACAACGCCGCCCTCTTCATCCGCGCCCACATGTCCTTCTGCCAGTCCGGCACCAGCGCCGCCGGCAGGACGTAGGCGTTGTTCCGCCGCAGCCGCGCGCGGGCCTCGGCGATCATCGCGTGGTATTCCCAGTAGGTCCGATAGCGGAAGTCGTCCGCCTCCTTCCACGCGTTGCGCAGCGCGTCCGGCCCGATGCCGAGCTGCTCCGACACCTGCTTCGGCGTGTAGCCCGCGGCCAGCGCGCGGGCGGCCCTGGCCCACACACGGTCGGGGGTGCGCGAGCGCGGCACCAGCCGCCCTTCCCAGGCGCGGATCGCCGGCGGGCCGGGGATGGCGTCCGGCCCCGCCTCCGGCAGACGCCGGCCGCGTTGGGAATGGCCGGCTTCCGCGCAGGCGATGCGCGGGTCGTTGTTCAGGAAGGCGATCCGCGTGAAGCTCTGGTGGAAGCCGAGCGCCGCCAGCCCCTGCGAGCGGTCGCGCGGCACCGCCAGGGGACCGCGGCGCATGCCGGGAGCGACGGGCATCGGCGGGCCTCCCGGTGCCGGCTTAGGGGATTTTGATCCTATATCGAGGATTGAGTGTGCGCAAGAGGCGTGGGCGGCGGATCCCGGCTCTTGCCCCGCGATCCGCCGCCCACCCTCGCCCCGTCACGTCACGACGGCGTGCCGATCTCGATCCGGCGGGCCACGCTGCGGGCCTCCGGCGGTTTCGGCAGGGTCACGGTGAGGACGCCCTTGTCGAAGGCGGCGCGCACACCGTCCGCCGGATCGAAGGGCAGCCGGAAGGAGCGGGTGAAGGCGCCGTGGGTTCGTTCGACCACGTGGTACTGGTCCTTCTCCTCGTCCCGCTCCGACCGCTTCTCGCCGCGGATGGTGAGCAGCGCCCCGTCGAGCGTCACCTCCACGTCCTTCTCGTCCATGCCCGGCAGATCGGCCTTGACGGTCAGCGCCTCGTCGTTCTCCGACACGTCGAAGGCCGGTTCCGGCGGATCGGGAGCGTGGGTGGCGGCGGGCACGCCCCAGCTCCGCGTCATGTCGTCGATCATCCGGTCCATCCGCCGCCGCAGGTCGGTGAAGGGATCCTCCTCCGCCCGCCGCACACCGCGCCCACCCGCGCGGAAGGGATTCAGCGATGTCAGGTTCATGGCACCCTCCCGAAAGAGCGCACCGCACCTTCGCGGTGCCATGGGCGCAGTGTAGCGCACCCCGGCCCCAAGCAGGATCACAAGGATCGAAGACGGGAGCGGTGCGACGACCGCTCCCGGATGGCCGCGATTTGGTGTATACTGACCGACCGGCGTGCGCCGCCCGACCGATTACTCCGCCATCACCTGTTCGCGGGCAACCGCGAGGATATGGTCCAGCTCCTTGTCGACCCGGTGGTCGGAGATGTCGACATTGCGGGCCTGGAGGTCGGCGATCAGGCGGTTGCGGATGTCGTGCGGGCCGGCGGTGCCGAAATCCGCGTCCAGGATCTGGCGGGCGTAGGCATCGGCCTCCGCGCCCTTCAGTCCGATGAGGTCAGCCGCCCAAAGGCCAGCCAGCTTGTCGCGCCGGGCACGGATGCGGAACAGCAGGTCCTGGTCGTGCTGGAACTTGTTCTCGAAAGCCCGCTCGCGCTCGTCGAAGGTGGTCATGGACAACCGGACTCCTTGGTGGTTTTGCGCTCCCGGACGGCGTTATACAGCGTAAGGCCGGACCGGCGCCACCGCCGAACCGGACCCGGCTGCGGCGCGCCGCCGCATCGAACCAAAAGCGGCGTGCCGCCACGGCTATGGATTTCATAACAAAGCGAGAATCGTCAAGCCCATGTGCAGCGTCGTCCTGCTCCGCCGCCCCGACCACCGCTGGCCCCTGATCGTCGGCGCCAACCGCGACGAGATGACCGACCGCCCCTGGCAGCCCCCCGCCCGCCACTGGCCCGACCGGCCGAACGTGGTGGCGGGGCTGGACGTGCTGGCCGGCGGCACCTGGTTCGGGCTGAACGACGAGGGGGTGATGGCCTGCGTGCTCAACCGCCACGGCACGCTGGGGCCGCAGGCCGGCAAGCGCTCCCGCGGCGAGCTGGTGCTGGAGGCGCTGGACCACGCCGACGCCGCCGACGCGGTGCTGGCGCTGGCCCAGCTCGACACCCGGGCCTACCGCAGCTTCAATCTGGTGGTCGCCGACAACCGCGACGCCTGGCTGCTGACGAACCGCGGCGACAGCCCCCGCCACCGGCCGGAGGTGGTGGAGATCCCGGACGGCGTGCACATGGTCACCGCCTTCGACCTGGACGACCCGGCCGACGCCCGCATCGTCCGCCATTTGCCCGAGTTCCGCAACGCCATGCCCCCCGACCCCGACCGCGCCGCCCCGGGGAGCCCGGATTGGGGCGGTTGGCCGGCGGCGCTGGCCAGCCGCGACTGGCAGGGTGCCCGCGGCGAGGGCGGCGCCATGGACTTCCGGATGCCCAACGGCTTCGGCACCGTGTGCGGCAGCCTTCTGGCCCTGCCCGGCGTCGAGCATCCGGAGCTGGACCCGGTCTGGCACTTCGCGGCCGGGCGGCCGTCGGAGGTGGGGTGGGAGGCGGTGGAGCGGGGATGAGGGTGGCGGCCGAAGATCAGGAAATCAGCCATCTGGTTTCAAGCGCATCGCGCCCGATCGCGTAGCACTTCAGAGCGGAGGGTATCTGCCGGATGGCGATATCGGCGACGCGGGTCGAGGCTGCCTTGGATCGGGTGGTCGCCTCGACCCGCAATGCCCCCGGGTTCTTCCGGCAGAACTCGACCAATCCCTCCAACTGCTCAGGACGATCAACGAAGCGATCCGACCATTTTACTTCCGTGCACTCGGTCGGCTGATTCGATCCATCGTTCCATCGGACCAGATCAACCTCGCAGTAGGCGTCCTGCTGCTCCTTCGATCGTCCACCCCGCTTCCACCGGGCGTAGGCGAGGTCGCCGAAGAACGGCGAGTGGAGCCACTGGGCCACGATCGCGGTCTCGACCAGCTGTCCCATCACCTCACTGTCGTCGGTGACCGGTTGGAACAGTGCAGCCCGCATGGATGGATTGGTCAGATAGACCTTGAACTCCCGTTCCCGTGCGAAGGTGCCGCCCTTCTCGTCGATCCGGCGCAGGCGCGTGATCAGGAACGCCGCTTCGAGGTAATCGAGGTAACGGCTGATCGTCGGCTTCGAGACACCCGACGACTGCGAGAGTTTCTCCAGGCTGACGGCGTTGCCGGTGTTGTAGGCGACGCTGGTGAAGAGCTTGTTGAGTTCCTGGATGTCGGAGATGCCGTAGAGGCTGGGGAGGTCGCGCAGCAATACCTTGTCGATGATGTCGCTCTTGATGAAGCGGGACGGGTTGCCGCGAGCGGCGTCCGACAGGACCGCCTCCGGGTAGCCGCCGTAGTTGATGTAGTTGACGAACTCCGCGTTCAGACGCTCGATACCGTCGGGGCTGCGGAGTGCGTAATCGCCGTCGTCCGTCGGAACGATCAAATCATCCTCGATCCCGATGAAATTCAGATACTCGGCGAAGGTCAGCGGCGGCAGGAGGAAATCGGTGAAGCGGCCGGCGCCCGACTCGTTCGACGCGCGCTTCAGCGCCGCGGCGGCCGAACCTGAGGCGACGAACCGGGTGTTGGGGTAGCGGTCGACCAGCGACTTCAGGTGGACCTGCCAGTCCTTCAGATACTGCACCTCGTCGAAGAGCACATAGGTCGCATCGGCGCGGCCCACGCCGTTGCGCTCGAAGAACAGGTGCAGGAACTTCTCCAGGTGCATGCCGGTGTAGGTCGGCGCGTCGATGGAGACGTACAGGATCGCGCGGGCCGGCACGCCGCGGTCGATCAGACCCTGGACGGCGTGCTGCATCATCACCGTCTTGCCGACACGCCGCGGCCCCATCAGCACCACCGCCCGGCGCAGCTCGGTCTGCACGATCAGGTCGAAGAACATGCGAAAATAGCCGCGCCGCGGCAGGCGGGTGTAGCGGTCCTCGGCCTCGCCCTCGTCCCACCAGGGATTCTCAGCCGCGAGGCTGCCGACCACCTCCTCCCGCGTGATCTCGAGCATGGGGTCCTCGCCGGTTAATGAAAGCGAACTTTATCTAACTTCGCACTCCCGTACAAGTGATTGATCGAAAATCGCAATTCCGCGCCACTTTGTGACGCGGTCCGGCGTCGTTCCCCGGCGTCGCCCCGCGCATTGTGTTCCACAGGGCGGCTTGCTATATCCTTGTGCTCGTTATCCCAGGGATCGGCCCCGCACCGGGTCCGGTCCCGTACGAGTTTGGACCATCACCCCATGACACGACGCCGGCGCATCTACGAGGGCAAGGCGAAGGTTCTCTTCGAAGGGCCGGAACCCGGCACGCTCGTCCAGTACTTCAAGGACGACGCGAGCGCGTTCAACAACAGCAAGCAGGGCGTCATCACCGGCAAGGGCGTGCTGAACAACCGCATCTCCGAGTATCTGATGAGCCGGCTGTCGGAGATCGGGGTGCCGACGCATTTCGTGCGGCGGCTCAACATGCGCGAGCAGCTCATCCGCGAGGTCGAGATCATCCCGGTCAAGCTGGTGGTGCGCAACGTCGCGGCCGGCGACTTCGCCAAGCGCTTCGGGCTGGCGGAGGGGACCGCCCTGCCCCGCTCGATCGTCGAGTACTACTACAAGTCGGACGAGCTGGGCGACCCGCTGGTCACCGAGGAGCACATCACCGCCTTCGGCTGGGCGGCACCCCAGGACCTGGACGACATGGTGGCGCTGTCGCTGCGGGTGAACGACTATCTGTCCGGTCTCTTCCTCGGCATCGGGCTGAAGCTGGTGGACTTCACGCTGGAGTTCGGCCGGCTGTGGGAGAACGAGGACATGCGCATCGTCATCGCCGACGAGATCAGCCCCGACAATTGCCGGCTGTGGGACATCAAGACCAACGAGAAGCTGGACAAGGACCGCTTCCGCGAGGATCTGGGCAAGGTCGAGGAGGCCTACCAGGAGGTGGCCCGCCGCCTCGGCATCCTGCCCGAGGGCGGACCCGGCGATGTGAAGCCGCCCAAGACCGTCCAGTGACCGCTTTCCACCGCACCCATAACACGGAACCCCCAACACGGAACCCGATGAGATGAAGGCCAAGGTCCACGTCACCCTGAAGCGCGGCGTCCTCGATCCCCAGGGCAAGGCCATCGAGCACGCGCTGCACACGCTGGGCTTCGGCGGGGTGGAGAATGTGCGCGCCGGCAAGGTCATCGAGCTGGACCTGACGGCCGCCGACGAGGCCGCCGCCCGCCAGGAGGTGGAGGCCATGTGCAACCGCCTGCTCGCCAACACGGTGATCGAGGATTACGCCATCGAACTGGTGGCGTGAGCGTCGACCACCTCTGTGCGCTCGATCCGGTCTTCGCCGAATGCATCCGCGTCGGCGGGCCGGAGCTGCGTGATTTCACCCGGCCGGCGGGCTTTCCCGGTCTGGTGCGCATCGTCATGGAGCAGCAGCTTTCCACCCGCGTCGCCGAGACCTTGTGGGCGAAGCTGCTGGGCCTGCTCGACCCGGTGACGCCGGAGGGGCTGCTGGCCCTGCCCGACGAGACGTTGCGGGCCTGCGGCTTCTCGCGCCAGAAGATCGGCTATGTGCGGGGGATGGCGGACGCCGTGGCGTCCGGCCGCTTCGACGTGGCGGCGGTGCACGCGCTGCCCGACGAGGAGGCCATCGCGGCACTCTGCCGGCTCAAGGGCATCGGGCGCTGGACGGCCGAGATCTACCTGATGATGGCGCTGGGGCGGCCCGACCTGTGGCCGGTGGACGATCTCGCCATCAAGCTCGGGCTGCAACGGCTGAAGGGCTGGACCGAGCCGCCGACGCGGGCGCGGCTGATCGAGGCCGGCGAGGCCTGGCGCCCGCACCGCAGCCTCGCCGCCCGGCTGATCTGGCACCATTACGTGGCCTTGCAGGAGGCCTCGCGGGTGGTGGGGCGCGCCGCCCCGCGCAGAGTGTCGCAGCGACCTCCGGGCGTTTGACCGCCGGGGCCGGCGGGTGCCACAACGGATCCCGACAAGACAATCCGGCCGCGTCCAACGGCCGGCACGCTTCGGGGGGAAGCCATGCAGCCCATCCAATGGTCCAAGTGGATGAGCGTCGGCATCGACGCGCTGGACGAGGACCATCGTGTCCTGGTCGCCATCGTCAACAAGCTGGCCGACGAGGACAACCGCCGGGATCCGGCCGTCGTCGAGTCCATCCTCGACGAGCTGATCGACTACACCAAACGCCATTTCGCCGCCGAGGAGGCGGAGATGCGCGAGCGCGCCTACCCCACCTACCACGCCCACAAGGGGCTGCACGACAGCCTGACCGAGCAGGTGGAATCCTACCGACGCCGCTTCCAGCTCGAGCGCGAGGCCATCGGCGGCGAGGAGGTGTTCGAGTTCTGCGCGGGCTGGCTGTCCAAGCACATCCTGCGCGAGGACACCCGCTTCGGCGAATACGCCGTCAAGCCGGCTCCGGCGCGGGTCTGACGCTCAGGACCGCGGCCCGGAGAAGGGGTCGTCGTGGGCGGCGGCCTCGTCGTGGCCGCTGCGGTGGCTGTGAAACACCAGAGCCATCAGCCCGATGGCGAGGAGCGCCGTGAGCGCCGAGCCGACCACCAGCGCCACCACCCCCATCAGGCTGAGGTTCCAGGTGGCGAAGCCCTCAAACGCCCACAAGGTCAGCGCCGCCACCGCCACCAGCCCGCTGCACAGGCCGAGGAACATCATCACCCACCGCATCGCCGCATCCCCCGTCACCACAGGCGGCTTAAGATAGGGTGTGGCGGCGGGCATGGAACCCATTTCATGCTTGATGCGGGGCCGGAACGATGTATGCATCGTTCCATGCAATCCATTGGGAAACCGGAACCGGGCATGGCGGCACGTGGCGCACGGAGCGGGGCGATCGGCAGGCAGGCGCGCGGTTCGCGCGCCGACGAGCTGGCGCAGCGGCTGGCCGACGACATCGTGGACGGGCGCCTGTTCCCCGGCATCCGGCTGGAGGAGCAGGAGCTGGCGCAGCGCTTCAAGGTCTCCCGCACGCCGGTGCGCGAGGCGTTGCAGCTCCTCGCCGCCACCGGGCTGGTGGAGCGGCGGCCCAACCGCGGCGCCGTGGTCGCCACCATCAGCGGCGAGCGGCTGGCCGAGATGTTCGAGGTGATGGCCGAGCTGGAAGCCGTCTGTGCCCGCCTGTCGGCCGGACGCATGACGACCCGCGAGCGCAACGCGCTGGAGGTGCTGCACCGCGACGCCGCGGGCTTCGTGCGCTCCGGCGACCGCGACAGCTACGAGGCGGCCAACCGGCAGTTCCACGCCGCGCTGTACCGCGGCTCGCACAACCGCGAGCTGGAGGAGACGGTGCTGGCCGCCCGCCGCCGCGTCTCCGCCTTCCGCCGCGCGCAGTTCACCGTGCTGGGCCGGCTGGCCGGTTCCTGGGCCGAGCACGACGTGGTGGTGCGCGCCATCCTGGCCGGCGACGGCGACACCGCCGCCCGCGCCATGCGCTCCCACGTGCTGCTGGTCAGCGAGGCCAGCGCCGAGGTGGCGGCCCGCCAGCCGGCGGAGATTCCGTAAACGGCGAACTGGGCGGGGGCCGCTCGCGCTGTCCGTCCCGTAGAGAACCTTTCCACCCGCGATGGGCGCATGGATGGCCACGTCGCGGCGTTGACGTTTGCGGCCGGCACGATTACATTAAGGACACTACTCCCCCGGCAGGCTTCGGCCACCGGGCGCGCGGCGGGCCTCGGCCCGCCGTTGCACTTTCTGGGCAAAATTGAATGGTCACAAACGTCTACATTGACGGATTCAACCTCTATTATGGGCTCCTGAAAGGAACTCCTTACAAGTGGCTGGATCTGGAGCAATTCTGTGACCGTCTTCTGCCGCACAATGTTATTCAGAAAATCTACTATTTCACCGCCAAGGTCAACGCGCGCCCGCATGATCCCGACCAGCCGACACGTCAACTTGCCTATCTGCAAGCTCTTGAGACGTTGCCCCGGGTGGAAATCCACTACGGCATGTTCCTCACATCCGTTGTGTCGCAGGTTCTCGTGGACTCCGACCCGGCAACGGGAAAGTGGCGGAGGGCCGGCGGGATTCCCGTTCCCAAGCTGGACGGCACGGGAAATCCTTTAAAGGATTGGGTGCTCAAGTCCGAGGAGAAGGGATCCGACGTCAACCTCGCCGCCCATTTGTTGCGCGATGCCTACAGAGGCCATTGCCGCTGTGCGGTCATCATATCGAACGATTCGGATTTGCTGACGCCCATCCGTCTGGCGAAAGAGGATTGCGGCCTGACCATCGGCCTCGTTCTTCCCAGACCGAAAGGGAGCATCGAGTTGAAGGCGCTCGCGGATTTCCGGATGGATCCTCGATCCCATATCCTTGCCGCTTCACAGCTTCCCGACCCGGTGACAACCGCGGCCGGGTCGATCGGCAAGCCGCCGCGCTGGTAGCGCGACCGACCACGGGACCGGCTCCAAGAGGCCAAGGTCGACAGCAGCGCGGGGCGGGCGTACGCCGCCGGTGACGGCGCGTACACCCACCCCGCGCGCTTGTTCCTCCCCAGACGCGAACGGTGTCGAAGGACGGGTTCTTGTTGAACCTTATGGTCCTGTGAGCGGTTCCTGAACTGATCATTGCCACTGATTGTTCGACTTGTCAACAGATGCTTGCGGGCGTATTCGTTGAACCAACGAGGCGCCGGAGGAACCGGTGCAGGGGGGGCCGAACGCAAGGGGGAAGTCGGCATGGTGGTGCAGATCGGACCGTTGCGCGGCGGACGGACGCCGGCGCCCATGGACGGCATGGGCAAGGCCCAGCTCGCCTACGACCATCTCCGCCGCGGCATCGCCGACGGGTCCTGGCAGTCGGGGGCGCGGCTGCCGACCGAGCGGGACCTCGCCCGCTCGCTGGGGCTGGCCCGCAACACGGTGCGGCGTGCGCTTGACATGCTGGAGGCGGAGGGGGTGATCGCCCGCGGGGTCGGGCGCGGCACCTTCCTGGTCAACGGCGGCGACCCGCACGGCCTGACCCTGCCCGGCGTCTTCGACAACGCCAGCCCGGCCCAGGTGATGGAGGTGCGCATCCTGCTGGAGCCGTCGGTGGCCGAATACGCCTGCACCCGCGCCACCGCGCATGATCTGGCGGAGTTCGAGCGCTGCCTGGCGGGCGGCGAGGCGGCGGCCGGGGCGGCGGAGTTCGACCTGTGGGACGGAGCCCTGCATCAGGCGATCGTCGCCGCCTGCCGCAACGAGCTGCTGGACGGCATCTGCGCGGTCGTAAACCAGATCCGCTCCCGCCCGGAATGGGGCCGGCTGAAGGAGCGCGGCCTGACGCCGGAACGCCGCGCCGTTTACGAGGCTGACCACCGCGCGGTCGTCGCCGCGCTGAAGGCGCGCGACACCGCCGCCGCACGCGAGGCGATGCGGCGGCACATGCTGGCGGTGCGCGACGGCATGTTCGCCTCGTGAACGGAGCGTCCATCACGGCTGCTGCAGCGTTGCCCTTGCGGCGGCGAGGACGGCGCGGGTGAGGTTGGCGAGGCTGCGGCTGGCGATGCGGCTGCGCTGCCAGAACAGCGGCACGTCCAGCGGCCGGTCGGGGACCAGGGCGGCCAGCCGCCCGTCGCGCAGATGGGTGGCGACCAGCAGCGCCGGGTTCATCCCCCAGCCGAGTCCGGCCAGCGAGGCGTCGACGAAGGCCTGGGTGGAGGGCATCCAGTGGGTGGGCGAGGCGATCTCCTCCCCGACGACTTGCCGGATCCACTGCGCCTGCAACCGGTCCTTGCTGTTGAAGGTCAGCCGCGGGGCGCGGCCGAGCGACGCCGCGTCCACCCCGCCGGCGAAATGCCGATCCAGGAAGGCCGGGCTGGCGGTCGCGATGTAGCGCAGCGCGCCGAGGGGTATGCTGTCGCAGCCCTGGACCGGCCCCGCGGCGGCGGACACCGCGGCCAGCACCTCGCCCCGGCGCAGCCAATCGGCGCTGTGCTCCTGATCATCGACCACGAGGTCGAACAGGCAGCCCTCGGTCCCCGCCCCTACCATCGCCATCGCCGTGACGAACCAGGTGGCGAGGCTGTCGGCGTTGACCGCGACGCGCAGCGTCACCGGCGCGCCGTCCGGCGGCAGGCCGGGGAGTTCGTCGCGCAGCTCGCTCTCCAACAAGGCCACGCGCTCCGCGTGCTGGCACAGGCGCAGGCCCGCCGGGGTGCCGGTGCAGGGCGCCCCGCGCACCACCAGCACCGTCCCCAGCCGCTCCTCCAGCAGCTTCACCCGCTGCGACACGGCGGAGGGGGTAACGTGGAGCTGGCGAGCCGCCCGCTCGAAGCTGCCGCTGCGGACGACGGCGGCCAAAGCGGACAGCAAGGCGTAATCCAGCATGGCTTAGCAGTCCTTAATCGAGACAAGGAACATTAAGGACCCTAATCCCGATCGGCGTGCTAACGGAAGGGCGTCCACCACCGGAACCCCCCACGCCATGCCCTCCCCCATCCTCTCCGCCTTCCTGCCCGGCTTCCTGCTGGGGCTCAGCCTGATCGTCGCCATCGGCGCGCAGAACGCCTTCGTGCTGCGGCAGGGGTTGCGGGGGGAGCATGTGACCGCCGTCTGCCTGGCCTGCGCGCTGTCCGACGCCGCGCTGATCCTGGCGGGGGTCGGCGGCTTCGCCCAGGCGGCGGACCGGCTGCCCTGGCTGGAGACGGCGACGCGCTACGGCGGTGCGGCCTTCCTGTACGTCTACGGGCTGCGCAGCCTGTACGCGGCGTTCCGCGCCGACGGGGCGCTGGTGCCGGCGGACGCCGCCCCCGCCCGCCTGGGCCCGACGCTGGCCACCTGTTTGGCGCTGACCTGGCTGAACCCGCACGTCTATCTGGACACGGTGGTGCTGATCGGCTCCGTCTCCACCCAGTTCGCCGGGGCCGAGGGGGCCTTCGCGGCTGGCGCCACGACCGCGTCCGTCGTCTTCTTCTTCGCGCTGGGCCATGGCGCCCGGCTGCTGCGGCCGGTCTTCGCGCGGCCCGGCGCGTGGCGGGTGTTGGAGCTGGTCATCGCCATCGTCATGTGCACGATCGCCACGACGCTGCTAGCCTGACCCTCGCGCGCACGAACCATCGTCCGAGCCGATCAAGGGAGCCCCGCATGTACGTACCCCCGGCCTTCCGCGAAGCCGACCGGGCCGTCATCCACGCGACCATGCGGGCCGCCGGCCTCGCCAGTCTGGTGACGGCGACGGCCGACGGGCTGATCTGCACCCCGCTGCCGATGCTGCTCGCCCCCGACGAGGGGGAGCTGGGCACGCTGTACGGGCATGTGGCGAAGGCCAACCCGCAATGGCGCGAACCGCCGGCGGGGGATGCGCTGGCCATCTTCATGGGGCCGGACGCCTATGTCACCCCGTCCTGGTACGCGAGCAAGCGGGTGGACGGCAAGGTCGTGCCGACCTGGAACTATGTGGCCGTGCACGCCTATGGGCCGGTGGAGTTCTTCGAGGAGGCCGACCGGCTGCTGGAGGTGGTCACCCGCCTGACCGACCGGCACGAGGGTGACCGCGCCGAGCGCTGGGCCGTCGCCGACGCGCCGCCCGACTTCATCCGGGCGCAGCTCCGCGGCATCGTCGGCTTGCGGCTGCCCATCGCCCGCATCGACGCCAAACGCAAGATGAGCCAGAACCGCAAGCCCGAGGACCGGGCCGGGGTGAAGGCGGGTCTCGCCGCCAGCGCCGATCCCGGCGACCGCGCCGCGGCTGCGCTGATTCCGGAATGAGGGCGGACCCCTGCCCTACCGGTTCGCCCCGGGCACCCACAGCACGTCGGCGGTGCCGCGGCCGTTGACGTGGCGGGCCAGGACGAACAGGTGGTCGGACAGGCGGTTGATGTATTTCAGCGCCGGCGCCCCCACCGGCTCGTGCCCGGCCAGCTCGGTCATCAGCCGCTCGGCGCGGCGCGCCACGGTGCGGGCGTGGTGGAGGTGGGCGGCGAGCGGCGAGCCGCCGGGCAGGATGAAGCTGTTCAGCGGCTCAAGCTCCGCGTTCAGCGCGTCGATCTCGCGTTCGAGCCGGTCGACCTGCGCGTCCACGATGCGCAGCGGGGGGTACTTGGGGTTCTCCTCCTCCGGCGTGCAGAGGTCGGCGCCGAGGTCGAACAGGTCGTTCTGGATGCGGCCGAGCATGGCGTCGGTGTCGGGATCGCCGGCGCTGTGCAGCCGGGCGATGCCGAGGATCGCGTTCGCCTCGTCCACCGTGCCGTAGGCGGCGACGCGGACATCGTGCTTGGGCACGCGGGCGCCGTTGCCGAGCGAGGTCTGCCCCTGGTCGCCGCCGCGGGTGTAGATGCGCGTGAGTCTCACCATGACGTCAGCCCCTGGCCCCCGACATGACGGCGAGCAGGAACAGCACCAGGGCGATGCCCTGGAGCGTCACGCGCCACCGCATCATCCGGTTGGAATTGCGCGCATCGGCCGCACCGCCGCGCGCCATGAAGAAGAGCCCCAGGAAGAGCGATGCCAGCACCGCCAGCATCGCCAGGGCCATAAGAACCACGAAGAATCCGCTCATGCCCCGACATATAGCACGAGCCGGCCGGATGGACAGGGCATGAGTGGCGCACGGCGGCCTTTCCCCTTGCGCCGCCCCCCCTTGCGCCGGGCATGGTGCCGCCTCAGATCGTGCGGCAACCACGGCATGGACAGCGAGAGGCGGAGCATGGAACGGCGGACCTTCCTGAAATCGGCGGCGGCCACGGCCGCGACCGCGGCCGCCGCGGGGGGGCCCATCGGCCAGGGCATCATCCGCCCGGCCCTGGCGCAGGAGGCGGCGGCCTTCCCGCCGGATTTCCTGTGGGGCTGCTCCACCTCCTCCTACCAGATCGAGGGGGCGGCGACGGCGGACGGGCGCGGTCCCAGCGTGTGGGACACGTTCAGCCACACGCCGGGCAAGGTGGTGAACGGCGACACCGGCGACGTCGCCTGCGACCATTACCACCGCTATCTGGAGGATGTGGCGCTGATGGCGCGGGCCGGCATGCGCGGCTACCGCTTCTCGGTGGCGTGGCCGCGGGTGCTGCCGCAGGGGGTGGGGCCGGTGAACGCGCGCGGGCTGGATTTCTACGACCGGCTGACCGACGCGCTGCTGGCCCGCGGGATCCAGCCCTGGGCCTGCCTGTATCATTGGGACCTGCCGCAGGCGTTGCAGGACAAGGGCGGCTGGACCAACCGGGCGATCGCCGACTGGTTCGCCGAATACGCGCTGATCGTCGCCGGGCGGCTGGGCGACCGGGTCAACCACTGGGCCATGCTGAACGAGCCGTCAGTGGTCGCCTTCTTCGGCCACGGCGTCGGCGCCCACGCCCCCGGCCTGACGGGGCGGGAAACCTGCATCGCCGCCCTGCACCACCAGAATCTCGCCCAGGGCCGGGCGCTCCAGGCGCTGCGGGCGTCGGCGCGCCAGGGCTGGCAGCTCGGCACCGTGCTGACGCTGCAACCCGTGCACCCGGCGGCCGGGCCGGCGTCCGAGCGCGAGTCGAGCGAGGCGGCGGCCCGGCTGTGGGACGCGCTGTGGAACCGCTCCTGCATCGACCCGCTGCTGAAGGGCGCCTACCCGGTGGCTCTGGAAGCGGATTTCGAGGCGGTGGTGAAGCCCGGCGACCTCGCCGTGGTCAAGCAGCCCATCGACTTCCTCGGCCTCAACTACTACAGCCCGATGTACCAGCGCCGCGACCCCGGAGGGCTGTTCGGCACCAATTTCGGCGGCCCGCCGGAGGGCACGTCGCGCACCGGCATGGAATGGCCGATCCAGCCCGACGGGCTGCTCCAGCAGCTCCGCGAGCTGCGCGACCGCTACGGCAACCCGCCGGTCTACGTCACCGAGAACGGAGCCGCCTTCTACGACTGGATCGGGCCGGAGGGGAAGGCGGAGGACGCCGAGCGCATCCGCTTCATCCGTGACCATCTGCTGGCCGGCCACGCCGCCATCAAGGACGGCGTGAACCTGAAGGGCTGGTTCGTGTGGACCCTGCTCGACAATTTCGAATGGGCGGAGGGCTATCACCGGCGCTTCGGGCTGGTGGCCGTGGACCGCGAGACGATGAAGCGCACGCCCAAGGCCAGCTACCACTGGTTCGCCGACACCGTCCGCCGCAACGCGGTGGCGCCGCTCTGACTGCGGCCGCGGCGACCAGCGCCCCGAGTCGCGCCATCACCCGCCGCCCGTGCGGTGGGGGGGACGCGCGCCTTGATGGAAGGGCGGATGCATCGAAGTAACTTTTGGCGGTGGCATCGCGAGGCGATCGCACCATCCGCTGCATACTATAATATTCTTTCAAGGCTGCTTTTCGACGATGTCCAATCCTTGTCCGGGATTTGCCGCAGTTGTGACGAAATACTGCAAATCGTGACCATACACCGAACGATCTATGTCTCGGCTGAAACGACTGTTACCGTCGAGTGATCGGCGCTCCCCAACGAGAGGCCGATTCATGCAGCAGGGGATGAAGTCATGTTCGGGCGGTCGGTCAGTGCGCTTTTCCTTACGGTCTTCGGTATCGCGGTGTTCGGACTCTTGGCGGAATCAGCGTTGCGCCTGTGGGAAAGCTGGTCGAACCGGCGGGACGGGATGGTCACGCTGGCCTACACCGAAGCCGACCGCACGCTGTTCCGCGGCCTGATGACCATCCGCATCCACCGCGGCGAATCGCAGACCATCCTGGTGACCAAGGACGACGCCCGGCCCGGCCTGGAGGCGCTGCAGCGGCAGGCTCAGGAAACGGTGGCCGCCACCTTCGCCACCATCGCCAGCGTGCCCCTGCCCGGCAGCGACCGGCTGCGCGCCGACCTGCAGCGCCGGTGGGACGCGGTCAACGCCAGCTACTCGATCCTCTACGACGAGGCGGCCAAGCCCCGCGCCCAGCGCGAGATCCGGCGCATCGGCGCCTGGGACAGCGGCTTCGGCGAGCTGATCGACGCCATCTCCACCGTCTTCGCGACGGTGACCAACATGGTGCGCATGGCCGACCCGGAGATCGGCGAGCTGGCGCAGATCCGGCGCTTCGCCTGGCAGGTGCGCGACCGCTTCGGGCTGCAATGCCTGATGCTGCGCCCGCAGGTGCTGGCCTCGCAGCCGCTCGACGCCAAGCAGAACGCCACCCTGAACACGCTGCGCGGCGGGGCACAGGCAGGCTGGACGGGGATGGACGAGATGCTGGCGCGGCCCGGCGTCAGCCCGGAGGTGCTGCGTCTGGCGAAGGAGGCCCGCGCGGTCTACGACAACGCGCTGGTCCGCATCGAGGAGACCATCGCGCGCTTCGACGGCAGCGGCAAGCCGCTGATGGCGCCGGCCGACTGGAACACGCTGTGCCGCGCGCCCTTCGATCCGATCATCGCCATCGGCCTGCGCTCGCTGGACGAGGCGGTCGATCGCGCCGCCGCGATCGTCGCGGAGGAGACGCGGACGCTGGTCACGAACGCGGTCATCCTGGCCGTGCTTCTGCTGGCGGCCGCGGCAGGCGTGCTGACCATCCGCCGCCGCTTCAGCCGCCCCGCCGGTCAGCTTCTCGGCGCCGTCGGGCGGCTGGCGGACGGCGACTACGCCACCCCGGTTGACCGGCTGGCCCACCAGGACGAGCTGGGCCGTCTGGCCGGTGCCCTGGAGTCGCTGCGCCAGGGGGCAGCCGAGGCCCGCCGCCTGTCCGCCGAGCAGGAGGCCCGCCGCAGCGCCGAGCTGGAGCGCGCCGGGCGGATGGAAAGCCTGTGCCGCGGCTTCGACAGCACCGCCGACCGGGCTCTGGGAGCCCTGGGCGAGGCGGCGCAGTCGCTGCGCGACACCGCCACCCGCATGCGCACGCTCGCCAGCGGCGCCAGCACGGAGGCCGGGGCGGTCGCCGCGGCGGCCGAGCAGGCGACCGTCAACGTGCAGACGGTGGCCGCCGCCACCGAACAGCTCACCGCCTCCATCGGCGAGATCTCCGAGCGGGTGCAGGCCAGCGCCACCACCGCGCGGGAGGCGGTGGAGCATGCCCACCGCACCAACGCCACCGTCGAGGCGCTGAGCGAATCGGCCCAGCGCATCGGCGAGGTGGTGAAGCTGATCAGCTCCATCGCCAGCCAGACCAACCTGCTGGCGCTCAACGCCACCATCGAGGCGGCGCG
>OFDN01001030.1_pt1 | contig 20130 bp, 18 predicted proteins | sample 1520971 | NCBI WGS metagenome assembly OFDN01 (sample SAMEA94257418, study PRJEB24077) | hot springs metagenome | biome: Aquatic biome; feature: Geographical feature; material: Water | place: India | collected 2012-06-12 | depth 5 m
GGTCGACGCCGCCCCCGATGGCGACACCGGGGCGGCGATCGCGGCCGCCGTCGAGGAGCTCGATGCCGCGCTGGCCACGACGAGCGGCGACGGGCCCGGCGATCCGCTCGAGCAGCTCGACGAGCTGCGGCAGGCGATGGATGCGGTCGAGCTCGCGCTCGCCTCCTCGCGCACGCAGGCGCAGCGGCTCGCGCACGCCCGCGAGGCCTACCATGCCGCGCGGGTGCAGACCGAGGCGCAGGTGCTCGCCGCGCGCGACGCGATCGGGCAGCGAGGCTCTGCGGGCGCGCGGGCGCGACTGGAGGAGGCGGTCGACGAGCTGCGGGCATCCCGCGCGATTCTCGACACCGATCCGGTCGGCGCGCTCGACGCGGTGCGCCGCGCGCTCACGCACGCCCGCGATGCCGAGGTGCTCGCCCGCTACTGACCCGCTGCTCCGACCGGCGGGGGTCAGCGGGCCTGCAGCGCTGCGCTCATTGACTGGCCTGCAGCCACGCAAGCACCGCGAGCACGCGGCGGTGGTCGCCCGCCGCGTCGTCGAGCCCGAGCTTGCCGAAGATCGACGAGATGTGCTTCTCGACGGCGCCGACCCCGATGAAGAGGGTGCCCGCGATGGCCGCGTTCGTGCGGCCCTGCGCCATGAGCTCGAGCACCTCGCGCTCGCGGGCCGTCAGCGACTGCAGCGGGTCGACGCGGCGGGCCATGAGCTGCGTCACGACCTCGGGGTCGAGAACGGTGCCGCCCGCGGCGACCCGCTCGAGAGCATCCCGCACCTCGTCGAGCGAGACGACGCGATCTTTCAGCAGGTAGCCGACCCCGCCCGTGCCCGCCGCGAGCAGCTCTTGCGCGTAGGCGACCTCGACGTACTGCGACAGCAGCAGGATCGCCACCCCGGGGTGCGCCGCTCGGAGCGCGATCGCGGCCCGCACCCCCTCGTCGCGGAACGTCGGCGGCATGCGCACGTCGAGCACGACCGCGTCGGGCGCGAGGGCGGGCACCGCGGCGAGCAGCGCGTCGGCATCGCCGAACGCCCCGACCACCTCGACGCCCGCCTCCTGCAGCACGCGCACCAGCCCTTCGCGCAGCAGCACCGAATCATCGGCGACGGCGACGCGAAGGGCTGGCATGGGGTTCAGCCTAGGCACCCGGCTCGGCGGCGGCAGGCTTCGTGGGCGCGGTCGCGTCCGACCCCGGGGCGGCGGATGCGGAGCCCACGCCCGCCACCGGCACCGTCACGGCGACGCGAGTCGGGCCGCCCTCGGGGCTCGTGAGCGCGAAGGTTCCGCCGAGCCCGGCCGCACGGTCGCGCAGCCCCGCGAGCCCGTGCCCGGCCTTCTCGGCCGCGCCGCCCACACCGTCGTCGGACACGGCGATCGTGAGCTGCCCGTCGGCGTTCGTGACGCTCAGGGTGATCGCGCTCGCCTGCGAGTGCTTCGCCGCGTTGGCGATGAGCTCGCTCGCCACGAAGTAGGCGGTGCGGGCGACCTCGTCGGGCAGGTTCGCGGTCGCGCCGAGCTCCGACTCGAGCGTCACAGGGATGCTCGACCGGGTGGCCAGCGACTCGAGGGCGGCGAACAGGCCGCGGTCGAGCAGCAGCGGCGGTGCGAAACCGCGCGACACGTTGCGCAGCTCGTCGAGGGCATCCTGCGCCTGGCGGCGGGCATCCTGAATCAGGCCGGCGGCGGCCTCGGGGTCGTCGGCGAGGCGGCGCTCGGCGGCGGCGAGGTCCATCTGCAGGCGGATGAGGCGCTGCTGCGGGCCGTCGTGGATGTCGCGCTCGATGCGGCGCAGCGCCGAGCCCTCGGCGGCGACGGCCGCCTGGCGCGAGGTGAACAGGCTCGACACCTGCTGCTCGAGCTGCTCGTTCGTGAAGCGGCCGAGGAAGGGGCGGGCGATCGCCGCGTGCAGCCAGGTCAGGCCGCGCAGCACGTAGGGCAGCGTGAGCAGCGCGATGACGCCGAGCACGACGGCGAGGGCGAACAGCACCGGCAGCGTGTCGCCGAGGATGCGCACCGCGGTCGGCGGCACATCGGCGCGCAGCCACGGCACATCGCCGACGAGGGCGCGGATCGGCAGCCCGATCGCGACCGCGATGAGCGTGAACCACAGCACGAGCACGACGAAGCTGACCGTCGCGATGATCGGCGCGATGATCGCGCCGTGCAGCAGGCTCAGCCAGTAGCGGCCGTTGGCGAGCGGGCGCAGCCAGCGCTTCCACCAGACCATGGTGGGGTCGGGCCGCCAGTCGGGCTGCGCGATCGGGGCCTCGCCCGAGAGCCGCAGGCGGGCGACCTCGAAGGCGCCGAGGTAGCGCGCGATGAGCAGGGTCAGCGACAGGGCGAAGATGCCGACGACGAAGACGAGCAGGCTGACGGCGCCCGAGATGAACGTGTTGAGCAGGGCGCTCACCGCGATCGCGATGATGAACGTCGGCGCGAGGTAGCCGAGCGCGCGGGGAACGCGGCGCCACAGGGCGCCGTAGCTCCAGCTGTCGGTCGGCGCGGTCGCCGGCGGCGCCGACGCCGGTGCCGACGCGGCGGTGGCAGATTCGGTGGTCATGGAGTCTCCTGGTCTGAGGGTGGCACGGCACGACTGTGACGCGGTACCTCCACCATCGCGAGCGCGGCCCCGCCGCAGAATGCGGCCCGCCCCCGAACCGCGGTGGGGTAATCCCCCCTATTGGTCGACGCGCAGGGCGAGCACGGTCACGGCGAGGGTCACCGAGATCGGGGCGCGCCAGCCCTCGAGCACGGCGGCGACCTTCGCGCGATCCTGGTGGAAGGCGTTGGGCCCCATGAACACGGCGTCGAGCGCCTGCTCGACCGTGAGCTCGACGCGGCTGCGCACCTCCTCGCGCGACACGAGCGCCGCATCCGGGATGCTCACTGCCACCTCGTCCGCCTTGCCGGCCGGCACCTTCAGCAGCTTGAGGCCGTGCCCGAGCTCGCGCATGTGGTCGGCGTCGGGCACCACGACGACGGCCGTGCCGCCCGGGGCGAGGATGCGGCGCACCTCGCTCGCGCTGCCGGGCGCGAAGATGCGCAGGGCCACGTCGACGCTGGCGTCGCGCAGCGGGATGCCCGTCCACACATCGGCGCTGACCGCGGCGAGGCGCTCGTGCGCGCGGGCCGCGACGCGCACCGCCGGCACGGAGGCGTCGAGCACGACGCCGCGCAGGTCGGGGCGGGCATCCAGCACCGCGGAGGCGTACCACCCGGTGCCGCCGCCGAGGTCGGCGAGCCAGCCGCCCGCGCCCGTCGGAACGGCGCCGGACACAGCGGCGAGCACCGCCGCGCGGATGTCGTCGTGCAACCCCTGCGCCTGAAACCGCTCGCGCGCCTCAAGCATCTCGACCGTGTCGCCGCTCGCCGGCGCGCCCTTGCCCTTGTGCGCGGCGCGCAGACCGAGGTAGCCCTGCCGAGCGCGGTCGAAGTGGTGCCGGTTGGCGCAGCCCGCTCCCCTGTCGGCGGCGGCGAGCGCCTCACCGCAGCTCGGGCACTGCAGGATGTCGAAGGCCGCGTCGAGGGTGCTCACTCGCGCAACGGTACCCGCACCGGCGACCCCCGCCCGGTCGGTACGCTGAACGCGGCGACTCCCGAGCAGGTTCGGCGGCCATCCCTCACCAGCGAAAGTCAGCCCATGGCCGTCGTCTACACCCTCATCAACGCCCTGTTCATCTCGATGAGCAACGTGCTGGGCGGGGAGGCGGCCAAGCGCATGCCGCTCGCCGTGGTCGTCGCGATCACCGGCCCGACGACGATCGTGCTGGCTGTCGTGATCGCGCTGCTCTTCCCCGGTGCGCCGAGCGAGCCCGGCTTCTGGATCGGCTTCCTCGCCGGGATCTTCGGCGGCTCGGGCCTGCCGGTGGCCTACCGCGCGTTCGCGCACGGGCCCGTGGGGATCGTCGGCGCCGTGCTCGCCGTGGTCGGCACGGTGTGGCTCACGATCGGGGGCGTCCTGTCGGGCGAGCCGATGACTCCGCTGCGCCTCGCGGGGCTCGTGCTGTGCCTCCTGGCGATCCTCCTGGTCACCTACCGTGCCCCGATCGACGGTGTGCGGCCGAGCATCCGCGGGCCGCTGCTCGCGATCGTCGCCGCGACGCTGTTCTCGGGCTTCATCCTCACCATCAACACGGCTCCCGCCGCCGACGGCCTGTGGCCGGTCGTGGGGGCGCGCTTCGGGGTCACGACGGTCGCCCTCGTCTTCCTAATCGGGATGCTTATCCGCACCCGCGGCCGCCTCCTGCCGCACCGGCTCACCGGGCGCGTGCTGCTCTTCCCGATCGCCGCGGGCGCCACCGACATCCTCGGCAACCTGTTCCTCGTGCTCGCGCTGCAGACCGGCGACCTCGTGCTGCTCGCGATCCTCGCTCCCGCGGCCCCGATCTTCACCGCGATCATCGGTCGGGTGTTCCTGGCCGAGCGCATGACCCGTTGGCAGATCCTGGGCCTCGTCGTCGCCTCGGCCGCGCTCATCCTCGCGTCGCTCTAGCCCTCGCCTCCCGCGGCGCCGGGAGTGTGCGCGGCGAGCGCCTGCGCGATCGCCTCGACGACCTCGAAGGGCAGCGGGCGGGCATGGGGGAAGTGCACCGAGTCGGTCTTCGCGCGGTGCGCCCCGACCAGCGCCTCGAAGCTCTCGTCGCCGCGGTACACGGGGTAGATCGCCAGATGCTTCGCCCAGGAGGCATAGTGCAGGCCGTGGCGGGCGTCGATCATGACGGCGGGCATCCCGTACCGAAACGCCTCGGTGCCGTTCGGGATGCTGCGCAGCAGCTCGGCACGCACCGCCTCGAGCCGCTCGCGCGCAGGCGCGGGTGCCGCAGCGATGTACGCGTCGATCTCGCTCACGTGCTCACCCTGACGCCCGGGCGGCGGCCACGCGCCCGAGCGCGAGGGCGTCGGCCGCATCGAGCGGAGTGATGCCCTCGGCCGCTGCCCGCTGCAGCACGGCGGCGAGCGTGTCGCCGATCGCGTGCAGACGCGCCGTCACGGCGTCGGGGCTCTCGCCGCGCTCGGTGAGCGCGAGGTGGATGACGCCCCCGGCGTTGACGACGTAGTCGGGGGCGTACAGGATGCCCCGGGCCGCGAGCCCGTCGGCCCCACTCCGCTCGGCCAGCGGGTTGTTCGCCGGCCCGCACACGGCGCGCACCGGCAGCTGCTCGATCACGGGTGCGGTCAGCACTCCGCCGAGCCCCGCCGGCACGAACAGGTCGGCGGGGGTCGTCACGGCCGCGTCGGCGTCGATCCAGGTCGCCCCGAGCTCATCGGCGAGGGCGCGGGCGGCCGGGTTGATGTCGGTGACGGTCAGCACCGCGCCGTCGGCCGCGAGCAGGCGGGCGAGCCGCGAGCCGACCTGCCCGAGCCCGGCGATGACGAACGAGCGGCCGGCGACGGCCGGGTCGCCATCGAGCGCGCGCAGCACCTCGCCGATCGAGGCCCGCACGCCGACGGCGGTTGCGGCGCCGGGCTCGCCCGAGCCGCCCGACGCAGCGGGCAGGCCGACGACGTGCGCCGTCCGCTCGCGCACGACGGCCATGTCGTGCTCGGTCACCCCCACGTCTTCGGTCGTGATGTACGTGCCGCCGAACGACTCGACGAGGTCGCCGAGGTCGAGCAGGGCATCCCGCCGCTGCAGGTCGTCGAGAAGGCGCCCCGGCGGCAGCGCGATGACGGCCTTGCCGCCGCCCGCGCCGATGTCGGCGAGCGCGTTCTTCATGGTCATCGCGCGGGCGAGACGCATCGCGTCGGCCATGCCGTCGGCCCAGTGCGGGTAGCTCCACAGGCGGCAGCCGCCGAGGGCGGGGCCGAGCGCGCTCGAGTGCAGGGCCACGGTGATGCGCAGCCCCGACCGCGCGCCGGTCACGGTCGCGACGCGCTCGTGATCGAAGTCGGGCAGCGTGCTCGCGGGCGAGGGGGACGAGGTGCTCATGAAGGCCTCCAGAGGGTGATCCGCACCGCTTGTGGCGATGCATGCGTGCCGCGGGATGTGCGGTCTGCTCCATCCTGGTCTAGCATCGCGCGAGTGGCTGATCTTCAGACGCACCTCACCTGCAACGTCGAGCAGTACTCGCAGCGCATCAAGATGCGTGACGATGTCGACGCCGCCCGCGAGGTGGAGCACTTCGCGAACTTCCGCGCCATCAAGGATGCCCGCGCCGCCGGCGCCGCCCTCGAGAAGCTCGGCTACGGCGTGACGGTGACCCGTCGGTTCATCGCGCGCGGCACACTGCGCGCGACGAAGCAGGCGACGGTCGACGTCGAGTCGGCCGACCGGATGGTCGAGGAGGTCTTCGCCGTCGTCGCCGCGCACCACGGCGACTACGACGGCTGGGCCGCCCCCCTCGTGCAAAGCTAGCCGGCGCACCCCTGCCGGCGCGCTCGATGCGTGCGCGCTCGATGCCTGCGCGCTCAGCCGCCCGCGAGCTTCGGCAGCAGGGCGGCGAGCTGGCGCCGCGTCTCGTTGATCGCGTCGCCGGCCGCGGCACGGTCACCGGCCATCACGGCCCCGGCGACATAGCGCATCACCCCGGCGAGCAGATGGGCGGTCAGGCGCGACTGCGCCTGCAGGTCGCCCTCCGGCTCGTCGGGGCTCGACACGCGCGCGAGGCGGTATTGCACGATCTCGGCGAGCTCGCGCTCGATGACCGCGAACTGGTCGATCTGCCGCTGCATGAGCGTCGGGCTGGAGGTGATCGCCTGCATGCGCCGGCGCATCCCGTCGATGTCGGGGGCGGCGGCGAGCACCGACTGCGCGATCAGCTCGATCGCATCGCCGAGGATGCTCGGGCTCGTGCCCGCGATGAACGACCGCACCCGCGACTCATCGAGCCGGGGCCCGTCGACGCCGATGACAGAGGCCTCTTTGGTCGGGAAGTGGTTGAAGAAGGTGCGCTGCGAGACGCCCGCCCCGGCGCAGATCATGTCGACGGTGGTGGCGTCGTAGCCGTGCTCGATCACGAGGTCGACGGCCGCCGCGGAGATGCGGCGGGCGGTCGCCGCGCCGCGAGAGGTGGGCTCGCTCGCCCGCGCACGGGGTGCGACGGATTCGCTCATGGGTCCATCCTCTCGCGGCACGGCGTGCATCACTCGTACCGCAGCGACTCGATCGGGCGCTGGCGCGCCGCGCGGCTCGCCGGCAGGGCGCCCGAGACGAACGCGATGGCGCTGATGAGCAGCACCACGCCGACCAGGCTGGCAGGCTCGAACAGGAAGAGCGACAGCCCCTCGAGGTCGGCGAGCGGGCCCGCCGCGAGCGCCCCGCCGAGACCCGAGCCGACGAGCATCGCCGCTCCGACGCCGAGCAGGCTGCCGATGACGCCGATCGTGACGGCTTCGAGGCTGAACAGCGCGAAGATGCGGGAGCTGCTCATGCCCATCGCCTTCATGAGGCCGATCTCGCGCGTGCGCTCCTGCACGCTCATGAGCAGCGTGTTGACGATGCCGAACGCGGCGGCGATGAGCGCGACGACCGCGAAGGCGTTGAGCACCCCCGTGATGCCCGCGATGATCGTCGTCACGATGCCGAGCTGGTCTTCGATCGTCTGCGCGCTGAAGCCCGCGTCGTCGAGCGCCGCGGTGACGGCGTCGAGCTCGTCGGCCGTGAGGCCGCTCTCGAGGTAGGCGATCGCGATGACCGAGTTCTCGTCGGCGCCGTCGATGCCCGCGGTGCGCAGGCTCGCCAGCTCGGTGACGAGCGCGTTGTTCGCCCCCGCCCCGCTCGCGAACAGGCTCGAGCGGCTGACCCCGACGACCTCGGCCTCGACCTCGTGGGCGGCGCCGGTGATGTCGGTCATCCCGATGACGATGTCGGCGCCGACCGCGTCGGCCGCCGTGTCGAACCCGAGCGCGTCGAGGTAGTCGTTCGGCAGCACGACCTGGAAGTCGTCGGCGTTGTGGTCGAGCTGGTCTCCGGCGTCGAGGTCGGCCACCGTGACGGCCGACTGCGGGTTCACCGAGAACTCGAACTTCGCGCCGTCGTCGTGGCTCACCCAGTCGGTCGAGACCGAGCGCACCGGGTCGATGCCCGTGATGCCGTCGATGCCGGCGATCGTGTCGAGGTCATCGTCGGTGAGCGGCTCGGCCTGCGCACCCGCGAGCGGGGCACCGCCGGCCTGCGAGCTCGACGAGGTCGACGTCTCGGGGTCCCACTCCGCGGGGCCCTCGCTCTCGGCGGCGATGGTCGCGTCGGTCTGGGCCTGCACGAGCAGCACGTCGTCGGCGGCGAACGCGTTCACCTGGGTCTCGATGTAGTTCGAGACGCCGGCGCCGAGCGCCGTCGTGATGGTGAGCGTGAAGGCGCCGACGAACAGCGCGAGCACGGTGAGGGTCGTGCGCAGCTTGGCGCGGAAGGTATTGGCGACCGCGGTGCGGGCCAGGTCGACGGTTCTCATCGGGCGACCTCCTCGCTCGCGGCGCCGACCGCGACGGGCGCGGCGCTGTCGCTGACGATGCGGCCGTCGCGCAGCACGATCTGCCGGTCGCAGCGCGCGGCGAGCTCGTCATCGTGCGTGACGATGACGACCGTGATGCCGCGATCGCGGTGCAGGCTGAACAGCAGGTCTTCCACGACGGCACCGGTGGCCGAGTCGAGGTTGCCGGTGGGCTCGTCGGCGAAGATCACCGACGGGCGGCCGGCGAGGGCGCGGGCGATGACGGTGCGCTGCTTCTGCCCGCCCGAGAGGGTCACGGCGCGGGCGTCGGCCTTCTCGGCGAGGCCGAGCGCGGCGAGCACCTCGCGGGCCCGTTCGCGGCGGGCGCCCCGACGCTGGCCGGCGATCGTGAGCGGCAGGGTCACGTTGTCGATGACCGACTGCTGCGCGTTGAGGAAGAACTGCTGGAAGACGAAGCCGAACTCGCGGTTGCGCATCCGGTTGAGGGCGCGCGCCGAGAGCGACTGCGCGTTCGTTCCGTGGATGCGCACCTCGCCGCTCGACGGGGTGTCGAGCACGGCGAGCAGGTGCATGAGGGTGCTCTTGCCCGAGCCGCTCTTGCCGACGATGGCGACGCACTCGCCGGCGGCGATGCTGACGGTCACGTCGGTGAGGGCATCGAAGCGGTTCGCACCCGAGCCGTAGTGCTTCGAGAAGGCGACGGCCTGCAGCGCCGGAGGCGCCGGGTCGTCGACCGCGGTGGTGGGGGTCATGGGTCTCCTTGGTCGGGGATCGGTGCGAGCACCGGGTGGGTTTCGTGAACCGCGTCGGTTCGGGTCGAGACTTACAGTAACTGCACTTTTCTATGCAGTAACTGCAGATTGCCGATGATCGCGGTAAGCGTGTTGCTGCTGTGCGGTCGCGGGATGGCCGCTCGTTGGCGCACGACGCCCGTCGTTGAGGGTCGCCCCGCTGGGGTCGCGCCCACCGACCCCGCGACGCTCCCCGACTCCGTGCTCCCGGCGCTCCTTCCACAACAACGGAACGGCTGACGATGATTCACCCGTTCCGTTGTTGTGGAAGGGGCGGCGGGGGTGACCCTGGTTGGCGGCTCTCGGCGAAAGGACACGGCGCGCAGCGCGAGCGCGAGGGATGCGGGATGCGAAATGCGGGGTGCGGGGTACGGTGCGCAGCGCTGAGCGCACGGCGCGCGAGTCGGGCGGCGCGGCGTGCTGGTCGCGGAGACCGCGGCTAGAGTCCGACCGACTCGAGGTCGGCGACACTCACCGACACCGCGGCGGTCAGGTCGGCGATCGTACGGGGGCGCTCGGGCATCCAGGTCAGGCGCTTCTTCCAGCGGCCGCGGCCGAAGCCGCCGACGAGCGCGCGCAGCACCGCCGTTTCGTCGAGGTCGGCGTCGGCGAGCGTGGCGAGCTCGGCGGGGTTGAGGCCGAGCGGCTGCGCGCCGTTGCCGAGATCGGTGCCGTAGAGCAGCTCTCCCCCGGTGGCGCGGAAGGCGCGCACGTTCTCGAGCGCGACCGCCCGTGCGACCGGCTCGTGGATCGCGAGCGTCGACACCCAGCGCTGCCCCTGGGCGACGGCCCGCTCGATGACGGCCGCGGGCAGCACCTCGCTGAACGGCGTGTGGGCGAGCACGTCGACCCCGGCCGCGATCGCGCGCGCGGCCTGACCGTGGCCCTCGACGTGGGCGACCACCGGCAGGTCGAGCGCTCGTGCCTCGGCGACGACGTCGGCGAGCAGCGCGTCGCTCCACACCGGGCCCGCGGCGGCGTGCAGCGCGATCTTGATGCGGGATGCTCCTGCCGCCAGTTGCTCGGCCACCGCCAGCTCGGCATCATCGGCCGAGGCGACCTCGCGCACCGCGCCCGCGGGCGCCCAGGCGCGATCGCTCGGGTATCCGCCGGGCGCCGTGAGGAAGGCCCCGGCAAACTCGACGGCGACGCCGAACGCATCGGGTTCGGCGAGCGCGGCGAGAGCGTCGGGGTCACCCCCGAGGTCGACCACGCGCGACAGCCCGCCCGCGGTGAGCGCCGTGCGAGCATCCGGCGGCAGCAGCTGCAGGTGCACGTGGTGGTCGGTGAATCCGGGCAGCAGCACTCCGGGGATCTCGATCACCCCCGCCGGCAGTGCGGCGGGCGCGGGGCCGACGTAGTGCACCGTGCCACCTCCGCGGCGCACGAGGCTCGGGCCCATCCACGTGCCGCGCCACACGTCGCCGACGCGGAAGGTCGCGGGCGGCGCATCCATCGCCTTCGGGGTCACGCCTGCCCGATCTCGGTGCGCACCGCGAACAGCTCGGGAAAGAACGTGAGCTCGAGCGCGCGCTGCAGGAAGTCGACGCCGCTCGAGCCGCCCGTGCCGCGCTTGAAGCCGATCGTGCGGCGCACCGTGCGCAGGTGCCGGAACCGCCAGAGCTGGAAGTTGTCCTCGAGGTCGACGAGCTCTTCGCACGTCTCGTAGATACGCCAGGTGTCGTCGTCGCCGCCGTGCGCGCCCTCGTAGATGGCGACGAACACGGGCACGAGCTCGGGCGTGAACACGTGCGCCTGGGTGACATCGCGCTCGAGCACGCTCGTCGGGATCGGCACGCCGTGGCGCGCGAGGAAGCGCAGGAACTCGTCGTACAGGCTCGGCTCGTGCAGCAGCCCATCCAGCACGGCGTGCGCCTCGGGGTCGCTCTCGAACACCCGCAGCATGCCCGCGTGCTTGTTGCCGAGGATGAACTCGATCGCCCGATACTGGTGCGACTGGAAGCCGGAGGAGTTCGCCAGGAAGCCGCGGAACTCGGCGTACTCGGTCGGCGTGAGGGTCGCGAGCACGCTCCACTGCTGGATGAGGGTCTCTTGGATGTGCTTGATGCGCGCGATGCGCTTGAGCGCCCCGCCGAGGTCGTCGTCGATGAGGCACTGGCGGGCCGAGCGGGCCTCGTGCAGCAGCAGCTTCATCCAGAGCTCGCTCGTCTGGTGCTGGATGATGAACAGCAGCTCGTCGTGGTGCTCGGGCTCGCTGATCGGGCGCTGCAGCTGCAGCAGCTCGGGCAGGGCGAGGTACGAGCCGTAGCTCATGCGCGTCGAGAAGTCGGTGACGACCGAGTCTTCGATGGCTCGGGTGTTGTCGGCCGCCGTCGAGGGCAGGTTCTCGTTCATGGCAGCCTCGCTCATGGCAGCTCCGGAGTGTGCGGGGGCGGCACGCGCGTGCCGCCGAGGGCCGAGCCGGGCCGGGTGGCCGCGGCTTCGAAGGCGGCGCCGAAGGCCAGCAGTCGGGCGTCGTCGTAGGCGCGACCCGCGAAGGTCAGGCCGATGGGCATGCCGATGTCGGCCATCAGCCCCATCGGCACCTGCACGCACGGGATGCCGAGGTGTCGCGGCACGAGGTTGCCGTTGGCCACCCAGGTGCCATTGCGCCACGCGAGCTCGGCGCTCGCGGGGTTGACATCGGCGTCAGCGGGCCCGACATCGGCGACGGCCGGGAAGACGACCGCGTCGAGGCCGAGCTCGTCCATCCAGGCCTCGAGGTCGCGCCGTCGCGTCTCGGCGAGCCCGCGCACCCCCTCGGCGATGGTCGGGATCTGGTCGAGCGCGGGCACCCCGCTCGCCCGCGCGCGGTGCACGTAGTCGGCGAGGTCGACGTCCTCCGGCGCGAAGCGGCTGAGGTGATCGTCGTACTGCCCGGGCAGCGAGCCGGGCGGGGTGGGGAAGATCAGCTCCGGATCCACGTCGGCGAGCCGGTGCAGCGCGGGGTCGCCGTTCGCCTGGAGGAACTCCTCCCACCCCCACATGCTCAGCTCGTAGAGCTCGTGGTCGGCGAAGTGCGGCGCAACGAGGCCGCGCGCGACCATCGAGCGGTCATCCGCCCGCCCCCGGCTCTCGTAGTTGGTGACGACCGGGAAGTCGACCTCGCCGACGGTCGCCCCCGCTGCTTCGAGATCGGCGCGCGCCTTCTGCCACTGCGCGATCACGGTCGGCCGCGTCTCGATCGGGTCGTCGCCCCCGAACTCGGCCCCCAGATACATGCGCGGCACACCGAGTCGCGCGCCCCGCAGCGCGGCCGGGTCGGCGAGCGCGGGGTACGACGGCGGCCGCAGCTGCGATGACGGCGGGATGCTCACCCACGGCTGCACCCGCCAGAAGTCTCCGCGGCTCTGCGCGTCATCGGCCACGACCGCGTCGAGCACCAGCAGCAGCTCGGCCATCGTGCGGGTGTAGGGAACAACAACGTCCATCGTCGGCACGAGCGGCCAGTTGCCGCGCACCGAGATCACGCCCCAGCTGGGCGTGTAGCAGCACAGCCCGTTGTTGCTCGCGGGGCCGCGGCCGCTCGACCAGGTCTCTTCGGCGAGGGCGAAGGCCGCGAACGACGCCGCGAGGCCGGTGCCCGATCCGTTCGACGAGCCCGAGCCGAACGGCGCCGTCAGGTAGGCGGGGTTGTATGGGCTCTCGGCGCGGCCGTAGAGCCCGCGCTGCATGCCGCCGTTGGCCATGGGCGGCATGTTCGTCAGCCCGAGGCAGATCGCGCCTGCAGCGCGCAGCCGCTCGATCGTGAAGGCATCGTGCTGGGCGACGAGGTCGGCGAAGGCGGGCGAGCCGCTCGCGACGGTCAGGCCGCGCACCATGTAGCTGTCTTTCGCAAGGTACGGGATGCCGTCGAGCGGGCCGAGCGCCCGACCCGCGGCGCGGCGCTCGTCGCTCGCGCGGGCCTCGGCGAGGGCATCCGGATTGTCGACGACGACGGCGTTGAGCGCGGGTCGCGCACCGTCGGGCGAGGGCTGACGGTCGTAGGCCGCGATGCGCGCCTGGTAGCCCTCGACGAGCGCGACCGCGGTGGTGCGGCCCTCGGCGAGCGCCGTGGCCAAGGTGGGGATGTCGGTCTCGACGAGCGGCAAGCCTCGAGTTGACCCGCTCGTCACGCGCCGCTCCCCGCGACGCTCCCCGCGACGCGCGGCTGCTGCTGCGTGATGCAGTGGATGCCGCCGCCGCGCGCGAAGATCTCGCGGGCGTCGACCGTCACGACCTCGCGGCCGTACGCCTCGGCGAGGGCCTCACGGGCGCGGGCATCCGCCACCGGGTCGTCGAAGCCGCACGCGATGATGCCGCCGTTGACGACGAGGTGGTTGACGTAGCTGTAGTCGACGAAGCCCTCCTCGTCGCGCAGCTGGGCGGGGGCGGGCAGCTCGATGAGTTCGAGGGTGCGGCCGCGGGCATCCGTCGCCTGGCGCAGGGCGTCGTAGATCGCGGGCATGACCGCGTGGTCGGGGTGCTCCGGGTCGTGCTGCGCGTGCACGAGCACACGGCCCGGGCTCGCGAAGGTGGCGACGATGTCGACGTGCCCGCGGGTGCCGAGCTCGTCGTAGTCGCGCGTGAGGCCGCGCGGCAGCCAGATGGCCGTGGTCGTGCCGATCGTGCGGGCGAGCTCGGCCTCGACGCGATCCTTCGTCGCCCAGGGGTTGCGGTCGGGGTCGAGCTGCACCGTCTCGGTCACCAGCACGGTGCCCTCGCCGTCGACGTGGATGCCGCCGCCCTCGTTGACGAGCAGGCTCGGCACGCGCGTCACGCCGAGCTCGTCGAGGATGCGCGCGGCGATGAGCGCGTCATCCGCGCAGTCGGCGCCCTGGCCCCAGGCGTTGAAGATCCAGTCGACGCCGCCGAGCTCGCCCGTGACGTCGTCGATGACGAACGTGGGGCCGAAGTCGCGCATCCAGAAGTCGTTGAGCGGCGCCTCGATGATCTCGATCTCGCTGCTGAGCATGCGGCGGGCCCGCTCGCGCTCAGTCGGGTCGACGACCATTGTCACGGGCTCGAAGGGCACGATCGCGTGCGCGACGGCCGTCCAGGCGGCGTAGGTCGACTCGCGCGCGGCCGACGAGTCGCCCATCACCTCGCCCTCGCGCGGGAACGCCATCCAGATGCGCTCGTGCGGGTCGGTCTCGGCGGGCATGCGCCAGGCCATGGATGCTCCTCTCACGCGGCCCGTGCCACCTCGCGCGGGCCTGCCGCGAGCCTACCGACCCGCGCGCATCGCCGCCGCGGTGCGCGCGGCCCCCTCCCGCACCGCGCTATCGCACCGCACTATCCCACCGTGCTACCGCACCGAGCGGATCGGCAGCACCGCCAGCGCCCCGAGCACGCTCAGCGCGATCGCCGCCGGAAAGAGCCCCGCGAAGCCGAACGCGAGCACGACGGCGCCGGCGAGCGCCGGCGCAAGCGTCTGCGGCAGGGTCGCGGCGATGTTGACGACGCCGAGGTCTTTCGCGTGCGCGTGCGAGTCGGGCAGCACCTGCGACACGAGCGCCGTGTCCACCGCCTGGAATGCCCCGAAGCCGAGGCCCGCCAGCAGGGCGAAGACGATCATGCCGGCGAAGGTGGGCCACACCCACGGCACGACCTGCGCGAGGGCCACGATGAGCGAGGCGGCGACGACGAACGGCTTGCGGCGACCGACGCGATCGCTCCACGGGCCCGAGACGGCGACCGCGACGATGAGCGTCGGCAGCGCCGCGGCCGAGACGAAGGGCAGCAGCGCCACGGCCTCATCGCCGAGCCCGATGTAGTCCTGCAGCAGGTACAGCTGGTACGCGACCACCAGGAAGTACCCGGTGTAGAGCAGCAGCCGGCCGGTGAAGGCCCAGAAGAAGTCGGGGTGGGCGATCGGGTCGACCCAGAACGTCAGAGCGAAGTCGCGCAGCCGGAACGGCGGCCGCGGCTCGCCGCGATTGTCGCCCGAGCGCGTGAACACCGCGAAGAGGGTGAGCAGGGTCACCGCGGTGCCCGCGAGCACGAGGTAGGCGCCGGGGATGCTGCCGGCCAGCACGGAGGCGAGGATGACGCCGCCGAGCGACCCGACCATCGTCATCGCCCCGATCACGGCGGCGAAAGTGCCGCGCACCGCCTCGGGCACCCGGTCGGGCAGCATCGCCGAGAACGGGCCCTGCACGACGTTGAACGAGATCTGCACGAGGGTCCAGCACAGGGCGACGAGCAGGATGCTGCTCGACAGCCCGAGGGCGATGAGGGCGACGCCCCCGACGAGGGCGCCCCCGACGATGAACGGCGCCCGCGAGCCGAAGCGCGTGCGCGCCCGATCGCTCACGGTGCCGGCGATCGGTTGGGCGATCATCGCGGCGAGCGCGCCGATCGTCGTGACGACGGCGAGGTTCGCCACCTTGTTCTCGGCATCGATGAGCTCGACCTGCAGCGGCAGCAGCACGGTCGGAATCGCCCCCCACAGCAGGAAGATGCCGAGCGTGCCGGGAACGAACCAGAGCAGCAGGCGGCGCAGCGGGCCCTGGATGCGCACGGGCAGGCTCGCGGCGGGCTCCGTGCCGGCGGCCGGCGGGTTCGCGGTGGTCGACATGGCGCATCCTCCCGTGGCGCTCCGTCGCGCCGAGCCCAGCGTACGACGGGGTGCCGGCGACACGGTGCCGGCGACACCGTGCCATCGCCGCGGGAGGCGACCTAGTCTCGGGAGGGTGACGAACCGCATCGACGCGACCTCGCTGAGCACCGACGAGCAGCTCTCGCTGCTGTCGGGCGCCGACTTCTGGCGCACGCGCCCCCTGCCCGACCACGGGGTGCCGAGCACGATGCTCGCCGACGGGCCGCACGGTCTGCGCGCCCAGCTCGAGGCGACCGACCACCTGGGCCTGGCGAGCAGCGTCGCCGCCACGTGCTTCCCTCCCGCGGTGACGCTCGCGAGCAGCTGGAACCGCGCGCTCGTCGAGGAGGTCGGGGCCGCCGTCGGGCGCGAGGCCCGCGCGCTGGGCGTCGACGTCGTGCTGGGGCCCGGTCTCAACCTCAAGCGGCATCCGCTGTGCGGTCGCAACTTCGAGTACTACAGCGAAGACCCGCTGCTGAGCGGGCTGCTGGCGGCGAGCGCCGTGGCCGGCATCCAGAGCACCGGCGTCGGTGCGTGCCTCAAGCACTTCGCCGTCAACAACCAGGAGCACCGGCGCTTCGTGATCGACGCCATCGTCGACGAGCGCACCCTGCACGAGCTTTACCTGCGCGGCTTCGAGATCGCCGTGCGCCAGAGTGCGCCGCGCATGGTCATGGCCGCCTACAACCGCATCAACGGCGACCACGCGACGGATGCGCCGTGGCTGCTCACCGGCATCCTCCGCGAGCGCTGGGGCTTCGACGGGGTCGTCGTGAGCGACTGGGGCGCCGAGGCCGACCGCGTCGCGGGCGTCGCGGCCGGCATGGACCTCGAGATGCCCGGCGGAGCAGGAACCGAGCCGGCCGTGCGCCGCGCGCTCGACGACGGCAGCCTCGACGCCGCGCACGTCGCCCGCTCGGCGCAGCGCATCGTCGACCTCGCGCTGGCGGCGCAGGATGCCCGCACCCAGCCCGCCCCGACGATGGCCGAGCTGCTCGACCCCCACGACGCGCTCGCCCGCCGCGCGGCGGCGTCGAGCACCGTCGTGCTCACGAACGACGGGATTCTGCCGCTCGCGCCCGGCACCCGCGTCGCCCTCATCGGCGCTTTCGCCGAGCACCCGCGCTATCAGGGCAGCGGCAGCTCGCTCGTGACCCCCACGCGCCTGACGACGGCGCGCGCCGCGCTCGAGGCGGCCGGGCTGACGGTGTCGTACGCGCCCGGCTACGACCCGGTGCGCTCGCGGCCCGATGCAGCGCTGGTGGCGGAGGCCGCGGCCCTGGCGGCCGGGGCCGACGTGGCCGTCGTCATGGTCGGGCTTCCCGGCATCGCCGAGAGCGAGGGCTTCGACCGCGACACCCTCGCCCTGCCGGCGCAGCACGACGCCCTCGTGACCGCGGTCGCCGCCGCCAACCCGCGCACCGTCGTCGCGCTCAGCGTCGGATCACCCGTGCTGCTGCCCTGGCGCGACACCGTGCCGGCCATCCTCGTGAGCCACCTGGGCGGGCAGGCGAGCGGCGCAGCTCTCGCCGATGTGCTGCTCGGCGCGATCGAGCCCGCTGGGCGCCTCGCCGAGACCTGGCCCGCCGCGCAGACCGACGTCGCGAGCGACCCGTTCTTTCCGGGCGACCACGCGCAGGTGCACTACCGCGAGGGCGTGTTCGTCGGCTACCGGCACGCGACGACGGCCGGCATCGTGCCGGCGTTCCCGTTCGGGCACGGCCTCGGCTACGGGGCGAGCACGTGGGGGGCGGCGCGCGTGAGCGCCGCATCCCTCGCGGGCGACGGCGCCGTGACGGTGAGCGTCGACGTGACGAACACCGGCGACCGGATGCGGGCCGAGGTCGTGCAGGTCTACGCGCACGACCGCTCGGGCGCAGTGCTACGACCGCGCCGCGAGCTCGTCAGCTTCGCGCGGGTCGAGGTGCCGCCCGGCGAGTCCCGCACCGTCGCGGTGACCGTCGAGGCCGAGGCCCTGCGGTTCTGGGATGTGCGCGCGCACGACTGGGCGCTGCCGAGCGGGCCCGTCGACCTCGAGGTCGCGCGCTCGAGCGCGGCCGTCGAGAGCGTCGTGACCGTGCAGGTCGCCGGCACGGTGCGGGCCGACGAGGCAGGGCACGGCGCGGTGGAGCCGCCGAGCACGCCCCCGATCGCCGCGACCGATGAGCAGTGGGCCCGCCGCCTCGGGCGGGCGGTCCCTGCCGCGACCCCGAGCCGTCCGTTCACGCGCGAGTCGACGCTCGGCGACATCAGCGGAACGCTTGTCGGGCGCGTGATGCGTCGCGTCGTGATGCGCATGGCGCCGGTGAGCGACGACGACCGCGCCGACCCGGCCTCGATGGCCCTCATCGAGCGGAGCATCGACGAGCTGCCGCTGCGCGGACTCGCGCAGATGTCCAACGGGCGCGTCGGCTGGTCGACGGTCGACGCGATCATCGCGTTCGCCAACGGGCGACCGCTGCGCGGCGTCGCAGCGCTGCTCGGCCGGCACTGACCGCGCGCGCGGGCGCACCCACCCGAAGAGTGCGCCCGCGCGGGGTGGCGCGCCCGATCGAAGCGGGCACGCCGGAGCGCTACCCCCCTAGCGCTCCTCCTCCTCAGCGCGGGTGAGGCGCTGGGAGATGTAGACCGGGATGAACGACAGCAGGATGAGCACGGTCGCGATGACGTTGACCTGGGTGGCCTCGTTGGGGCGGGCCATCTGGTTAAACATCCACAGCGGCAGCGTGTCGACACCGGCCGGGGCGGTGAAGATCGTGACGACGATCTCGTCGAAGCTCAGCGCGAAGGCGAGCAGACCACCGGCGACGAAGGCCGTGCGGAACTGCGGGAAGGTGACGAGCCGGAAGGTCTGCCACAGGCTGGCGCCGAGATCCATCGAGGCCTCCTGCATGCTCGGGTTCATCCGACGCAGGCGCGCGAACACGTTGTTGAACACCATGACGATGCAGAAGGTCGCGTGGGCGATGATCATGCCGAAGTAGCCCACCTGGATTCCGGCCGGCTCGAGCACGTTGTTGAACGAGTTGCTGAAGGCGACACCGGTGACGACGCCCGGAAGCGCGATCGGGAGCACGATCAGCAGGTTGACGGTGTGCTTGCCGAAGAACTCGAAGCGCTGGAGGGCGAACGCGGCCAGGGTGCCGAGGAGCAGCGCGATGACCATCGCGCCGGCGGCGACGATGACCGAGTTCTGCACGGCGGCCCAGAGGGCCTCGTTCTGGAAGGCGCGGACCCACCAGTCGAGGGTGAACCCGCTGATCGGCCAGTTGGCGATGGGGGCGACGTTGAACGAGTTGATGATGACGAGGAACAGCGGTGCGTACAGGAACAGCAGGACGATGGCGACGACGACGCCGAAGGCGACCTTGGTGCCGCGGGTGAGTCTCAGCATGAGCGCGTCACATCCTCTCGAGGGCGCCGGTGCGGCGGGTGACGACCAGGTAGATGACCACGAAGGCGATCGGGATCACCGAGAACGCGGCCGCCACGGGCGGGTTCAGGTTGATGTTGGAGGCGATGATGCTGCCGATCATCTGCGCGTTCGCCCCGCCGACGAAGCGGGCGACGATGTAGTCGCCGAGGCTCAGCGAGAAGGTGAACACGCTGCCCGCGAGCAGTGCCGGCCAGAGCAGCGGCAGCACGACCGTGCGGATCGTCGTCGCGCCTCGGGCGCCGAGGTCGGCGGAGGCGTCGAACAGGTTGACGGGGATCTGCCGGATCGCGGTGTACACGGGCAGCGCCATGTACGGGAACCACAGGTAGGTGAGCGTGAGCACGACGGTGAGGAGGCTGAAGCCGGGCCCGGTGATGCCGAACGGCGCCATCACCCAGTTGAAGAAGCCCTCCTCGGTGAAGGTGATGCGCATGGCGAGGATCTTCACGAGGTAGCCCGCCCAGAGGGGCAGGGTGATCGCGACAGCGAGCACGGCGCGCAGCCAGGGTGAGGCGAGCTTGGCCATGAAGATGCCGAGCGGGATCGCGAAGGCGGCGCTCAGCAGGGTGACGGCGAGCGCGATGCCGAGGGTGCGCAGGGCCGTGGTGACGTAGGCGGGCTCGCTGAACACGAGCACGAAGTTGTCGAGGGTGAAGCCCGGGATCACCTTGGAGGTGAAGGGGTCGATGAACCAGAAGGCCGTGACGAGCAGCAGCGCCAGAGAGACGATGTAGAGGCCGATCAGCCAGGTGAGCGGGAGGCTCAGGAGGCCGACCAAGCGCATCCAGCGATGGCGGTACAGCAGCGTGGAGAGCGGCTTGCTCTTCGCGGCGGCAGGAGTCGAGCTCGGCGCCGTCGGCGGTGTCGCGATCGCGGTCACGAGGGTCCTTCTTCGCGGTCGGGGTGGAGATGAGGGGTGGGGGTGCGGAGGGGC
>OFDN01001031.1_pt1 | contig 20078 bp, 16 predicted proteins | sample 1520971 | NCBI WGS metagenome assembly OFDN01 (sample SAMEA94257418, study PRJEB24077) | hot springs metagenome | biome: Aquatic biome; feature: Geographical feature; material: Water | place: India | collected 2012-06-12 | depth 5 m
CGCCGTCGCGGCGACCGCGGCCCGCCTGCGCGCCCCCGCCACCGTGCACGCGCTGACCGTCGCCCCGCCCGACGGCGTGCCCCGCTACGAACCGCCGCGAAGGATGGCGGACGAGCGGCCGGGGGCCGCGGCGACCGCCCGCATGTACCCCAACATGAGGTGGGAGGCCCTGTCCTCCTCCACCCTGCACGCGTTCGACCGCAACCCGGCCACACTGTTCCTGACGCTGGGCATGCCGGCCCGCGGCGTGCTCGCCATCGGCTGGTACGCCCCGCTGCACGACCGCGCCCGCGCGCTCGGCGCCCGCAGCGTCCTCTGCGGCACCATCGGCAACATGACGCTGAGCTGGGACGGGCTGTGCGGCATGGCCGGCATGGCGCGCGACGGCCGCTGGCTGCGCACCCTGCGCGAGGCGGCGGCGGTGGGCAGGGCGGAGGGGATATCCACCCGCCGGGCGCTGCTCCGCTACGGCGTGAAGCCGCTGCTGCCGACGCGGGCGCAGCGCTGGCTGGACGACCGCCGGGGCGTGCCCCGGCCGAGCAGCGAGCGCGGCAGCGCCATCCATCCCGATTTCGCCCGCGACACCCGCATGGACGAGCGGCGGATGGACATGGGCCAGGATTATGCCGGCGACACCGACACCACGCGGCGGCGCTGGCTGGCCCGCGTCCAGACCCTGCCGCCGGTGGTCGGCACGCTCGGCAACCTGTTCGGGACGGAGTTGCGCGATCCGCTGGCCGACCTGGACCTGCTGGAATTCTGCTTCGCCGTGCCTGACGAGCAGTATCTGCGCGACGGCACCACCCGCTGGCTGGCCCGCCGCGTGCTGGCCGACCGGCTTCCGCCGGAGGTGCTGAACGAGACGAGGACCGGACTTCAGGGCGCGGAGTTCCTGCACCGCATCACACTCCAGCGAGACGCGATCGCCAACGGTGTCGAGTCGCTGGAACGCTCCCCGCTCGCGTCCCGCGTGCTGGACGTCGCCCGCATGAAGCGGATCCTGGCCGACTGGCCGACCGACGCCGCGACGACCAATTTCGGCGACGTCGGCGCGGTGCTGCACCGCGGCCTGCACATCGGCCAGTTCCTGCGCTGGATCGAGGGCGGCAACGGGTAGGGGCGGCGCCCTTCACCGGCTCACGGTCGGGGCATGGGACGGAACGCCGCGATCGGCGTGATCTCGGCCGCCGCGGGCCCGCCGCACACGGTCCCCCCGGACGCGGTCAGCCATGCGTGCGCCCGCACTTCGCGCCCGTCCCCGATCGCCACGCCGATGCACAGGTGCGAGGGGACACCACGCCGGCGCAGCATCAGGCAGGCCGCCAGCGCCTGCTCCAGGCAGGCGGGCCTCCAGGGAAGGCGGCGCGCCGCCGCCGTCACCGCCCGGCCGACGGCCGACGCCGCCGCATCCGCCGTGGGCGGCGGGCAGGCCTGTCCCGACGCCTCGACCCGGCCCGCCAGCCGGGCCACGATGCGGAATGGCAGGACGGCGAGTGCGACACCGACCACGGCCAGCGCGACGGCCGCTTCCACCACACGCAGGCGGTGGGCGGCCCGGCTCATCCCGAAATCTCGATGAGGCCACGGTCGGCCATGCGGTGGAGCAGTTCGAGCACGTCGCGCTCGATCACCTCGGGCGCCCCGTCATAATCGGCGGCAAGGGCGGCGCACAGGTCGGAGACGCGGACCGGCGTCTCCATGCGGCGCCAGACATCGGCACCGATGACATCCAGCCCGAAGTAGCGACCCAGGTCGACGCTCATCAGAACCACCTCGCCGTCCACTTCGGCGGCCAAAGGGTCACGGCTCTGAACCACGGTGGAGGAAACGGCCACCGATCGGTCGACATCCACGACGCTCTCTCCCACAGGCGGACACGCGATGGTGGTCTTTACCACCCGAACGACAGCCCGGCAAGGCCGCCTATTTCTCGGGCGCCCACCATTTGGGAGGCGGGCCGTCGAAGGCCGGCTTGCGTTCCGCCGGTTCGCCATCGCCGGCCACATCGGCCAGAAGACGCGAACGCGCCACGGTGCGGGGCGGCGATTCCCCCTTGGCGGCGCGATGGTGGTTGAGGGCGGTCAGGAATCCGGTCGCGGCCTTGGAGCGGCGCTGGGGCGGCGGCGGGAGGGCCACGGTCGGCCGGTCGCCACGCTCCTGATCGGCCAGAACCAGCGCGCGGTCGGCAATGCGGCGCCGGAATTCCACATCCAGGGCATCGAAGGCGGCGGAGGCCAGATCCAACTCCTCGTCGGAGGAGTCGTCCATGGCTTTCTCCAAAAAGCCGGTGAGAAGCCGGAACTCGACGACGCCCGGCACCCGCTCACGGCGCACGGCTTCCGCGAGCACTCGGATCGCGCGCAGCCCCTGCTGATCGAACTGTCCGGTGGTCATCGATATGTTGCGCCATTAACCAAGTGAGATTTCCACATATCGCGTCCGCTGGGGTCCGTCAACGGGTGCGACACCGATGCCACGGGCACAGTTGCCGTCAAGTCACAGTTTCCGCACCGAAGGACCGGAGCGCCGCCATGGTGGCCGGCAATTCACCGGCCAGCCGGTCGCTCAGCCGCTCCAACTCCTCCGGCGGCGCCTTTTCGATCCGGGCGGCAAGCCGGGCGAGCCGCGCCGCGCCGATGCTTCCCGCCGCCCCTTTCAGCGCGTGGGCCGGCGCGCGTGGGCCGGAGCCGTCCTCGATGGCGGCACGTATGTCGGCCGCCAGTTCCGCGGCGTTGCGTTCGAAGGTGTCCAGCGCCACCGTCCAGACGGCTGTGCCGACCGCATCGAACACGCTGCGCGTCTGCGCCTCGTCGAGGGGCGGTCCGTCCGCCGGCGGGGCGGCGACCGGCACCGGCGGCTCCGCCGCAGGCCCCGTCGAGCCGGCGACCCGGGCCAGGGTCGCCAGCAACCTGGACGGGTTGACCGGCTTGGTCAGGTAATCGGTCATTCCGTCGGCCAGCAGCGCCTCCCGATGACCCTTCATCGCGTTGGCGGTCAGCGCCACGATCGGCACCACGCCCGCCGGTCCGGGCAGCGCGCGGATGCGGCGCGTCGCCTCCGGACCATCCAGGATCGGCATCTGCACATCCATCAGCAACGCGTCGAAGCCGCCGCCAGCCGCCGCCTCCAGCGCCTTAAGCCCATCGTCCACCGCGGTGACCAGGTGACCGGCACGTTCGAGGATGGCGGTCACGATGCTGCGGCTGACCTCGTTGTCCTCCGCCACCAGCACCGACAGCGACCGGGTCGACACGACGACCGGCTCGGCCGCAGCCTCGGGCGCCGCCGAGCCGGGCTGGCAGGGGATGGTGAGATGGAAGACGCTTCCCTCCCCCTCGACGCTATCGACGTCGATCTCGCCGCCGAGCAAGGCCGCCAGCTCCCTGCAGATCGCCAGTCCGAGCCCGGTGCCGCCGAACCGCCGGGTGGTGGAGCCGTCGCCCTGGGTGAAGCGCTGGAACAGCCGCGGCCGGAGGTCGTCCGGGATGCCGATGCCGGTGTCGGCAACCGAAATCCGCAGCAGCAGGCCGCCGTCACCGCAGGTCCCGGCACGCTCGGCGCGGACCTCGACGCTGCCGGCGGGGGTGAACTTGACCGCGTTGCCGATCAGGTTGACGAGGATCTGGCGCAGCCGCACGGGATCGGAGCGCAAGCGGTCCGGCACCCCGTCCCCGGTCCCCCACCCGAGCGACAGCGATTTATCAATGGCCAGCGGACGCAGCAGGTCCACCACGTCGCGCAGGAGTTGGCGGAGGTCGAAATCCACGGTCTCAACGGCGATGCGGCCGGCCTCGAGCTTCGACAGGTCGAGCACGTCGTCGATGATCTGCTGCAGACCGGCGCCCGAACGGCGGGCGATGTCGATCAGGTGGCGCTGCCCGGCGTCGAGGTTCGGCCCTTCCAGCAGCTCCAGCGCGCCGAGGATTCCGTTCATTGGTGTGCGGATCTCATGGCTCATCGTCGCCAGGAACTCGCCCTTCAGCCGGCTGGCGCGGTCGGCCGAGTCGCGGGCCTGCCGCAGATCGTCCTCGATCTGCTTCTGCGCCGTGATGTCGCGGATGATCCCGGTCACCAGCCGGCGGTCATCCACCTGCCAACTCGCCAGGACCATCTCCAAAGGGAAGGCCGAACCGTCGCGGCGGCGTCCGGTGGTCTCCAGCCGTATGTCGGCGCCCCGCTCGACGTCGCCCCGTACGGCGTCCATGATCGCCGGCACCAGGGTTGTGACCCGGCCCCCCACGACATCGGCGGTGCTGTACCCGAACAGCCGTTCGGCGGCGGGATTCACGCCGTCGATGATGCCGATGTGGTCAAAGGTCAGGATCGGCTGCCCCACCGCATCGACCATGCGGCGGTAGCGCGTTTCACTCGCCAGCAGCCGCTGCTCCGCCATCTTGCGTTCGGTGATGTCGGTGGCGCTGCCGCGGTATCCCAGGAACCGGCCGGACTCGTCGAAGATCGGCCGCCCGCTCACGCTGAACACCCGGTCGCCGGCCGTCAGCCGCGCCCGGTACTCGAAGCTCCGGAAAGGGCGGCGCTCGGCGAGGGTGCGATCGTGCTCGTCCCATTTGGCGTCGTCGCCGGGTTCTCGGAGCGCCACCTCCCGGCGGGTGCAGCCGATCAGGCTGCGCCCCTTCGACAACTCCGATGCAAGCGGCCCGGTCAGGTTGGTGAAGCGCAGGTCGGGACCCATCTCCCAGAACCAATCCGACGCCGTCTCCGCCACGTCGCGGAAACGCTGCTCGCTCTCCCGCAGCCGCCGTTCCGTCGCGCGTGCGGTCGATTGTGCCGTCGCCTGGCGGGCGGACTGGCGGGCGGCCAGCCACGCCAACGCCAGCAGGGCCGCCGTGCAGGCGGCCACCGCCCCGACGTAGATGGCCCGTCGGACCAGCAGCTCCGCGTAAAAGGCGCTCTCCGAAAAACTGGCGATCACCACCAGCGGGTGGTTCGGGAGCGTTCTGAAGGCGATCAGCCGCCGCTTCCGGTCCACCGGTCCGGTGGCCTTGGTGAAGCCCGTGCCCTGCCGGCGCGCGATGGCCATCAGTTCGCTGCCACCGAGATCGGCACCGATCGAGAGGTCGTCGATGCCGGACTGCGCGCGCAGGATGCCGTCCAGCCCGATGATGGCGATGGCCCCTCCATGACCGACGTCCAGCTCCTGAAAGGTCCGGCTGAAGTAGAACGGATCGATGGACGCCACCAGGACACCGCCGAAGTCGCCGTCCCCCGTCTCGATGGCGCGCGTGAGCTGGATGGACCACCGACCGGACGCCCGGCCGAAGACCGGCTTGCTGATGTACAGGCCGCGTACGGGGTCGTCGCGCTGGACGCGGAAGTGCTCACGGTCGGACAGACTGATCCTTTCGGGGGCCGAATCGACGCTGGTCTGCGCGAGCCGCCCGTCGGAGTCGACGATCGAGAGCTGCACCAGAACGTCGGACCGCGTCTTCGCCTCGCGCATCACGTCGCGCAGGTTGGGGTGCCAATGGCCGAACTTGCGGATGTCGTAGCCGACGTAGCGCAGGATCTGGTCCGCCTCGGAGATCACCCGCTCGGTCTGTTCGGCGATGATGCGCGCCAGGTTCCCGGTGTCGCGCTCCGCCCGGGCAGCCGCCTGCCGTTCGCCGGAGACGATCAGCAGCAGCGCCAGCCCCCACAGCGCCACGACGATCGCCGCGGTCCCGGTCCAGATCGCCACCGTGAAGCGCCGATGCCCCCTGTCCTGATCCACCATGCCCCTGCCGAGACCCCTTGGTCACCCGCCGCCGCTCCGACACCCGGTTGCCAAGCGGTCCGGATCACGCATGCCGAACCCTTCTACGCCTTTCGGACGAGGTTTTCACCGGTTCCTCGGATGCGAAACGGGGCTTGCGGTTGCCCGCGGTCGCCGAATCCGGGTAAAGTCGGCCGCAGGGACGGACACGGGCAGTTCACGGGACGGAAGCATGATAAGGGGCCGCGCCTCGACGATCGCCGTATCGCTGCTCACCCGGATCAACGTCATCATCCTGTCCACGACGGTCATCGTCGGCGTCATGGCGCTCGCCGTGTCGGTCGAGGTGACCGAGACCCAGCAAACCGACAGCCTGATGCGGCGCGCCGAACTGGTTGCCGCCCTGCACGCCGATTCGCTGGCCGAACCGGTGTGGGAGTTGAACGACCGCATGGCGCAGGGGATGATCGACGCCCTGCAGGCCCGCGATCCGGCCATCCGCTCCATCATGGTGTTCGAGCCGGGCAAGCCCACCCCCCTGGCGGAAACCGCGCGGGCGGGATCGCGCGGCTCCAGCACCACCATCGAGAAGCCGATCATGGTCCGCGGCCCCACCGAGCGGCTGGAGCGGGTCGGCACGGTGCGGCTGGTCTATTCGCTGGACGAGGTGCACGACGCCACCTTCCGCGCCCTGGCACCGGTCGGCGGGCTGCTGCTGCTGTCGCTGGTGGCGGCCATCACGGTGATCAGCGTGGCCCTGAACTCCCAGGTGCTGCGTCCGCTGAGCCGCCTCACCCGCGCCACCCAGGAGCTGGCCCGGGGCAACTACCGGGCGCGGATCGACAGCGAGCGCACCGACGAGATCGGCCTCCTCACCCGCAATTTCAACGACATGGCCGTGAAGGTCCAGGATCACACCGAACTGCTGGAGCATAGGGTGCGCGAACGCACCGAGGCGCTGACCACCCTCAACGACACGCTGGCCGAGCGCAACCGCCAGCTCACCGACAGCATCAACTACGCCCAGCTCATCCAGACCTCGATCCTGCCGACCCGCGACCTTCTCGGCAACGTCCTTGGGGAGCACTGCATCATCTGGCGCCCGCGCGAGGTGGTCAGCGGGGACTTCTATTTCTGCCGGGAGACGGACGACGGCATCGTCATCGGTGTCGCCGACTGCACGGGGCACGGGGTGCCGGGCGCTTTCATGACGATGACGGCCAGCGCCGTCCTGAACACCGTCATCGACCGGCTGGGCGCCGCCGACCCCGCGCGCGTGCTGGAAGCGGTCGACCGGGAGGTGCGCGCCGCCCTGCACCAGGGCGACGCGCCCGTCGAAGGCAGCTTCGACGACAACGGCCTGGACATGGGCCTCTGCTACGTCGCCCCCGGCGAGGGGCGGGTCGTGTTCGCCGGCGGGCGCATCTCCCTCTTCACTGTGACCGCCGACGGCGTGACGGAGCTGCGCGGCGACCGGGAGAGCCTGGGCTACCGGCGCGGTGGCGATGTGCCCCGGTTCACCAACCGCGAGGTGGCGCTGACCCCCGGGCGCGCCTTCTATCTCGGCACCGACGGGCTGACCGACCAGTCCGGAGGCGACCGCGGCCTCAGCTTCGGCAAGGGCCGGCTGAAGGCCATGCTGGCCGAGCATTGGCGGCTGCCGCTGGACCAGCAACAGGCACTGTTCGAACGGTTCCTCAGCGATTACCAGCATGGCCGGGTGCAGCGCGACGACATCACGCTGATCGGCTTCCGTGTTCGCGAGGACCGCGGCCGCGCGCTTCAATCGTCGGATCGCGGCGCGCTCGCGGCGGAATGACGCAGCCCCGCCCTGCAGACGGGTGCGTCGCTGTGACAAGGCCTTTCCTTGGCACAGCCTGATGCGGACGTTGCGCATCGCATGTTATATCGTTGCGTGGAGCGGGGCGCAAAAGACCTTCCCGATTGTGTGCTTTCACTCCCAATGAATTGCATTACCGCGTATGCTGCGCTCCAACCGCTGAGCGAGACGGCAAACTGGAGACAATGGCCCCATGACGGCGCCCGTCCTGATCGTGGTCGAAGACGAATCGTCGCTTCGACGTGACATGGTCGAGTATCTGAGGGACTGCGGATTCGACGCCTACGGCGCCCAGCACGGGCGTGAGCTGGACGACATGCTGGCGAAGCATGACGCGTCGGTGGTCGTGCTCGACGTGAACCTGCCGGGCGAGGACGGCTTCAAGATCGCGGCGCGGCTGCGCGAGCGCCGGCTCGGCGTGATCATGGTCACCGCCCGGACATCGACGGTCGATCGCGTGGTCGGCCTGGAGATCGGGGCCGACGCCTATCTCGTGAAGCCGGTGGAGATGCGCGAGCTGGAAGCCCAGGTCAAGTCGCTGCTGCGACGGCTGGACAGCGCCCAAACCTCCGCCGCCCCGCCGCCGCCCGCTCCGGCGGAAACGCCCGACGCGGCGGAGGAGGAACGCTGGCAGCTCAACGCCACCGACTGGTCGATGACGAGCCCGCGCGGCGTGCGCATCCCGCTCACCAGCATGGAGATGCGGCTGGCGACGGTGCTGGCGCAGCACGCGCGCCAGGCGGTGTCGCGCGACCAGCTTTGCCAGGCGCTCTACAACCGCCGCTGGAACCCAGAAGACCGCTCCATCGACACCGTCGTCGGGCGCCTGCGCCACAAGATCGAGGCGGCTCTGGGCGACGCGGCGCCTCTCAAATCGGTGCACGGCGTCGGCTACGTGTTCTCCGCCCCCATCCGGGTGCTGTAGGCCGTCAGCCCGCCGCCTCCGCCCCGTCGGTCTCCGGCGTGTGGCGGGGGAAGGTCAGGGTGAAGCTGGTGCCGCGGCCAACCACGCTGTCCACGGCGATGCCGCCGCGCAGCGGCCCGACGGCAAGGTTGTGGACGATGTGCAGCCCCAGGCCGCTGCCACCCTCGCCCCGCCGTGTGGTGAAGAACGGCTCGAAGATGTGGGACAGATGGTCGGACGGGATGCCCTTGCCATCGTCGGTGTAGACCAGCCGAACGGTGTCGGCGTCCGGCTGCGTGATGGTGATGGTCAGCCGGCCGGACTGCCCATCGTCGTAGGCGTGGGTCAGCGAGTTCATCACCAGGTTGGTGAGGATCTGCGACAGCACGCCGGGAAACCCGTCCATCTCCAGGTCGACCGGGCATTCCACGGTGACGCTGTGGTTGCCCATCCGCAGGTTCGGCTGCAGGCTGACCAGCGTTTCCTGGATGTAGGCGCTCAGGCCGAAACGGCGGCGTTCGGAGCTGGCGCGGTCCACCGCCACCTGCTTGAAGCTGTGGATGAGCCGGGCCGCCCGTTCGCAGTTGGCGAGGATCAGAGCGGTGGTGTCGATGGCGGTCGTCAGGTAGCGCTGGAAGTCCGTCCGCCCGAGTCCGCCGCCATCGACCCGTGCCTTCAGCTTTCCGGTGGCGTCCGACAGGTGCGACGCGCACGACACGGCGATACCGACGGGGGTGTTGATCTCGTGCGCGACGCCGGCCACGAGGGCGCCGAGCGAGGCCAGCTTTTCGGCCCGGACCAGGACCTCCTGCGCCTCCTTCAACTGCTGGAACGCGGTCTCCGCCTCCCGCCGCCGCCGTTCGGCCTCCTGCGTCGCGGCGGCGAGCTGGCCCTGCAGGCGGTCGCTGACGCGGACCAGCCTCTGCTGCTCCCGGTAGCTGCGCTTGAACGCCTCGACCAGGGCATCGACGTCCGCGCAGCATTCCGGCGCGGCCGACGCCAGCCGGTCCCGCAGAAGGCGCGCCTGCTCGATCGCCTGCTCTTCGGCATCGAATAGGGTGAAGCTCATCGGCCCCCGCCCGCCGGCAATTCCTTCAGGTTGAACTGCACATGGTTGAGGTCGAGCGAGAAATCCTCGCCCAGCTCCTGCATCGCCTCGTCGTCCGGCTCGTGGTACCAGTTGACCACGACCGGCCGCCCCTGCTTGGCCGCACCCTCCAGCATCTGGAACACGTTCATCAGGGCCTTGGCGCTGGAGCTGTTGAAGTACATCAGCTCCATATCGAAACGGATGGGCTGCGGCCCGGATTCCGCCAGATAACTCCGCAACGCTCCCAGGACCGGGCCGAAGAACGCCGCGACATCGTCGGGGTAGGACTCGCCCTTCAGGCGCAGAACGCCGGACTCGAAGTCGAAATCGACTTCCGGCGAACGTCCGGTGGCTGCGATCCGCAAACGGTCCATGGTCATGATCACACGCGCACCTTCAGACAGAAAAAGGACTTGCCGCCGTCCATCTCGGCGAAGTCGTATTCGATGGGCTGGCTGGCACGCCGCGCGATCTCGATCAGGCCGATGGTGGCGCCGCGGCTTCCCTCCTCCGGGTTTTCGCGGAGCTGCTCGCGGTAGTAGGTCTTGATTCCCTCGCGGTCGAGCCCCTTCAGGAACTCGAGCCGCTCGCGCAGCCTGGGCACATCCCGGTTGTGGACCGCGTTGCCGCAGACGATGAAGAAGGTATCGTTCTCGGTGCCGATGGTCACCATGCCGGCGCTCAGCTCGATGGGCTGGGGATCGTCACGGGCCAGCTTCTCGGCCGAATAGCGCACGATGTTCTGCATCTGCTCGACGAAGACCGAGAAGACCCGGCGCACCGTCGGGCCGTCCATCTCCTCCAGCGCCATCTTCTCCCGCAGCGCCTCGCCCAGCGAGTAGAGGATCCCCTCCGACAGATAGCCGCTGAAGGAGAAGATGATCCCCTTCTGGTCGAGTTCGCGTTTGAACGCGGAGTATTCCTGTGCCAGCAACACGGCATCCACCCATCGAAACGCGCAAGAGCGCCCATCCTAACACAAACGCATCCGCACCGCAGCGTCGCGTACCGGTGGGTCCCGCGCCGGGCCGTCCGGTCACTCGGTCGCCAGCGGCAGCAGCACCCGGAAGGCCGTCCCATGGCCGACATGGCTGTCGACCCGGATCGACCCGCCATGCAGCTGGACGATCTGCTGCACCGTGTGCAACCCGATCCCGGTACCTGGCACGCCGCCCGCGTTGGTCCCCCGGAAAAAGCGGTCGAACACCCGCGCCCGCTCGTTGTCCGGAATGCCGCAACCGCGGTCGGCGACCTCCAGATACAGGTTCACCCCGTCACACCCGCCGCTCACCGTGATACGCGCCGGCGATTCGGAATATTTTATCGCATTGTTTATCAAATTGACCAGCACCAGTCCGAGCAGATGCCCGTCCCCGTAGAGCGTGGCCGGCAGACCGTCCAGCGCGGTGTCGAACTGGTGGCCGGGATAGGCGAGCAGGAAGGGCTCCAGCGTCGAGCGCACGAGCGTCCGGGGATCCACCGCGCCGAAATCCGGCACCATGTTGCCGGATTGCAGCCGTTCGTCGGTCAGATAGGAGTCGATCAGCATGGTCAGGCGCTGCACCCCCATGCGGATGGCGCCGAGCCGGTCGAGCATCCCGGTGTCGGTTGTCTGCGCCCGGCGGGTGAGGAGCTGGGCCGCGCTGTCGATGACGGCGAGCGGCGTGCGGAATTCGTGCGAGACCATCGCGAGGAACTGGCGCTGCTCATGCTTGGCCTGCAGCTCGCGCTCCAGGGCCAGCTCCGCCCGCTCCTTGGCGAGGATCAGCGCCTTCTGGTTGGCGGCCAGTTCCGCCGTGCGGTCGGCGACCCGGCGCTCCAGCGTCTGGTTGAGGGTAACGAGATCCTCGTAGAGGCACACATTGTCGAATCCCACCGACATGCGCTGGCAGAAGACCTCCAGCAGCCTCTGCTCGTCGAGACTGTAGGGCTCCGGCCGCTCCAGCGCGAAGACGGTGGTGCCGTGCTCCAGCGTGCGGAACACCAGAACGCAGCGCCGCTCGCCGAAGCGGCTGGTCTCGGTGGCGAAGGCGTCGGAAATGGCGGCCACGGGGTCGGCCGGCAACACGTCGGTCGCAGGGACGCCGACATGGGCGGCGTGGCGACCGGTGCCGGCGATGATGGTGAGCGCCCCCGACCGGTCGGCGCGGTCGGAGGGCCGGCAGGCGAGGACGGCACCGTCCGCGTGATCCACCACGCGGGCGAGCTGCTCGACCATGCCCTCCACCAGCGCCCGCATGGAGCGGGTGGCGAACAGCCGCGAGGAGGCGGACAGGATGCGCTCCAGCCCCTGCCGCTGCCGCTCGATGGTGACGATGTCGCGCCACGCTCTGAGCCCGCTGACCAGCGAGGTGTAGAGCTTCTGCGCGGTCAGCTCGGTCTTGGACTTGTAGTCGTTGATGTCGTAGCCGACGACCACCTCGCGTTCCGGCGCTTGTCCGGGCTGCCCGGTGCGCAGGATGATCCGCATGCGGTGGTTGCCGAGATCCTCGCGGATGTGCCGGACCAGACGCAGACCGGCGTCCTCCTGCTCCATCACCACGTCGATCAGCGCCACCGGAAAGTCCGGGCGGGTGGTGAGGACGCGGCGCGCCTCGGCCGCCGACAGTGCGCTGACGATCTGGAAGGCCCGCCCCTCGAACTCGAAGTCGCGCAGCAGCACGCTGGTCATCGCGTGCACCTGCGGCTCGTCATCGACGACCAGGATGGTCCAGGGCTCGGCGGCGGGTGCCGCGCCCGCGTCATCCTGGCCCGGCTGATCGTCGTCCGGCCCGAACAACAGGTCGTCCATCACCATTGCCGCCGCCGTTCCACGTCCATCATGCGCGTAGGAAGCACCGAAGCGGCACGACCGTCAAACGTTGAATTGCGCCCACCATCATGCACCAAAAGGGTTTCAACGGCGGCGCCCGATCACCCGGCGTGGGGGGCCAGCGGCCAGACCAACGCGATCGCCACCGTGCCCAGCACCACCACCAAAAGGGAGAGCGGCAGGCCCAGCTTCCAGTAGTCGCCGAAGCGGTAGCCGCCGGGGCCCATCACCAGCGTGTTGCACTGGTGCCCGATGGGCGTCAGAAAGTCGCACCCCGCCCCGACCGCCACCGCCATCAGGAAGGGGTCGGGGCTGAGCCCCAGATGCCCGGCCAGACTGGCCGCGATGGGCGCCATCACCAGCACCGTCGCCGCGTTGTTCAGGAAGGGCGTGACCGCCATCGCCGCCACCAGCATCAGGGCCAGCGCCCCCATGGGCGGCAGGCCGTGCGCGGCCACCGACAGCCAGCCGGCCAGCAACTCGGTCCCGCCGGTCGTGCGCAGGGCCTCGCTGACGGGGATCAGGGAGCCCAGCAGGATCAGGATGGGCCATTCCACGGCGTCGTAGGCCTCCTTCGGCGACAGCACGCGGAACGCCATCATGGCGACCGCGGCACCGAAAAAGGCCGGGGTGACCGGAACCGTGCCGGTGGCGATCAGCACCACCGCCGTGGCGAGGATGCCCAACGCCAGACGGCGCTTCTGCGGCCGCCCGATCGGCAGGTCGCGGCCGGCGAGCGGCAGGCAGCCGAGATCGGCCAATGTGGCGTTCACATCAGCGGCCAGCATCTGCAGCACCACCAGGTCGCCGAACCGGAAGCGCACGCGGCGCAGGCGCTGCCGGATCGGCTTGCCGCGGCGGCTGAGCGCCAGCAGGTTCACGCCGTAACCTTCCCGCAGCCGCAGGTCGGCGACGGTGTTGCCGATCAGCGGCGAGCGCTGCCCGACCACCGCCTCCACCACCACCACGTCGTCCTCGCTGGCGGTGCCCTCCAGTTCCTTCGCGGGGACGAGCGCCAGCCCGGCACGGTCCACAAAACGGCCGAGCGCCTGGGTGTCCGCCTCCAGCACCAGGATGTCGTCCTCGAACAGGACCCAATGGCCGGACGGCACATAGCGCCGGTAGCGTTCGCGGATGATGGCGGCGACCGTCACCTCGCCCTCCCCCGCCTCCTCCAGCTCGAAGACGGTCTTGCCCACGAAAGGGGAGCCGGCGGGCAATCGCACCTCGGTGGTGAAGTCGTCAATGGAGAAGTCGGGCTGGGCGGAGGAGGAGGCGCGGTCCGTCGGCAGCAGCCGCCAGCCCACTGTCAGGAAGGCCACCCCCGCCACCGCCAGCGTCAGCCCGACGGGCGCGAAGTCGAACATGCGGAAGGGCTCGCCCAGAAGCTGCTCCCGCATGCGCGACACGATGATGTTGGGCGAGGTGCCGATCAGCGTGATCAGGCCCCCCAGCAGCGAGCCGAAAGCCATCGGCATCAACAGGCGCGACGCCGGGGTCCCGGTGCGCCGGGCGGTCTGCAGGGCGATGGGCATGAAGATCGCCAGCGCCCCGATGTTCTTCACGATGGCCGACAGCACGGTGACGCAGGCCGCCAGCACGCCCACCTGCGACCAGGGGGTACGCAGCCGGCTGCTGAGCGGCCGCATCAGCGTCTCCACCACGCCCGACCGGCCGACGCCGGCACTGACCACCAGCGCCGAGCCGACGATGATCACGATGTCGTCGGAGAAGCCGCGGAACGCGTCGGCCGGCTCCACGATGCCGACGACCATGGCGGCGACCAGCGCCAGCATGCCAACAAGGTCGTAGCGCAGGCGGTCCCAGATCAGCAGCGCGACCACCGCGCCGATGATGGTGAAGGCCAGGATCTGTGGCAGGGTCATGTCGCTCGTGTGGTGGTGGGTCCGCGTCGCGTGAAGGCCGGTCAGCGGCTGCTGCCGGAGGCCCCCGCCGGCTGGCGCGCCTTGTCGATCAGGCCGGAGCAGTTGGCCGACTCCGCACCGCCCGGGTCGAGCAGAGGCACGATCGCCGCGAAGGGGGTGAGCAGCGCGCCGAGCGCCACCGCGGCGGCTCCTCGCGCGGCCGTCTCCGTCGCGTCGATGCCGATGTCGGGGTCGAGGAAGCTGCCGCGGACCCGCACCGGCACATGGGTGGCGCCGACCTGCGCCTTCTTCCCGTCGCCGCGCACGGTGAGGTCCAGCGCCTCGGTCTTCAGATTCACCCGTCCTGTCCCGATCACCAGGGCTTCCGGCGTGTCGAGCACGATGGCGTCGGTGGTCATCACCCCGCCGCGCACGCCGAGATCGGCCACCAGGCAGTTGAACCGCACCGGCTCGTCACCCGACAGCACGATCCCCAGCGTCTCCAGGACGTTGGTCTTCAGCCCGGCCTCGGCGAGGTTGGTGACGCGGCCCTTGTCGACGGCCAGCCCGATCTTGCCGTCGGCACTGCCGGCGATGTCGGCGACCGTCGCCCCCCGCCCCTTGAGCTGGATGCGCCCGGCGATGATGCCGCCCATGTCGCGCGCGAACGGCGTGTCGCGGAAGAAGGCGGACAGCTTCAGCCCGCTGACCCCGAGATTGGTGTCGAGCGCCGCCACCTCGCCGCTACCGTCCAGCACGGTGGTGCCCTCGATGCGGCCGTCGGCGACACCGAGCTTCAGCGGATCGATGGTGGCGCGCCCGTTCTCCAGCCGGATGCGGGTGTCGAGCTCGTCGAGCGGGACGTAGGGCGCCTCCACCCGTTTGCCGCGGAAGCGGACGTCCATGTCGGCGAAGCGCAGCCGCTCCAGATCGACCTTCGTGTCGGGGATGACCCGGCCACGGGCCTTGGTCTCGTAGTCGGAAGGCCCACGCGGCGAGGCGCCGACGAAGCCGGCCAGATCGACCGCCGCCAGACGCTCGGAGGTGAGATCACCCCGGATCATCGGCCGCTCGCCGCCGAGATCGACGGCGACCATCCCGTTGAGGTCGCTCTCCCCCACCGTGCCCTTCATCCCCTCCATCTTCCACACCGCGCCCTCGCGGGTCAGGTGTCCGGTCAGGGAGTAGGGGCGGGTCTTGGGCGTGGGGATGCCGACGATGGGGAAGATCTCCGCCAGATCGGGGCCGCTCAGCTCGACCGACAGGTCGACACCCTCCAGCTTGACCGGCTCGCCGACGGAGCCCTCCACCTTGGCGCGGGTCTCGCCCACGGCCGCCTCGACCCGCAGCGGGTAGGGCTTGGGATCGTCGCGCAGATACTCCAGCGAACCGCCCTCGAAGGTCACGGTGAAGGGCTTGCCGGCGAAGTTGCCCTTGCCGTCCAGCCTCACCCGCTCCTCGCCGTTGCCGCCGACCGCGGTGCTGAGGTTGGACTCGACGTCCACGTCGCTGGCCGGGTCGCGGTAGCGCAGCCGCCCCTCCTCCACCACCAGACGCTCGATGATCGGCACCTCCCGCCGGTCATCGGGCACCGTCGCCTCCTCGGCCACCGAGCCGCGCGCATCCCCGGAAGCGAAGGTCCAGTTGTTCGCCCCCTCCGGGTTCTTCTCCATCGCCAGCTTGGGGCGGGTCAGGCGGATCTCCGGAAGTTCGATGTCGCCGCGCAGCAGCGGCCACAGGCGGAGCTGGGCGTCGAGCGCGTCGAGCTCGGCGAAGGTCGACTCCTCTCCCCACGGCTCGTTGGCGACCGTGATGCCTTCGACATGGATCCGGATGGGGTCGCCCAGGCCGACATGCAGATTGCCCTCGATGCGGACTTCCCGCCCGATAGCCTCGGAGGCCTGCGCGGCCAGCCAGTCGCGGGCGTCGTTCCAGTCGTAGACGGCGGCCAGGATGCCGATGCCGCCGGCGATCAGCCCGACCAGCCCCAAGAGACCGATCCCGATCCATTTCAGCACCACCATGCCGCCCCCTCCCGTTCCCATCGCCTGTCGTTAACGCACGGGCGGAGCGGACGTGTCGGCTTACCCCGGAAAGGCCATGCCGCCGGGGACGCATGCCGCAACGCCGCGAAGGGCAGCGGATTTGATCTAACTTTTAAGAATTGTTCGTTATCATCGTCTCCGTCCGCGCCACCCAACGACCGGCCCGCCCATGCGCTCGCTCACCAACTTCGCGCCGTCCACCTTCGAGGAACGCGGGGCCGCGGTGGGGTTCACCACGCCCACCCTGGCGCAGACCCGCGTACGGCAGGACGAGCGCGGCAATCTGGAGGTGCTGATCCCCAACATCTCCGAAGGTCGCGGCGTCTATGTGGTGGCCTGGAAATCGCTGCCGCTGGCCTTTCCGATGACGGTGCACGACCGCTGCCTCCAGGATATCCTGATGAAGAGCGGCGGCTGCTCCCCGGACGACCTGCGCAAGGCGACGCTGGAGACCGCAAGGTTTGGGCTGGCCGGACCCGACGCGTCCGACGCCGCCGAGGCCGCCATGCGCGACGACGAGGAGCAACGGCTCCTCATCAACTACCAGCTCATCACCGAAGTGCTGAAGGCCGTGGGGCTGGACGCCGGGGAGATCCTGAAGGCCGGGCTGGCGTCGGCGCAGGGCGAGAAACTGACCCGCGACTCGATGACCCGCGCCGCCAAGAGCCTCGGCATCGACGCCACCGAGCTGTACACGCGGGTGGCGGAGCTGGCGCTGTTCATGGAGCCGGTCGGGCTTCCCAACTCGCCCAAGCCGGCGCGGCTGCGCCGCATGGCGAAGGAGCTGCAGAAGTTCCACGACACGATGGCGGACTGGGCCTCAACCACCAAGAGCGAGGCCGGCCCCATCGGCGGCTTCTGCGCGGAGGTGGCGGAGCACACGCTCAACCACGTCCGCCACGTGGTGACCCGCCTCGACCAGTCGGTGGGCGCCTTCGAGCTGCTGCTTCGCCAGTGGGAGGCCAAGCGCAAGGAGGTGAAGGCGGCCTGCACGCGCCTGTCCTGGCTGCTCGACGGGTGGGACTACATCACGGCCCTGTGGGCCGACGCCCACGGCCGCAGCCGCCACGAGCAGGACATCGCGGTGCACGACATCTTCCGCATCATCCCGCTGCTGCCCCGGGACGAGGACCGCATCGACTTCTCGCTGGAAGCCGGCAAGGTGCTGTCGGCCAACCGCAAGATCGTGCGGGCCTATGTCGACTGGCGCACCGGGCAGCTCGACGCCGATCTTGTGCAGCGGATCGAGCAGCTCAAGACGAGGGCAGCGTGATGGGGGCAGCGTGATGGGGGCGATGTGATGGCGGCGGAAGACCTCAACATCCTGGGCCAGCAGCTGCTCTACATCGACGAGCAGAAATTCCGCGAGGTGGTCTCGCTGCTCGAGCACATGGGCCACCACCCGGAGGTGCAGAAGACCTTCTCGCTGATCCGCCCCCGGCTGGCCGAAGTGAAGCCGCGCCGCCGCCCCACCCTGAAGCGCGTGTTCTGCGAACCCTTCGAGGATCTGTTCGAGCCGCCGATGCCCGGCGACCGCACCCCGGTCGATGCGATCGAACGCGTGGTCGTCAACCGCCTGTGGCCGCTGGTGGAGGCGGAGATGGGCACGACGCTGGTGGCCGACCTGTCCGCAAGATTGAAATCGGCCGACGGACCGGCGCTCGAAGAGCTGTCGCTGGAGCTGTGGACCGCGGGGGCGGCGGCGGTCATCGCCGTCACCGCCAAGTTCGAAGCCGGGCGCCTGGCCGACGAGCTGGACATCCGCCTCAACCCCGGACGCGTTCGCCAGCTCCAGCATGTCGGAAACGCCCTGGGGGCGGCCGGGGGGATCGTCGCGCTGAAGAAGGTGCTGGCGCCCAAGCCGGTCGCCAAGCTGCACGAGGACCATCTGCAGGCCGTGCAGGCGATCGGCAAGACGCTGGCCCGCAGCCGGCCGGAGGCGTTGCGCGTGCTGGTGCTGGTGGCCGCGGCGCGCCTCGCCGACCCCTCCATGCTGCTGGGCAGCTTGTGGAACCTGGATTTCGGCCAGAAGCCCGCCGACCGCGCCGCCCTGTTCGCGGAGGTGAGCGGCGGCGTGGTGGCGCAGATCGAGAACCGCGTGCGCGTCCTGAAGGACGCCGCCGCCCATGGCAACGGCAAGCCCGACCGACTGGCCGCCGCCGACCTCGCGGTCGATCTCGTCACAAGCCTCGACGCCACGCGCGGCGCCATGGAGGTCAGCCGTCGCAACGAGTTCGACAAGCGCCTGAAGGACATCCGCGGCGCCGTGCACGAGATGGTGCGCAGCCAGGTGCTCCAGGAGGCCGACGGCAGCATCATCGCCGGCATCACCCCCGCCACCGGCGGTCTTCCCGACCGCGAGTCCTTGCTGCGTGCCGAGAACCACGCACGCGCGCTGCGCAAATGCGCGGTGGTGGCCGACAGCCTCGGCCTGCGCACCGAGCTGCGCGCCGTCACCGACCGCACCATCGGCACCTTGACCAGCTCCGCCCGCCAGGCGCTGGGGTCCGCCGGGACGGTCGGCGGCGGTTCCAAAGCCGGCTACACCGCCGTCCGCCTGATCGAGCTGATCGCCGGCCCGGCTGAAGCCAACCGCGTGCTGACCGATATCCTGGAGAAGAACCGGCCGTTGTAGGTGGAGACGGCAGATATCCGTTCCGACAGCGTGCCGGGAACCATCGGCGGCGCGTGGCCGTTTGCCGGGTGTCGACCCGCGCTCGTCAGACGGAGGGACGCTCCCATGCGCACATTCACGGCCTTGATCCTTGCCGTATCGCTGGCAACCCCGGCGTTGGCCCAATCCGACGCGCCTCTGGCGCCACGCGACCCCGTGGTGGCGGCCAACCCATCCCCGGCGAACGTCAAGGTGCGCCTTGTCGAACATCTGATCGGCACCGACGCCGCCGCTCCCGACGGCCGCAAGGTCGGTGCGGTGGAGAACATCCTGGTGAAGCCGGACGGCACCGTCGCCGGGCTGGTGCTGGAATGGGGCGGCGTCGCCGGCATCGGCGAACGGCGGGTGGCCCTGCCGTGGAACGAGGCAAAGCTGACCACCGGCGCCAAGCAGGTCGTTGTGGATGCCGATCGCAACAAGCTGGAATCCATGCCGCAGTACGACACCGATACCCCCGCCGCCAGCGGTATCGATCCGGACGTGAAACCCCTGCGCTGAGCCGTCAGCGCGGCAGGGCCGCCTCCACCGCCTTGCGCATCTCGTCGCTGTCCGGCGTGGTACGCGACGGGAAGAAGGCGACCGGCCGGCCGTCGGCGCCGATCACATACTTGTGGAAGTTCCAGCGCGGGCGCGAGTCCGCGCCAAAGGCGTCGGCTGCCCACTGGTAGAAAGGATGGGCGCCGCCGCCGATCACGACGGCCTTGTCGGCGAGGGGGAAGTCCACACGGTAGGTGGTCTCGCAGAACTGCTTGATGTCCTCCGCCTGCCCCGGCTCCTGCCCGCCGAAATCATTGGACGGTACGCCGATCACCACCAGCCCGCGGTCACGGTAGCGCTCCCACAGCGCCTGAAGCCCTCTGTACTGGGGCGTGAACCCGCATTGCGACGCCGTGTTGACCACCAGCAGCGCCTTGCCGCGGTAATCGGCGAGTGGCATGGGCTTGCCGTCGATGGCAGTGAAGGTGACGTCGTAGGGCGTGGCGGGTGCGGACATGGCGGGCGGTGCTCCCACAGCGGCGAGGAGGAGGAGGGCGGTCGAGAGGACGCGGCGCATGGTGCCTCCGTTGGCTTGGCCCACAGTGTACGCTCATCCGGTGGTAGCGGATCAGGAAATCACGGCGGCCCCTCGCCGCCC
>OFDN01001036.1_pt1 | contig 20008 bp, 13 predicted proteins | sample 1520971 | NCBI WGS metagenome assembly OFDN01 (sample SAMEA94257418, study PRJEB24077) | hot springs metagenome | biome: Aquatic biome; feature: Geographical feature; material: Water | place: India | collected 2012-06-12 | depth 5 m
TGGCGGTGGCCCCGCCGCCCGCCGTTCCGCCGCCGCCGCGGGGGGGCATGCCGCCGCCCTGGCCCGCCGCCTGGCCCTGGAACTGGCCCTGGAGTTGCCGGATCATCTCGCCGGGGGTCGGCAGGTCGGCGGCGTAGGACAGGCGGACGATCACCATCTCCAGCGCCTGCTGCGGCACCGGCGCCGCCTGCACCTCGCCCAGCCCCTTCAGCAGGAGCTGCCAGGCGCGGGTCAGGGCGGGCATGCCGAGCTTCGCGGACAGGCCGGCGCCGCGCGTGCGCTCCGCCTCCGGCAGGGTGGGGTCGGCGGCGGTGTCGGGCACCACCTTCAGCCGGGTCAGGTTGTGCACGAGGTCGAGCAGGTCCTGCAGGATGACCAGCGGGTCGGCACCCACCCGGTGCAGGTCGGCCAGCGTGTCCAGCGCCTCCGCGGGCCGCGCCGACACCGCCGCCTCGAACAGGTCGATGACCTTCGAGCGGTCGGCCAGCCCCAGCATGTCGCGCACCTGCGCGGCGGTGACGGCGCCGTTGGCCAGCGCGATGGCCTGGTCCAGCAGCGACAGCCCGTCGCGCACCGAGCCGTCGGCGGCGCGCGCGATCAGCGCCGCGGCGTCCGCCTCGATTCGCGCGTCCTCCTTCTCCGTCACCCGGGTGAAGTGCTCCTTCAGCACCGCGGCATCGACCCGGCGCAGATCGAAGCGCTGGCAGCGCGACAGCACGGTCACCGGCACCTTGCGGATCTCGGTGGTGGCGAAGACGAACTTCACATGGCTCGGCGGTTCCTCCAGCGTCTTGAGGAGCGCGTTGAACGCGCTCTTCGACAGCATGTGGACCTCGTCGATGATGTAGAGCTTGTAACGGGCCGACACCGGCGCGTAGCGCACGCCGTCGATGATCTCGCGGATGTCGTCGACGCCGGTGTGGCTTGCGGCGTCCATCTCCATCACGTCGACGTGGCGGTCCTCGGCGATGGCGCGGCAATGGTCGCAGACGCCGCAGGGCGCCACCGTCGGCCCGCCGGAGCCGTCGGGTCCGATGCAGTTCAGCGCGCGGGCGATGATGCGGGCGGTGGTCGTCTTGCCCACCCCGCGCACGCCGGTCAGCATGAAGGCCTGGGCGATGCGGCCGGACGCGATGGCGTTGGTCAGGGTGCGCACCAGCGCGTCCTGACCGATCAGCTCGTCGAAACTGCGCGGCCGGTACTTGCGCGCCAACACACGGTAGGCGACCCCGGCCTGGGCGCGCGGATCGGCGTCGAGGCTGCGGTCGCTGCCGGAGTCGGACCTTTGGTTGTCGGACCTTTGGTTGGCGGCCCTGTCGATGTTCGCGGTGTCGGTCACGCGTCCCTTCGTGCCCTGGCGGTTCGGCTGGGCCGGAGCATAGCGGCGCAGCGGGGCGCTGTCGCCCGTCAATTCCGCGTCATCGTGAGGAAGGGGCGGGAGGTAAGGTGGGGTGGGAGACTGGACGAACGACCCGAGCCTGGACTCGTTGCGGCTGCTTCCTTCCGGACCTGACCGGGTTGGCGAGGGACCCGTCCGCCGCCAGCCTCCCGCGCCCAATATCGGGACCCGGCGCTCCGGATGCAAGGGCATTCGCCGGGCCCCCAGGATCGGCGGTGCGTCACACAGCGGTCACGGGTACCCCCATCGATTTGGATTGCATGACACGAAGGCGTAATTATAGTGTTGTAACACTAACGGTTTTGGTCGTGATGAAAACATACGACGCCGTTTCGCAGAGGGGGGCATCATGGGGATCGAAGCGGCGGCCAAGACTGGCGGTATTCAGCCGGGCGGGAGCGGTCGATCTTTTCGCATCCGCGAAAAGCTTCTTGTGTCGTTTGGCGGCATCGCCCTGCTCGTCGTTGCCAGCGGCGGGGTCGGCTGGTTGTCCTATGACGTGATTTCTGAAAAACTTTCGACAATTACCGGAGAAAGTGTTCCGGCCATGGTGGCCGCCGACCAGCTGGCGACGGAGAGCGCCCGCGTGGTGGCGCTGGCTCCGCAGCTGAGCGCGGCCACGACCGAGGCCGACCGCAACTCCGCGCTGGCCGCCATCCGCGAGCGCAGCGCGATCCTGCGCGAGACGCTGGGAACGCTGGCCTCCCTGAACGTGGACGGCGACGCCCTGGCCCGCGCTCGGCAGGGGGCGGACGCCATCCTCGGCAACCTGGACCGGCTGTCGTCCATGGTCGAATCGCGGATCGTGGCGAGCCGCCAGATCGCCTCCGCCCTGCAACAGGTGGAGGCGGCCCACCGCGGCTTCTCCGACGCGCTCGACCCGCGCATCAACGCCGTCAGCGGCCGCCAGACCCAATCCATGAAGACCATGGAGGAGACGGTCCGCGCCGCCGTGAAGATGCTGGGCACCGACCGGCGCGACCAGCTCATCGCCGTGTTCGAGCTGCGCGAGGCGGCCCGCAGCGTGCTGGACTCGCTGCGCCGGCTCCAGGCCGCCAACAACATCGACGAGGTACGCGAGCAGTTCTCCGTCTTCGTGCGCAGCATCAAGCCGCTGACCGAAGGGGTGAAGACCGCCCGCAACCTCGACTGGTTCACCCGCTCGCCCGCGGCGGAGGAGCTGCCCAAGTCGGTCGACCTGCTGCTGTCCTCGGGTGCGTCCGGCACCTCGCTGTTCGACCTGCGCGAACGCTCGCTCGACCCGTCGCTGTCGTCGATGGACCGCACCGTGGCGCTGGAGAAGGTGTCCGACCGGGTGGATGCGATCGCCAACGCCTATCAGACCATCGAGACGCTTACGGTGCAGCTCCTCGGCTTCGTGAAGGCCGAGTTCATCGTCGGCGCCATGGATTTCGAGCAGCAGATCGGCAACAGCATCGTGTCGGCCGGCAACGACCAGGCTGCGGTGCGGCGGATGCTGGAGCTGGCCTCCTACGGCAACGACCTCGCCGGCATCCTCAACGCCGCGGCCAGCGCCCCCACCCCCGACGCGGTGGCGATGCTGGGCGAGCGTTTCGCGCAGGTGAGCACCATCTTCGACGCCCTGCTCGGCGCGCTGAAGGGGGCCGACGACGCCCATGTGCTGGAGGCCGGGCGCAGGCTCGCCGAGCTCGGCCGCGGCAACGACACCATCTTCGGCCGCCGCATCGGGGTGCTGGCCACCCAGACCAGCGAGCTGGCCCTGCTCTCCGGCAACGTGCAGGCGGTGGCCGGGCTGGACCAGACGGTGAAGGCGCTGACCGACGCCGCCAAGGCCGGCGTCGCCCAGTCGTCCAAGGACGCCGACGCCACGCTGGCGCAGGGCCGGCTGTGGCAGGTGCTGCTGGCCGCCGTCAGCATCGTCGCCTCGCTGCTGATCGTCTGGCTGGTGGTGCAGCGGCAGGTGGCCGGGCGCCTCACCGCGCTGGCCGGCACCATGCGCGAGGTCGCGGGCGGCAAGCTCGACGTGGACATCCGCGCCGACGGCCGCGACGAGGTGTCGGAGATGGCGCAGGCGCTGCTGGTGTTCCGCGACACCGCCCGCGAGGTGGAGGCCGCCAACGCGCGCGCCGAATCCGAACGGCGCCGCGCCGCCCAGGAGCGCCACGCCGCCATGATGGCGCTGGCCGACGACCTGGAGCGCAGCATCAAGGGGGTGGTCTCCACCCTGTCCTCGCGCGCCGACCAGATGCACCGGATGGCGAACGAGATGAAGGAGTCGGCCGAGCAGAACCGCTCGGAAGCCTCCGAGGCCGCCGCCACCGCCGACCAGACCCGCAGCAACGTGCAGACCGTGTCGGTGGCCGCGCACGAGCTGTCCTCCTCGATCAGCGAGATCGGGCGGCAGGTGTCGGACAGCGCCAAGTTCGCCGCGCAGGCCTCCGGCCAGGCTCGCCGCACCGACGAGATCGTGCAGACCCTGAAGGGCTCGGCCGAGCAGATCGGCAAGGTGGTGGACCTGATCAACGCCATCGCCAGCCAGACCAACCTGCTGGCGCTCAACGCCACCATCGAGGCGGCGCGGGCGGGCGAGGCCGGCAAGGGCTTCGCGGTGGTCGCCAACGAGGTGAAGGGCCTCGCCAGCCAGACGGCCAAGGCGACCGAGCAGATCGCCCTGCAGATCGGCTCCATGCAGGCGGTGACCTCGGAGGCCGCCGGGGCCATCCGCACCATCGTGGAGACCATCAACACCATCAACGACATCGCGTCCGGCATCGCCGCCGCGGTGGAGGAGCAGGAGGCCGCCACCCGCGAGATCGCCCGCAACGTCGAGCAGGCGGCCCAGGGCACCCAGACGCTGAGCCGCAGCATGGAGACGGTGTCGTCTGCCGCCTCCCGCACCGGGGCCAGCGCCACCCAGGTGCTCGGCGCCTCGGCCGACGTGTCGCAGCAGGCGGAAACGCTGGGCCACGACATCGACGCCGTGCTGAAGCAAATCCGCAGCGCGTAAGCGCCGCGTCCCTTCCGAAACGGGAGCGCCCCGGAGCCGCAGGGTTCCGGGGCGTTTCGCGTTTGTGGAGGGTGGATCGGCCGGAGTCCGGCCGTATGCCGAAGGTGGCCCGGCGAGCGCCGCGGTTGTACTTACACACATAATAAAAACGTCATCCACGGAAGATAGGTCTTGCGCTTCTCCTGTTTCTTGCGACACAACTGATGCGCGCAACTTTCGCATTTGGCGGCCCATGTCCAATCGGAACTTCGCCAACAGGGTTGCCGTGACTTACGCCATTGTCGGGGCGCTCTGGATTTTCGTGGGAAGCCAGTCGGCCGACCTGTTTTTCGGAGCCGACGTCACGGCCCACAGGTCCTTCGAGTTGCTGAAGGGCCTGCTCTTCATTGGCGTGACGGGCGGCGTCCTGCGCTGGCATCTGCTTGGGGAACTCCGGCTTCGCAGCGACGCGGACGCGGCGAGAGCGACGGCGACGGATCGGTTGGTCGTGCTCCTGGATCAGGTGGTGGCGGCGCTTGCCCACACCCTTGGCCAGCGCGACCCCTACACGGCCGGGCATCAGGAGCGGGTGGCCACGCTGGCGGTCGCCATCGCCCGTCGGATGGGGCTGGGGGAGGAGCGGGTGGCGTCGATCCGCACCGGCGCCCTCCTGCACGACATCGGGAAGATCGGGATTCCGGCGGAACTCCTGGCCAAGCCCGGCCGCCTCACCGCTGACGAGTTCAACCTCATCAAAGGGCATGTGCGGATGGGTGAAGCCATCGTGTCGAAGATCGATTTCGATGCGGTGGTGCACAACGTCGTCGCGCATCACCACGAGAGGCTGGATGGCTCCGGTTATCCCTATGGACTGCGCGGCGACCAGATCTCCGTCGAGGCCCGCATCGTCGCCGTCGCCGATGTGGTGGAGGCGATGAGCTCGCATCGCCCCTACCGTGTGGCGCTGGGTCCGGCCGCGGCGCGAACGGAGATTTGCGCGCTTCGTGGCAGCAAGCTGGACGCCGGTGCCGTCGATGCCTGTCTGGCGATCATGGAAGGCGACCTGAACGCCGTGTGGACACCCGCCTCCGGCGGCGCGGATCGCTGATCGCCGGCCGATGCTCCGCCGGCGCGGGCCAGCGGAGCCGGCCTCGCCCTCATCCCCCCAGCAGCCCCGGCACCAGCCGGGCCACGTCGGCGATGGCGGCGTTGCGGGCGGGGGTCAGCCGGGCTGATCGGGATCGGGAGCTTTCGGCTTGCGTGACCGCTTCGGCGCCTCCGCCGGGAATTTGGGGCCGGGACCCCATTCCACCTTGGGGCCGCGTGTCTGGACGGAACTGCGGACGAGGATTTCCCGGCTTACCAGATTGGTAATGATGTCGCGCGCCTTGAAAACGTCCATCTCCAGGAAATTTTGCAAGGTACGGTTGGTGATCCGCCCGTATTCGCGGACATGCGCGATCACCTTGCGGTCGATCTCGTCGGTGGTCCGCCGGTTGTACAGGACGGCTGGACCGAGTCCCTTGAGTGCCTCCTCCCGCAACCGGTAGGTGGGAGAGGAGCGGCCAGCCGTTCCCCGCGTTTTCTCCAGCAGGGCGACGTCGTCTGCCGCAAGCCGTCGCAAGATCGCCTCCGCTTCATCCGGGCTCTTCTGAAGAAGCGGGGCGGCGAGAGTCGCCGTGATCGTCTTGGCGGTGCAGAGCCGGTACAGGACGAGCATGGTGTCTGTATCCTCGCGTTCCCTTTCCGGGAGGGCGGCCACGAAGCGGGCGATCCGGGTGTCGGGTGCGCCACCGACCAGCGCGACCCGAACCCGGTCATACTCCGCCTCGATGCGTGGCACCTTCAGTCCGGATCGGACCATCTCCCGGTACATGCGGTCGACACCCCGCCCCAGCTCCTCCGCGAAGCCGAGGATGCGTGCGATGTTGGCGAGGGCCGGGTTGCGCGGGCGGGGCGTGGTGGTGATGATGTTCGAGGTGGTCACACCCGACACCAACGGCCCCGGAGACGTGACCACGAACACGTCGGGGGAGTGTTCGATGGTGATGACGCTGTCCAGGTGATAATCGCGGTGGCAGACGGCGTTCGACAGCGCCTCGCGGACGACCAGGGAGGGGAAGTCCTCGATGGTGATCTGCTGCCCGTTCGGCATGGTCACGGGGGTCGAGGACTGCCTCGCCGTGACCAAATCCATGGTGCGCTGGAAAGCCAGGACCAAGGGGGAATCGAGGCGCTGGACGAGCTTGGGCTCGCCCCCCGGCGTGTTCCGGTACTGGTAGACAATCGGGCAGCCGTGCTCATCGTCGGGTCTGCAGAACATCAGCGCACCCGCGCGATTGAAGCGGTCGCGGGAGGCGAGGGCGCCGATGGAGCTGAGCAAATCCTTGGTGCTGGCCGTCGCCAGCTGCCGACGTTCGTCGGAGAAGCGCGAGAGGATGGCGCGGGCCGCCTGAACAGCCTCTGGCGCGGCATCCGCCACGCCAATTGCGGAGGGAATGGACGACCAGTCGATGCCGCGCCGTTCCTCACGCAGCCGGGCCTGCTCGTCCGGCGTCATCGGTAGACAGTCGCGGTTGATTCGCCGTGTGGCCCGCCCCTGCGTGTCCGAATGGATCTCGGCGCTTTGCGGAACCGAAATGATCAAGAGCGTCCGGTGGACCGGATGGCGCGCGACCTCGACGTTGAGATGGGGGCGGCTCAGTTCGTAGATTCGTCGCTTGATGTGGTCCGGCTCCAGGGCCGTTCCGGTGATGGCGGCCGGACCCTTTCCCTTGTCGGCCACACCCACGATGATGGTGCCGCCGGCTGCATTGGCGAAGCAGATGGCCGCATCGGCCAGCTTGCCCTCCATCGCGGTCGCCGTGGCCCGATCCTCTTTGAAGTCGAGGGTCGGGCCTTCCAACTCCTCGACCGTCGTACCGGCCAGGAGGCGGGCGATGGCCGCGTCGGCTTCCGTCAGATATCGAGACATGGGCGCGCCATGTTTGTCACCGGTTTGATCCCGGTGACAAAATGTATGGCGGGATCAAACCGGCGTCAAACCCCGATTCCCTCTCACCCTCCCAGCAGCCCCGGCACCAGCCGGGCGACGTCGGCGATGGCGGCGTTGCGGGCGTCCAGCGACGCGTCGGATTCGGTGACGTAGACGGCGATGGTGACCGGCGCGCGGCCGGGGGGCCAGGCGATGGCGATGTCGTTGGCGGTGCCCAGCGCCCCGGTGCCGGTCTTGTCGCCGGCGCGCCAGCCCTTGGGCAGGCCGGCGCGGATGCGGGCGTCGCCGGTGCGGGTGGCGATCAGCCAGCCGTTGAAGCGCTCGCGGGACGCCTCCGACAGGGCGTCGCCGGTGCACAGCACCTCCAGCGTCTCGGCCATGGCGTTGGGGGTGGTGGTGTCGCGCGGGTCGCCGGGGGTGGCGCTGTTGAGCTCCGGCTCCATGCGGTCGAGCCGGGTCCGGGCGTCGCCCACCGAGCGCAGGAAGCTGGTGAAGGCCGCCGGCCCGCCCATGCTGGTCAGCATCAGGTTGGCGGCGGTGTTGTCGCTGAGGGTGACGGCGGCCTCGCACAGCTCGCCCATGGTCATGCCGCGGGCGAGGTTGGCCTTGGCGGCGGGCGCATACTCCAACAGGTCGGACGCCTTGTAGCGGATACGCCGCCCCAGATCCTCCTGCCCGGCATCGACGCGCGCCAGGATCGCGGCGGCGGCCGCCGCCTTGAAGGTGCTGCACAGGGGGAAACGCTCGCCGCCGCGGTAGGCCCAGCGGCGGCCGTTGCCGGTGTCGAGCACGGCGGCGCCGAGCCGCGCGCCGACCCGTTTCTCGATGGCGGCGACGGCGGTGGCGAAGGCGTCCGGCGACGCGGCGGCGGCAAGCCGCGGGCGGGCCAGGGAGCCGGCGGCGAGCAGGGTTCCGGCAAGCGCGGTGAAGCCGCGCCGGGTGAGGACGATGGGCATGGTTGCGGTTCCGGAGTGATTGATGCGGGTGGGCGGATGCCCGAACCGGATTTGTGGGTGTCGGCCGACGAGCGCAGGGTAGGGGGCCTTTGACCCCCCGGGCAAACCACGTTAATTGGGTCCAGCCACAAATTGGATTTGGGCATCGATGGTCCGCCCCTACCTGCCGCTCAACGCGCTGCGCGCCTTCGAGGCGTCGGCCCGGCATCTCAGCTTCACCCGCGCGGCGGTGGAGCTGTGCGTCACCCAGGCGGCGGTCAGCCATCAGGTGAAGCAGCTCGAAGCCCGGCTGAACGTCACCTTGTTCAAGCGGCTGCCGCGCGGCCTGATGATCACCCCCGAGGGGGAGGCGCTGCTGCCGGTGCTGCGCGACGGCTTCGACCGCATGGCCGACATGCTGGAGCGCTTCCAGGGCGGGCGGGTGCGCGAGATCCTGACGGTGGGGGCGGTCGGCACCTTCGCCGTCGGCTGGCTGTTGCCGCGGCTGCCGGCCTTCCACGAGGCGCACCCCTTCATCGACCTGCGGCTGTCCACCAACAACAACCGGGTGGACATGGCGGCGGAGGGGCTGGACCTCGCCATCCGCTTCGGCGACGGCGCCTGGCACGGCACCGACGCGGTGCGGCTGTTCGAGGCGCCGCTGTCGGTGCTGTGCATCCCCGCCATCGCCGACGAGCTGCGCGAGCCGGCCGATCTGCTGGGGCGGACGCTGCTGCGCTCCTACCGCGCCGACGAATGGGCGGGCTGGTTCGCCGCTGCCGGCATCGCCACGCCGCCGCCCTTGCTGAAGGGCATCGTCTTCGACAGCTCGCTGGCGATGATGGAGGCGGCCTTGCAGGGCGCGGGCGTGGCGCTCTGCCCGCCGCTGATGTTCGCCCGCCAACTCGCCGAGGGGATCATCCGCCAGCCCTTCGCCATCCACACCAGCCGGGGCAGCTATTGGTTGACGAGGCTGAAGTCGCGCCAGCCGACCCCGGCCATGCGGGCCTTCACGGCGTGGATCCTGGCGGCCGGGTGACGGCGCGGCGGCCGGCCGCTGCCGGTGTCAGTGTCGGTATCGGATCATACGAAAGTATCACAAATCAAAAACACTGAAACCAAAGTACAGATTTCGTCGTAATCATGGCATCACCGTGCAGTGCACAAAGGACGTGCCCGCTGCTCGAAGATCTCGTATAACAAAATCACTGTTCCGTGGCTTCGGCGTTGCCGGCAATCCGCATGTCCGTGACTGCTGCGGGTCGGTCTGTTCTAGAATGTCATCTCCTGTCGGCGTGTGGAGGTTCGATGGCGCGTCTGCTCTCCAGCATCTCGATCCGCAGCAAGGTCCTGTCCGCGGTTCTGGTCCCCATGGTCGGCATGCTCGCCCTGTCGGCGCTGCTGGTGGCGGACCGATGGCACGCCGCCGGCCAGCTTGAGATGGTGCGGAGGCTTACGGACGCGGCGACGACCATCAGCGCCCTCGTCCATGAGTTGCAGAAGGAGCGCGGCTCGTCGGCTCTGTTCCTCAGCAGCCGCGGCAGCCAGTTCGGCAGCGAGCTGGAGGCGCAGCGCCGCCTCACCGACCAGCGCCGGGCCGACCTGCGGGCGATGCTCGACCGCACCCGCCCGGCCGACACCGGCCGTCTGTTCGCCGACCGGATGGCGGCGGGCGTCCGGCTGATGGAGGGGATCGAGGCGAACCGCTCGGGCGTGTCGGCTCAGTCGGTCGCCGGCCCGGCGTCCTTCGCCGTCTACACCGGGATCATCACCGCCCTGCTGGAGGCCGCCGACGCGCTGCCGCACGTCGCCAGCGACGGCGCGATCAAGCAGCGGATCATCGCCTACCTCACCTTCATGCAGGGCAAGGAGCGCGCCGGGCAGGAGCGCGCCACCGGAGCCACCGGATTCGCCGCCGGCCGGTTCGAGCCGGCCGTGCACCAGCGCCTGGCTGGCCTGATCGCCGCCCAGGACACCTATTTCGGCGTGTTCCGGGCGCTGGCGACGCCGGACCAGGTGGCGCTGTTCGAGCGCCGGTCGGAGGGCGAGGCGCTCGACGCCATCCGCCCCATGCGCAAGACCGCGCTGGACGGTGGGCCGGCCGGAGAGCTCCAGGGCATCCGGGCTCCGGCCTGGTTTGCCACCACGACCGTGCGCATCGAGGGCATGAAGGAGGTCGAGGACCGGCTGGCCGAGGATCTGCGCGGCGACGCGGCGCGGCTCGCCGCCGAAACCTGGCGGCAGTTCGTCCTGCTGTCGGTGGCCGCCGGCCTGCTGGCGCTGGTCGGCGGGCTGCTGGCCTGGCGCATCGTCGCGGATGTCGCCGGCTCGCTGCACCGCCTGACCGCGACCACGCGGCGGCTGGCCGCGGGGGATCTCGACGTGGCGCTGACCGACGGGGCCCGGCGTGACGAGATCGGCACGCTGCACGGCGCGTTGGCGACCTTCCGTGCCAACGCCATCGAGCGGGTTCGGCTGGAACGCGAGCAGCAGCGCCTGAAGGCCGACGCCGAGGCCGAGCGGCGGCGCGTGCTGGACGAACTGGCCGCCGGCTTCGAGGCCGACGTCGCGCGGGTGGCGCGGTCGGTCAAGGACTTCATCGCCGGGATGGAGGGCAACGCGCGCCGGCTGGCCGGCACGGCGTCCGACACCGCGGAACGCTCGGTCGCCATGGCCGGGGCGGCGCAGCAGGTGTCCGGCAGCATCCGCAGCGTGGCCGCGGCGGCGGAGCAGCTCGACGCCTCCATCGGCGAGATCTCCCGTCAGGTCACCCAGGCCGCCGAGGTCTCCCACCGCGCGGTGGGCGAAGCGGAGGTCACCTCCGGTTCGGTGCGCGGGCTGTCGCAGGCGGCCGACCGCATCCGCGAGGTGGGCACCCTGATCGCCGCCATCGCCAGCCAGACCAACCTGCTGGCGCTCAACGCCACCATCGAGGCCGCGCGGGCCGGGGAAGCCGGCAAGGGCTTCGCCGTGGTCGCGCAGGAGGTCAAGAACCTCGCCAACCAGACCGCCAAGGCGATCGAGGACATCGACGCCCAAGTCTCGGCGATCCGCACGGAGACGCAGGTCGCGGTGCAGGCGATCGCCACCATCCGCAGCACCATCGGTTCGGTCAGCTCGGTCAACACGGTCATCGCCTCGGCGGTCGGGCAGCAGGCATCGGCCACCCGCGACATCGCCCGCAACGTGCAGGAGGCGGCGGCCGGCACCGATCAGGTCGAAACCGTGGTGTCCGGGGTCCGCACCGCCGCCGACAGCGCCGGCGCCTCGGCGCGCGAGGTGCTGTCCACCGTCTCCAACCTGGTGGCGCAGACCGACCGGCTGTGGGACGAGATGGGCCGCTTCGTCACCCGCGTCCGCTCTGCCTGAGGGCGTCTCCGCGTCGATGGATCACGCCGGACTACCGCCGGACAGGCGAACGGCCCATGTGTTACGATCGATCCGAACACGCCCGCCGACCAGGAGTTTCCGATGGCCAGATCCTCCGTCGATCCGCTTGGGGATGACGCCAAACCCATGCGCCACCGCGTCGATCCATCGGTTCGCGAGAACCTCAGATCGATCGACAAGTCGCTCAAGGAAACCGATGCCAACATCGACGCCGTGAACGCCTGGCTGAAACGTCGCGGTCTCGTCGGTCAATGAGCGTGCCGTCCGGCCTGCCGCCACCTCCACCGCCGCCGGAACCGACCAACAACGCCGGTGGCGTCCTTGGCTGGATCGGCGACAAGCTGGTCGGTGCGGCCACCCTCTTCGAGCGGGTCCGTGAGAACACGCAGGGCCTCAAGGACGTCAGCGCCAAGGCTTCCGACCAAGCCGCCCACCTTCGCGTGCTCAGCGAGCAGGTGCGCCATCTCACCAAGGCCATCGAAGATGTGGAGAGCCGCTTCACCAAGCAGGTCGACGAGTTGAACGAGCGCCATAAGGAGCGCATGGCCGAGATGGAGAAGCGCCTGCACGCCGAGTTCGAGCTGAAGCTCCTCAAGCACACCGCCAATCCGAAGGAAACCACGCCGACCTAGTCGTCGCGTCGCGAACGGCCCCCGCCCTACCCGTGCCGGCGGATGCGGTCGACGAAGCTTGCCGTGCGGTCGGCGAGCTGGTCGGAGCGGTCGCGCAGGGTGCCGGTGATGGCGGCGAGGTCGCGGGCGGTGCGGGTCGCCTCGCCGGCGGATTGGGAGACGCCCTGCATGATGCCGGCCACGCCGGCGGCAGCGCCGGCCGCGTGCTCGACGTTGCGGGCGACGTCGCGGGTCGCCGCCCCCTGCTGGTCCGCCGCCGTGGAGACCTGGGCGACAGTGTCGCTGATCGCGCGGACGATGCCCTGGATGTCGCGGATGGCGGTCACCGCGGCGGTGGTCGCGGCCTGGATGCCGGCGATCTGGGCGGCGATGTCGTCGGTGGCGGCGGCGGTCTGGTTGGCGAGCTGCTTGACCTCGTGCGCCACCACGGCGAAGCCCTTGCCGGCCTCCCCGGCGCGCGCCGCTTCGATGGTGGCGTTGAGCGCCAGCAGGTTGGTCTGGCTCGCCACGCTGCGGATCAGGGTGACCACCTCGCCGATGCGCTGCACGGCCGAGGCCAGCCCCTCGACGACGGCGTTGGTGCGCTCCGCCGTTCTGACGGCGTCGAGCGCGCCGGCCGCCGAGGCCTGCATGCTGCGGCCGACCTCGTCCACCGAGGCCGACAGCTCGGTCAGCGCCGCGGCCACCGCCTGCACATTGTCCGTCGTCACCCCGGCCGCGTCGAGCACCGAGGCCGAGCGCTCCGTGGTGTCGCCGGAGATCGCCAGCATGCGGTCGGCGCCCGTCGCCATGCCCTCCGCCACCTCGGCCAGCTCGGCCACCACCTGGCCGATGCCGCCCTGGAAGTCGGCCGCCAGCGCGTCGAGCGCGCGGCGATGCTGCTCCCGCACCTCCTCCAGATAGACGGACACGGAGAGGTTCATGTCGATCAGGCTGAGGCTGGTCACCGCCCGCATCATCGCCGTCATGCGGCGGGACGCGGCGGCGGTGGCGATGCGTCGCCGGCAGTGGCGCTCGATCGCCGCGTGCAGCGCGTTCACGGTCATGCCGTAGGCCGTCATGTACCACAGGGGCTCCAGCCCGATGCGGGCGTGGGTGCGGCCCACGCGGCGGACGGACTCCGTGTACTCGTCGTCGAGCGTGCCGGAGAAGAGCCGTCGCCAATGGCGCTTCTGCTGCTCGGCCGCGTGCCGCCGCCGCTCCTCGGAATCGAACATCCGGTCGAGGGACGGAAAATTGCGGAGATGGCGGTAGAAGCTTTCGACCGCGCCGTCCAGCTCCGCGTGAAGGATTGGTTGCAGGTCGGGCAGGGACGACCGGATTTCCGAATCAATGATGGCGAATCGCATCAGTTCGGCGTGGTCCAGCCGGTCGGTCATGTCTCTTCCCCATGCGTCTCATTAGTTTGTGCAGGAAATGAAACACAGTTGACCGGGAAAAGTACCCTTATTTTTAGGGTCTTGCCGCATGGCCGCCATGCCGCCGCGGTGCCGGTCCGCCGCCGGCCCTTAAGGAAATCTCAAGGCGGCGGACCGTCCATCCGCTCCACCCCGCCGAGGAACAGCCGCACGACCCGCCGCACGAACCGGTCGCGCTCCTCCGCCGGAGGGGCGGTGCCGACGCCCAGAGTCAACTCGAACCACGGCCCGCCCTGCAGCATGGAGAGCAGCTCGCGGGCGGCGAAGAGCGGGTCGGACACCCGCAGCCGGCCCTGGTCGTGGGCGCGCTGGAGATAGGTGACAACGGCCGCCCGCCCCTTGGTCGGGCCGGACTCGAAGAAGATGCGCGCGACCTCCGGAAAGCGGACGGCGTCGCCGACGACGAGCTGGTAGACGCACACCGCTTCCGCCGACCAGATCAGGTCGACGAAGCGGCGGCCGATGCGGCACAGCGCTTCTTCCACCGGCAGGCTGTCGAAATCCTCCGCCCGGAACTGCATGCCGCGGCGCTCGCACTCCGCCTGGATGGTGGCGGCGAACAGCGCCTCCTTGGACGGGAAGCGGGCGTAGAGCGTGGTCTTGGACACCCGCGCGCTCTGCGCCACCAAATCCATGGAGGTGCCGGCGTAACCATGCTCCAGGAACACGGCCTTGGACGCCTCCAGGATCTGGTCGGCCTTGCGGTCGTCGCGCGGGGTGGCGGTGGCCGCGTGGGTGGTCGCGGCCATGGTTGCGGGCGTGGGGGTCGTCATTCGTTCCTGTACTGAACTGTATCGTTCACTCTTGACCCGCTGACGGGGCTGCGTTACAGCTTAGCGATACGATACAGTACAGTCCAGTGGAGGCTGCCGATGTCCGGCCGGGTCGCGTGGAGCAAAGGTGGTGGGTTGCCTCTTCTGGCGCTGGCGGCGCTCGGGCTCGCCGCCCCCGGTCTTGCCGGCTGCAAGGCGGGGGCGGAGAGCGCCGCCGCCACCCCGGTGGAGGAGGTGCGGCCGGTGCGGGTCGCCACGGTGACGCTGCGCCCGGCCGACGACGTGGCCCGTTACCCCGCCGTGATCCGCCCGCGGGTCGAGGCGGAGGTTGGTTTCCGCATCGCCGGCAAGGTGGTGGAGCGGCTGGTCAACACCGGCGCGCGGGTGGAGGAGGGGACGCCGCTCGCCCGGCTCGACCCCACCGATGTGCAGCTCCAGGTGCGCGCCGCCGAGGCGCAGCTTGCCTCCGCCAAGGCCGACGCCGCCAACGCGCGCGCGGACTTCCAGCGCTACACCCAGCTCCGCCAGGGCGACTGGGCCACACAGCAGGAGTTCGACCGCCGCAAGGCCGCCCAGGACAAGGCCGACGCCCATGTGCGCGAGGCGGAGGCACAGTTGACGGTGGTCGCCAACTCCGCCCGCTACACCACGCTGGTCGCCGACGGCCCCGGCGTGGTGACCGAGGCTCTGGTGGAGCCGGGGCAGGTGGTGGCGCAGGGCCGCACCGCCTTCCGCATCGCCCGGCTGGGCGAGCTCGAGGCGGTCGCCAACGTGCCGGAGCATCAGGTCGCCGGCCTGCCGGAGCGGGGGCTGGCGGTCGAGCTGTGGTCGCTGCCCGGCGTCTCGCTGCCGGGAACCCTGCGCGAGCTGGCGCCGGGGGCCGACGCCGGCACCCGCACCTTCCAGGCGCGCGTGTCGCTGCGCGAGCCGCCGCCGTCGGTGCAGATCGGCATGACGGCGACGCTGGTCGCGGTGAAGGGGCGCGGCGGCGCCGTCGCCCGCCTGCCGATGACCGCGCTGACCCAGCGCGGCCACGACCCCGCCGTCTGGGTGGTGGACGCCGGTGCCGGCACGCTGGAGCTGCGGCCGGTCCAGGTCGCCGCCTTCGCCGGGAGCGAGGTGGTGGTGGCCGGCGGCGTGCGCGACGGCGAGCGGGTGGTGACCGCCGGCGTGCACAAGCTGGACCCCACCGTCAAGGTGCGGGTGTGGGCGGAGCCGGCGCCATGAGCGGCCCGTCCAGCCATGCGGCCCCCGAGGGCGAGGGCGACGGCGAGGGCAAGGCCGAGGACGCGCGCGAGCGGCTGAACCTGTCGGCCTGGGCGCTGTCGCACCGCACGCTGGTGCTCTTCCTGATCCTGGCCAGCGTGGTGGCGGGGGCGGTGGCCTACCGCTCGCTGGGGCGCGCCGAGGATCCCGCCTTCACCTTCAAGGTGATGACCATCCGCACCGACTGGCCCGGCGCAACCGCGGCGGAGGTCGAGCGTCTCGTCACCGACCGCATCGAGAAGAAGCTGGAGGAGGTTCCCTACTACGACTTCGCCCGCAGCTATTCCAAGCCCGGTGAGTCCGTCATCTTCCTGATCCTCAAGGATTACACGCCGCCGAAGCAGGTGCCCGACATCTGGTACCAGGCGCGCAAGAAGATCGGCGACATCCGGTACACCCTGCCGGACGGGGTGCGCGGACCCTTCTTCAACGACGAGTTCGGCGACGTCTACTCCGCCATCTACGCGGTGATGGGGGAGGATTTCACCCCGGCGCAGCTCAAGCGCATCGCCGAGGAGACGCGCGAGCGGCTGCTGCGCTTGCCCGACGTGCAGAAGGTCGACCTGATCGGCACCCAGGACGAGCGCATCTATGTGGAGCTGTCGGTGCAGCGGCTCGCCAGCTTCGGCCTGCCCATCGACACGGTGATCGCCGCCCTCCAGCGCGAGAACGCCGTCGCCGCCGCCGGCGAGGTGGACAGCGGCCCGTCCCGCGTGCGGGTCCGCGTCGATATGGGGATCGACAGCGCCGAAAAGGTGCGCGGCATCCCCATCGAGGTGGATGGCCGGCTGCTCACCGTCGGCGACGTCGCCGACATCCACCGCGGCTATGTGGACCCCAAGCGCCAGACCATGCGGTTCGGTGGCCGCGACGCCATCGGGCTGGGCGTCGTCATGGCCAAGGGCGGCAACGTGCTGACGCTGGGCGAACGGCTGGCGGGGGAGATGGCGCGGGTGCGCGCCGGGCTGCCGGTCGGAGCGGAGATCGCGCAGGTCAACGACCAGCCGGCGGTGGTCGAGCGCTCGGTGGGCGAGTTCATGAAGTCGCTGGCCGAGGCGCTGGGCATCGTCATGCTGGTCAGCTTCGTCAGCCTGGGCTGGCGCACCGGCATCGTGGTGGCGCTGGCGGTGCCGCTGGTGCTGGCGCTGACCCTGGTTGCCATGCAGCTGCTGGGCATCGATCTGCAGCGCATCTCGCTGGGCGCCCTGATCATCGCGCTGGGGCTTCTGGTGGACGACGCGATCATCGCGGTGGAGATGATGGTGGTGAAGATGGAGCAGGGCTGGGACCGGATGAAGGCCGGCGCCTACGCCTGGACCTCCACCGCCTTCCCCATGCTGACCGGCACGCTGGTGACGGCGGCCGGCTTCGTGCCGGTGGGGCTCGCCCGCTCGGCGGCGGGTGAATACACCAACTCCATCTTCTGGGTGGTCGGCATCTCGTTGCTGCTGTCGTGGGTGGTGGCGGTGATCTTCACCCCCTACCTCGGCTACAAGCTGTTGCCGACGCCCAAGCACGCCGCGGCCGGGCACGACGTCTACGACACCCGCTTCTACCGGATCCTGCGCGCGGCGGTGACCGCCTGCGTGCGCTGGCGCTGGGCCACCATCGCGGCGACGGTCGGTGCCTTCGCCGCGGCGCTGGTCGGGTTCGGCTTCGTGCAGCAGCAGTTCTTCCCATCGGCCAGCCGGCCGGAGCTGCTGGTGGACATCCGGCTGGCGGAGGGTGCCTCCTTCGACGCCACGGCCGCCGAGGTGGCACGGATGGAGCGCATCCTGGCCGCCGACGATGGAGTGGAGCATTACACCGCCTACACCGGCGGCGGCGCCCCGCGCTTCTACCTGCCGCTCGACCAGCAGCTTCCGACCGCCAACTTCGCGCAGTTCGTGGTCATGACCAAGGATCTGGACGCCCGCGAACGGGTGCTGGCGGCGCTGACCGCGCGGGCCGAGACCGACTTCCCGGCGGCGCGGGTGCGCGCGGCGCGGCTGGAGAACGGGCCGCCGGTCGGCTATCCCGTGCAGTTCCGCGTGACCGGCACCGACCCCGACACGCTGCGCCGCATCGCCTATGAATTGCGCGACCGCATGCGCGCCGACCCCAACCTCGCCAACGTGCATCTGGACTGGGACGAGCTGTCCAAGCGTGTGCGGCTGGAGGTGGACATGGCGAAGGCCCGCGCGCTGGGCGTCACCCGGCAGGACCTGTCCAACGCCTTGCAACTGCTGCTGGGCGGGGTGACGGTCACCCAGCACCGCGAGGGCACCGAACTGATCGATGTGGTCGTCCGCACCCCCGACCGCGAGCGGCTGGATCTGGCCGGGCTCGGCGATCTGGCCGTGCGCACCGGCCGCGGCACCATGGTGCCGCTGAGCCAGGTCGCGACGCTCCGCTACGAGCTGGAGGAGCCGGTGCTGTGGCGCCGCGCCCGTGACACCACCATGACGGTGAAGGCCGACGTGACCGGCGGCGTGCAGGCCCCGATGGTCAGCCAGCGGGTCGGCGCCGCGCTGGCCGATCTGCGCGCCAGTCTCCCCGACGGCTACCGCATCGACATGGGCGGCGCCATCGAGGAGAGCGCCAAGGGCCAGAACTCCATCAACGCCATGCTGCCGGTGATGCTGCTGATCATGGTCACCACCCTGATGATCCAGTTGCAGAGCTTCTCGCAGCTCCTGCTGGTGCTGCTGACCGCGCCCTTGGGGCTGATCGGGGTGACGGCGGCGCTGCTGCTGACCGGCATGCCCTTCGGCTTCGTGGCGATGCTGGGGGTGATCGCGCTGGCCGGCATCATCATGCGCAACTCCGTCATCCTGGTGGACCAGATCGAGCAGGACGTGCGCGCCGGCCATAGCCGCTGGACCGGCATCATCGAGGCCACCGTGCGCCGCACCCGCCCCATCGTGCTGACCGCCGCCGCCGCCATCCTCGCCATGATCCCGCTGACCCACAGCGTGTTCTGGGGGCCGATGGCGGTCGCCATGATGGGCGGTCTGGCCGGGGCGACGGTGCTGACCATCTTCTTCCTGCCCGCCCTCTACGCCGCCTGGTTCCGCGTGAAGGCGCCGGCCCGGCGCGCCGCACCCGCGGCGGGCGGCGACTTGCAGCCGGTCATGATGGCGGCGGATTGAGCGGGATCCTCCCGCCCGCGACCGCGGCACCCCGCCGCCAACCCGTGGTTGGACGGGCCTGAATGCTTGCGCTATGGTGCCACCGCATAAGAACGCGTGTGGCTAGGGGGCAGGTATGAAGGGGTGGTGGGCGCGCGCCGCGCTGGCGGCCGTCGCGGCGTGGGTTGCCGTGGGTGCGGAACCGGCGGAGGCGAAGCCGCTGACGCTGGCGACCGGGCCGGAGCTGGCAACGTATTTCCCGGTCGGGGTGGCGCTGCGCATGCTGCTGGAGCAGTCGCCCGCCGCGTCGGGTGCCGAGCTGACGGTTCTGCCGACCAAGGGGTCGGTGGAGAATCTGGACGGGCTGCGGACCGGCCGTTTCGATCTGGCGATCGTGCAGGCGGATCTGGAGGTGGACGCCTTCCGCGGCACCGGCGTGTTCGCCGCGTCCGGCCGGTTCGAGGGGCTGCGCTCGGTGCTGTCCCTGCACGAGGAGGGGCTGGCCCTGGTCGTCCGCCCGGACGTGAAGGTCAAGGATCTGAAGGGGCTGAAGGGCCGCAAGGTGGATCTGGGCGCGGTCGGCTCCGGCGGGCGGCCGATCGTGGAGCGGCTGACGGCGACGCTGGGCGTGAAGCCGGTGGAGCTGCGCTCCGGCGAATCCGCCGCCGCGCTGTGCGACCGCCGCATCGACGCCGCCTTCCTGTTCATCGGCCACCCCAGCCCGGTGCTGGTGGACGCGCTGTCCCGCTGCAAGGGGCGCCTGCTGCCGGTGGTCGGGCCGCTGGCGGATCAGTTGCGGCGCGACGTGCCGGAGGTGACGGCGACCAGCATCCCGGTCGACCTCTACCCCACCGTGCGCAAGCCGGTGCCGACGATCGGCGTGCGCGCCGTGCTGGTGGCCCGCGCCGACACGCCGGACGCGGCGCTGACCGCCATCCTCGCCACCGTCCAGCAGAACCGCGAACTGCTGCGCATGATGAACCCCGCCCTGTCCGACCTGCGCGACCGCAGCCTGAAGCCGGAGGTGGGCGCCGTGCCCCTCCACCCCGCCGCGGAACGCTTCTTCGAGGGGGCGGGGAAGGTCAACTGAGCAAGGAACCCTCTCCCCCCCCGGGGAGAGGG
>OFDN01001037.1_pt1 | contig 19998 bp, 21 predicted proteins | sample 1520971 | NCBI WGS metagenome assembly OFDN01 (sample SAMEA94257418, study PRJEB24077) | hot springs metagenome | biome: Aquatic biome; feature: Geographical feature; material: Water | place: India | collected 2012-06-12 | depth 5 m
GCCGCCCGAGGGCTGCAGCTACCGCATCGCCGTGGTGTCGATGAAGAAGGCCTACGCCGGCCACGCCAAGCGCGTGATGATGGGCGTGTGGAGCTACCTGCGGCAGTTCATGTACACCAAGTGGGTGATCGTGGTGGACGCCGACATCGACGCCCGCAACTGGAAGGACGTGATGTGGGCGCTGTCGACCCGCATGGACCCGGCGCGCGACATCACCGTGATCGAGAACACGCCGATCGACTATCTCGACTTCGCAAGCCCCGCGTCGGGCCTCGGCTCGAAGATCGGCCTCGACGCCACCGACAAGTTCCCCGGCGAGAGCAACCGCGAATGGGGCCGCCAGATCCGCATGGACGACGCGGTGATCGAGAAAGTCGACGCGATGTGGAGTGCGCTGGGACTTCCGGGATCGGGCAAGAAGATCTGGAAGTAAAGGATCCCTCGCTGCGCTCGGGATGACACAAAGGGCGTGTCAACGATCCATGTCATCCTGAGCGCAGCGAGGATCCTTCCTGCAGCCCAACGCACCCCGTGTGACGGGAGCCGCGCCGCGACTCGGACGTTGAGGCCCGCAGAAAAACCTCATTGAGCCGTCAAGGGTTCTGCGTGCCTCCCCAAAGCAACAAACTCCTCGAAGGGCCGATCCTCCGCTCTCTGCTGACGCTGGCCGTGCCGATCGTGGCGGCGAACGTGTTGCAGTCGGCCTATCAGATCATCGATGCCTTCTGGGTCGGGCGGCTGGGCGGTGCGGCGGTGGCCGCGGTATCGATCAGCTTTCCGGTCCTGTTCCTCACCTTCGCCATCGGCTCGGGCCTGTCGCTCGCGGGGTCGACGCTGATTGCGCAGTATGTCGGCGCGCGCAACGACAAGATGGTGGCGCACGTCGCGGGCCAGACGCTGCTGATGGTCATCCTCGCCTCGCTGGTGCTGGGCACGATCGGCTATTTCTCGGCGCCCGCGCTGCTGCGGCTGATGGGCGTGGCGCCCGAGGTCTATCCCGGCGCGCTGGGCTTCATGCGCGTGTCGTTCATCGGCATCGTCTTCAATTTCACCTTCTTCGTCTTCCAGGCGATCATGCGCGGCATCGGCAAGCCGACGCTGCCGGTCTACATCGTGCTGGGCACGGTGTTCCTGAACTTCGTGCTCGACCCGCTGCTGATCTTCGGCTGGGGCCCGGTGCCGGGCTACGGCGTGATGGGCGCGGCGATTGCGACGCTGATCACGCAGGCCATTGCCGCGATCATCGGCATCGCCATCCTGCGGCTCGGCATGCATGGCATCCATGTGCGGCGTCGCGATTTCATTCCCGACTTCGGCTACATCAAGCGGGCCTTCTTCCTGGGCCTCCCCGCCTCGGTCGAGCTGTCGGCGCGGGCGCTGGGCCTGATGGTGATGACCTTCCTGATCGCGAGCTTCGGCACGCTGACCCTGGCCGCCTATGGCGTCGGCTCGAACATCCTGCAGGTCGTGATGGTACCGGCGATGGGCCTGTCGATGGCGGTCTCGACGCTGGTCGGCCAGAACATCGGCGCCGGCAACATCGAGCGCGCCGCGCAGATCGGGCGGCTGGGTGCGATGCTGGGCTTCGCGAGTCTCCAGTTCTTCGGCGTCGTCGTCTTCCTGTTCGCGCCGCAGTTCGTGGCCTTCTTCGTGCCGGACGATCCCGCGGTGATCGGAGCCGGCGCGGGATTCCTGCGCATCATGTCGCTGGCCTGGGGCTTCCTCGGCCTGCAGTTCGCGCTGACCGGCGTGTTCCGCGCCTCGGGCAACATGGTGCTGACCATGGTGCTGACGCTGGTCTCGCAATGGGTCGTGCAGTTCCCGCTGGCCTACGTCCTCTCCAAGCACACGGACCTGCACGAGCAGGGGATCTGGTGGGCCCTGCCCATCGCCAACATCGTGACGGCGCTGATCACCCTCTGCCTCTACGCAAAGGGCGACTGGAAGAAGAAGCGCCTGATCGAGCCCGAGGAGGAGATCGCCGGCAAGGTGACCGAGGACATCCTGGTCGGCGAGGTCTCGCGCTAGCTCGGGCTCCTCTTGCTCACGGCCAGACCGGCGCGCCGTCCAGCCCCGCGGTCTCGGGCAGGCCGCAGATCAGGTTCGCATTCTGCACCGCCTGCCCCGCCGCGCCCTTGCCGAGATTGTCGACCACACCCATCGCGATCACGAGGTTGCGTTCCGGATCGGCGGCGTAGCTGACGAAGGCGAGGTTCGAGCCGGTCGCCCATTTGGTCTGCGGCGGCCTGTCGGTCACGCGGACGAACGCGCGCCCGGCATAGAAGCGTCGAGCGGTTTCGAGGCACTGCTCCGTGGTGGCGCGGCCGCGGCCGTAGATCGTGGCGAGCACGCCGCGGGTCATCGGCACGAGGTGGGGCGTGAACACCAGCCCGGCCGCGCTGCCGCCGCTCAACCGCCCGATCGTGCTCGCCATCTCGGGCATGTGGGTGTGCTTCAGCAGGCCGTAGGGCACCAGGTTCTCGTTGCTCTCGGCGTAGCCGAACCGGCTGTCGGCGCCGCCGCGGCCGGCGCCGGAGATGCCGGTCTTGGCGTCAATCACGATGTTGCCGGGCTCGATCAACCCGCCGGCCAGCAGCGGCGCCAGCGCCGTCAGCACCGCGGCGGGGAAGCAGCCGGGGTTGGCGACGCGGGTCTTGCCCCTGATCTCGTCCGGCCAGACGTCAGCGAGGCCATAGGCCCAGCCGTCGACGTAGCGGTGGTCGCCGCCGATATCGACGATCTTCACATCCTGCGGCACCCGCGCCAGCGCCTCGGCCGACGCTCCCGTGGGCAGCGACGCGAACAGGACATCGAGCTTCGGCAGGGTCGCGGGATCCCACTTCTCGATCACGATGTCAGCGAGTTTGGCCGGCACGCCCGGGAAGCGGTCGATCAGACGACTGCCGGCGCTACCCTCGCCCGCGGCATAGACCAGCTCGAAGGAAGGATGGCTCGCGACGAGACGCAGCGCCTCGCCGCCACCGAAACCGCTGACGCCGACAATACCGACACGAATGCTCATGATGATGTCCTCTGGAGTTCGGGCAAAAGAAAACCCCCGGAGCCGGGGGCTGCGGGGGTTCAGGAACGCGGGCCAGAGCCGCTCCTGCGGATGAGACCTACGAAGAGGTCTTCACCATGCGGAGGGACGCCGATCGACGCGCAGCCAGAACAGCCGCCGCGGGGTGCAGCGACGTCGGCGTCGGTCGAAAAGGGTCTCGTTCCTGAGCATGGGCCCGGACACTGTTTCGGCCGGCCCCGATCGTCAAGCGGATTGTCCGCCGCTGCGGCCAGCGGTGCAGCCAACGGCGTGGAGCGTCGATGGCGGATGTTGCGCCGTCCGCCTTTAATGTAAAGTCCGTTAACATGAGCTGGAAGCGCAACGACCGTGAGGAGCGGAAGTATCACCACGGCAGCCTGCGCGAGGCGCTGATCAAGGCCGCTCGCGAACTCATCAAGGAAAAAGGGCCGGCCGGCTTCACCTTCGCCGATGCCGCCCGCTCCGCCGGCGTGAGCCCGGCCGCACCCTATCGGCATTTCCGCGACCGCGACGCGCTGATGGCCGACGTGGCCCGCGAGGGGTTCGAGCGCTTCGCCGCCATGCTGACGACCGGCTGGGCCAACGGAAGGCCCGATCCGATCACGGCCTTCCACAATGTCGGCAGGGCCTATCTCACCTTCGCGCGCGCCGAGCCCGCCTACTACGCCGCCATGTTCGAGTCGGGCATTTCGGCGGACGCCAACACCGAACTGCGCGCCGCGTCCGAGCGGGCCTTCGCCGTGCTGCGCACCGCCGCCGACCAGCTCGTGACGTTGCTGCCCGCCGCCAGGAGGCCTCCGGCACTGATGATGAGCCTGCACATCTGGTCGATGTCGCACGGCATCGCGTCCCTGTTCGGCCGCGGCGATTCCGGCCGGCGGCCCCTGCCCATGTCGGCCGAGGAGCTTCTGGAGTCCGAAATGCTCATCTACCTGCAGGGGCTGGGTTTTCCCGCCTCGCCGTGAAAGTTTTTCAGCGACCTATTGACTCCCGGGGTCCTCGTCCCCAATGTAAATGTCGTTAACATTCACATCGTTAACATCATCAAAAGGGGGCTCCCGCATGGGCCTGATCGAAAAAATAGACGACCTCGGCAAGCCGGCGTGGATCGCGCTCATGGTGCTGAGCTTCATCCTGTTCTGGCCGGTCGGCCTGGCCCTTCTCATCTATCTCAAAGGGAGTGGACGCATGTTTTGCTCTAAGCGCTACGGTCAATGGAACATGCCCGACGGTCGCTCGTGCCGTGAGGAGTTTCGCGGCTGGAAGCGTCGCCACGGCTGGGGTCGCCACAGCAGCAGCGGCAACGTCGCCTTCGACGAGTATCGCGAGGAGACGCTGAACCGCCTCGACGAGGAGCAGCGCGAGTTTCGCGACTTCCTCGACAAGCTGCGGGCCGCCAAGGATCGCGCCGAGTTCGACCAGTTCATGGCCGACCGCCGCAATCGCCCGGCAAACGAGCCGCCCGCCGCTCCTCCGGCGCCGACCGCCGCCTGATCGATACGGACAAGGCCTGTTCGACGGAACGCCCGCGGTTCGACCGCGGGCGTTTTCGTTTCAGTGATCGAGTTTCATCGGCAGGCGTTCGACTTCCGCCAGCCGCGCGAGTTCGCAGAGGACAGCGAAGGCATGGCGGGCGCTTTCCTCGACCCCGCCGCTCTCCGGCCGTACCCGTCCCCATGCCGCCACCTCCTCGGCCGTGGCTTTCCAGGTAGCGGCGTTCAGTTCGGCGAGCTGGCGCCGCAGGGTCGACACCGATCCAATCATGACCCTGCGCCCGCCGACATCCTCACCCTCGAACGTGATCTCGAACGAGACGGGCAGCCACATCTCGACGTTGCGGACGAGATGGGAATAGCGCGACTTGAATCCCTCCGCCGTGGAGCGGGTCAGGGCGATGTCGTCATGATCCCACTCTTCCGGCAGTGTCTGCGGCAGCCGCAGGGAAGGATGCTCGGCATAGGCGGCCCACAGCACCAGGGATCCGAAACCGTCCCAGCCCGGCCGGCCGCTGAACCAGCGCGCTTCGTCCGTCTCGTCCCAGTTCAACGGTACCTGGATACGCTTGCCCAACGCCGTGGCCAGCGTCGATCGCCAGGCCAGGACTTGAGCGCGGATACGAGCCACGGACGTCGCGGCCTGCGCTTGCCCCGACGGTCGCACCGGCTGCGGCAAGCCGCGCTCGCGCGCAGCCTTCTCCATCGGATTTTCCCAGGCACCAGCGTAATAACGCGTAAGCGACCCGACATACACGTCGAGGGCCATAAAAGACCGGATTCCCTTCGTACCAAGCTGACAGCGACACTTGCAGTCAGCCCACAATTACAATCCGGACGTGCAGAGATGCAATCGCAAAGCGACAAACCCACGCGGGAATCTTAGTATGCGGCACCGCCGGACCGCGAACAACCCGCGCGAGCAGATCGCTTCTCGGGAGCCGGCTGTGACGAGCGCGGCAGTCGCTATTGCGGCTCGAGGTTGAGACCCTTCACCAGTTCGATCCAGATCGGACCTTCCTCGGCCACGATCTTCTCGAAGAAGACGTGGTCGCGCGCCGCATTGTCGATGCCGAAGGTCGCGAGGATCTTCTGGATACGCTCGCTCTTGCCGCCCTCGACCATCAAGTCCGACAGCTTCTGGACGATCTCCTTGGGCATGCCGGCCGGCCCGACCAGCCCGATCCATCCCTGGACCTGGAAGGCCTTGTCCGTCACGCCCTGCTCGAAGAAAGTCGGGACGTCGGGCAGCTTGCTCATCCGCTTCTTGGTCGGCACGGCGATCGGCCGGCCATTGCCCGATTGCAGAACGCCCGAGGCCGCCGCGACACTGCCGCTGCCGCCCTGGACCGCACCCGAGCCGACATCCTGCCACATCGGCGCCTCGCCGCGATAATGAACGGCCTCCATGCCGAGCTTGTAGTGGCGGTTCAGCGCCTCGACGGCGACATGGCTATAGGAACCGGCGCCGTAGGTCCCGAGGCTCGTCTTGTTGGCGCGCGCATAGTCGGCGAGCTCAGCCAGGTTCTTCACCGGCACCTTGCTGTTCACGATCAGCGGCAGATGTCCCGCGTCCATCCACGAGATCAGCACGAAGTCCTTGTCCGGATCGTAGGGCAGCTTCTTGAACAGCACCTTGTTCATGATCATCGTGGTGGAGATCGTCCACATCAGCGTGTAGCCGTCGGGCGCCGCTCCCTTGACCTGCTCCGCGGCGATCGCGCCGCTGGCGCCGGTCTTGTTCTCGACCGACACGGGTTGGCCGGTCTTCTGGGAGATGTACTCGCCGTAGACGCGGGCGAAAGTGTCGGTGAGACCGCCGGCCGGATACCCGCAGACGATCCTTATCGGCTTGTTGGGCCAGGCTCCCTGGCCAATGGCCGGAGCCGGCAGCGCCGCCGCGGCAGCAGCGGCCGAACCATAACGCAGCACATCACGTCGCGACGCACGCACGATCATCGATAGCCTCCCTGTGGCGCGGTATTTTTTGCGACGGTCCAAGCCGTCAGGGTCGCGCCTTCAGGGAGCATGGCGGCGATTTCGCACTGCGTAAAGAGCAGCCGCTATTGCGGCTCGATGTTCAGGCTCTTCAGCACCTCGATCGACACCGGGCCTTCCTGGTCGAGGACCTGGCGGAAATAGGCGGCTTCGCGCGCGCCCTCGTCGATGGCGAAGGTGTCGTTGATCTTCCGGACGCGCTCGGTCTTGCCGGCCTCGACCATCAGCGCCGACAGTTTCTGCACCACCTCGGGCGGCGTGCCCGCGGGCGCGGCGCAGCCGACCCAACCGCGGATCTGGAAGGCCTTCTCGGTCAGTCCCTGCTCGTAGAAGGTCGCGACGTCGGGCAGCTTCTTCATGCGCACCATCGTCGGCACCGCGATCGGCTTGACGCTGCCCGCCTGCAGTACCGCCGCGCCAGAGGCATAGCTGCCGGTAGCGCCCTGGACGGCGCCGGACGCCACGTCCTGCCACATCGCCGATTCGCCGCGATAGTGGACGGCTTCCATCTTGAGCCCGTAGTGGCGGTTCAGCGTCTCGGTGACGATGTGCGCGAACGAGCCGATGCCGTAGGTGGCGAGCGAGACCTTCTTGTCTTTTGCCCAGGCCGCAAACTCCGCGACGTTCTTCACCGGAATGTCCTTGTTCACCATGGTCGGCAGGTGGCCGGTGTTGAACCACGCGACGAGGGCGAAGTCCTTGTCGGGATCGTAGGGCAACTTCTTGAACAGCGCCTTGTTCTGCACCATCGTCGTGGAATTGGTGAACATCAGCGTGTAGCCGTCGGGCGGCGACTGCTTGACGATCTCCGCGCCGATCGCGCCGGCCGCGCCCGCCTTGTTCTCGACGATCACCGGCTGCCCGGTCTTCTCGGCGACGTATTCGCCATAGGCGCGGGCGAAGATGTCGGTGAGCCCGCCGGCCGGATAGGTGCAGACGATCTTGATGGGCCTGGTCGGCCAAGCCTGCGCTATGGCCGGCGCCGGCAACGCAGCCGCCAGCGCCGTCAGCGATCCGTAGCGCAGCAGATCCCGCCGCGTTGCCCGCACGATCATGGTCGCCTCCCGATCAGGCGGCGACTCGTTGGGCAGACGGCCCTAGGTTGCAGGAGCCGTCTTGGTCGCGCCGGACTTGAGCATGGCGTCGATTTCGCCCTGCGTAAAGCCGGCCTCCTGCAGCACCTCGACGCTGTGCTCGCCCAGCCGCGGCTGCAGGCGCGTGATCTCCGGCTTGGTCTTGCTGAAGCGCGGCGCGATGTCGGTCATGCGCAACTTGCCCTCGGTCGGATGGTCGACGTCCTTCCAGAAGCCGGTCGCCTCGAGCTGCGGATCGACGAACAGGTCGTCGAGCGTGTTCACCGGACCGTGCGGGACGTTGGAGTTCCTGAGAAGCTCCACCCACTCCGCGTTGGTGCGCTCGGCGCACAGGCCGGCCAGGGTCGAATAGTACTGCTCGACGTTCTTCAGGCGGTTGGCCATGCCCTGGAAGCGCTCGTCCTTCGCCAGGTCCTCGCGACCCACGAGGGTGCAGAACTCGCGCCAGTGGCCGTCGGTGTAGGGCAGCAGCGCGAAGTAGCCGTCCTTCGACGGGTAGGGGCGGCGCTCCTTGTTGAGGACGCGCTTGTAGCCCGCCGTATCGAGCGACGGCTTGAAGGTCTCGCCGTAGAGATGCTCGACCATCACGAAGGACACCAGCGTCTCGTACATCGGCACCTCGACCGCCTGGCCCTTGCCGGTGCGCTCGCGCGCGAACAGCGCCGCAAGCAGCGCCGAGACGACGCCGTTCGAGCTGGTCTTGTCGGCCACGATGGTCGGCAGGAAGCGCGGCTCCCCCGCCACGACGGTCTGCAGCGCCGCCAGGCCGGACCCGGCCTGGATGATGTCGTCGTAGGCCGCCTTCGCACCCATCGGTCCGGCGGCGCGGTAGCCGTAGGTCGCGAGATAGACCAGGCGCGGATTGATCTTCTCGAAGGCCTCGTACTCGACGCCCAGCCGCTTGGCGGGACCGGGGCGATAGTTGTGCATCACCACGTCGGCGGTCTCGGCGAGCTTGAACAGCGCCTTGCGCCCGGACTCCTGCTTGAGGTCGAGAACGATCGAACGCTTGGAGCGATTGCAGCCGAGATAGAAGGCGGCCATGCCGGGATTGCGGGCCGGCCCGAGCTGGCGCGTCGTGTCGCCTTCCGGCGGCTCGATCTTGATGACGTCCGCCCCGAGATCGCCCAATTGCTGCGCCGCCCAGGGGCCCAGCACGACGGTCGTGCAGTCGAGAATGCGAACGCCGTCCAACGGACCTGCCATCTTGATTTCCTCCCGCTTTGAGGGTCCCGCTTACCACAAGTTGGTCACCGTCAAAGGGCGAATTCACAGGCAGCATTGCACCCCTGCAGACGTTTCATCCTGCAGCAAAGGAGTACGCAAAATGAATTTCGAGGTCCTGCGTCTGGCCGGTTCGCTCGCAGTGGCGGGCGCCGTGATGCTCACAACCTCGGTTGCCATGGCCGGCGACTGGAAGAAGGGCCGTGGGCATCACAAGCACCACCACCATCACTACCATGGCGGTGAAGTCATCGTCGTGCAGCCCGCGCGCCCGGCCTACTACGCCCCGCGCCCCGTCGTGGTCTATCCGGCTCCGGTCTATGCCCCACCTGTCGCCTACGCGCCAGTCTACGGCCCGGCCTATCCGCGCGGCGGCAACCTCAGCATCGGCATCGACGTCCCGCTGCGCTGATTGGAACGTACGCTAACTCTGCCGCTAGACTTTCCTCCCCCGTCATTGGGGGAGGTGTCGGCGTAAGCGCCGACGCAGGGGTCAGAAGCGCCGGTGAAAATGACCCCTCCGGCCCTGCGGGCCACCTCCCCGTCTGAACGGGCAAAGCACCGGACAAAACCTTCGCGAAATTCGGCTTGCACCCCCGGTTGACGTCAGCGGGCAAATCAACGATTGTCGCGGCCATCATGCTGCGACTGACGACGCTACGACTTATTGGCTGATCCGCCGCCCGACCGGGACAACCGGAAGGGCCCTGCGGATCGCTTGTCGTTCGTCTCTGTTCTTACCCAACCAGTCGCCGCCTCCCCTTCATCCATCGCAGTGTTCGTTTGAGCCATACGGCCGTGCGCGGCGCGAGGAGCTACGTCATGTCATCCCAGAACCCCCAGAAGCCCAAAATGCCGATCGCGGCCGAGAAGTACGTGCCCTTCAAGCCCGTGCCCCTCCCCGACCGCAAGTGGCCGAATGCCGTCATCACCAAGCCGCCGATCTGGTGCGCGGTCGACCTGCGCGACGGCAACCAGGCGCTGATCGAGCCGATGGACTCCGACCGCAAGACGCGCATGTTCAAGCTGCTCTGCGAGATGGGCTTCAAGGAGATCGAGGTCGGCTTCCCCGCCGCCTCGGAGACCGACTTCGACTTCGTGCGCGAACTCATCGAGAAGAAGATGATCCCCGACGACGTCACCATCCAGGTGCTGACGCAGAGCCGCCCGGAGTTGATCGAGCGCACCTTCGAGGCCTGCCGCGGTGCGAAGCGCGTCATCGTCCACCTCTACAATTCGACCTCGACCCTGCAGCGCCGCGTCGTGTTCGGCCTCGACACTGCCGGCATCATCGACATCGCCGTATCGGGCGCGAAGCTGGTCAAGCAGTTGGCCGACGCCGATCCGAAGACCGAATGGGTATTCGAGTATTCGCCCGAGAGTTTCACCGGCACCGAGCTCGAATTCGCGCGCGACATCTGCGCCGCCGTCGGCGACGTCTACAAGCCGACGCCGCAGAAGAAGATGATCGTCAACCTGCCGGCCACCGTCGAGATGTCGTCGGCCAACGTCTATGCCGACCAGATCGAATGGTGCCATCGCAACTTCAAGTATCGCGATTCGATCATCCTCAGCCTGCATCCGCACAACGACCGCGGCACCGGCGTGGCGGCGGCCGAACTCGGCTACATGGCCGGCGCCGACCGCATCGAGGGCTGCCTGTTCGGCAACGGCGAGCGCACCGGCAACGTCGACCTGGTGACGCTGGGCCTCAACATGTTCACGCAGGGCGTCGATCCCGAGATCGACTTCTCGAACATCAACGAGATCCGCCAGACCGTCGAATACTGCAACCAGCTCCCCGTCCATCCGCGCCATCCCTATGGTGGCGACCTGGTCTTCACCGCCTTCTCCGGCTCGCACCAGGATGCGATCAACAAGGGCTTCAAGTCGCTCGACGCGTCGAACAGCAAGGTCTGGGAAGTGCCCTACCTGCCGATCGACCCGGCCGATCTCGGCCGCAGCTACGAGGCGATCATCCGGATCAACAGCCAGTCGGGCAAAGGCGGCATCGCCTACATCCTGAAGAGCGATTACGGCATCGACATGCCGCGCCTCCTGCAGGTCGAGTTCTCGAAGCGCATCCAGCAGATCGCCGACGAGACCGGCAAGGAGATCCAGCCGGCGCTGATCTGGGACACGTTCCGCAAGGAATATCTCGAGAACACCTCGCCGGTGGCGTTCGACAGCCACACGACAGTGCCGGACACCGCCCATCCCGACGTGCGTCTTCTCGATGCCAAGGTGACCTTCAACGGCAAGCCGGCCACCATCTCCGGGCGTGGCAATGGTCCGATCGCGGGCTATGTCGACGCGCTGGGCAAGAATTGCGGCATCCAGATCCGGGTCCGCGACTATCACCAGCATGCGACCGGGGCCGGATCCGACGCCCAGGCCGTGAGCTTCATCGAAGCGGAGACGTCCGACGGCAAGGTCCTCTGGGGCGTCGGCATGGACTCGAACATCGTGGCCGCCTCGCTCAAGGCCGTCACCTCGGCCGCCAACCGGGCCGCCGCCGCCAAATAGGCGTGCCCCGAGGCGCGGCGAACGACTAGCATCGCGGGCGGGGGGTTCCCCCGCCCGTTTCCATTGGGAGCAGGAGATGATCGATTCATCCGTGAAGAGGCGCCAGGAGGGCCTCATCCGGCGCGGCGTGCGTCATCTGTGGAACGCCGCGATCTCGCTCATGCTGGGCACGATGATCGGCCTGCTCGGCTACCAGTTCGGCGCCGAGGCCGTGGCCCGCCTGTGGCCCGACCAGACGATGCTGGTGGACATGGTGCGCGCCCTGTTCTGGACGCTCGGCATCGCGGCGACGGGCGTGCTGTTCTTCTCCTACTATCTCGACGACACGGGCCGTTAGCGCGTAGAACGGAGCCATGGCCAAAGCGAAAAAGACCGCCCCGAAAACGTCCGCGAAACGCTCTCCGAAAAAGCCGATCAGGAAATCGGCCAAGCCCGCCACCCGCAAGGCGGTGAAGAAGAGCGCGCCCGACCCCAACCTGCTGAACGACTTGCTGAGATGGGCAAAGGCGAACGGCGCCGACGCGGCCGATGCGCTCTACGTCAACGGCGAGTCGATCTCGGTGGCGCAGCGCCTGGGCAAGCGTGAGAAGCTCGAAAGCAGCGAGGGCCGCGATCTCGGCCTGCGCGTCTTCGTGGGCAGACGCCAGGCCTTCGTCTCCTCGACCGACTTCGACCCCGCCTCGTTGCGGGAGCTGGCGAGCCGCGCCGTCGACATGGCGCGCGCCGTGCCGGAAGACCCGACCTGCGGCCTCGCGCCGGAGGAACTGCTGGCTCATTCGTGGCCCGACCTCGATCTCGACGACCGGACACGTCCGACCGCGAAGAAGCTGCTCGCCATGGCCTCCGAGGCCGAGGACGCTGCGCGCGCCGTGAAGGGCGTCACCAATTCCGAGGGCGCCGAGGCCGGCTGGGGCCGCACCTCGGTGATGCTGGCGGCCAGCAATGGCTTCACCGGCGGTTATCGCCGCAGCGGCTTCTCGCTGTCCTGCTCGGTGCTGGGTGGCGAGGGCACCGGCATGGAGCGCGACTACGAATGGACCAGCGCGGTCCATCTCGAGGATCTGATGCCGGCCGCCAAGGTCGGCCGCAACGCGGCTAAGTTCGTGGTGCGCCGCCTCAACCCACGCAAGGCGCAGAGTGCGCGCGTGCCGGTGATCTACGACCGCCGCGTCTCGGGCGGGCTGGTCGGCCATCTGGCCGGCGCCATTAACGGCCGCGCCGTGGCGCGCGGCACCTCGTTCCTCAAGGACAAGATGGGCGAGCGCGTCTTCGCCGAGGGCATCCGCATCCTCGACAACCCGCTGCGCAAGCGCGGGCTGGGCAGCCGGCCGTTCGACGCCGAGGGTCTGGCGACGTCGCGCCGCGCGGTGATCGACGACGGCGTGCTCACAACCTGGCTGCTCGACCTCGCGGCCGCGCGCCAGCTCAACCTCAAGCCCACGGGCCACGCCTCGCGCGGCGTCTCGGGACCGCCCTCGCCCACCACGTCGAACTTCTACCTCGACAAGGGCAAGCTTTCGGTCGCGGAACTGATCGGCGACATCAAGAGCGGCCTCTACATCACCGACATGATCGGCTTCGGTGTCAACGGCGTGACCGGCGACTACAGCCGCGGCGCCTCGGGCTTCTGGATCGAGAACGGCAAGCTCGCCTGGCCGGTGAGCGGCATCACCGTCGCCGGTAACCTGAAGGACATGTTCCTCAACATGACGGCCGCCAACGACCTCGAATTCAAGAGCTCGACCAACGCGCCGACCGTGAGAATTGAAGGGCTGACCGTCGCCGGCTCGTGATAAAGTGCCGGGCATGACCCTCATGCCCCACGCACGAATTCTCGCCGCAACGACGGCGCTTCTCTGCGGCGCCGCGCTTCTCGCCGCCGGCCCCGCGCAAGCCCAGGATGGCGGCTTCCGCGACTGCCTGAACAACATCAAGGCCGATGCGCTGAAGCAGGGCGTGCCGGCCGCGATCGTCGACCGCGCCTTCCAGGGCCTGACGCCCGACCAGAAGGTGGTCGACCTCGACAACCGCCAGCCCGAATTCTCGCTGACCTATGCGAAGTATGTCGGCGGCACCGTGTCGCTGGATCGCATCCAGAAGGGCCAGCAGAAGATGGCGCAGCATCGCGCCCTGCTCGACCAGCTCCAGGCCGAATACGGCATCCCGCCGCAGTACCTGATGGCCTTCTGGGGCATCGAGACCAACTACGGCACCTTCATGGGCGACTTCCGCGTCGTGCGCTCGGTCGCGACGCTCGCGTGCATGACCAAGCGCCGGGACTTCTTCAGCAACGAGACGGTGCAGGCGCTGCGCATCCTCAACAACAACCACATGACCAGCGAGCAGATGCGCGGCTCGTGGGCCGGCGCGATGGGCAACATGCAGTTCATGCCCTCGACCTTCACCAAGTGGGCGGTCGATCGCGACGGCAACGGCCGGATCGACATCTGGAACAGCCTGCCCGACGCCTTCGCCTCGGCCGCGAACTTCCTGCGCGGCATCGGGTTCAAGCCCGGCCTGCCGTCGAGCGAGGAAGTGATGCTGCCCGCCGGCTTCCCGCTCGACCAGGCCGACACCACGGTCGAGAAGCCGGTGAAAGCCTGGGCCGCGATGGGGGTGAAGAAGATGAACGGCGGCGCGCTGCCGGCGGTCGACGACGCCGCCTCGATCCTGCTGCCCGCCGGCTTCCGCGGGCCGGCCTTCATCATCTATCCGAACTTCAAGGCGGTGATGAACTGGAACCGCTCGACGCTCTACGCGCTCTCGGTCGGCATTCTCGCGCGCCAGATCGTGGGCGGCCCGCCGGTGCAGCAGCAGGCCCCCGCCGACGACGCGCCGATCTCGCGCGATACGGTCATCGACATGCAGAACCGGCTGGCGAGGCTCGGCCTTTACAAGGACGAGACCGACGGGCTGCTCGGCCCGAAGACGCGCTCGGCGCTGCGCCTGTTCCAGCAACAGCAGGCGCTGCCGGCCGACGGCCACCCGACGCAGGAATCGATCCGCCGCCTCCAGGCGGTGCGGTAGCGACTCTGAGGAAAGCGAAAGGTCCCTCGCTTACGCTCGGGATGACATCTTTTTTGGATCGGCGCACCGCGCAAATCCCAACACAATTGTCATCGCGGGCGGGGTAACCCCCGCCCTGGAGCGATAGCGAGGGACCTTTACCTCACATGCGATCTCAATGCGGCCGCAGTAGCCGCACGGGCTCGGTCGAGACGCCGATCGTCACCGGCAGGGCCAGGGCATCGTCGCCGTCGATCTGCACCGGCTGCCGGCGGCTTTCGCCGGCATCGTTCAGGACCGAGATCCTGACCTCATGACCTGTAATCACGCGAAAGCCTGACGTGACGGGCAACACACCGCGCACGAGCGCGGCGCCGAAGCGGAGCGCCTGCATCCAGCCCCAGCGCTCGAACAGGCAGACATGGAGCAGCGGTGTTTCCAGCGCCGCCTCCGGCGCCACCACGTAGGGACCGGCATAGTGGCGCGCCCGCGTCACGATCACCGAGGCCACCTCGTAACGCTTGCCATCGATCTCGACGGCATAGCGCACCGGCCGGTAGCGCCGCGCCTCGACCAGCGAGCGCCAGACATAGGCGCCCTTGCCCCAGCGGCGTTTCAGCGGCGCGGTGACGCCGGCCACCACCTTGGCGTCGAAGCCAACGCCCGCCATCAGCGAGAAGCAGCGCGGCGCGCCCGCGTCGCTCGCCCGCCCGGGATGCATCGCCACCGTATGGCCCGCCGTCATGACCTGAGCCAATGCCGACGCGGTAGAGTCCAGCCCGAGTTCATGTGCCAGCACGTTGGCGGTGCCGAGCGGCACCAGCGCGAGCGGCGGCGCGGTCGCGGCGCGCGCGGCGAGACCGTTCACCACTTCGTTGATCGTCCCGTCTCCGCCGGCCACGGCGACGACGCCGTAACGCGCCGCGTCGCAGGTCTCGGCCAGGCGCCGCGCATCCCCTGCCGCCCGTGTCTCCACGACATCGACGGTCCAGCCAGCCGCGCGCACGCAACGCACCACGTCATCGACCAGGCCGCGCCGTCGCCGGCCCGCGGTCGGATTGAGGATGAGGAGGACGGAATGCGTCACAGGGGCGAATGTCATCGAAACGTCACAACCGAGACACCTCCACGCAACGGCTCCCTTACACAATCCCAAGCGTACCGTGCAATCGCGCACAACAGATTTTGTGTCGGTCGAGTTCTTTTCCACATGACCGTGCCTCCATGACCCATCACGAGCGAAGCGCGCAACCCGCGCGCCATCGGGCGATCTTCCTGTCCGACATCCATCTCGGCACGCGCGGCTGCCAGGCCGACCTGCTGCTCGACTTCCTCAAGCACAATGAGAGCGAGCATCTCTACCTGGTGGGCGACATCGTCGACGGCTGGCGTCTGAAGCGCTGGTGGTACTGGCCGCAGAGCCACAACGACGTGGTGCAGAAAATCATGCGCAAGGCCCGCAAGGGCACCAACGTGGTCTATATCCCCGGCAACCACGACGAGGCCGCGCGGCAATACTGCCAGCTCACCTTCGGCGACGTGCGCGTGCAGGACGAGGCGATCCACGAAACGCCGGACGGCCGGAAGCTGCTGGTGATCCACGGCGACCAGTTCGACGGCATCGTGCGCTACGCCCGCTGGCTCGCCATTCTCGGCGACTGGGCCTATGCCGCCGCGCTGCGACTCAACGCGATCTTCAACTGGGGCCGCCGCAAGCTGGGCCTCCCTTACTGGTCGCTCTCGGCTTTCCTGAAACACCGCGTGAAGAACGCCGTGCAGTTCATCGCCGATTACGAGAAGGCGGTGGCGAGCGAAGCCCGCCACCGCGGCGTCGACGGCGTGGTGTGCGGACACATCCACCACGCCGAGATGCGTACCATCGACGGCATCCTCTACTGCAACGACGGCGACTGGGTCGAAAGCTGCACGGCGCTGGTCGAGGATTTCGACGGCCGCCTGCGCATCGTGCACTGGGCCGAGGAGGTGGCGCGTCGTTCGTCGCGCCTGCCGTTCGCGCCCGTCCAGCTCGCCGCGGAGTAGCGCCTTGCGCATTGCCATCGTGTCCGACGCCTGGCGCCCCCAGATCAATGGCGTGGTGCGCACTCTCGAGACGGTGGCCCGCATCCTCCGCAGCGAGGGCCACGAGGTCGAGGTCTTCGGGCCCGACCGTTTCCGCACCCTGCCCTGTCCGACCTATCCCGAGATCCGCCTCTCGCTGTTTCCGTCGGCGCGCCTCAGCCACATGCTGAAACTGTTTGCGCCCGATGCCATCCATCTCGTGACGGAAGGTCCGCTGGGCTGGGCCGCGCGTGCCTTCTGCCGGCGCCGCGGAATTCCCTTCACCACCGCCTATCACACGCGCTTCCCCGAGTATGTCCGGGCCCGCATCTTCGTGCCGCTGTCGTGGAGCTACGCCTTCGTCCGCCGCTTCCATGCGCCGTCGGCGGCCGTGCTGGTCGTGTCGCCGGCGATCCGCGACGAACTCACGGCGCGCGGCTTCAGGAACCTCGTGCCATGGTCGCGCGGCGTCGACATCACGGCTTTCCGTCCGCAGCCACGTGAGCAATTGAAGGAGCAGCGGCCGATCTGGCTCTATGCCGGCCGCGTCGCCATCGAGAAGAACATCAAGGCCTTCCTCGATCTCGACCTGCCGGGCAGCAAGTGGGTGGTGGGTGGCGGCCCGCAGCTCAAGACGCTGCAGAAGCGCTATCCCGGCGTCCACTTCTTCGGCTCGGTGGATACCGAAGAACTCTCGTATCGCTATGCGCAGGCAGATTGCTTCGTGTTTCCCAGCGTCACCGACACATTCGGCCTCGTGATGGTCGAGGCACTGGCCTCGGGCGTGCCGGTTGCCGGTTATCCCGTACCGGGACCGCTCGACGTCGTGACCGACCCCAAGGTCGGTGCGGTCGATCCCGACCTGCGTACCGCCTGCCTCGCGGCCGTGTCGCGCGATGCGGTGGATTGCCGCCGCCATGCCGAGACCTTCACCTGGGAGCGCTGTGCGCGGCAGTTTCTCGACACGCTGCAGACCATTCCCCGCGGTCACTGGCAGCCCCTGCGCCGCCGGGTCGTGCCCGACGCCGCCTCATCCTAGGCGCTTTTCCGCCGAGTCATTCGGGTTGCGGGGCCGCGCGCGGGAGGGTAATTGCGGCGTCCGCATCGCAAGGGCAGACCGGCATGGCTATCCAGTATTTCGCCAAGGTGACCGCATCCGACCACGAAGCGCTGCAGCGCCTCGTGAAGCACTACCCGCTCAGCTCCTATGCCGACTGGCATATGAAGGAGATGAGCCGCATGGCCGACTGGCGCAGCCGCCGCCACGCCATCAAGATGGTGCCCGTGACTCCGGAAGAGTTCGAGGCCTACTGCAAGGAGAAGGGTGTCCCGAGCGACATCATCACCTTCAAGGCGTTCGTCTGCGAGAAGGGCGGCGGCTGATCGGCCGGCTGCGCCCTGGCTTGAAGTCTCGTCAGGCCCTGACTACGTGAGGAGCAGCCCGCAGGAGACTGCCATGCCAGCCCTCAATCACCTCATCGTCCATGTGAAGGACAAGGACGCGTCGGCCGAGTTCCTGGCCGACATACTGGGTGTCGAAGCCGGCCCGCAATGGGGTCCGTTCCGCCCGGTGCAGACGTCGAACGGCGTCACCCTCGACTTCATCGGCACGCCCAATCCCAGCACGACGCACTACGCGTTCCTCGTCGGCGACGCCGAGTTCGATGCCTCGTTCGCGAAGATCAGGAAGGCCGGCATCCCCTACTACGCCCATCCCAACAAGAGCGGCGCGGGCGAGATCAACCACCTCTACGGCGGCCGCGGCGTCTATTTCGAGGACCCCAACGGCCATCTGCTCGAACTGATCACCAGGCCTTACGGCGATCATCCGGGTTAGGCGCTTCGTCAGTACTGCGCCGCGCGCGCTCCGCTCATGACGGCAGCCTGACCCGAGCCGGGATCGGTCTCGCGGATGGTGCAGACGTACTGCCCGGGCAGCATCTGGACGTCGACGTAACGGATGCTGCCGGGGGCGATGCTCATGTTCATCGCGTTGGCCGAGCCACCCCCGCGGCAACGCAGCGTGTAGGGACCGGGCGCCAGTTCCGTGCGCATCCAGGTCTGTGTGCCGAGCGCGCCGATCTCCTGGCCGTTAGCCGTCACGTTCAACACCGGGCTCGCCGTCGCAGGATTGACGAAATAGACCGCGCCCATGCCCGGCGGCGGCGGCGCGAACTGCTTGCCGGCGATGTCCTGCCCCCGCGATGCCATCCCGACGTTCGAGCCCTCGCAGGCGGCAAGGCCGAGCAGCAACAAGACAGTGATCGATGGAATGCGCATGATGACGAACCTCCTCAGCCGCCGGCAGGCTCTCCGGCCCTGATCCACGCCTGGTAAAGCTTCTTCGTCTCGTCGTTCGGCGGATAGGTGCCGCTGATCGGATGGCCCTGGCCCACGCGGATCGCGACGAATTTCTCCAGCCGCTCCTGCTCGAAAGAATCGCGCGCCACCTCGTCGGCCAGATGCCGTGGCACGACGATGGCGCCGTCCTCGTCGGCCACGATCACGTCGCCGGGATAGACCGGCACGCCGCGGATGCCGACCGGCACCTGCACTTCCACGGGCCGGAGATTGGCCATGCTGGGCGGCGCGGCGGCGGCGGCGCAATAGACCGGGAAGTCGAACTTGCCGATCACCGGCGAATCGCGCATCGCCCCGTCGCTCAGCACGCCCGCGAGCCCGCGCACCTTGAGACGCAGCGCCAGGATGTCGCCCAGCGTGCCCGAGCGCGTATTGCTTTCGGTGGCGATCACCAGCACCGACCCCGCCGGCGATTCCTCGATCGCCGTGCGCTGGGCGTTCGGCGGATCGCTGGGGCTGGGCGCCTTGTCGATATCCTCGCGGCTCGGAATGTAGCGCAGCGTATACGCCGGCCCGACGATCCGCGCCGCCGCCGGATTGAGCGGCTTCACGCCGTTCACCGCGACATTGCGAAACCCGCGCTTCAACATCTGCATCGAGACGGTGGCGGTACTCGCATACATGAAGTTCTTGATAGTCTCGGCCGACAGCGGTTCGCTGGTCATTGTTCTTCCCCTTCACTTTTCCTCCCCCGTCACACGGGGGAGGTGGCCGCAGGCCGGAGGGGGAGCCTCAATCGAAGCGCCCCTCCATCCCGGGACGATACAGCGCCTCGTAGATGGTTTCGACGACGGAGTCGGTTTGAGAGAGCACATCACCATTCCAGAACCGCAGCACCCGGAAACCCGCCGACCGCAGGAACGCATCGCGATTTGCATCGTACGGCGCGTCGATCACGTGCTGACTGCCGTCGAGTTCGATGATCATAGACGCTTCGAGGCAGACGAAATCGCAGATGTATCGACCCATTGGACGTTGGCGCCGGAACTTGAAGCCACCGAGTTGGCGACGACGCAGCCGACCCCACAGCAGGCGCTCTGCGTCGGTGGCGTTACTGCGCAGGTCCTGGGCGTAGCTTTTCATAGACCTAGTTGGACATGATGGATGGACGAAATTATGTCGGAAAAACAATCACCGGTTGCTTGCCCCCTCCCTAGCCCTCCCCCGTAAGACGGGGGCGGGAATAAGAGTTCATGTC
>OFDN01001038.1_pt1 | contig 19973 bp, 14 predicted proteins | sample 1520971 | NCBI WGS metagenome assembly OFDN01 (sample SAMEA94257418, study PRJEB24077) | hot springs metagenome | biome: Aquatic biome; feature: Geographical feature; material: Water | place: India | collected 2012-06-12 | depth 5 m
ACCGCATCGGCCAGGACAAGCCGGTCTTCGTCTACAAGCTGATCGCCGCGGACACGGTCGAGGAGCGCATCCTCGACCTGCAGCGCCGCAAGGGCAACTTGACGGCCGCCACGATCGAGGGCACCGGCACCCTGACCGGCGCGCTGGAGGACGGCGACATCGACTATCTGTTCCGGAAGACGGACGGGGAGGGGTGACGCTCGATGGGCGAACTCCCGGCTTGGGGGCACAGCTGTCGCACCGTCACGCGTCTTGCCGGGCTGCCGCCAACGTGACCGGCACCGTGAGGCGTGGGCATCCCGTGCCGGTCGCGCCGGTGGCGCCGGATACCAGCTCGTCATGCGCGGACAGTCTTCACCAGATCGGGAAAGCGAACGAGCTTGTCCTTGACCTGATCCAGACCGAAGCCGGCGAGGAATGGCGTCGCGATGTCGTTGAGCGTGTCGAACCGCTCCAGTCCCGTGTAGTGCAGCAGCACGGCCAGCAACAGGGCCACGGCAACGGAGATCATGGTTGCCATCCCGTCGATGGTGCGGATGCGTCGCTCGACGTTCGAGTTCGCCAGAACCTCGAGGCTTATCGAGGGTCTGGAAAGTTCCGCGCAGCCATGTGAAATGCGGCATTCGACGGTCAGCGGCCGGGCCGGCTCGGGCGGGGGCAGGAACGGTCGCAACGGCCGCCAGGAGCGGAGCGCTTGCACCGGCTGGGTCGGCTTTCGGAAGAAATGCACGCAGATGCGTCCCAAGGCATTGGACGTGCCGTCACCGAAAGACCATTCGTATTCCCTCTGTGCCGCCAGCGGGCTGCGGTTCAGGCGTTCATCGTCGAAGCGGAATTCGAAGCGCGCCGTTGTTCCGGCCTTCGGCTTCGTCGGGGAGCGAACGATACAGCCGCGCCCACCGCGGATGGCGTTATCGAGTTCCTCGTCGGTGACACCATCCTCGGCCGCGTCGAGAATGTCGCGGGCCCGGCCCAGGCCGCGGTCACCCGCCCGGATCGCCTTCAGAAGGCGGTCCTTGAACCCGTTGGTCCCCAAATCCGGATAGCGGACCAGCATTTCCGACTTGTATCGCATGATGTACAGGTGCGCCTGGAAGCAGGATTGGTCGAAGTCGATCAGGCGAGAGCGATCAATCGACGCATTGATCTCCATCTCGGCCAACGCGGCCGGTAGGTCCGTCGTGACGAGCTTTTCGATGAAAGGGTCGTCGACCAAGGTTTCATGACTGGTTTTTACCCGGTCGAGAAGGCGTGTGATCTCCGTCTTCAGGGAAGACTTCAGTCGTTCCGTGTCATCGATCGCCCCTGCGATCGCTTCGGCTTCGGCGCAAACGGCTTCCGCCAGGACCATGTTGCTTCGAAGGATGGCATCCTCACCGCGGCTGATGAGGTGGCTCAGTTGCGGAATGGTGCTGGGCGGCAGGTCATCGAGCAGGGAAATTCGCGCGCGCAATGGGGTCAGACGGTCGAAACACGCCCCTTTCCTTTCGAGGTCGGCAACTTCCGCTTCCAGCGTGTCGAGTTGCGGCGTCGCGTTCATCGAGTACCACGCGACATTTTGAATGTTCAGTGACAGGCGGAACCGTTCCACGTCCAGCTTCATCGCCGCCGGGCCGCGTCGGCTGGTATCGGGGGCCGACGATCCATCGATGCTGGCAATGCGTCGCATGATTACGGCTTTACGCCGCACCACAGGTAACCAGGTGTTTATCGACAGCGACAGCATGGCGCCCAATCCCACCAAGCCAAACACGGCCAAAATGTTCCATCTCTGGTCGTAATTCGGTACCACCGCGATCGGAATGGCCTGCTTGGGCAGCTTTTCGTCTGTATCCTTGATCTGCAGAAGCCCGTCATACCGGGTGCCGAGTGACTGAAGAGGCACCTCCACCGTGACCGGTTGGGTGTGGCCCGGCGCCAGCGTGAAGGTCGATGGCTGGATTGTCGCGTCGATGCGTCCGGCAACCCCGTTGAGGGGCACGACGAACTCGACCGCGATGCTGCGCGCCGGGGCTCCTGTCGGATTCAGGAGTTCGAAGCCGAAGATCCGGTGATGCGGACCGTCCGACCGGAACACGAGGCCGCCCTTCTCCATCATGCCGGCGGACTGATGCACTGCAAGTGGCGGTATCCAGCCGGCATCAAGGGCTTCGATCGCCTGCCGGCCGGCGCTCTTGTCTCCGATCCTCACATCCAGGAAAGCCCGGTAGGGGCCGCGTTGGCCCGATCCTGAAAGCTCTGCCGGGATCCGCAGGCTTGCCGACGGCGGTACGCTCGCAATGACCGTTCCGTCCTGCAGTCGGGTCACAGGCGCGCCCTCGACCGGCTTCAAGCGGAGTGTGCCGGACGATTCCGGCACCAGCTTGACCGGCACCGCCCTGCTGCCGCTGTTCTCCAGGATCAAGGTCAGGGAAGCCACATTGTTGGCGGAGCTGACCAGCGGGACCGCCGGCTCCGTCCAGACCGTGACCGTTTCCAACGACAGGCCAGCCGCCGAAACTCCCACGGAAGGGAACAGGATGAGCGACAGCGCGGCCACGAATCGCCACACCACGAGGGACATCTCTTCCTCCCCGCGTCTATCGCCGTTCCACCGGACGCAAAACCACCGATCCGGTTGCGCAACCCAAAGCCGGTAAGACGGCCACGTACTTCCCTCAAAGAAGAGTGGTTCAGCAATCGAGACAATTCAATATGGGAATTGCTCGATCATATTTTCTCGTCAATGAACAAGATCGCCAAGCGGCGGTCGCACCCTAGCCGAGGGACAGCCCAGGCACGGTGAGTGCGGCGGGAAGGGATGGGATTGGCGAGGGCCGATCCGTAGGACGGCCGGGTTCAACGGGCGCCGGGGACGTTCGCCCGGATCGTCGTGGCGGATGCGATCGGCGGTCCCCGCGCCGGCATGGTGCCGGGGAGCTTGCGGCCGCTCGCGGGCACCGACCGAAGCACTTACCGGCGGGATGGCGGCCGGCCTTCACTATGGCGGTCGTGCATCCAGGCCTGTCAAGGCCATGCTTCCGGCGGACGGAATCACGGCGCGGACGCTTGCACGCCCGCGCCGTGAGTGACCGTTACGCTGCGACCGTCTCGGTGCTCTCGGCGCTGGTCGGCACCGTGGAGATGGTCTTCAGGATCTGCGAGGCGATCTGGTACGGGTCGCCCTGCGAGTTCGGGCGGCGGTCTTCCAGATAACCGCGGTAGTTGTTGCGCACGAAGCTGTGCGGCACCCGGATGGACGCACCACGGTCGGCCACGCCATAGCTGAAGGTGTGGATCGACTGCGTCTCGTGCTTGCCGGTCAGCCGCATGTGGTTGTCCGGGCCGTAGACGGCGATGTGGTCGGCGCGCGCCGCCTCGAAGGCGGCCATCAGCTTCTCGAAATACTCCTTGCCGCCCACCTCGCGCAGGTAGGTGGTCGAGAAGTTGGCGTGCATGCCCGAGCCGTTCCAATCGGTGTCGCCCAGCGGCTTGCAGTGATACTCGATGTCGATGCCGTACTTCTCGGTCAGCCGCTCCAGGAAGTAGCGGGCAAGCCAGATCTCGTCGGCGGCGCGCTTGGAGCCCTTGCCGAAGATTTGGAATTCCCACTGGCCCTTGGCGACCTCGGCGTTGATGCCCTCATGGTTCAGGCCGGCGGCGAGGCAGATCTCGAGGTGCTCCTCGACGATCTGGCGGGCGATGTTGCCCACCTTGCTGTAGCCCACGCCGGTGTAGTAGGGACCCTGCGGAGCCGGGTAGCCGTTCTCCGGGAAGCCCAGCGGCCGGCCGTCCTTGTAGAAGAAATACTCCTGCTCGAAGCCGAACCAGGCGCCCTCGTCGTCCAGGATGGTCGCGCGCATGTTCGACGGGTGCGGGGTGACGCCGTCCGGCATCATCACTTCGCAGAGCACGACGGCGCCGTTCTTGCGCTCGACGTCCGGAACGATGCGCACCGGCTTCAGCACGCAGTCGGAGCTGCGGCCTTCCGCCTGCTTGGTCGAGCTGCCGTCGAAGCCCCACAGCGGGAGCTGTTCGAGCGTCGGGAACGTGTCGAACTCCTTGATCTGCGTCTTGCCGCGCAGATTGGGTACCGGCGTGTACCCGTCGAGCCAAACATACTCGAGCTTGTACTTGGTCATTGTTGGTCTCTCAATGGCTGATGCCACAGGGTTTGCGGAAGACCCGGTGTGTGCCTGACGCACCGACCTGTCCGGACGGCAGGGACGCATGGTGAGGTAGCATACGCCGTGCCAAAAGCCGGAAAGGGGCAGGTCCTATGGCCCTTTCGATCGAGCGGCGACTGAACCCCCCTGCGGCGGCGCCAATTTGATGAAGTTTTGCGCAGATTCGCGGTTTAAAAACAGGCTCGATGAATAAAATGCGCGCATATTAGGCTTGTGCGTGAAATATCGCGGCGGTTCATGCATCCGGGAGTGGGTGCGCAGGTTCTCGCTGCGTGACTTTCGGATGTTTTTTGCAGTCGCGAAAGTTTTCGATTGCGCGGCCTTCGGCGATGCAGCACCCTACGAGCACGGATATGTTTTATTCACCTGGACTTGGGGCCGCGGGACCGTCCTTGCGGCCTCCTTTTCCTTTGTGGTGCGCCCGTCGTCGATTCGTCGCCGACGCCCGTCGAGCCGCATTCCGCGCAACGCTGCCCCGCCCTTGCTGTTGTGCGTCCATGCCGTCCGCCTGATTGGATCGGCTGTCGCTCCCATCGATCCGGCAGCGAACTGGTGGCGCCCTGGTAGCCGAAGTCTTCCCACTTTTGTGCCGAAATCGCGGGCATGAGCAGTGTCTGCTTAAGGAATAGACGATCCAACCTGTTCTTCTCGCATCTGCATCATTCAAGACATGGCGCAAAAATCAGCACAATGAACACTGCCAATGATATAGACAGGCGATACTTTCGGATGAGGTGACGATTTGCGCTTGGGATCAAAGTTTGTTACGGTGTGTTTAGTCTGATGCTTTGAATGTCCATCGGACGGAGGACCGAACCATGATCCGCGCTGTCGAACCCAGGACCGCCACCATCTACCAGTTTCCCCTGAAGGCCCGCCGCACGCCCCCGGCCATGACCGGGGCGCGCGTCGCCCAGCCCGTGATCACCGACGGCTGGTACCATGAAGCGGCGGTTCAGGAAGCCGTCGACGAGGCGACGCGGCACCGCACCCGCTGACGGCTCAACGTCCGCCGTAACGGCGCCCGGCCTCGATCGCCAGACCTTGGCCGACCGAGCCGAAGGTGTCGCCCTCGATCACGCGGGCTTCCGGCAGGCGGCCGGTGATGGCCTTGCGGACGTGCGGCAGCAGGGTGGAACCGCCGGTGAGGAACACGGCGTCCATCCGCGCCGCGCCGACACCGGCATCGCGCAGGCAGTCGTCCACCCGCGCGCCGATGCGTGACGCCAGAGAGGCGGTCGCCTCCACCATCGCGTCCGCGGTGACCGCGGGCTCGTTCCCGCCATCGTGCCAGTCCACATGCAGGACGGTGCGCGGGGTGCTGGTCAGCGCGATCTTGGCCCGCTCCACGTCCATCGCCAGGGCATGGCCGCGGTGTTCCTCCACCACGTCCAGCAGGCGCCCGATCAGGTCGGGGCGGGCGGACTCGCGGTGGATGCGCTTCAGCTCGGCCACCGACTTGGCGGTGTAGAGGAAGTTGATGCGCGACCAGGTCGCCAGATCCAGATAGACGCTGCGCGGGGCCAGCAGCCCTGCGCGCTTCATCGGGCTGCCGAAACCCAGCATCGGCATCACCGCCGACAGGCTGAGGTCACGGTCGAAGTCCGTGCCGCCGATGCGCACGCCGTCGTTGGCCAGGATGTCCGCCGCGCGCTCGGTGCGCTGGCGCCGGTCCGGCCCGATGCGCACGATGGAGAAGTCGGACGTACCGCCGCCGATGTCGGCGATCAGCGCCAGCTCCTCGCGGTCCACCTGCATCTCGTAATCGAGCGCCGCGGCGATCGGCTCGAACTGGAAGGAGACGTTGCGGAAGCCAACGGCCCGCGCGATTTCCTCCAAAGCACGCTCGGCCGCCGCGTCGGCCCCGTCGTCGCCGTCCACGAAGTGGACGGGACGGCCATGCACCACCGCCTCGAGCGGCACGCCCGCCTGCTCCTCGCCGCGCCGCTTCACCTCGCTCAGGAATTGGGCGATCACCGCGCGGAAGCTGATGCGGCGGGTGTCGAGCTGGGTGTCGGCGTCGATCAGATCGGTCCCCAGCGCCGACTTGATGGAGCGCATCAGCCGACCGTCCGCCCCCGCCACGTAGGCGTCGATCGCGGCGCGGCCATAGGCGGTGGCGTGCGTTTCGAAATCGAAGAACAGGGCGCTCGGCAGGGTGGCGCTGGCGCCCTCCAGCGGCAGCAGCCGTGCCCCGCCCACGGCGCCGGTGCCCAGCGTCGTGTTCGAGGTGCCGAAATCCAGACCGCAAGCCGTCATACCACCCTCCGTCGATCAAGGGCGCGACGCTATAGCGGTGTTGGCGGCATGGATCAACCCGCTATGATGCTGCGTTGCACAATACCGAAACGCCGGCAGGAACCCTCGACATGACCCATCCGACCGAACGCGGCACGCTGCGTGCTGCCCTGACCGTGATCCGGCGCGGGATGGCGCGTGTGGCGGCGCTGCTTCCCCGAGCCCTGCGCGGGAGGCGCCGCGCCGCCGTTCCGCCCCTCTCGGAGCCGCCGCCGGTCGCCACGGTCGCGGTCCCGATAACGACGCAGGCGGGACGCTTCCTGGACGGAAGTTTCGAGGCCGCGGCCGGGCATCGTGACTACAAGCTGTACGTTCCGGAGAACCTTCCGGCCGGCCCGCGCCCGCTGCTGGTGATGCTGCACGGCTGCACGCAATCGCCGGACGACTTCGCGGTGGGCACGGGGATGAACGCACTGGCGGAGGAGCACGGCCTGCTGGTGGTCTACCCCGCACAGCCGGAGGCGGCGAACGCGTCCAAGTGCTGGAACTGGTTCACCCCGGCGAACCAGCGGCGGGAGAGCGGCGAACCCGCGCTGATCGCCGGCCTGACGCGCCGGGTGATGGAGGAGCACGTGGTCGATCCCGCGCGGGTGTATGTGGCCGGTTTGTCGGCAGGCGGCGCCATGGCGGTCATCATGGGGGCGACGTATCCCGACCTTTACGCCGCCGTCGGCGTGCATTCCGGCCTGCCCTGGGGAGCGGCGAGCGGCGTGCCGTCCGCCTTCGCCGCCATGCGCCGGGGTGTGCCCGCGCCGATCCCACTGCCGAGCCCACGCCAGGGCCTTGGGGGTGCTGCCGCCGCCCCGCCGGTGATCGTGTTCCATGGTGACGCCGACAAAACCGTCGCCGCGGTGAACGCCGACCGCGTGATCGAACAGTTCAGCGCCGCGTATGGCGGCGTGACCCTGGAACGGGATGAGGAGCGCAGGGAGGGCGGCCAAGGCTGGGTCCGCAGCGTCGGGCGCACGCACGATGGAGCGGCGGTGCTGGAACAGTGGGTGGTCAAGGGTGGGGGCCACGCGTGGTTCGGCGGCAGCCCGGCCGGCAGCTACACCGACCCGGCGGGTCCGGACGCGTCGCGGGAGATGCTGCGCTTCTTCCTGGCCCATGCCCGGGTCACGAGCGGGGCCGGGGGCGAGACGGGGATTCTCGACCGTTCCGCTGCGAACATCCACTGAACGGATTCACAACGCCTCGAAAACACGCTAGATATGGAGGCATGCCGATCCTCAGACGCTATCGCTGGTTCTACCCGATCGACTGGCCGCAGATCAGCCGCCATGTGCGGTTCGAGCGTGCCGGCGGGCGGTGCGAACTGTGCGGACGGCCGCACGGGGAGAGGGTGCGCTGCCTTGCCGACGGGCGTTGGCACGACGGCGCGGCGAACACCTGGCGCGACGGACGGGGGCAGCTGGCCCCCTGGCCCGACATGGTGGAGTATGCCGGCTCCCGCGTGACGCGGGTCGTGCTCGCCGCCTGCCACCGCGACCACAACCCGACCAACAACCGGCCGCGCAACCTGATGGCGCTCTGCCAGCGCTGCCACATGCTGCATGACCGGGAGGAGCACCGGCGGCGCTTCCGCATCACCATCCTGCTGCGGCGCGCGTTGGGCGACCTGTTCCTCGGCCTGTACCGGTACTGAGCGGCCGGTGCCGGTCAGGCCGGCTCCAGCGCCTCGACCGGCTCGACCGCCACCCCGGCGTTGGCGGGTGCGGCCCATAGGGTGATCGTCCGGCCGTTGCTGCCGGTGATGGTCTCCGGCAGGACCAGCTCGACGCCGGCGGGCGGAACCGGTGTGTCGACGGCGAGTGTGAATCCGTCGGCGGTGCCGACCGCCCGCAACTCCTCGCCTGATGCCAGCCGCAGGATCACCGGGTAATCGGTGTCCTTGAGCGTACGGTCGAAGAACAGGGTGATGCGTCCGGTGCCCTCGTCGACCTCACGGCGCTGCGCGCGCACGATGCGGGGCGGGTCGTCGTGGGCGCTGCGCGCCACGAAGGGCGGGCCCTCCAGCGGCAACTGTTCGGTGCCTTGGAGCTGTCCGGCCTCGAACCCCTCGGGCTGCCAGCCGTCGGGCACGCCCCAGCTCTCCAGCGACACATACTCCCCCGCCACCGGCGTGGCGATGCGGAAGTCCCCCTTGGGACCATCCGCGAAGCGGAAGTCGGGATCGTGGGTGCCGTGCGTCTCCTGCCCGTTCTTTGTGAGCACGGACGGGAAGGCGCGGTTGTTGAGGTCGTAATCGAAGCGTACGGAGCTGTCCCAGCCGTCCGCCATGAATTTTGAGCCGACCAGGGCCCGGTCGGGGTTGCACAGGCCGGGGGCGTGGTCGCACACGGCGCAGAACTGCACCGCGTTGTTTCGGTGGATCAGGTTGCGGGTGGTGCCGGCCTTGATCTCGTCGATCCGCAGATACCAGGAATTGTTGAAGGATTCGAAGGGCCCGGTGGGGTAGGGCGGTTCCGGGTCGAACTTCAGCACGCGGCCGCCGGTGTTGTCGTCGATGACGGTTCCCGGTTTCTCGGTGAACCAGCCGCGGTTGGCGAACACCGCCCAGTAGCCGCCGCCCACGCCGTCGAAAGACAGCCAGGCGTGCGCGTTGCAGATGCTGTTGTGATGGATCCACAGGTTGGTGGCGGTGCCCTCCGGCTCGACGACATTGTCGCGCACGCGGTCGTAGGAGTTGCCGTACACCTCGACATCCACGTTCAACCGCCCGTCCGCCGCCTGGTCGCGAGCGCGCAGGCGCAGCGCGTTGTAGGCGTAGCTGACGCGGTTGTTGCGGAACACCACCCCGCCGGCGATGCCGTCCGCTCCCAGCAGGGCACCGTTCAGATAGCGGTAGGAGACGTGGTGCGTGTGCTCCCAGGTGATTTGGGTCCACACCGCGCCGGACGGGTCTTGCACCCAGTCGCAGCCCTCCACCAAAATGTTGCGGCAGCCTTCGCCGCGCGCGAACACGAAGTACAGGCTGTCGACCGCCGTGATGTTGCGGACGCTGACATAGCGGCTGCGCTCGATGTAGACAAAGCAGGGCCAGCAGGAATCGACCACGAAATCCTCGATGACGATGCCCTCGCAGTCCAGAATCTGGAAGAAGGCGTATTCATCCTCGCGCGGCAGGTCGGGGTAGAGTGGCACCGCGGCGTTGGTGCCGCACAGCAGGGTGCGCGTGCCCAGCCCGCGGATGGTGATGGGGTTGTCCGGCGAGGCCTTCAGCCCGCTGAGCCGGATCGGCATGGCGTCGGCCTGTGCGCCCGCGCCGTGGCTGTTGAGCGGTGGCCAGTATTTGTTGTCCAGGAACTGCAGCACGTCGCCGCCCTGAAGCTGCTGCTGGAACGCCTCGACCAGCGAGAACGTCTCCTGGATAAAGCCGTCCACGACACGGACGTCGCCCAGATAGGTGACGTAAAGTGTGCGCGTATGACCATTTTGTACAATCGGCGGGCGAACCCCCTCCACGGTGATGCTCATGACCCGCCACTCTCCCGAACCGCTGTGCAATTATTCGGGTATGAGCGGGCAATGGCGGTTCGTCAAGCGGCGGGGAGCGGCGCCTCCGGTCAGGCCATGCCGTTGCGCGCCACCACCGGGGTGAAGCGGCGGTCGGCGGTGCAGCGGTCGGCGATGGCGGTCAGCTTCGGCGTGTGTGCTGCGAACCACGCGCGGCGCGGCTGCCAAGTGACCATGACCGCGAGATAGAGGTCGATGGCCGAAAAGCGCTCCCCCAGGAACCAGGGGGCGGCCCTCGCGGCCTCCTCCACATGGCCCCAGAGGCCGCAGCGGTACTCGGTCGTCCGACGCACCAGCTCGTCCTGCGCGTCCTTGCCGGAGACCCAGCGTGTGGGGTCATCGGCCACGGTGAAGGTCGGGTAGACGCTGCCGACCAGATAGACCAGCCAGCGCAGGAACACCGCCCGCTCCGGCGCGTCGGCAGGCGGCACGATCCCCGCCTGCGGGTGGCGGTCGGCCAGATACAGTACGATGGCCGCGCTCTCGGTCATCACCATGCCGTTGGGCAGGACCAGTGTGGGAACCTGTCTCAGCGGGTTCACCCGCGCCAGATCGTCGCGGAGCCGACCCGGCTCCCACGGCGGCGCCTCCACCACGCGGTAGGGCTCACCGGTGAGGTGCAGCAGAGCCTCCACCACGAAGGATCCGGCCCTTTGGGCCGCGAAGAGCGTGTGCATGGGCGGTGTCCATTCGCTCATCGACCGGTCTGCCTCAGCAACGCGCGCAGACGGCGCAGGGTTTCGCCATCGACATTGCCGGTCAACCGTTCGGGATGGAAGTGGCGTTGGAAGGCGAGGAGTGCGAGGGGCGCGGCCGGGTCGTAGCCGTAGCGGCCGAGCAAGGCGTCCGCGGCATCGACAACCGGAGCGTCGTCCTCCGCGGCCGGATCGGGCCAGAGCCCGACGCCCTGCCGGGCCAGCCACCCCCAGTCGAACAGCTCGCCGGGATCCTGCTTGCGGGATGGCGCGATGTCGCTGTGGCCCAACACATCCTCCGGCCGGATCGCGTGGCGCAGGACGATGCCGCGGCAGAGTTCTGCCACCGCCTCCATCTGCGCCGCCGGGAATGGGCGGTAACCGAACTCGTGGCCGGGGTTGACGATCTCGACGCCGATGGAGCGGCTGTTGACATCGGCCTCGCCGCGCCAACTGCCGGCCCCGGCGTGCCAGGCCCGCCGCTCCTCCGGCACATGGGCGTAGACGGTGCCGTCCTCGTCCACCGTGTAATGGGCGCTGACCTCCGACGCCGGGGTGCAGAGGCGGTGCAACGCGGTGGCGGCGTCGCGCATCCCGGTGTAGTGCAGCAGCAGGATCTCGATGCGGGCGCCCTCGGCCCGTGGCCCGTGGTTGGGGGAGGGGAGGGCGACCGTCTTCATCCGAGTGCCTCATGCCAGAGCGCCTAGGTCGGGTTCGACACCTTGTCGCTGACCGTTCCCGGACGCCGTAGCACGATCACCCCCACCCCGGCCACCGTCAGGAAGCCGCCGATGGCCAGCGTCAGCGTGAACGGATCGTTGAGGATCAGAACCCCCGACAGCACGCCGAACACCGGCACCAGAAGCATGAAGGGCACGGCTTGGTTCACCTCGTACACGCGCAGCAGCCGGTACCAGATGCCGTAAGCCACGATGGTGGACGCAAGCGCCGTGTAGACCAGGGCCGTCCAGCCGGCCGCGGAGGCGTGGGTCAGGGCGTGCCACTGCCCGTCCTCCACCAGCAGCGACAGGATGAAGAGCTGGGGTGCCGCCAGCAACGCCAGCCAGGCGTTCAGCGTGTAGCCGTCGATGACGCCGATGCGCTTGATCTGCATGCTGGCGCAGGCGAAGGCGAAGCTGGCCGCCACGATCAGGGTCAGCGGCCACAGGCTGCCGCTCATCCGCGGCTCGCCGGCGATCAGCGCCACCCCGGCGAACGCCACGGCCATGCCGGCGGCGCGCCGCCAGCCCAGCCGGTCCTTGAAGAACACGGCGGCCAGGAGCGACGAGAAGGGTACCTGCAACTGGGCCACGACGGACGCGGTCGCCGCATCGACGCCGCCGATCCCGGTGAACATCATCGGGAAGTGGATGCTGCCCAGGATCACCGACAGCAGCGCGATGCCCGGCAACTTCTCCCGCGGCACGCGCAGGAACGGAAACAGGACGGCGGCGACGATGCAGAAGCGGACGCAGGTGACGAAGAGCGGCGGGAAATCCTGAAGGCTGACCTTGGCGGCCACGAAGTTGAAGCCCCACAGGCCGACAACCAGCAGGGCCAGCAGCGTGTCCTTCGCGGTCATCCGCGACCGCCTTCCAGGTCCTCCCGCAGGGCCTCCAGCTCCAGCCAGCGCTCCTCGGCGGCGGACAGCTCGGCTGTCGCGGCCTCCAGCCTCGCGGTGGAACGGGCGAAACGGTCGGGATCGCGCGCAAACAGCGCGGAATCGGCAAGCAGCGTCTCCAAGCCCCGGATCTCCTCGGTCAGGCGGTCCATGCGCGCCGGCAGCTCGTCCAGCTCGCGCTGGTCCTTGTAGCTCAGCTTGCCCTTCGCCTTGGGCGCTGCGACGGGCGTTGCGGCCGGCTTCGCCTTGGCCGGCGTGGCGGCGCGCTCGGCGCGGGCGGGGCGCTGCACCAGATAGTCGGAATAGCCGCCGGCATACTCGGTCGCGGTGCCGTCGCCCTCCAGCGCGATGGTGCTGGTGACCAGCCGGTCGAGGAAGTCGCGGTCATGGCTGACCAGCAGCAGCGTGCCCTGATAGTCGGCCAGCACCTCCTCCAGGAGGTCCAGCGTGTCCATGTCCAGGTCGTTGGTCGGCTCGTCCAGCACCATCAGGTTGGACGGGCGGGCGAACAGCCGGGCCAGCAGCAGCCGGTTGCGCTCGCCGCCCGACAGCGCCTTGACCGGGCTGTCGAGCTGCCGGGTGTCGAACAGGAAATCCCGCAGATAGCCGGCGACGTGGCGCGGCTGGCCATTGACCATCACCTTGTCGCCGCCGTGCGGGCAGAGCACGCGGCGCAGTGTGTCCTCGGGGTCCAGCGCCTCGCGTTTCTGGTCGTAGTAGGCGACCTCCAGATTGGTGCCGAGCCGCACCGTTCCCGCATCCGGCGCCAGTTCACCCGTCAGCATCTTCAGCAGCGTGGACTTGCCGGCCCCGTTCGGCCCGATCAACCCGACCCGGTCGCCGCGCAGGATGCGGGTGGAGAAGTTGCGGACGATGGGGCGCGGGCCGTCCGGCGTGTCGAAGCTCTTGGCGATGCCCTCGGCCTCGATCACCATCCGCCCGCCGCGCTCGGCCTCGGCGATGGCGAGCTTGGCCTGTTGGCCGCCCTTGATCCGCTCGGCCCGGTCCTGGCGCAGCGCGTACAGCGCGCGAACCCGGCCCATGTTGCGGGTGCGACGGGCGGAGATGCCCTCGCGCAGCCACTTCATCTCCGTCTCGATCTTGCGGTCGAGCTTCTGGGCGGCCAGCTCGTCGGCGGCGAACACCTCGGCCTGCCACTCCTCGAACTGGGCGAAGCCGCGCTCGCTGACCCTCAGCGCGCCGCGGTCCAGCCACAGGGTGCGGCGCGACAGCGTGTTGAGGAAGGCGCGGTCGTGGCTGATCAGCAGCAGCCCGCCGCGGTAGGACTGGAGATGCTCCTCCAGCCATTCGATGGTGGGCAGGTCGAGATGGTTGGTCGGCTCGTCCAGCAGCATCACGTCGGGCTCGCCCACCAGCGTGCGGGCCAGCGCCGCGCGCCGCGCCTCGCCGCCCGACAGTCCCTGCGGCGCGCGGGCGGGGGCGAGATGCAGCCGGTCCAGCACCGCTTCGACCCGGTGCTCCTCATCGCGCTCCGCGGCCGCCAGGCCGGCGGCGACATAGTCGTGCACGCTGGCGAAGCCGGTGAAGTCCGGCTCTTGCGGCAGGTAGGCGACGCGCACGCCGGGCTGCACGAACAGGCCGCCGGCGTCCGGGTGGATCATGCCGGCCAGCACCTTCATCAGCGTGGACTTGCCGGTGCCGTTGCGGCCGACCAGACAGGCCTTGTCGCCGCGGGCGATGGCGAGATCCAGCCCCTCGAACAGCGGCCGGCCGCCGAAGGTGACGGAAACGCCCTGAAGGGCGGCGATGGGTGCGGGAGGGGGCATGGCGCGGACGTGTGTGATGGTTCGGCAGGATAGCGGTTTCGGCGGGCGGCGGAAGGGCCTCGGTGCGCAGACGTGCCCTGCGGCCGCCCAGGCACGCGGGCCTCAGACCCGCGCACCCTGCTTCATGATGCGGTCGTAGGCGGCGTTTATGGCCGCCATGCGGTCGGTCGCCACCTCGACGAACTCCGCCGGTAGCCCCTGCGCGATCAGTCGGTCGGGGTGGTGCTCGCGCGCCAGCCGGCGGTAGGCGGCCCTGACCGCCTCCTCCTCCGCTCCGCAGGGCAGGCCCAGCACGGTGTAAGGGTCGCAGGAGGCATCGCCGTGGGTGATCCGATGGCCGGAGACGAGGCGCGCGAAATCCGCCTCCGAGAAGCCGAAGATCATGGCGACCGCGTGCAGGTAGCCCAACTCGGCGTCGTGCATCACGTCGTCGGCCTCGGCGATCAGGATCAGGCTTTCCAGCAGATCCTCCAGCACCGGGTGGGCCGGGCCGAACAGGCCGGCGATCTGGCGGGCGTAGGGCTCGAACCCGGCGGCGTCGCGGCGCGCGAGGTCGAAGACGTAGCCGACATTCTCCAACTCCTCCGGCTCGGCGTGGAACAGGCGCATGAAGGTGTCCACCTCCACCCGCTTCACCGTGCCGTCGGACTTGGCCATCTTGGCGGCCAGGACGACCACGCCGATGGTGAAGGCGATGGATTGCGTCGCGTCCCCGTCCGGCCCGGCGGAGGCGTCCTCGTCGTCGCGTTTGCGGTCCACGGCGTGGCCGGCCAGCGCGCCGAGCAGGATGCCGATCGGTCCGGCGGTCAGCAGGCCGGCCGCCCCGCCCAGGATCTTGCCCCAGATGCTCATGCCCGTCTCCCGCCCCGAGGGCCGCCCGCCGGCCGTCGCGGCGCAGCATAGCCAGCGCATCCACCCGCGCCAACAGACATCGGGAACCGCCGGATGGTTCCCCCTGTTGCGCGTCCGCAACGGCAATGCTGCATTGCAGCAAACGCCGTTGCCGCAACGTTGAAGCTTTGTATGTTGCGGCGCACAATAAAACTGCGTCGGCCGATGGCCGCAAGAACAGGTGCGGAGTTCCCAACCGGACTCCGCGATGACGGGTGGATGATCCAGGACGTGCGTCAGTACCAACGATGACGCGAGAGCGACCATGCCCGTATTCCGCAAGCTTTTCCCCGCCGAACGGGGCCATTACCGCGATCATCTTCTGAGGCTTGCCGCGGCCGACCGTTATGCCCGCTTCGCCGGCATGGTGGGTGATGCCGTGATCGACCGGCACGTGGCGCGCATGGACTGGACCCGCACCACCGTCATCGCCGCCATCGAGCGTGGCGCCGTGGTCGGCGCGGTGGAGCTTTGCACCGACCGTGCCGTCTGGCCCGACAACGCCGAGATCGCGGTCAGCGTGGAGGCTGTCCACCAGAGTGGCGGCATCGGTTCGGTGCTGATGCGGCGCGCGTTGACGGTGGCCCGCAACCGCTCGGTCGGGCGGGTGCATCTCCTCTGCCTGGCCGAGAACCGCCGCATGCGCGCCATGATGCGGCGGCTCGGCGCCCGCCAGGAGGCGGACGGCGGCGAAGTGACGGCGATCGTCGAGCTTCCCCGCCCGAACCAGTTCTCTCTGGCGCTGGAAGCGCTGGAGGATGGTGCCGGCGCCGTCAACAGCCTGCTCGACCACATGCATGGCGGCCGTGCCCTGCGGGCCGCCTGACCGCGCACCCTCGGCCGTCGGGCATAGGTCCATTCCGCGTTCGGAACCCGCTTGAAGAGGTTCGCTCGCGTAGCAAATTGTCAGTAAGGGAATGAGCGGCGAACGCTGCGGGGGTTGGAGGGGCGAGTGATCAATCCCGTGATCACGGCTGCCGCTGGTTGGTCGGAAGCCGTCGAGGAGCGCGCGAAGCGCTTTTTGGATTTCACCGTGGGTACCGAGGGATCCGGCAATCCGGTGACCGTCGCCACGCTGCTCGCGCGCTGCCAGTACGATCCGGTGGCGAGCGCACGGTTTCTGATGCTGGTGCCACCTCTCACCGCACAGGGGGAGTTTGCGCGGACGGTGGCCGATTTCCGCATCGACGGGGAGCCGTGCCCCGACCCCGCGGCGGTCGCGCGTGCCGCGCTCGCCCATGCCGGCCGCGCGGTGGCGATGGCGGATATCCATCCCGAACGCCAGTTGCTGGCCGTTGCCGTGTGCTTCCTGCTGCGGCTCGCTCGGCCGCGGTGAACCCGGGGCTGCGCCGATAGGCGTGTCGCGCCGTTCCCCGCGGGTTGCTACAGTCCCGCGGCGTGCGGAACGGAGAAGCCTTGGAATGCGTGCCGAAGGGTTCGGCGTGACGGTGTTGCTTTCGGCGGGAATCGCCGCCGTGGCCGTGATGGCCGGTGCGGCGACGGCGCTTGGCGTCGCCGCCGCGCGGCAACTCGACATGTCGGGAATGCTGACGATGGCCGGTGTGGCGGCGGCCGGAGCCGCCACCGTGGCCCTGCTGCTCGTCGCCATGGTGGCGCGCGCCCAGCGCCGCATGGTCCTGCGGGCGGGTCGTCTGGCGGCCGACGCCGCGGACAGCCGCGACGCGCTGCGGCAGGTGACTCAGCGGCTGGAATCCCTGATCGACGGCTCGATCCAGGGTGTGGTGATCCACCGCGGGCTGGTGCCGCTGCACGCCAGCGACGGTTACGCCCGCATGCACGGCCTCGCCAGCGGTGCGGAGGTGGTGGCGCTCGGCAGCCTGCGGCCGCTGATCGCCACCGAGTCGCGGCCGCAGGCCTGGAAGGCGCACATCCGTGCGCTGTGGGGACGCACGGCCCGACGTCCGGAGCGGCTGCGCGGACGGCGCCGGAACGGCCGGCTGATCTGGGTGGAGACGGTGGACCGTCTGGTGGATTGGCAGGGTGGGCCGGCGGTCCAGACGACGGTGGTCGATGTGAGCGCGCGCGTCGGCGCCGAGGCGGCGGCGGTGGAGGTGACCTCGCAGCTCCGCTCCGCGATGGACGCGCTCGATTGCGGCGTCGTGCTGTTCGACCGCAATTGGAAGATCGAGCTGTTCAACCGGCGTTATCTGGAGCTGTGGAACCTCACGCCGTTCGACGTGCTCGACCACCCGACCATGCCGGAGCTGCTCCGCTTCGGCGCCCAGCGCGGCGACTTTCCCGGCAGCAGGCCGGACCAGTTCCTGAACGAGCGGATGGGCCTGCTGGACGCCGGCCTTCCCTACACCTACGAGCGGCGCACCATCCTGGGCAGGGATGTCGAGCTGCGCGCCACGCGCCGCGCCGACGGCGGCTGGGTGATCACCGTCACCGACGTGACCGACCTCAACCGCACTCTGGTCGCGCAGAAGGAGAGCGAGGCCCGCTTCCGCGATCTGGTCGAGGGATCGCTCCAGGGCATCATCATCGTGCACGACTTCCGCGCGGTCTTCGCCAACCGGGCCTTCGCCGGGATGGTGGGTTATCCGGACACCGCGTCGCTGTCCGACGGCTCGCTGATCGACCCGCTGATCCCGCGCGACGAGCGCGAGCGCGTGATCCGCTGGATGGCGGAGCTGGAGTCGGGCCGGGCGGCGCCCGACCGTGCGCTCCGCCAGCGGCTGGTGCGGCGCGACGGGCGCGAGATCGTGGTCGATCTGTGCACCCGGCGCGTGGATTGGAAGGAGGGCGCCGCGGTCCAGGTCACCTGCGTCGACATCACCCCGCAGGTGGAGGCGGAGGCGGCGGCGGCGGAGCGCGCGTCGCAGCTCCGGGCGGCCTTCGAGGCGATGCCCAACGGCGTGTGCATGTTCGACCGCGACTTCCGCATGGTGCTCCACAACGACCTCTACCGCCGCCTGTGGTCCTACCCGCAGGAGCTGTTGGACCGGCGTCCCACCGTGCCGGAGCTGATGCGCTTTTGCGCCGGCCGCGGCGACTTCGCGGGCCGCGATGTCGAGGCCGAGATCGATGCCGTGCTGAAGGCGCTGCGCCGGGGCGAGTCCGTCGATACCGAGCTGCACCTGGCATCCGGCCCGGTGCTGGCGATCCGCGGCTGCGGGCTGGCCGACGGCGGCTATGTCTACAGCTACACCGACATCACCGAACGGCGGCGCGCCGAGGCGGAGCTGGAGAGCAACCGGCAGCGGCTGGACCTTGCCGTGCTCGCGACCCGTGCCGCGGTGTGGGACGAGAACCTGCGCGACGGGACCGTCTGGTGGTCTCCCGAATACGCGCCCATGCTGGGCTACGATCCGCATGAGCTGAGGCCGGGCATCGGGGTCTGGGAAAGCCTTCTGCACCCGGACGACCTGCCGGTGGTGACCGCTAAGGCGCAGCACCACCTGAGCGGCGGTGCGGACAACTATCACGCCACCTACCGCCTGCGCCGAAAGGATGGCGGCTGGGTCTGGGTCGAGGACTTCGCCCGCGTGCTGCGCGACGCGGACGGGAACCCGGTGCGCTTCGCCGGAATCATGCTGGACGCCACCGAGCGTATGGAGGCGGAGGAGAGCCTGCGCCAGGCCAAGGAGCAGGCGGAGGAGGCGGCGCGCGCCAAGTCCACCTTCCTCGCCACCATGAGCCACGAGATCCGAACCCCGATGAACGGTGTGCTCGGCATGCTGGAGGTGCTCGACCGCACGCCTCTCGACACCGAGCAGCGTGACGTGCTCCGCGTCGTCCGCGAGTCCGCCTCGGGGCTGCTCACCATCCTCGACGACATCCTGGACTTCTCGAAGATCGAGGCCGGGCGGTTGGAGATCGAACCGATCGCCGTCAACCTCCGCGACCTCGTGGAGGGGGTGGCCGAACTCCAGGGCGCCCGGGCGCGGGAGAAGGGGCTCGACCTCGTGAGCCGCCTGTCGCTGGGCGGGCTGGAGCGGCGGCTGGTGGATCCCGTCCGGCTCCGGCAGATCCTCATCAACCTCGTCGGCAACGCGGTGAAATTCACCGAGACCGGCCATGTCTCCATCACGGTGACGGAGGAGGAGGCCGGCACCGTCCGGATCCTGGTCGCCGACACCGGGCCGGGGCTGGACGCCGGTCAGCGCGCCCGGCTCTTCCAGCCCTTCACCCAGGTCGATCCGTCCACCACCCGCCGCTATGGCGGCAGCGGCCTCGGCCTGTCGATCTGCCGCCGGCTGGTGGAGCTGATGGGTGGGACCATCGCCGTGGACAGCGCGCCCGGCGCGGGGGCCACCTTCCGTGTGGAGCTGCCGATGCCGCCCTGCGGCGTGGCGGAGGAGGCACCGGGCGGCCTCTATGGACTGTCCGTTCTGGTCATCGATGATTGCCCGCCGGTTCAGGGCGCCTTCGCCGAGGCGCTGGAACGGGCCGGAGCGGCGGTGGCCCGTTCGGCGGACGCGGGGGAGGGATTCGAGCGCCTGCGCGGCGCGCTGGCCGAGGGCCGGCCCGTCGACGTGGTGGTGACCGACCATGCGCCGGGCGCGATCGACGGTCTCGGGCTGGCGGAGGCGCTGAAGCGGATCCGCGGCCTCGACCGGACACGCGTGGTGATCGCCACGGTCCTGGAGGATCCGGGGCTGGTCGCCCGCGCCGCGGAGGCTGGGGCCGAGCTTCTCCACAAGCCGGTGCGCGCGGGGCTGCTGCGGGGTGTGGTGGCGCGCGCGGCCGGGCGCCTGACGCTGGAGGATCTTCCGGACCATGCCGACGGTGGGCGCGACCACCCCGTCGACCCGTCCGACACCCGCTTCGCGCCGCCACCAGTGGAGGAGGCACGCGCCGCGGGCGCGCTGATCCTGGTGGCGGAGGACAATCCGACCAACCGCGCCGTGGTGACGAAGCAGCTCGACCAGCTCGGTTTCGCGGCGGAGACGGTGGAGCATGGGGCGCAGGCGCTGCACGCCGTGCGCACCGGCCGCTACGGCCTTCTGCTCACCGACTGCTTCATGCCCGAATT
>OFDN01001039.1_pt1 | contig 19969 bp, 14 predicted proteins | sample 1520971 | NCBI WGS metagenome assembly OFDN01 (sample SAMEA94257418, study PRJEB24077) | hot springs metagenome | biome: Aquatic biome; feature: Geographical feature; material: Water | place: India | collected 2012-06-12 | depth 5 m
TCGACGCTGGAAAATCCGGCCATCCTCGATCAGCTGGCGCAAACCCTCTGATCGGGGCCCGCGGCGCGTCTCCCGCGCCGCGGCTCTGCCTGTTCCGGTGTGGTGCCGATGAGCTCAGCTGACGCCACACCGATCTCCGGCCCGCCGCACGGCGGGCCGGATCTCCATCTTCCCCTGCATCGCCTGATCCGCCGCGCAGCCGTCTGCGTGTCTGCGGATGCATCACTGCGCGAAGCGCTGACGCGCATGAACGACGAGCGTGTCGGTTCGGTGCTGGTGACCGAGGCGGGGCGTGCGATCGGCATCCTGACGCTGCCCGACCTGCCGGGGCGCGTACTGCTGCCCGGCCTGTCGCTCGACACCCCGGTGGCGCGGGTGATGAGCAGCCCGCTGCACGTGCTCGACGCCGATTGCAGCGGCGAAGACGCGGCGCGGCTGATGGCCCGCCACGACGTACGCCACATCGCGGTGACCGATCACGACCAGCGGCTGCTCGGCGTGATTGCGCAGAACGATCTGTACGCGAGGCTGCGCAGTGACATCCGCTCGCTTGCCGGTCGCATCCATGCGGCGGGCGACCTGGACGCGCTGGCCGACGCTGCGCGTGCGGTGCGCCGCTTCAGTGTTGCCCAGTTGCAGGACGGCAGTTCGGCCGAGGCGCTGACGCTGCACCTGTCCGCGCTGAACGACGCGCTGACCGCACGCGCCATCGACCTCGTGCGCGTCACTCACCCTGACGGTGCGGTGTTCGACCGCGTGCGCTGGTGCTGGCTGGCCTTCGGCTCGGAAGGGCGGATGGAACAGACCTTCTGCACCGATCAGGACAATGGGCTGGTGTTCGATGCGCCGCCCGGTCTTGCCGCGGACAGTGTGCGACCGGCTCTGCTGCGTGTCGCCAGCGACATCAACCGCGCGCTGGCGCAGCTCGGCTTTCCGCTGTGCGAAGGCGGGGTGATGGCCGGTCAGCCGCGCTGCTGCCTGTCGCTCGACGAATGGCGCCAGGCCTTCGTCGACTGGATTGCCAAACCGCAGCCCGAGGCGCTGCTGGCGGCCAACATCTTCTTCGATCTGCGGGCGCTGCACGGCGACGCCACGCTGGCCGACGCGCTGCTGACGGAGCAGGTGGCCCAGGCTGCTGCCGGCACCCGCTTCCTGCGCCTGATGGCACAGAACGCCTTGCGCGCACGCGTGCCGCTGGGGCTGTGGGGACGCCTCCGCGTCGACGACGTGCGCGACGCTCCGCACACGCTGGATCTAAAGGCCGGCGGCGCGCGCGTCTTCGCCGATTGCGCCCGGCTGCTGGCCCTGCGCTATGGCGTCGCGGCGCGCTCTACCAGCGCGCGGCTGAGGGCGCTTGCGCGGCAGGGTGGGCTGGCCGGCGACGACGTCGAGGCGATGATCCGCGCCTTTTTCTTCGTCCAGCAACTGCGGCTGCTGCACCAGCGCGAGCGCGCGTCAGCCAGTGAGCACCCGGCGGCAAACCGCATCGATCCACGCGCACTCAACGCGCTCGACCGGGCCGTGCTGAAGCAGGCGCTGGTCCAGGCGCAGCGCCTGCTCGACCGCATTCGCGTCGACTGGCAGCTGTCCTGAACGCATGCTGCACCGCCATATCGAGGCGGTGTAAGCGGGCAGTAAGATTGGACTGCATCATGTGCGTCACGTCATGGGTGTTTGCGTCGCGGCGATTCGCCGCTGCACTTGCATGACGACAACAAGGCGTCGCGACGACTTCGCCGACATGACGCCACAGGAGGAGACCTGTATGCAGTTGTCAGAACGGCACCGCGAGTACTGGCGCCGGAATCTTCGCATCACCGCGGTTCTGCTGGCGATCTGGTTCCTGGTCACCTTCGTGCCTGTCTATTTCGCGCGCCCGCTGAACGAGATCACCTTCCTCGGCTGGCCGCTCGCCTTCTACATGGGGGCTCAGGGGGCCCTCATCGTCTATGTGATCATCATCGGCTACTACGCACGCGTGATGAACCGGCTCGATCGTGAGTACGGCGTGAGCGAGGACCGCTGACCATGCCTCACACGCAGGCCTCCTTCAATCAGCAGTTGAAGAAGATGTACAGCTGGTACGCCGGCGGCTTCTTCATCTTCGTCGCCTTCCTGGCAGTCGCCGAACAGCTGGGCATGTCGTCGCAGTGGATCGGCTACATCTTCATGTTCTCGACCATCGCGCTGTATGCCGGCATCGGCGTCATGAGTCGCACCGCCGACGTGGCCGAGTACTACGTCGCCGGCCGGCGGGTGCCGGCGCTGTTCAACGGCATGGCGACCGGCGCCGACTGGATGTCCGCCGCGTCCTTCATCGGTATGGCAGGCACGCTGTATTTCAGCGGCTATCAGGGCCTGGCGTTCGTGATGGGCTGGACCGGCGGCTACTGTCTGGTCGCGCTCTTTCTCGCCCCCTATCTGCGCAAGTTCGGCGAGTTCACGATCCCCGATTTCCTCGGCGCCCGCTACGGTGGCAACCTGGCGCGTCTGATCGGTGTCGTCGCCGCCATCCTCGCGTCCTTCACCTATGTCGTGGCGCAGATCTACGGCGTCGGACTGATCACCAGCCGCTTCGTCGGCCTGGAATTCGAGGTCGGCGTATTCGTCGGCCTGGCCGGCATCCTGGTCTGTTCCTTCCTCGGCGGCATGCGCGCGGTGACCTGGACCCAGGTCGCGCAGTACATCATCCTCATCGTCGCCTACCTGATTCCGGTGGTCATCCTGTCGACCAAGGTGACCGGCGTGCCGGTGCCGCAGGCGATGTATGGTCAGGTGCTGCAGAAGTTGACGGCCAAGGAGACCGAACTGTTCGCGGCGCCGAAGGAGGTCGAGGTCAATGCGCTGTACAAGGCCAGGGCCGACGATTTCGACCGTAAGATCCAGGGCCTGCCGGGCTCGCTCGACGCCGAGCGCGCGCAACTGACCGCAAAGCTCGACCAGCTGAAGTCGGCCAACGCGCCGGCCAAGCAGATCGCCGCCGCTGAAATGGCGCTGCGCAACATCCCGAAGACCGAGGCCGAAGCTCGGCGCAAGTGGGGCGAGGCGCGCAGGCTGGCCGAGGCAAAGGCCAAGCCGCCACTCGCGCACACCGAAGCGCACGTCGGCAAGGACCAGGCGGACTCGGACAGCAAGCGCCTGAACTTCATCGCGCTGGTGATCTGCCTGATGATAGGCACCGCCTCGCTGCCGCACATCCTGATGCGCTACTACACGACGCCCAGCGTCAAGGAAGCGCGCGAATCGGTTTTCTGGTCGCTGTTCTTCATCTTCCTGCTCTACTTCACGGCGCCTGCCTACGCGGTGTTCGCCAAGTGGGAGGTGTACAACAACCTGGTCGGCTCGACCATTTCCACCTTGCCGGGCTGGGTTGCCTCATGGGGCAAGGTCGGGCTGGTGAAGATAGACGACATCAACGCTGACGGCATCCTGCAGCTGGCCGAGCTGACGCTGAACACCGACGTGATCGTGCTGGCGACACCGGAGATCGCCGGCTTGCCCTACGTGATCTCCGGACTGGTCGCTGCCGGCGGTCTGGCGGCTGCGCTGTCCACGGCCGACGGTCTGCTGCTGACCATTGCCAACGCGATGTCGCACGACGTCTATTACAAGGTGATCGATCCGAACGCGTCGACCCAGCGCCGGCTGGTCATTTCGAAGACGCTGCTGCTGGTGGTGGCGCTGATCGCCGCTTACACCGCATCGTTGAAGCCGGACAACATTCTCTTCATGGTCGGGCTGGCGTTCTCGATTGCGGCGTCGGCCTTCTTCCCGGCGCTGGTGTGCGGCGTGTTCTGGAAGCGGGCGAACATGGCAGGCGCGGTCACCGGCATGGTGGCCGGGCTCGGCATGTGTCTCTACTACGCGGCCATCACGCATCCCTTCTTCGGCGGCGACATCAGCAACGCCTGGTTCGGCATCGAATCGATTTCATGCGGCTTCTTCGGCATTCCGACCGGTTTTGTCGTGCTCATCGTCGTCAGCCTGCTCACGCCGGCCCCCGACGCCGAAACGCAGGACCTGGTCGAACATGTCCGTTACCCGAATCTTGGCACCTCGGCGCGCAGCGCGCCGACTGGCGGCGGCGTAGATCACTGAAGGCACGACCCCGCCTATCCCTAGACCGGCCGCGCAACCCGCGCGAAAGCTGGCACCTGTAAGGCAGAAGGCCCGCCAAAAGCGGGCCTTCTGCTTTCCGGCCCGCTGCATTCGAGGCGCGCTCGGGCGCAAACAAGCGGCAGGGTTTCTGATATAGTCTCGCGTCTTCGCGGAGAGGTGGATGAGTGGTTTAAGTCGCACGCCTGGAAAGCGTGTTTAGGTGAAAACCTAACGCGGGTTCGAATCCCGCCCTCTCCGCCACTGAAAAACCCTTTCGAATCAAGCGCCTGGTTGTTCTGCCAGGCGCTTTTTTTCGTTCACGCCCTCCGATTCCGGAGGCTTGCGTCGGGCGCAGGCGCCGCCTTGACCGGCCATGCGCGGATTCGCGCGCGCGGTTCGCCGGTCGTCGCCGACGCCTTCACTGCCATCACACATGCCGACGTCACCGGCCCAAGGTGTTGCTCACCGTTAATGCAGGTGTGTTTCCCGGGCGCGTCGGGAGGTGCCGGTCCACCATGACAGACGGTTTCTCATGGTGGTTGATATGACACGACATGGTTTCAGTCAGCCACCCGGGCGTGCGCCTTGGGTGGTCTCTCCGCGTGAGGCATCGGCTTCGCCGCGCCCGTCGGCCGTGTCGGCGAGGTTGCGCCATCGTCATGTGGTGTCCGCACGCTGCCGCCTCGGGTGACGGCGGCGCCGATCGTCGTCGGTCGCCGCGTGCCGCCCGGTTCCGGGCGTGTTTCTTGCACTGTCTTCGCCGACCAACCATGAGGCGTGTCCGGGCCTTGGCCAGCCATTTCGTCGGTGAAGCGCATTCCCTGAAAAGACTGCAGCTGCGTTACGCAGCGTTCTATCTCGGTCTGCTGCTGTTTTCCGGCGCGATGGGGTGGGGCGGGCTGCAGCTGTGGCAGGACGCCGCCGGCGAACGCGACCGGCTTGCCGGAATGAGCGCGGAGGTACTGGAGATGCGCGGCAGCCTCTACCGTCAGATCAAGGAGGTGTTCGACCACGCCTTTCTCGGCGACATCGGCGCGGCGCTCGAGTTCGCGCATTACGCCGACGACATCGACCGCCACTTCGACCTCGTCTATCGACAGGTACGACAGTCCGAGGAGCGGACAGCCGTCGATGCGCTGCGTCTGGCCTACGAGGGCGTACGCGGCTATGGCGAAGCGCTGTTGCGCGCGTCGCCCGACGCGGCGCGTGCCGAGAGCGGCCGGCTCGACCTGCAACTGGAGCGCGGCGCATTCCATGATTTCGAGCTGCGGCTCGGCGAGTTCGAAAGCCAGCTGCAGCAACAACGTCGCGCGGTCGATCGCCGGCTTGGTGTGCTGCACGCGGTGGTGCCCTGGCTGCTCGCCTTGCCGCTGTTGCTGGCCACCGTCATCTTCATCGTGTTCCGGCGCTATCTGCGCAGCGCCGTGGCCGAGCCGCTCGCCGCCATCATGGACGCCACCCGCAACATCAGCCGCGGACAACTGCAGCACCGGGTGCCGGAGCGCGGTGCAGCCGAACTGGTCAGGCTGTCGCACGCGATCAATTCGATGGCGGCCGATCTGGCGGCCAGCCGCGAAGCGCTGCTGTGTGCCGAGAAACAGGCCACGCTGGGTGCGCTGGTGCCGGTGGTGGCGCACAACATCCGCAATCCGCTGGCCAGCATACGGGCCACCGCGCAGGTGATTGATGACGTCGCGTTGCCGGCCGACGTAAGGGAAGGACTGGCCGGCATCATCGCCGCCGCCGACCGCCTGGATGGCTGGACCTATTCGCTGCTGTCCTACCTGCATCCGCTGCAGCCGCAGCGCGTGCCGCTGCAGGTGACGGCGCTGTTCGACACCGTTGCCCAGCTGGCGCGCGATCGCATGGAAGCGCGTGGCATCCGGCTGCGGCGCATCGGCTGGGGCGAAGGCGGCATGGTCGAGCTGGATGCCCAATTGATGGAGCAGGCGCTGCTCGGCCTGCTGATCAATGCCATCGAAGCGTCATCGCCGGGCGGCGAGATCGTGCTGCGGCACGCCAGCGTTGGCGGCCAGGTGTCGCTGTCGGTACGCGACCACGGCAGCGGCATGAACGGCAGTCCGGCGCTGCGTGGGTTGCGGCCGGTCGCCACCACCAAGTTGCAGGGCAGCGGCCTGGGCATTCCGTTCGCCGCAAAGGTGTGCGACGTGCATGGTGGCCGGCTCGAATTCATCCATCACGACCCTGGCACCGAAGCAGTCATGGTGCTGCCATCGAAGGAAGCGCATGTTGTCGAACCCTGGAACGATTGACGTCGACGAAACCTTGCCGCCCGCGCCATCCACCGCGGCGCGCCTGCTGCTGGTCGAGGACGAGGCGCTGTTCGCGCGCGCGGTGACGCGCCGGCTGGGCAGCGCCGGCTATGCCTGCCAGCACGCGACGACGCTGCTGCAGGCGCGCGAGGCGCTGGGTGGGTTTGCGCCCGACGTGGTACTGCTCGACCTGCGTCTGCCGGACGGCCACGGCCTCGACCTGCTGGCTGAACTGAATGGCGACAATCGTGCCGCGCCGGTGGTCGTGCTGACCGCCTACGGCGAGGTCGAGGACGCGGTGCGGGCGATGAAACTGGGGGCCGCCGACTACCTGAAGAAGCCGGTCGATCTGGAAGAGCTGCAACTGGTGGTCGAGCGCGTGCTGCGCACCGCCGGCCTCAGGCAGAAGGTGGATTACTCGCGCAGCCGCGAAAGCCATCACAGCCAGGTCAGCGAGAACGCGCTGCTGCTCGGCGACAGTCCGGCCATGCGGGCGGCGCGCGAACAGGTGGTCGCGTTGGCGGGGCTGACCGGCAGCAGCCTCGCGCCGCCGCCCACCGTGCTCATCGTCGGCGAAACCGGTACCGGCAAGGACGTCGCGGCGCGCCTGCTGCATCGCGCCGGGCCGCTGCAGGACCGTCCCTTCGTGCAGATCGACTGCGCCTCGCTGCCACGCGAACTGATCGAAGCCGAACTGTTCGGCCATGAGAAGGGCGCCTACACCGGTGCCCAGGGCGCGCGCGCCGGTCTGCTCGAAGCGGCCGAGGGCGGCACCGCCTTCCTCGACGAAATCGGCGAGCTGCCGCTGGACATGCAGGCCAAGCTGCTCAACGTGATCGAGCGACGCGTCGTGCGGCGCGTCGGTTCGGTGCGCGAGCGGCCGATTGCCGCGCGTTTCGTCGCCGGCACCAATCGCGACCTGCCGGCGATGATCGCCGCCGGGCAGTTCCGCGCCGACCTCTACTATCGGCTCAACGTGGTTACGCTGACCATGCCGCCGCTGCGCGAGCGCGGCAACGACGTGACCCTGCTGGCCCGTCACTTCGCGGCGCAGACGGCGCGCCGCTATGCGCTCGACGAACCCGGCTTCGACCCGGTCGCGCTGTCGGCGCTGCAGCGCTATCACTGGCCGGGCAATGTGCGCGAACTGAAGCACCTGATCGAGCGTGCCGTGCTGCTGTGCCAGGGGCGGGATATTGGTGCCGCCGACCTCGGCCTGCCGTCGGCGACCACTGCCGGTGCCGACGCCGCCGCGGTGCCGTTCGCGTCGATGACGCTGGACGAGGCCGAGCGCTGGCTGATCGAACGCACGCTGGACCGCGTGCGCGGCAATGTGTCGGAGGCCGCGCGCCGGCTCGGCGTGAGCCGCATGACCTTGCGCTATCGCATCGAGAAGCACGGCTTGCGCGGCGCGGTCGAGGACTAAGCGCAGCCGGCTGCAGGCCCGGAAATGAAAAGGGCTCCGCCAAGGCGGAGCCCTTCGTTACGCGACGGAGCGATCAGCCGCGCATCTTCTTCCGCGCCTGCAGGCCGATCAGGCCGAGACCGGCAGCCAGCATGGCCCAGGTCTGCGGTTCCGGCACCGGCGGCGTGTTGGGCATTTCGGTGAAACCACTGACGTCCCAGCCTGCGTCATCGATCAGCGCGTAGTCCAGTTCGGTCAGATAGCGACGTTCTCCGGTCGCCAGGCCGAATGCGAACACCGCTTCCTGCAAGCTGCCGTCGGCGAGCGAGCCCATTACACCGCCCACCGTACGCTTGCCGCCATTCACTTGGCTGTTCACAGGCAATCCGTTGTTCTGCGACTTGAGATGCTCGCCGTTGAAGCGGCCTCGTGCGTCGGTGGTCAGATTGACACTGAAGATGTCGAGCATGCCCTTCAGCGCGGCGGTGTAGAAGTCGTACTGCCCGGAAAACGACTCGACCGTCGATATGTCTTCATCGACGTAATAATCAAGGGTGGATGAGAAAGTCAGGGCTCCGCCGTAGCGGGTATCGACCTCTTGCCCGCGATAGAGGTGGTTGTCCTTGAACTCTGCGGAACCGCGGATACCTCTTGTGTAGCTGAACCCGCCTTGCCCGCCGGAGACATTGTGGCTCTCCTTGGCCGTCGCAGTGCCGGAGGAATTGACAAAAATGTAGAACTGGCCCTGTCCGACGCTGAAGTCGCGGATGGAGGTAAGGCCGAAAAAGGGCATTGCGATCAGACCGTCGCCTGCCGGATCGGATGTCACTGCGGTGAGGTCGCTGAAGATGCGGGATTCGAAGGCCGACGCCACCTGTTCGAGCACGGCGCGCTTGTCGTCGGTGAAGTAGCCGGTCGTGTCGTAGCGGTAGTCGAACACGATGTCGATGTAGGCGTGCGCGGGCGCAGCCAGGGCAAAAGACGCAAGGCCGGCGAGTGCGGCCTGCTTGATTGAATGCATGACTTCCCTCCTGTTTTATATGGCTCGGGTGCTCCGTCAGCAGGCAGTGCAAGTAGCGCGCCAGGGCGGTTAGAAAATCCCCGGGCCACGTTCCGGCGCGCTGCGTCGCGGTCTTGCATCAGCGGTGCCTTGCGGCACCGAGTGAAATGCCTGCGTTCTGGTGGTTGATTCCAGCCGGATGGTTGAAATCAACCGGATGTGCGCCTTCCGGGGTGTCGGGCTCGTGGCATGCGCAATGCGACAGTGACCGTCGTCTGTCCAGGTGGCGCACGCTCCGCTGCCGATGCTGACCGGAAGGTGACGTGACAGAACGATGATGGGGAGGCGGCGCTGTTCGCCCCGTTCAGCATCCGGGTGTTCCGGCAGGCACCGCCGGACGATTCCGGTTACGCCCGCGCGCAGCACCGATCAATGCCAGCCCGCCCGCGAGCAGTGCCCATGCCGCGGGCTCGGGCACCGGAGCCAGTGTCCACTGCAGGTTCTGGGCTGAAGTGCTCATCGTGCTGTCGATCCATGCCCGGTAGGCAGCGGGCTGCACGAAGCACGAGTAGCGGGTGTTGCAGGTTGCCGACGCAATGCCCATCAGCGTCGGATCGTCACCCGCCCCGAGATGGCCCGAGAACAATCCACTGCCGCTGTCGCCGCCTTGCAGCAGCGGCAAGGTGTCGGTACGCGAGCCCGCTACGGCATACCAGGTCGAATGGGTCACGCCGTCGTCGGTCGTGACTTCCGGAAAGGCCGTGACGAGCGATGAATACACGTATTGCCGGGTCATCGCGTCCTGTGCCGCTACCAGCGTGACTGCTCCGTATGCGAGGGCGTCGCCGGGGGACAATACGGCGCCGGCAATTGCGGGGAAGATCTCGACGTCGAGCGCGCTGCCAAGGTAGAGCAACGCCAGATCGTCGTCCGGAAAACCGAGTGTGCCGGCCTTGAATACGGCGGCGACCGGTGCGCTGCCGGCGTTGGTCTGGAAGCTGCCGCCTGTCCGGGCGACGTGGGCGGCCGTCAGTACCCAGTTGGGGGCGACGAGCACACCGTCGCCACCCGTGCTGAGCGTACCGACCCATGCGAAATCGCTGCTCGATTCGCCGCCGCGCAGGGCGTGAGCGGGTGTGCTCGGAAACGCGGACAGGCAGAACAACGCCAGTGTTGCGAGTGTGTTGATGAGGGGCGAGCGGGGCATGGCGGGAAAATCTCCGGTGCGGACGTGAAAAGACCCGGCGCATCGCCTGGGGGCGGCTGCGCCGGGTCGGAACTGCGAAGAACGGTCAGCGCATGCGGCGGCGCGCCATCACCCCGACCAGACCGAGTCCGGCGAGAAGCATGGCGTACTCGGACGGTTCGGGAACGGGCGCGAGGGCCATGGCCGAGCGGGCGGAGGCGAAGACGGGAACGTAGCCGTTCATGAAGATTTCGTATTCTTCCTGGCCTTCCTCGCCGCCTTGCCAGATGCGGATGGCGTTGGTGCCCACCTCGAAGTCCACCACGTTCTCATCAGCGAATTTCATGACGAACCAGGCGGACGTTCCGGGGCTGCTGCCATCGGGGTCGTCGACATTCACATCGGTCCACCAGCGGACCCAGTTGGTGTCATACACCGGGGCGCCGCCGGAGCCAGTACCTTCGTTCAGACCTTCGTCGGTGCGGCCGATGGCCCAAGAGTATTCGTCGGCCGGATTGGCACGGGCATAGCCACCCTGAATGGTCGCCACGCTCGAGAAACCACTCCGGAAGACGTCATTGACCTCGAAGGTTTCGGTGGACGGGGGGTCCCACTGGTTGCCGTTCATGTCGAGACGCAGTGCGAACAGGCTTTCTCCCGTCGATCCGTTGTAGTACACGCGGTCGTACAGCGTACCGACGGTCACGGAGTTCGCGACGATGGAGCCGCTGGTACTGGCAATGAGACTGAATCCGGACGTGGCAGCGGACAGGGTGCCCACGTTGCAGGCATCGCTGGTCGACGTGCCATTGCTGCACGCCGTCATGACCGGCGTCGTCGGAGGGTTGTTCAGCGTGACCCATCCGGCAGATGCGGGCGCTGCCAGCATGGCGACACCGGTACCCAGAACTGCTTGAGCGATCAATTGCTTCATACCTTGTTCTCCTCAGGTTGCTTCGGTTGACACAGGGTTGAAAACTGCCCTGTCACGGGCAGCTCTTGCTCAGAACGTGGGCCTGAATCCGTTGAACCACAGCGACTCCTGCGGCTGGCCTTCGGCCGAGCCGGCGTTCCACAGCCGGATGGTGTCGTTGCCCAGCTCATAGCCGGTCGCGGTAGTACGCACATACAGCCAGGCCGAGCGCAGGCGGCGTGGTTCGTCCTCGGTTTCCTCTTCCTCGGCTTCCACGCCTTCGTCCGGGTCTTCCGCGATGGTCAGTTCGTCGTCGTCATCGTCGTCGTCGGGTGGAGTGTTGTCCGGGAAGATGAGCGGCACGGCAAAATCGACCACCGACAGGTCGTAGGTCTTGATGCCCTGGTTGGTGCCGACGGCAGTGCGCCCCACTTGTTCGATGCGCAGGTCGGACGCGCGGGCGCGTCGCCAGCCAGCCTCGACCGTGTAGTTGGCAGAGAAGCCGTAGCGGAAGATGTCGTCGATGGCATACGGCAAGCCGCTGCCGGACCAGTCACGGCGGTTAAGCACGACACGGGTGCCGAACACATACTGCGAGCTGTCCGTACGGGAACGCCACACGCGGTCCAGCACGCGACCGATCATGACGCCGTTGAGCACGACCGGCGTGCTGCGGGCATTCAGCAGCCGGTAGCCGCCCGGATTGGCGCCGTAGGTGGTCTGAACCTGGCAGGTTGCTTCGGGGCTGCAGTTGTACATCAGGCCAAGACCGGATGTCTTCGGTGTGACCCATCCGGCATGGACCGATCCCGCGACGAATGCGGTGGACAGCGCAAGCGCGGCGTTAAGTGAGGCTTTGTGCATTGTTTTCCTCCTGTCGTGACATGGAAAGAGCGGATATCTTCAAGTACGAGCAGCCCCTGTCCGGCGGGCGAATCTTCCGGAGGTCGGGTTTGACGCGGGGAATCCGTCGACCCCAATGGCATAAGCGATCGACATCTGAACCGTAGGTGTTGCTTGGGACCGATCCCCCGGGGGAATGCCCGCATGGGCGGGGACAAAATCCCGCGCAGCCCATTTCCGTGACAGTGCGATGACGGAGGCGCCGGCGCTGCCGCAGCGCTTGCCGGTCAGCACCTGCAGTCGGGCGGTCTCAGATGTCCAGCGCCATGCTCAGACCGAACCAGATTGCGCGGGGCGCTCCGGGGGCGACGAAGGTGGTGTTCAGCCATTCGCTGGAGTTGTAGTTCCAGCCGCTGGGGCCGATTGCCCCGAAAGTGCCGGGTGAGAAGGGCGTGACGCCCAGGCGCCCGGCCGAGTAGTAGGTCTTGTCGAGCAGGTTGTTGATCTGCACGAAGCCGGTCAGGCGCTTGTCGAACTTGTAGTTGATCAGGAGGTTGAGCACGGCATAGCCAGGTGACTTGCCGCCGTAGCGGAAAGGGCGGCCGGTACTGGCATCGACGTAACAGGGGCGCGGTCGTGCTCCGCATTGTGCGGCGCTGTTCGAGAGGCGGACTTCCTTGTCCGTGCCACCTGCCTCATGTTGATTGTTCTCGTTGCCACGCAGAAAAGCGCTCGAATGTGCGATGGCTGTAAGCCGGAAGCTCAAGGCGTCCGTGACCGCATAGCCGAGGGTGACGTTCATGTTGTGCGGCGATACGCCAGGCATCTTGTCGCCAGGCTGCACCCGGATCATCTGGTAAATGCCTTGCCCATGGTTCAGTGCCGCTTCGGGGGATTTGATGTTTGCGGTTCCCTGCGCCGACCGGTCGAAGTTGGCGCTGCTGTTGTGCGGACTCAGCAGATAGAAGTCGGACTGGAAAGTCGCGTCGGTGTAGGCATAGTTCACCCGGAAATCCAGTTTGCCCACTTTGCCGGACAAGCCCATCTCCAGCCCTTGGCGCCGGGTGTCGCCTATCGTGTCAAAGTAGCTCCGTGAGGGGGTGACGCCGACAAGGTAGATGTCGTCGCTCAGATCGGTACGGTAGACGGACGCATTCCAGCTGAAGCCGTTGGGCAGTACCCCGCGGGCGCCGATCTCGCCGGATTTGGATCTGACCTGAGGCAGATAGGGATCGGCGGACAGCGTGTTGGGCAGATAGCACACCGGGTAGCTGGTCAATGCCGACTGGAAGGTGTTTCCGACTGGCGTCCTGTCAACCGCACATCCAAGTTCGATCGACGAGGGTGCGCGGGCGCCCCGGCTCCAGTTGGCAAAGATGTTCGTGTTCTCGTCAGGCAGCCAGTTCATCCCGAAAGACGGGTTGAACGAGCGGTATTTGTGTTTTTCCTTTGTCGCGACCCGGTAAAGCTGACTGGAGTCGTAGTTGAAGCGTTTGCGTTCGCATGTTTCGTCATCCATGCCGCTCGAACATACTTCGATTGCTTCGCGCAGGACAAAGGTGCCATTGACCGGATCACTGTAGAACACGTTGCTGCCCGCGATGGCGTTCCGGAATTCGTGCAGGCCGGCCGATGAAGCTCGTCCGTTCAGCGCATTGGATACGTCGTACAGATTGAATCGCCCGGACATCGACAGATGCAGGTTGTCGCGCGGCGACCAGGTTTCGCTGAAGTAGAGGCTGCGGTTGCGTGATCCGCCATCGAAATCGTTCATGACAATCTCGTTCTGTGCGGCGTAATAGATCGGATCGATCTGGCCCGGGCCCCAGCCTTCGGACGCAAGATAGAAATTGCGGCTGCCGTCGAGCAGCCCCAGTTGCTGCGCATTAAGGTAGCTCGTCCGCGTGGTATCGATCGACGCGCCGAGCATGAATTTGTGGCGATCCAGATTCCAGTTGAACTGGACTGCGCCACCACGGGATATCTGGTTCAGCTCGGTCCGGTTCCTCAGCCCTATCGGTGTGCCGTCGACGACGCCTGATTCGGTCGAACCCGGACCGACCGAAGCGCCATTGCGGGGCTTTTCATAGTTCGGCGTGCGCCCGCTCGCTTCACCGCAGGGGGCATTGAGTGGTGCATTCCAGTCATCGGGTTCGAAGTCGTTATCGAGATCGGCGTATTTGCACAATACGTTGAAGTTCTTGGTCACCCTGTCGCGGCTCAGGTCCATGTCGTCGAAATCTTCGTAAGCGTCCCCCCCGATGCCGCTGCGCTCGCTGCGGCGACGGTAGGTCATGGCGGTGACGTTGAATTCATCGGTGAAATCGAAGGCGGCACTGAGCTGGTATTGCAGCAGGTCGTTCTTGGTTTCGTCAGGCGATGTGAAGATGGTTTCCGGCCGGGCTCTGAAGTCTTCGATCGGCACCGTGCCATTGCCCACCAGGTCGTTGTCAACCTTCAACACCGACAGTCCGACGGTGGCGATGCCCGCCGCCAGGTCGATGCGGCCGAAGGTCTGGCGGACACTTGAAGGCGAGTTGTCGCGCCAGCCGTCTTCTTCGAAACCATGGATGGCGAGGAAGCCGGCGACCGTTCCGTTATTGCCGCCGGCCGACAGCTGAAGTTGCTTGCGGCCCCACGCACCACCGAGCGCGCGCCCTTCGATACCGGGATCGGTGAAGCCGGTCTTGGTGCGCAGCGACAGGGCGCCGCCCAGCGTGTTCAGACCGAATACCGGGTTCGAGCCCGGAAACACATCCAGCCGCGAAATGGCGTTCATCGGGATGAGATCCCAGTTCACGGTATCGCCGAAGGCTTCGTTCACCCGTATGCCGTCCAGGAATACGGACAGCCCTTGCGGCGTACCGACCTGCGGGCCGGCGGTGAAGCCGCGGTACTGAAGGTCCATCTGGAACGGGTTGCCCTGGTAATCGTTTACCGTGACCGACTGCATCTGGCTGTTCATCAGGTCGGTGAGCGATACCGCGCCGGACTCCTTCAGTTCCTTTGCCGTGATGCTCTGGACGTTGGCCGGTATTTCGTCTTTCGTCAGGCCGAGGCCGGGCATGGGGCCGACGTCCGTCGGACGGCGGCCGCGCACGATGATCGGGGCAAGCTCATAAGCATCTCCGGCGGCGGCATCGGGCGCGCCAGCAGGTGCTGTAGCTCCTTCGGTCGCGGGCGTTCCCCCCGGATCGGCTTCCTGGTCCTGGGCAAGCAACAGGGGGACGTGCAGCGCACAGGCCCCGACAAGACCGAACAGAACTATGACGCGTGACAAGACAGGACCCCCTCCATGGCTGCGCTCGAACGCGTTGTCGGGAATGCGCGCGTGAACGGCTTCCGCGATCTGGTTATTGACATGCGACCGGCAAGGCTGGCGGTGAGCCGACCCCGGCAGGGCGGGAAAGCAATTGAAGGGCCAGCGTAACGGCGCGCGAAGGCAGTGGCGGGCGCTGGGCGCGCCGGGCGGGGGATTTCGTCCTCTGCGGAGGTGGCGCGAGCGGCACCTCGATACCGATGACCTTTGTCATCCGGTCATCGCGGTGGTTGATTTCAGCCGGTGTGGTGCAGATCGACCGTTCGCGATCGGGGAGTCGTTCCCGATGGGAGACCGTTGAGCGGGGGCGGCAGCACTCCGAGAGCGAGGCAGGGGATGAAGTCCCCGCCGGTCATGCGCCCGGATCACGGTCGCGCAGGCCCTCGATCACCACTGCGGGCATGGAATCTGCAGTGCCGTACGCATCGTAATCCGGACCCCGACGGATGCGTTCGAGCCTGACAACGACGATGAGGAGGTTGATATGGGAGTGAAGGCAAAGGTGCTGGCGACGGCATTCGTTTCGATTTCGATGGCGAGCAGCGCACATGCCATCGAGTTCGTGTTCGATTACAGCTACGACGATGGCTTCATGACGACGGAGAAGCGAGCCATTCTCGAACAGGCCGCAAGCGTGCTCGAAGCGCGCATCACCGACGAACTCGGTGCCATCGGCCCGGATGGCGACTTCCGTTCGCGCATCTTTTTCGCGTCGCCGGCGACCGGTGTTTCGGCCAACGACATGAATGCGGTGATTGGTGCGAATCAACTGCGCATCTATGTCGGCAACCGCGGCCTGGGTGCGGACGTCAGCCACAACTCGTTCGGCGGCGTTGTATCGCCGACCGGTGGCAGCAACAGCAATCCCGACTATGTGGCCTATCGCGCAGAAATGATGGGTCGCGGCCAGTCCGGTGTGGCCGACAGCCCTCAGACCGACTTCGGCCCGTGGGGCGGCGCGCTCGCCTTCAATAGCTCCTTGTCGTACTACGTGGACGGCGATCTGTCGACCACGGAAGCCTTCGAAGGCTACGATTTCTATACTGCCGCGTTGCGCGGGCTGGTCGGTGTTCTGGGCTTCGGTGGCGGCATCGTGAGCAACACGGCCGCGAGCTATACCGCCCAGGCCGATACCACCAATATGCTCTTCATCGGCGCGAATGCGATGGCGGCAAACGGTGGTGTGGGGGTCGCGCTGGACGACGAAAGCTATCGCTTCCTGGGCGCTTCGGTAACCAGCATGGCCGGCGGGTTTTCGCAGACCGCCCTGATGACCCGCATGCTGTCCGCCGGAGAGCGCCGTCAGATAACCGATGTGGACTGGGCCGTGCTCAGCGATATCGGCTGGCAGGTGGCGGCTGTGCCGGAGCCGGGCGAGTACGCGATGTTCCTCGCCGGGCTGGGCGTGCTGGCAGCGGTGGCGCGCAGGCGCAGGGCCTGAGACACCCGCCGGAATGAAAATGGCCTGCTTGCGCAGGCCATTTTTTTGTTTGACGATGACTCCAGCCCGGTACTTCGCTGGACTGCGCCGTAGTTCGATACAGCAGGTTTATCAATAACTTACGCGCGTCCATCATATGCCGGTGCTTTCTGAAACCTGACCCGGCTTCCCCTCGCGCCGCTCCTAGGTGGCTCTTGGAATCGGGTCGTTGCAAGGAGTCATCATGGCAAAGATCAAGCTCACCAAGACCGCCGTGGAGGCGGCGCAACCCCAGGCCAAGGATGTCGAACTGCGGGACACCGTGGTGCCCGGCTTCCTGTGCAAGATCACCCCGGCGGGCCGCAAGGTGTTCATGCTCCAGTACCGCACGAACGCCGGGCAGTCTCGTAAGCCCTCGCTGGGCCTGTTCGGGGAACTGACCGTGGAGCAGGCCCGCGTCATGGCACAGGATTGGCTGGCCGAGGTTCGCCGGGGCGGCGACCCCGGCGGCGCCAAGGCCGAGGCGCGCAAGGCGCCCACGGTCGCGGAGTTGTGCAAGAAGTTCATGACCGACTACTCCGAAAAGCGCAACAAGCCCAGCACGCGGCGCGGCTACCAGGCCGTCATCGACCGTTGCATCGTCCCGCTGCTGGGCCGCAAGAAGGTGCAGGACGTGAAGCGGCCCGACATTGCCGGACTGATGGAGAAGCTGGCCTACAAACCCGCCGAAGCGAACAACACCTTCGGCGTGCTGCGCAAGATGTTCAACTTGGCCGAGGTGTGGGGCTATCGCCCGGACGGCACGAACCCGTGCCGTCACGTCCCGATGTTCCCGCCCGGCGAGGAAACCCGGCTCATCGTGGATGACGAACTGGCGTTGATCTTCCGCCACCTGGACAAGCTGGAGGCGGAAGGACTGGAGAACTACGTCATCCCGCTGGCGATCCGCCTGCAATTCGAGTTCGCCGGCCGTCGCTCCGAAATCTGCACCCTCGAATGGGCTTGGGTCGATCTGGAAAATCGGCGCGTGGTCTGGCCCGACAGCAAGACCGGTGGCCTCTCCAAGCCCATGAGCGCGGAAGCCTATCGGCTGTTTTCGACGGCACCGCGCCAGGAGGGCTGCCCCTATGTCCTGCCATCGCCCAACGATTCGACCAGGCACCTGACCTTTGGCGAGCACTACGGCGGCTGGTGCCGGGTGCTCAAGGCCGCCGGCGTGCCGCACGTCGGCACGCACGGCATCCGCCATCGCTCGACCACCGACATTGCCAATTCGGGCGTGCCGACCAAGGTAGGCATGAAGCTGACGGGCCACAAGACTGTGGCGATGTTCATGCACTATGTTCACACCGAGGATAAGCCGGTGCGGGACGCGGCCGAACTGGTGGCCAGCCGGCGCCAGGCGATCACGGGCGCTCGACAGCACCAACCCCAGGAGGCCACAGCATGAATAGCAAGAATACTTCCGCAGTGGCGGCTAAAACCGCCGTCTTGCCTGCCGGCTACGCCGGCATCCACGGCGGCATCGTGGAACTGCTCGATGCCGCGCGCCAGGCGGCGGCCCGCAATGTCAATGCGCTAATGACCGCCAGCTACTGGGAGATTGGCCGGCGCATCGTCGAAGCCCAGCAGGAAGGCAAGCGGCGTGCGGGCTACGGCGAGCAGTTGATCGAGCGTCTATCCAGCGACTTGACCGCCCGGTTCGGGCGCGGGTTTGGCGTCAACAACCTGGAGAACATGCGGCGGTTCTTCCTCGCGTACCCCGCTTCCGAGATTTCCCAGACACTGTCTGGGAAATCTGGAAAGGAGTTGCCCGGTTCAATTTCCCAAACGGTGTCTGGGAAATTGAGCCTCGCCGAGCTGGCGCAGGTGTTCACGCTGCCGTGGTCAGCCTATGTCCGGCTGCTGGTGGTCAAGGACGACCATGCCCGCCGCTTCTACGAAACCGAGGCGCTGCGCGGCGGCTGGAGCGTGCGCCAGCTCGACCGGCAGATCGGCAGCCAGTTCTACGAGCGCACGGCGCTGTCGAAGAACAAGGCAGCGATGCTGGTCAAGGGCGCGGTGCCGAAGCCGGAAGATGCCGTCACGCCCGACGATGCGATCAAAGACCCGTATGTGCTGGAGTTCCTGAACCTCAAGGACGAGTATTCGGAATCAGATCTGGAACAAGCCTTGATTCGGCGGCTGGAAGATTTCCTGCTCGAACTCGGTGAAGGGTTCACCTTCATCGGACGGCAGCGCCGCTTGCGAATCGACCAGACCTGGTATCGGGTGGACTTGCTGCTGTTCCATCGCAAGTTGCGGTGTCTGGTCATCATCGACTTGAAGCTGGGCAGCTTGACCCATGCGGACGTGGGCCAGATGCACATGTATTGCAACTATGCGAAGGAGCATTGGGCCTACCCCGATGAGAACCCGCCCGTGGGCTTGATCCTGTGCGCCGACAAGGGCCATGCACTGGCGCGGTATGCCCTCGAAGGTTTGCCCAACAAAGTGATGGCGGCCAACTACCGCACGGTGCTGCCGGATGCCGAGCTGCTGCAAAAGGAACTGGAAGCTACGCGGCGCTTGTTGGAGTCGCGGGTGGTGAAGCCGCCCAAGAAGCTCCGGCAATAACGGGGCGTCCCGGCGTGCCGCCGTCGGGCTCGCGGGCTGCGCCCCGCGCTTCGTGCCGAATCGCGGCCATTCGGCTTTGATCCCTGACGCCTCCGGCCCTCTCGGGCCTGCGCGCTCCGCTTGCCGAAAGCTGGGTGCGTGGGTGGTTGGAGGGAGCGGTCTTGCTGTGTTCCTTCACCGTATCACGTCGTTCTCGCCGTCAATGACTGCGCGTGCTTGCACGCTTGCGGCCTGCGGCCGTCTTCGATCTTTGACCGCTTGCGCTGCGCCGTGACGGCGACGGTTCCGGGCAATTCCGCCCGTGCAACCGGAGATCGTCATGAACGACAAATCACACGTTTCCCTCGAACAGCATGTTTGCCTCGTTTGCGGCAAGCCGTTCGATACCGGCGCCATCCTGCTGGACAAGCGCCTGCGCGCGAGCATGGAGCGCCATACGGCGACCGGCTGGGGTCTGTGCCCCGAGCATCAGAAACTGTCCAACGATGGCTTTGTCGCACTGGTCGAGTGCGACCCGCAGCGCAGCGGCTCGCAGGTCGGCGGGCGCATGAAGCCTGAGCAGGCGTACCGGACGGGCCGGCTGGCCCATCTGCGGCGCACGGTGTTCGCGCAGATGTTCAACGTGCCGATCGCAGATGAGCAGGCTTGCGTGTTCGTTGAGCCTGGCGTGATCGAGCAGTTGCAGTCGATGACGGCGCCGGCGGCAAGCTGATCGCGCTGCACTGCCTTCGGTGCGTCGTTCCTTCGGGAGCGGCGCACCTTTCTTTTTGCTGCGCCCGGTATCTGCCTCCGCGCCTACGGCGCTGCGCGCTGCGTTTGCCTCCAGGGGAAAGCCCTGCGGGCTATCCCCGCCGCGCAGGCTTGGCGCCCCTGAACACCGCCGACCCGGCTGCGCC
>OFDN01001040.1_pt1 | contig 19967 bp, 16 predicted proteins | sample 1520971 | NCBI WGS metagenome assembly OFDN01 (sample SAMEA94257418, study PRJEB24077) | hot springs metagenome | biome: Aquatic biome; feature: Geographical feature; material: Water | place: India | collected 2012-06-12 | depth 5 m
TAAGGATTCTTCTGTTTATTGTCATGGCTAAGGGCAATCGTTTGCACGAAGATATTTAATTTGATCCTCCCAAGCAGATTGAAAATTTGAAAATTGATGGAACACAATCGAGAAGTGTACTTATTACACACCTTGATTACTTCATACTTTTTCATTTTCAATCCGCCTAGGCGGATCAAATTCCCTCATTTTCAAATTACTTATTGTCGCATAAATAACTGCGTAAAATAAATAACCCCTTTTGCATCCTGATAAGTACCGATGCCGGTTAAGGTATAATTGCCTTCAATATTCTTTTTATGCCCCGGACTGTTGATCCATCCCTTTACTACTGCTTCTGCGGACAGTTCTCCGTATGCCAAATTCTCTGCAGCCCCCATTACAGCGCCAATGGTTTTTGATACTACTGCAATTCTTTGCTCAAATCCATCATGACTAAATGCAGCTCTTTTTAAGGCCATATTCTTACTATGAATAGCAGCTTGTTCATTAGCAACCTCCACAAATTTCAATGCGCCCAACCCTTTACGTTTACGATATTCATTGACATGGTATAAAATATCTCTGTTCATGGCAGCAGCACTAAAAGAAGGCGCAGTTGATTTTGTTGAATCGGAGCTAACCATTTTCCGATTACAGGAAAGCAAAAACAAAGGAAAAGATATAAAGCCGATTAAAATTGTGAGAGATTTGATATAACGCATATCGTTCTGTTTTTCATCTATAAACAACAACTATACCAATTTAAGCTTGTATAGATTACAAAACTGCCAATAAAAGTATAAACCATAGAGACAAATACTATACACTTGTTATACACCCTTCAACTTTGACTGTTGTTTACACCGGGCTTACCCGTAGTTTTGCCATCAGAACAGCTATATACATGAAAGTATTCAAATTCGGCGGTGCCAGTGTCAATAATGTAGATCGCATCAAAAATCTGGCATCCATAGTTCAACAATACCGGCAAGAACCTCTGGTGGTGATCATTTCGGCAATGGGTAAAACCACCAATGCATTGGAGAAAGTAGTAGAAGCTTTTTATGCCGGAAAGCAAGAGGAAGCACTTCAACTCTTTGAAGTAATTAAAAACCAACACCTCACTACTGCCAAATACCTACTGGTGAAACAGTACAATAGTTGCGCTGCCAAACTCCATGATTTTTTTACAGAAGTAGAATGGTTATTACATGATAAGCCAGTAAGAGAATTCGACTACTATTATGACCAGGTAGTTTGTGTAGGAGAACTATTGAGTACTGCTATCATCAGTCATTTCTTAAATGAAGAAAATATTTTGAACGAATGGCTGGATGTTCGTGATATTCTTCGCACAGATGATAATTTCAGAGATGCAGGCGTAGATATTGAATTTACCGAAAAGAAAATAGTGGATAGTTGGCAGTTGATAGTGGATGCCGGCAGGAACATCATTGTAACACAGGGTTTTATTGGATCAACAGATGAAAATGAAAGTACTACGTTAGGGCGTGAAGGCAGTGATTATACTGCTGCTCTTTTCGCGAATATGCTCAATGCTGAAAGCTTGACGATTTGGAAAGATGTAGAAGGTGTTATGAATGCCGACCCTAAACAATTTCCGGAAGCACAATTGATTCAAGAACTCAATTTCAATGAAGTCATTGAAATGGCTTTTTATGGCGCACAGGTTATTCACCCAAAAACCATCAAGCCTTTACAGAACAAGGGGATTCCGATGTATGTCAAATGCTTTCTGGATCCTTCTTTACCGGGTACAATCATTCACAAAAAGAATATCAAAGGATTACCACCGATTTTTGTCATCAAAGAGAAACAAATCCTTGTTCATCTGAAAAGCAGAGACTTCTCTTTTATGGGTGAAGAACCCATGCAACAACTCTATGCCATATTCGCGCAGACTCGTGTAAGACCCAACCTCATTCAAACAGGCGCCATTGGTGTGCAGATTTGCATGGATGATAAACAAGATAAGACAGATCAATTTGCTGCCCAAGCTGGCTTGTTATTTGATGTACAAGTAGAAAAAAATCTGCAGTTACTCACCATCAGACATTATGAGGAAACTTTGCTCAACAATATGTTAGAAGGAAAAGAAGTAGTGCTTTTACAAAAAACGAAAGAAACTGTGCAGGCTTTGTTTAGATAATTTGATCCGCCTAGGCGGATCAAATTACTTCACCACTCTCCCAGCCCCTCTAAACCTAGGTTGCCAGTATTTTTCATTGAGATCACTGATCATGACACCACCACTCGTGGCTGCGTGAACAAATTTGTTATTGAGTAGATAAACACCTACATGGGTAATATCACGGTTGCGACCTGTTGTATGAAAGAAAACCAAATCTCCTTCCTGTAAATCAGCCAATTCAATCTTTTCGCTATTATCATATTGCTCCTGAGCTGTTCTGGGCAAAGTGGTATTAAAAACATCACGCATCACTACCTGTGTAAATGCAGAGCAGTCGATGCAATTTTCTGTATTTCCACCTAAACAGTATTTGGTTCCCCACCATTTATCAATAGTCTCCAACAGTGGTATATTGGTTAGTTTTTCAACTGTAGCATCAATAATCACCGCATACTTTAATTGAAGATAGCCGGCTCTTTCAATATTGAAAGCATTCATATCAGTAGTACCGGTATTATTTCGTTTGCCTGTATTGCCGCTAGAAGCCGTATTCGCATTGGTAGTGCTGGCCTTATGTCCGGTAGTAACGACAGATCCGGGAGTAACCTCTATTTGATCCAGAAAAGTTCGTTGTTGTGATGTGGTGGTTTTGGCAGGTGCCGTTTTAGCCGTAGAATTATCCCTTGAAGTCAGTTTACTCAATGATTTACAACTTGTACATACAAGCAAAATCACTACTCCTATCATCCAAACAGATCGGTTCATCATAACTGCAATATACCCTCATGCATTTTTTATGCCAAATGATGTGGAAAAGATCTCGGATCGCAGATGTCAGATTTCTGATGTCGGATTTCGGATATATTTTTTTTGATATGATGTGGATAATTGATCCTATCAAAAAACCTTGTAAAATGGGATATTTGGAGTTCGGAATTTGGAAGCCCGATCCCTTAAAAAATCAGACATCAGAGATCAGACATCAGACATTACAAATCTGACATCTGCCATCCGACATCTGCCATCCAATCAGACTTCCAACATCAGACATCCGACATTCCCTATGGCATTTTCACATTTACACGTTCATACACAATATTCTCTGCTAGATGGCGCTGCAGCGATTGATAGTTTATATAAAAAAGCTGCGAAAGATAATATGCCTGCCTTGGCCATTACCGATCACGGCAATATGTTTGGGGCTTTTGAATTTGTAAGTCAGGCCTGGAAAAATACCAAAGTGATCGGAAAAGATGCCAATGGAAAAGACATTACTGAGCCGGTCATCAAACCTATTGTGGGTTGTGAATTTTATGTGGTGAAAGATCGACATATCAAAACCTTTACAAAAGAAGTAAAGGATGAAAGATATCATCAGGTATTATTGGCTAAAAACAAGAAAGGATACGAAAATCTAGTAAAGCTCACTTCCCTTGGATTCATTGAAGGGATGTACAGCAAATATCCACGTATTGATAAGGAACTGATTGAACAATACCATGAAGGATTGATTGCCACCACTTGTTGTATTGGTGCATATGTACCGCAGACCATTTTACATGATGGTGAACAAAAGGCTGAACAGGAATTCAAATGGTGGCTAGATTTATTCGGTGAAGATTATTATATCGAGATACAGCGACACAATATCAAGGAACAGGAACTAATCAATCAAACCCTATTAAAGTTTGCCAAAAAATACAATGTGCCTGTGATTGCTACCAATGACAGCCATTATGTAGATCAGGATGATGCAAATGCACATGATATTCTGTTATGCATCAACACCGGAGAGAAACAAAGCACACCCGGATTCGATGATTTTGTGAATGATGATGCACAGATCAAAAACAGACGCTTTAAATTTCCCAATGACCAGTTTTATTTTAAGACGACAGAAGAAATGGGAAAACTGTTCAGTGATATTCCTGAATCATTGGACAATACCAATCAGATCGTAGACAAGGTGGAAGTCTTGAATCTTAAAAAAGATATTTTACTCCCTGCCTTCCCCATCCCCAAAGAATTTCAAATACATACAGATGCCAATTTGAATCAGTGGGAATATCTGCGACATATTACCATGGAAGGCGCAAAAAAGCGTTATGCAGATATTGGTCCAGAGATACAAGAGCGAATAGACTTTGAATTATTCACCATCAAAACCATGGGATTTGCCGGATACTTTTTGATTGTGAGTGATTTTATCAAAGCCGGAAGAGAACTGGGTGTATTTGTAGGACCCGGTCGTGGTTCGGCTGCAGGAAGTGTGGTAGCATACTGTATTGGTATTACCAATATTGACCCCATTAAATACAATCTGCTGTTTGAGCGTTTCCTGAATCCGGATCGTAAGAGCATGCCCGATATTGATACGGACTTTGATGATGAAGGTCGGCAGAAAGTGATTGATTATGTGGTGGACAAATATGGCAAGCAGCAGGTAGCACAGATCATTACCTATGGTACGATGGCTGCCAAGATGAGTATCAAAGATGTAGCACGTGTATTGGATCTACCCCTTGCTGAAAGTAATATGCTGGCAAAATTGGTTCCCGATAAACCGGGCACTGAATTGGGGCGAGTATTACATGCACCGCTAACCGTGAAAGATGGTGAAAAATCATTAGAAGAAAAAGAAGCGTACCAGCAAGAAGATATTGAGAACGTCAAAAAATTGCGTGAGATCTACCAAGGTGATGATATCCGGGCACAAGTACTCAAAGAAGCTGAGCGATTAGAAGGTTCTGTACGTAATACCGGTATACATGCTGCAGGTATCATCATTGCACCCAAAGATCTTACAGAGCTTATTCCGGTTGCCACAGCCAAAGACTCTGATCTTTGGGTAACACAAATTGAAGGAAGTATTATCGAAGATGCCGGTGTTATTAAAATGGACTTCCTGGGTTTAAAGACCCTTTCCATTTTGAAAACCGCTTTGGAACTGATTCAGCAAAATCATGGTGTAACCATTGATCTCGATACGATTCCATTGGATGATGAAAAGACTTTTCATTTGTACCAACGCGGAGAAACCAATGCCACATTCCAGTTTGAAAGTGTGGGCATGCAAAAATACCTGCGCGATCTAAAGCCGGATAAATTTGATGACCTCATTGCGATGAACGCATTGTATCGTCCGGGACCTATTGCCTACATCCCCAAATTCATTGACCGTAAACATGGTCGTGAGCCTGTAACATACGATATTCCTGAAATGGAAGAATACCTGGCTGAAACCTATGGTATTACTGTATATCAGGAACAGGTGATGTTGCTGAGTCAGAGCCTTGGCGGTTTTACAAAAGGTGATGCGGACGTACTCCGTAAAGCCATGGGTAAAAAACAGAAATCGGTACTGGATAAAATGAAGAAACAGTTCATTGACGGTGCTACCGCCAAAGGACATCCTGCAGATAAACTCGAAAAAATCTGGACAGACTGGGAAGCATTTGCTCAATATGCATTCAACAAATCACACTCTACCTGTTATGCTTTTGTAGCTTATCAAACTGCTTATTTAAAAGCTCATTATCCGGGTGAATACATGTCGGCAGTTTTGAATCATGCAGGAAGTATTGAAAAGATCACTTTCTTCATGGAAGAGTGCAAGCGAATGGGTATTAAAGTACTCGGACCGGATATCAATGAATCATTGAAAGGTTTTGCAGTGAATAAAAATGGAGAGATCCGTTTTGGGTTAGGTGGATTGAAAGGTGTGGGTGAAGCGGCTGTAGAAAATATCATTGTAGAAAGAGAAAAGAATGGTTGGTACCAGGATATTTTTGATTTTATCAAAAGGGTGATCCAAAGAAGTGTCAACAAAAAATCATTGGAAAGCCTTGCTTATTCAGGTGCTTTTGATTGTTTTAAAGAGTTTCACAGGGCACAATATTTCCATATCGCGGATGGCGAAAAAATATCAGGTTTAGAGAAAATCATCAACTACGGACAAGCCAATCAATCTGCTGCTGCGGCAAGTACCAACACTTTGTTTGGCGATATGTCTTCGGCCATGCAGGTGCCGATCCCTAAGATTGCCAATGTAGAACCCTGGACACTCACCGAATTATTGGATCATGAGAAAGATGTAACAGGGATGTTCATGAGTGGACATCCTTTAGATCATTTTAAGTTTGAGTTGAAATATTATGGTATTACCAATATCAATGATTTCAATGAGATCAAACAGACCTTGCATTTACAACCCAATCCCGGTAAACAAATTCGTGTAGCAGGATTGGTGATTGATGTTCAGCACAGGGTTACCAAGACCGGAAAAAACTTTGGCTCTTTTGTCATTGAAGATTTCAGTGGTAAAACAGATTTCATTTTATGGAGCGAAGATTATATCAAGTTTCAGAATTATTTAGAAAAGGGACAAAATATATTGCTGACCGGTTTCTTCCGCTCAAGATTTAATCAACCCAATAATTTCGAGTTCAAAGTAAACGTGATGTCTTTATTGGAAACAGTAAAGCAAAACTTAACCAGAAGTATCGAGATCAATATGCATCCGGCATCTGTAACGACAGATTTTGTATCATTCATTGATAAAAATGTACGTGAGCATCCAGGCAAGTCATCTTTGCGTTTCAATATTTATGAGCCTCGCGAACAATTGAAAGTAAGTATGTATTCACTGGAAAAAGGATTTATGATGAATGAGGAAATGGCTCATTTTTTATTGGAGAACCCGGATTTAGATGTGAATGTTGCTGTGGTGGGTTGATACAAATACTTTGATCTCTGCCTTCATCCTAATCACCATTTATCTATCAAAAACGCTGTTTATCCATTTTTGTCTGTTTTTTACCAGGAAAAAATAGCTTCTTGTTGCTAAAACAGACCCTATGTCATCTGAAACCCTGAAGCAACGGATCATAACAGTAGATGCATTACGTGGATTTGCCCTACTTGGGATTCTACTTGCACATATGATTTATTGGTACAATGCCGGTCCATTACCCGGTGAATATTTTCAAAAACACAATGACACGGCCAGTGGCATTCTGGGATTCCTGAATGAGATACTGATCTCCGGAAAATTCTTCGCCTTCTTTTCCTTTTTGTTTGGATTGAGCTTTTTTCTCCAAATGAATAGCATGGAAGAAAGTGGCAGACCTTTTGTGTGGCGCTATGCATGGCGCATCACCATCATGGGAATCATTGGCTTGATGCATCATGCTTTTTGGAGAGGAGATATATTATCCATTTATGCCCCTCTAGGTTTCATTCTCTTGCCCATGAGGAAATTGAGTAACAAATGGATACTTACAATCGGTATTTTATTGGCGATCAATTTGCCAAGTTTGTTAATGCAGTTACCCGGACTGATAGAACATCTTACATCTACTACAGCACCACCTCCCCCACCATCCGGACCACCACCAGGACCTGATCCTTCTCAAGCATTTTTCAAGAATGTTTACCAAAGTGATATCTGGACCATGATGAAAAACAATATCATCAGCATTGGTGAGAAATTTGATTTCCAATTTGGCAGTGGTCGTATTTATGTAACCTTGGGCTTTTTCTTGTTGGGAATGTATAGTGGCAGAAAGGGCTGGTTTGCGATGAGCGCAGAAGAATTAAAACCCATTTTCAAAAAGATAAAAAATAAATCCGGTTGGCTTGTTTTAGTGACACTGATAGGTGGACTTGGTATCTATGGATTAAATGAAGGTTTTAAACTCGGCTGGGAAAGAAGTCCGGTGGTAGGCATCATTTTTGGCACATTGTTTAATCTCAACAATGCTTCCTTGGTGGTTTTCTATGTCACAGGAATCACATTATTGATGAACCGAAAATTTTGGCAAAACTTATTATACCCATTGGCTCCTATCGGAAAAATGGCTTTGACCAGTTACTTACTACAAACCGCACTCGGACTGGTACTGTTCTTTGGATTTGGGTTTGGATTGGTAGGTGTAACAGCCCCTTGGCTCAACTGGTTAATTGCCATTGCATTTTTTATCGTACAAGCAATCTTTTGCAAATGGTGGTTTAAACAATTTTATTTCGGTCCCGTGGAGTGGTTATGGAGAACAGCCACTTATTTCAAAATACAACCCTTCCGGAAAAAATAATCAACTCTGTGTAACTCCGTGTTTAAACTCTGTGTCACTCTGTGGTAAAATAATTTAACCACAGAGTGACACAGAGTTTGGCGCAGAGTTGCACAGTAAAGTTATATTGATTGTCCGAAAGTAAGCAGGTTATGATCCGGATCTAGAAGTGCAAATTCTTTTTGCCCCCAGGGCTTTTCAGCCAAAGGAGCATTGGGATGAATGGCTACTTTATTTTCTTGAAACGTCTGATACAGTTGATCAATATCATTTGTTCTGATATACACTTGTCCGTAATTGGCCTGCGGATCTAATTCAGCAAAAGAAAAGAAGTGTATTTCAATGCTATCTTTTTGAATGATGAGGTAATCACCATAGTCTGCACTCATAGAAAAACCCAGTTGCAGATAATAAGCTTGGGTAAGGTCTTTATTGCGCATGGGTAATTTAGGATGAATCTGTGTAAGCATCTGGATGTATTTGACTGCAAACTCGGGATTTAGTGTAATACATACAACTAAAATCAATCGATGCTTACATTTTTTCAACCCCTCCTCCGTGCAACTCCGTGTTTAAACTCCGTGTCACTCTGTGGTAAAAAAAGTTAACCACAGAGTTGCACGGAGTTTGGCGCAGAGTTTCACGGAGTTTTTATTTTGATTGTCGTTTGACCATTTCGTTGATCCAAATGGGTGCGAATGGAGAAGTACATCCTTTAGAAACAGGATAATCGCGATAAATTCCCAACTCCTCACCTATACTTAATGCCTTTTTACGATAAGCAGGATGATGAATACCGATATAAGCCAATGCAAAGTTCATCGTCCACTGAACTTCAGGTACTGCCTTGGGCATTTCTTTTTGTAATTGTTTTAATAAAGCATCCATATCCAATCCATCCGCATCTCTGGCGATCTTACCGGCCATCAGACTCCAACCGGCACGCAAAGCCCATTTGTTTTTTGACTTGAGCCATTGTATCCTGAGTTCTTCTTTAGCAGGATGATCTTTCAAAATATAAGAACTGAACCAATCTGCCACATGGGTAAAATCAATTTGTTGCACCATCGTATCCAACTGCTTCGCGGTAAGTACATCAGGTTTCATGATGAGTATCGCCAGAAACTGCGCTTCAATATTACCGGCATTCCACAACTCTAAACCCAATTCATGATTGGTCTTTAGCTTTTTGGCAATATTTCTGATATCACCCATCTTCACCCCAAACTGGTTCTTACCAGCACCGGCTTTGGTATTGATGGCCATCATTTTTTCGTTACCGAGTGATTGTAGTTCTGCAAGAATTTCTTTAACTGTCATGAAAAGAGACGATTAATCATTTGAATGATAAGACTAGATGCTAACAGCAATCCATCAAGTAACAATATAGAAAAAAGGGTTGAAATAACATATTCATGCGATTGTGAAAAGCTACCCGACAAATAGTTTTGAGTATCCTTAAAGGGTCACTAAAAATATCATTCATGTACCTTAAATCCATTCTCTTCTCTGTTTTTCTACTACTATCATTTACACTGCAATCGCAAATACTCAGCGACGATGCCAAGCAACAGCTTTCAGCATATATTGAATCTGCAGCCAAGCAATGGAAAGTACCCGGCATCGCTGTTGCCATCACAAAAGGTGATTCCATTATTTATACCGGAAACTTTGGATACGCAGATCTGGCTAAACAACAACCGGTAACCGAAAAAACGATTTTCCCCATTGGTTCCATGGGTAAATCTTTTACCGCTTTTGCCATGGCACAATTGCAGGAGAAAAATAAACTTTCATTGGATGATAAAGTTACCAAGTGGTTACCCTGGCTGGATTTCAAGGATCAGTCATTGAAAAATCAACTCATGCTAAGTGATATCTTGAGTCATCGTACCGGAATGGAAACATTTGCCGGTGATTTATTATGGTCTGAATCAACCCTGGATAATAAAACACTCTTACATAAATGGAGTCGCATTAAACCGGCATTTGCCATTAGAAGCAGATTTGGATATTCGAATTTTGGGTACATGGCTGCGGGTGAAGTGATACAAGCCGTAACCAAAAAAACCTGGCAGGAATACATTCAGCAAGAACTATTAACGCCTTTACAAATGTTCCATAGTTTCACGCAAATCGATAAAGTAAAAACTTATTCAAATGTAGCTTTTGGTTATACGCTTGAAAATGACTCTATCAAAAAAATCCCAGAAGGCACTGGTGTTTTACAAGCTTTTGGTGGAATGTATAGCAATACAAGTGATATTGCCAAATGGTTGATCATGCATGCCAATGACGGCAACATCCATGGTCATCAACTATTTTCAGAAAATACAGTGTGGACTGTACGCAATCCTTACACCATCGTCGGAAAGGGTTTTCTACCCAATGGAAAACGTCTGATCGTCAATTATGGACTGGGTTGGGAATTATTGAATTACAACAATCAAGAAGTGGTGTGTCACGGTGGAGCCTACAGTGGCTTTTTGTCGATGATGGGTTTTATACCGGAGCAAAAAGCGGGATTTGTGATTCTTAGCAATAACGATAGTCATGAACTGACAGAAGCCCTCCGATGGAGAATCATTGATCTGATCATGAATAACCCTCCTATTGATTACTCCGAACGAATATTGGATTACATGAAGCATCAACAGAAAGAAATGAAATCGCAAGAACAACACATGAATGATAGTATTGCATTAGCCATCAAAACACCGCTACCGATCAAACAATATGAAGGCACTTATGTGAATGATATTTATGGAAAGATTGATCTCACAGCAATAGGAACTACCCTGCTATTAAAAATGCAGCATCACCCAACCATCCGTGCGGTATTAACCTACATTGGTAACAATCGCTTTTACTGTCAATACAATCATCCGATGTTTGGGAAAACGGTTTGGCCGTTTACAATTGAGAATGGAGAGATTAAGAGTTTAGTATTATCTGTACATCCGTTTTTGGAGTTTACGAATTACAAGTTTTTGAAGACTAAAGAATGACATAAAATTTGTCTTCTCGGAGATGAGAAACTTTTGGAAAGTTTCTGAACTTTCCAAAAATTAACGCCCAAATTATTAGCCGCATTAGCTATTGTTTGTCTCCTTTCAATGGGTCATTAGCTGTTAAACTATCTTCTACCTCCTTGACAATTGACTGGTCATATTGAGACAAATCCTTGCTTCCCCACCCATCATTTAGCCAACTTAATCCAGAAATTACTTCTTGAACACATAAGTAAGTTCCAATAATCAAAAGAATGTCAGAGGCAAAAGATGATAGCGAAAGTCCAACAAAAAAGAAAATTAAACCCTTAAAAAGGTGTGCAAGTGCTTTAAAAATTACAAGTAAAAACCCTTGGGTGAAGTAATACATTCCGTTACTATTAACGTACCGACGATGTATAATAATCTTCATGACATCCTTATACTGGCGAGCAATTCTTAAACTTTTATTTATGTCAATAAAAAAATTATAAATCTTTCGACCAATCCAAATAGCCAAAGCAAATATGGCACTTCCTAATACACCTTGTAAAACTGGATTTAAAGCTTTCGTCCAATTAGAAATTTGTTCAAACAGTTCGCTCATATTGTTTGTTTAAATTGCGACTAACGAACAGGGCTTGCCGAAGTGGGGGCAATAGAATTCCGTCCGCCCCCGGCTAACTGCTGCTGAATAAAGATAAAAAGTTGATGACATATTCTAAAGCAAAATTACTAACGTCAAGCTGGATATGTCAAATTGAAATACAAAAGTTGAAACGTGGCTTACGTCCGCCCCAATTTTGGCGAACCCAATGTTACAAGCTGACATTATCTGTCAACCTAAATACGCCTGCTAAAACAAAGTTATTTTACTAGATATTTAAAAATTGGCAATGCTACAATAAAAGCAATTATGCCAATCAGAAAAATAAATGTCCCAATTTTAAATAATTGATATTTTAACCATGTTATTCTTGAATTGTAAAGTATCTGTGTCGCTAAATCTTTCTCAAACTGCGTGAATGCATCTGTAGAATTAACGCTTGTCAAATATTTTGTTTCAAACTCTGTTTCGTCAATACCTTTTAAGTACCCATAAAAATGAATGTTTACGAAACTTGTTTCTTTATCAATAAAGTTACTAAAGCTAGTTATCCAATTTTTAACACTCGTTCCATGTTCAATTTTAGATAGTATTGGGAATAAGGATAGGAGTGCAGATAAAAATGAGGAAACAGCAAAAGGGGAGAATACGTAAAAGCCAGCTTTTGCAATTACGCTTTCCTCTTGAAAATTTGTTTGTGTGAACCCAAATACAATTGCTGCATTTAAAGATAATAAACCAAAATTCTTTGCTTCTGCAAACTTGAGCCATTCATTAATATTTGCAAATATTTTTTGAAGCAATTCTTCATGTTTTAGATTAGCCATAATGCTATTAATTTATTATTTGAGTATCCAAATAACATTTCCACCATAAATTTTCCCATTAACATTTTTGATTTGATGTTTTTGTTCAACCCAAAGGTTCTTTTTGATGCAATTCCGTTCAGGATTTGCATTCTTAAATCCATTATAAACAGCAGCAGTCATTAATATTTCTGGAAAAGTTATTGTTCTTGTCTTTTTTGTGAACCTAATAAAATTGCCACCCATCATATACAAATCGCCGTCTCTTATACTGCTTATGTTATTAGCAAATTCCTCAACGGTCATTTCAACAGTTTCTACTGATGTAAGGTAGTAAGGTGCTTTGGGGTCGTAAGATGATTGACCACCAAAAAGCGATGAAAAACCACCAAACAAAGGTAGCATTGCTCTTGGATTGATGGGGTTTCTGACTACTTCAAAATAATTTTCGTCAATTTTCTTGCCTCCATAATCTGTCAATCTGGAAGCTATATTCGCTGGATAACCAACCCAAATCAAGCCCTTATTTTCACCGTGTTCATTGCCATGTCTTTGTATTCCAACTTTAATAACTCTCAATTCGCCATGGTCAATGCCGATTCCACATTTAAAATTAACCCCCGTAAAATTCTTTTTAATAATGTATTCGGCTATATGATTTATTGAAATAGCACAATCAACTGCATTAGTGAAGCAGTCTTTTGTTGGAAATACAACCATTACTCTATCTCCAATAATATTGCGAATATGACCATTATGATGTCTTGCAACTTTTAGTACAGCTTTTGTAAATGCTGTATAAACTCTCCCCATTGTTTGAGTGTGGTGCTTTTCTGTTAATGCCACAGAATTTCTTATATCAACATACAGCACACAGGTTTCTATTTTTTTTCCATTTTTTTCAGTACCTCTTTCATAAGTCAATTCGGGGTCTGAAGGATTAGGAACAAGCCTTGTGTCATTATAAACAAAGTTTGTTTTAATGACATCTATAACATCATTCTCAATTTCTTCAAGTATAGTTTTTACTCCCATATATTTTTAGTTAAATCCCGGAAACTGAATTATTCTTATTTCGGAATAATCAACTTCTTGGAGTTTTCCAATTTGTATGTTTTTTCCAATAACTTCATCTTTGTTAAAGATACTCTTTGTCCAACCTAATTTGTCATATAAGGCTCCTGCATAAAAGTTAAGGGAGTTTTGAATTGATACACTTTCAAGTCTGTACAAATCTGTCAACGGCTGACCGATTATAGTATATTCGCCGTAATGTTCACCAGGAACCTTGTAGTAATTAATCTTTCCTTTGTGAATGGCTACTTTGACATTTTTATTAGTCTTGTAGAATTTTTTTATTGCCGCCTCAGCACAAGTTTCTGCTTTGTAAACGTATTCAGGACTTGGTAAATTTAAAAATGGCTTACCAAAGACACAAATTATTCCATCACCCATTAATTTCTCTATTTCTCCACCATTTTCATAAATTATAGGAATTATGTCCGTGTAATAGCTATCCAAATAATTTTTAATCATTTTATTTGAATATCCCTTAATTGTTTTTGAAAATGAACTAATGTCTATGAAAAGTAGGGTAACGTCCTCTTCATCACTTTCCTCAAAATATTTTATCAAGTCAGGTTTGCTTGGACTAAGATTTTCATTTATGAAAGAAAATAATCTGGTCTCATTTATACTTTCGTTTAAACTCTTGGAATTAAATGCTTTTATCAGCACATCTTTCGCATCTGCCTTTTCCAAAAAATCTTTTACAATTCTGTCTTTTCTGTTTAATTCATAGAACTGTTGTTTGAAAGAGTATGTCAGATTTAAATTGGGCATAAAATAAGGCTTAGTTTGGCTGTTCTTCGGATAAAAGAGTTTTGGAGATTAGCGTAGGGTGTGTCCCGATATGCTTGCTGGCAACTCGTGTATTTCCCCACCTCACAAATCAATTCATTTAAGAACGATTTACGCACTCCCACACATATTACTAAAAATACATATTTCTTTTCACTCCAGATGAGAAACTTTTGGAAAGTTTCGGAACTTTCCAAAAGTTAACGCCGACGTAACCCCTGCTTTTGGCAATACCTTGTTATGGGCATGTGCTTCTTTGTTTTCATTATTAGCTGGTATTTTTTCCATCTTCCCAATTTTTCGCAATGCCTTTGTAGCCCGGAAAAGTTTTGTCAATGTCTTTTAGCCACTTCTCAACAAATTTCGGATTATCGCTATTCGGTTTCGGTGTTGCTGTGTTCACTCTCATTTGAACTGGTGTTCTCACTCCATCTCCCATAATTACTGCTACCTGTTGTGGAAGCACTGGTAGTTGTTGCAGAATATCTTCGTTAGCTGCAGACACTAATTGCTTCACATATTTTTGGTCATCTGGGTTCTGCAAGCGATGAACAATGAAAGAGTTGCATTGTGATAAGACTGTTTTTGATAATTCAGAAGGTCTTTGACTCGAAACCAGCAATGACAAACCAAATTTTCTTCCTTCCCTTGCAACTCTTTCAAACACTCTTTTTGAAATTGAAACCTTATCGCCTCTGTCGTTTTCTGGAATGTAATTCTGTGCTTCTTCCAAAACAATTACAATTGGGAAATCGCCTCGGTGTTTACTATTGAATCTTGAAAGAAATTCAAGAACCAATCTTCCAATCAAACCTGTAATGGTTTCTAAAACCTCAAAAGGAATCAAAGACATATCAATAATGGTGATTTGATTTGGCTTTTCCTCATCAACCTTATCAGGTTCTGCTTTGCTAACTTGTTTCTTGAAGTATTCTGTGTAAAGATCATTCTCGCCAGTATTGAGTATTTTGAAAAAGTCACCTAGGATAAAAGCCAAAAATTTTGAAAGAGATTCATTGATGTTCGTAGTTTGGTTCAACAACAATGGGTCAGAAATTCTTTCGTCATTCAGATATGCTTGTAATCGTAATCGAAGTGTTGAAACAAATTCTCTGATGCGATTATTTGATGCTTCGTTTTCATTTATGGCTTCGTCAATAAAAGTAGAAATCATCTCATCGTAGTTAAACCAAATCGGTAAATCAATATTCTTGTCTTGCAATGCCTTCTTTGTCGAGAGAAAAAGATTTAATTTTCTCATCTCTTCTATAAGTCCATTTGAAACTTTAAAAAGGGTGTCTTGATGCAAATGTTCGTTAATATATCCTCTTTCACTCAGGGTTAGTTTGACCCCATTATTTGCATACAAGTCTCTCAATAATTGAATAATTGTACTAAAATCAAATCCAATGGTTAGTGATTTCAAGTAAGTTCCCATGCCAACTATATCGTGATAGATTATTGGCTTGAGTTTATTTTGTTCCCCGATCCTTGCAAGTTCCAAAACCTCATTTAATCTGCTCAACCAAAATTGGGGAAGGGTATCAGTGCTTATTGAGTTTGTCGTATTCTTAGATAAACTAATTGCCCTCTTTAAAATTGGCGATTGAGTGCTTGCACTTGGGTCAAACAAAAATTCAAAGTCATCATAATTCATAAACCAAAACGGAACTTTCAACCCTTCCTTATCAATACAAATGGCATTAACAAGTACTTTGTCTTTGTAATCATTTCCTTTTCCATCACCGATGAAAGCCCTTTTGTATTCTCCGTTTGTATCAAAGATTATAAAGTGAGCATTTTGTAACCGCTTACCGTCTTTATAAGAATAGGAAAACAAACTTTGAAGTATTGAAGCAACAGTGCAAGATTTTCCTGACCCTGTATTACCTAATACTGCTGCATGTTTGCCAAAAAATTTGTCAGGGTTTATTCGTATATTGTAATCGGAAAATGCAGGTGATGTTCCAATTGGTAAATAAAAATCCTTTGTGTAATCAATTCCATCTTTCGCTGCTATGTCAAAAATTTTATCCAAGTCCTCTTTCACTACATACCAAACGGGATTATCAAGAATCGGATAGTTGTAAACGCCTTGCAAATAATCTTTGCCATTCTCAATAGTGCCAATCATTGTTGCAACTAAGTATCGCTGTGCCTTGGGCAAAGTGATGAAACCACTTGTCTTTTCAATTTCGGTTTCATCCTGAATTTTTACTCTCGTTACAATAGCAACTATTCTATCCGCCCCAACTGGAATAATTAAGTAGGAATTGATTCTTGCGATTTCATAAATATCATTGAAACCACTTTTGTACAAGCTTTTAAGATCCTCGTCAAGCTGAACAACAACCCGAAAACTATCTACAGATATTACTTTGCCTATTTTTCTTTCACTCATACTGTTGTTATTGTTGTTGTTGCGGAACCATCATCAAATAATTTACGCAAAGTATCTGCAATCTTTTCATAAGTATTCATTTCAATTAAGTCAGGCAAAAGTTCTTCAACGAAAAATGAAAAATTGCCAAGTTGTTCGCCTTGTAGAATGATTACTCTTGGGTCTTTTAACTCCTTCAACTTCTTGATTTCCTCACTTGTTTTTGTTCCGTTGAAATCAACGATTATTAAAGTGAATGAAGGGATTGTCAATGCCTGATAAATAATATCATTGATATGTTCATCGCTGAATGAATATCCATAAGTAATCAGAACCGATTGAGACTGTGAAATAGTTGCAGCAAATTGTCTGAACAATTCTGAATATGGAAAATCTAAAGTGAAAGATTTTTTTGCAGTAGTCGGATAAATCATAATATTTTCAAAGTCCTTCATGCTCCGAATAACTTCTATAGGAACTTCTGAAATTCCGTAAACGTTATTCTCTGAAGGTATTTCTTTCAACCAAGTTAGTGAGCCGTGAATTTTGTAGTAGCGCAGAACTTTTTCAATTCTCTGTACTCTACCCTGTGTGGTTGAGCCAGGGAAAAACAAATCGTATTCAAATGCTTCTGGCTTAAAAGTCCTTTTCTGAAAACCTGAAAAGCCGCTAATAAAGTTAACACCCAACTTATCAAAAGCATATTCAAATGCCAAATCGTAGTTTGTTGTGAAAACATTTGCTCTCTTTAAGTTCAAAGGTCTTTGCAAAATCTTCTTGGTAAATTTCTCATGATAAAATGACTTATTTTTATCAAGATTTAATTTTACATCACCTGTTAGCCAAGAAGCATTTGGGAGTTTTTCAATATCGCATAACTCAAACAAACCTTGCTTAATTGTTCTGATTAAGTCTGGGAGGTATTTGAGTTTGACTGCGGCAGGATTGAGTTCAAGAATATATTCCTGTGCAACTAAGTAGTTCAAAAACTTTTCAAGGGAATATTCAATTTCACCACCACTGGTTCTTTTTTCTGTTGTTGCTTTTTGAAGTTCCTTGATAGTGGAAATAAATTCGGTGTAAAGAACATCAGGTGTAGGAGTTCCACCAATATCAACAGAAATTGTTTTTAATCTATCTTCAATTTTTTTAGGGATGTTGGCTATTGAAACTGAACCAATGTTCATTGATGAACCTGCACCAAAAAGAAAACTCACATTGTCAAGTTCAAGGTAACTTTTCAACAAAGCCTTTATTTTTTGTAGACTCTTATTGTCTCTCTCCCAATCAGGAAGCAGGTCATTCCCTTCTACAAATAGATTGTTTTTAGTTAAGTCTAAAGTCATGTTCTACTTTTTATATGTCTTGGCGGTCTTTTAGCATTGCCACCAACGTTTCGGGTATTGCCGAAGGCGGGGATTTTTAGCACAAAAGTTCAATCGAAGAACGACAGTTGAACCTTGCACGAACGTCCAATCTAAGCCGTTCCGCCCCGCTTTTGGCAATACCTTGTTATAGGCATACCCCATTGTATTTGCGTTTCATGCTAATTATTATTCATTTTTATTAAGTTCCAAACTTATTGGAAAAGTTGTCTTCCCGTTTCTGACGTTAAAAAATCTGTCTTCTTTAGTTATAAATGTATTGGTAATACTAATTCCATTTCCAATAATATTAAGCTTGCAAGCAAAAGGAACTTCTCCCTTTGCATAAATGATATCTGTTAACTGTCTGAGATACTTTTGAGAATCCTTACTAAATTCAATTTGCTTTAAGTCATGGTATTCTATTAATTCGTATTCAATTTCGCTACATTTTAATCCCAAATTAAATTCTGCACAATTCTGATGAAGTGGAAGACCTTCTAATTGTGAAAGGATGTCTCTGTCTAATGTTTCAAGCCAATTAAACCCATAAATATGTTTACTTAGCAGAAAATATTGAGCTAGTTCATATAAACTTCTTAAAATCGCATGTTCTAATGAAAGTGAACAACCAAAGCCTGCAAATCCAATTTTAAATCGGTCTTGTTCCAGCCAACTACAATAGGCTGGTATACCGAATTTATTCGGCATCTCAAAAATAACAATCTTGCTTTCTAACTCTTTTTGTATTCGGTTAAATAAATCTATTATGTTATGAGGTAGTGTTAATGGATTAATAATTCGTAGTGCTTTTTTACTATTTAGCAAAAACGTTTTAGTAAGGAATGAAGACAACGAGGTTCTTTCGATATTCTCCAAAAGACCATGAATAATAGCCTCTTCGCTATTCATTCCGATAGCCGTTCCAGAATTGGATGAATAATGTTCTAAACGGTTATAATTGAATGAGTCTTGGCTTTTTAAATTGTCATCATTTAAAAGTATGTCAATGTAACTCGGACATAACAATGCCAATGGATATAAGCAATCTTGGTGTCCATTTACCGCCTTAAATTCTAAAAAAGGAAGCTTTCCATCTCTTGAAGTTTTAAAAATTGCCAATGGAAGAGTGTCGCACATCTTATTGTCTCGACAAAAATCTAAACTATTTAAGTAGATTATTTTATTTGGTTTAATAAAATCGTAACGTGAGAATAAATGTTCGCAAGCTTCAAACAAACTTCCAACACGTGAAGCTATTAGCTCGCCTTTACCGTTACCCGAAGCTAAAAAATGACCACTATCCTTTTCTGAAATAGTACATTTACACGTGTAAATAACCTCACCAGCTAGCTGAAATTCGTAATGATAACCTAACTTATCAAGCTCTCTTATCAATGCTATTTCAGCATCTTCTAGAGAGTATGCCCTTTCAATTGGGATAGTCGAAGCTGATTTTGAATACACTGTGATTACTTAGAAAGAACAAATAAAAATCTACTAAGAGCATTAAATGTCCTTAGAAACCTTGTAGGATACTCATTTGCTATTTGCTAATCCTTTTTGGGATTCTCTTTTTCTTCCGCTTCTCTGGCATGTATTTTATCTGCCAATTCATCTAGCACTTTTAAAATATTTTTTTCAACTTCTGCTAGTTGTTCGACAGTTACGGGCTCTTTACTAGTTGATTTAGAGAAGTCCACCGAAGTCTTTGGTGAGTCAGACCATATTCCCATATTATTTATTTTTAATGTT
>OFDN01001041.1_pt1 | contig 19954 bp, 21 predicted proteins | sample 1520971 | NCBI WGS metagenome assembly OFDN01 (sample SAMEA94257418, study PRJEB24077) | hot springs metagenome | biome: Aquatic biome; feature: Geographical feature; material: Water | place: India | collected 2012-06-12 | depth 5 m
AAGGGGGTCCCTTTTGGACGCCGATAGGGGGTCCTTTTTGGACGCCGATTGACACGCTGGTAATCGGCGTCGGCGTCGGCATGCGCTTCTAACGCCCTTTCTCCGGCCGAACTCAGCGGCCACGCCGGTTCCCCGACGTGGCCGCTTTTTTGCGCCCGAAGATCAGACTGCGCGGCTGAACCGCTGGACGTTGAGCGCCGAGTGCTCGTCGAACGCGCTAGCGACCAGGCGGGCGTAGGGCTTCCCCTCCGGGGTCAGCGCGAGCGTCGCGCCCGAGATCGTCACCAGGCCGCGCAGCACAAGATCTTCCAGCCGATCATGAGCCCTTCGGTCGAGCAGTCCACGAATGCCGAACGTCCGGTGCGCGATGTCCAGGTCCACCTGCCCGTCGCAGAGCAGCCGCTCGATCACCCAGCCGCGCGCACGATCAGTCGGCTGTAGCGTGACGCCTTTGACCCCGGCCAGCCCACCGGAGTTCACCATTTCGACATACCGACCGAGGTGCTTCCCGTTCTGTACGATGACGTTGCCCACCTGACTGATTGCGGAAGCACCGAGGCCGATCAGGGCATCGGCGTCGTCATCCGTGAAACCCTGAAAGTTGCGCCGGAGGCGACCGGCCGCCGCGGCTTCGGCGAGCGGGTCGTCGGGCCTGGCGTAGTGGTCGAAGCCGATTGTGGCAAAACCCTGCTCCTCGAGCATCTCATGAGCCAGCAGCGACTGCGTGAAGCGAGCATGCGCGTTCGGCAGCAGCGTGTCGTCGATCATGCGCTGGCGCGGCAGCATCCGGGGCATGTGCGCGTAGCCGAACATCGCCACACGGGAGGGTGCAAGCAACCGCGTCCGCGCAAGCGTGCATGCGATGTCATCCAGCGTCTGGCCGGGCAGTCCGTACATGAGGTCGAGATTGATGGCGGCAACACCGGCCGCGCGCAGCTCGGCCGCGCGGAGCGCCACCTCCCGGAACGGCTGTACTCGGTTGATCTGCTGCTGGATCCGCAGGGAAAAGGTTTGGGCGCCGAGGCTGGCCCGCGTGATACCGCAGCCGGCCAGCGTGCGGGCATAATCGGCGTCGAGACTACGCGGATCGAGTTCCGCAGCCCATTCGGCGGCAGGGTCGACCCGGAACGATCGCTGAAGCGCCGCGCAGATCCTACTGAACTCGGCTGCCGGCAGGGCATTGGGGCTGCCGCCGCCGAAGTGGACATGGGTGACGCAGCCGCGGACGAGCTGCGCTACCGTTTCAATCTCACTTAGCAGCGCCTCGACGTACCGGGTGACCCGGCTCGCGCGGCCGACGGCACCGGTGTTGCACCCGCAGTACCAGCAGATCGTCTCGCAAAAGGGAACGTGCAGGTAGAGCGAGAGCTTTGCGTCATCGGCCAGCGCTCCCAGCGCTTGCCGTTGTTCGGAAGCTCCCACCTTCCCGCTGAACGAAACTGCGGTTGGATAGCTGGTGTAGCGTGGCACACTCAGCGCGGCGAGGTCAGCATGGTAAGCGGTCATGAGCGTGCGATGACCGGCGACATTTGCCTGCGCCTTGACGATCGTCAAATGTCAGAGCCGCTACGTATAATGCCGGATCAACGCCCTTGCGGTTGGTCAACGGCAGCAGCCGAGTAGCGCGGCACCCCGTAGGCCTCGAGCAAAAGGAGGCGACGATGATCCATCTTCCGAACGACTGGTTTCTGTATCTCGCGGCAGGCGCCATGGGCCTTTTTATGCTGACCATGATGTTCGTGACCGTCAGCGAACGCCGGCATCCCTGATTGGGGCCTGGCCCACAAATGGTGATTGGCCGCGAGCCCTCCATCGGCCGGCGCTCGCGGCAGCAACCTAGTGGGACGCTCCGTCGAGCGCCTGTTCCAGCGTCATTCTTGCGCCCGGCGTGTATCGGCGAGCGCCCAGATACAGGAACGCCAGCTCTTCATAGTCCAGCAAGCGCCGGCAACCATCGAACAGGCAGCGAAGCATGTAGCTGAGCATGTCCGTTCGCGAGTCGTCGACACCCTTCTCTCGGAGCATCTCGCCGACATCCTCCGCGTGCATGCCGATCGCGACCTGCTCAAGAAGGATGCGTCGCAACATACCCGCCCCGACGCGGAGCTGTTCGCCCGCGAACACGCGGTCGAGAAACCTGCTGGTGATCTCGACATGCTTTCTGAAGCGGCTTTGGATCAGGTCGGCGATCGCACTACGCTCGTCATGGTCCGGTGCCTCCAGGAGGCGATCGGCGAGCGCTTCCACCCGGTCGCACATTTCTCTGATGTCGGCATGATCCGACAAAAGAGCTCCAACATCGACCTCGTCGATGACCTTGGACCTGCGCACGAAGGGCAGCACCTGCGAGAAAGGCTGTTCCACGGCAAAGCCTCCAGCTTTCTGGTCACTGCGTCCGGCTGCTATCCTCTTGCGAACGCCGCTGCAGCGCCGCCTGAGCCTGCGCGCGGTACCGACCGTCAGCGAGCATCGCGCACGCCTTGTCCGCGGCCTGGCGCACCCGCTCCAACTGCTCCCCGGCGTAAGAGGCATCCATGTCAGGCACGACGGAGTCGATTCGAATGTGCTCGGCCTGTCCCATACCCAGTCCACGCCAGAGATAGACGTCAAACACCTCTTTCAACGACAGTACCTGCCCCTGCTCGTTGAGCCAGGGGAGCGAGGCGCCTGACGTGCTGAACGACAGAAGTGGCTTTCCTGCGACCACCGACTGCCCGGAAGCAGCCTGCAGATCGCGGAAGGTGTAGCCCGCCCCCAGTACACGCTCGACATAGCCCTTCAGCATGGCCGGCGGCAGGCCGAACCAGATCGGGTAGACGAAGACGACAATGTCGCAGCGCTCCAGATGGGCTAGTTCGGCTGCGACGTCCGCTGCAGGCGACCAGCCGGGTTCAGTCGGACGCTCGCTGGTGCGCAGCACCGGGTCGAACCCCAATGCATAGAGATCGCGGACCTCGACGCTATGGTGGTTGGCTGCAACCGCCTCCCGATAGGCATCGACGATGGCGTGGTCGAACCCTTCAGGCGTCGGGTTGGCGAGCACAACGAGGTGACGGAACATCATGGCTTCACTCCAGTAGCGGTGGCCGGCTCAGGCGGCCTTGCGGCCCCAGTCACGGTTCAGCGCGAGCGCGCCCAGCGTGCAGGCGGCGCCCGACAGCAGGTACGCCCCCACGGCGATCAGCCCGAAGCGGCTGGCGAGGAACAGCGCCGCCAACGGTGCAAAGGCGGCACCGACGAACCAGGCCGCCGTCGCGGTGGTACCTGCACCCGTGTAGCGATGCCGGGGCGAGAAGCTGCCGTTGGTCGCGCCGGACGATTGCCCGAACGACAGCCCGAGCAGGACGAAACCGAGGATCATGTAGGTCCACTCGCCCGCCGGCCCGCGATCAAGGAGCTGCGGTGCGAACCCGCTGTACGCGCCGATCATCGCCGCCGACACGCCCAGCAGCACCCGCCGGCCGATCCGGTCGGCGATGGCCCCTGAAGCCGTGACCGCAAGGAGTCCGACGGCTGCACCCACCATTTCGATGGTCAGGAAGCGGATAGCGCTGCCCCCATTCAGCACCACCCAGGAGAGCGGGAAGACGGTGACGAGGTGAAATAGCGCAAAGCTGGCGAGCGCGGCGAAGGCGCCGAGCACCACGGTGCGCCCCTCCTCCCGGAACATCTGGGTAACGGGCGAGGGCTGCAGCTCTCGGCTTTCGAACAGCTCCTGGAACTCGGGCGTCGAGATGAGCCGAAGCCGGGCGAACAGCGCGACCACGTTGATAACAAAGGCGACGAAGAAGGGATAGCGCCAGCCCCAGTCGAGGAAGTCGCTCATCTTCAACGTGTTGAGCAGGAACGCGAACACGGCCGCGGCCACGAACAGGCCGATCGGTGCGCCGAGCTGCGGGATCATGGCGAACCAGCCGCGGCGGTTGGCCGGTGCGTTCAGCGACAGGAGCGCCGGCAGCCCGTCCCATGTGCCGCCCTGCGCGATCCCCTGCCCGATCCGGAAGAGCGCGAGCAGGGCCGCAGCGATCCAGCCGACCTGCGCATGGCCAGGCAGGAACGCCATGGCCGCGGTCGAGCCGCCCAGCAGGAACATGGCCACCGTCAGCTTGACCCCTCGCCCGTGCCTCCGATCCAGCCACAGGAACGCCATCGCGCCGAACGGGCGCGCGACAAAGGCCAGCGCGAAGATCGCGAAGGAGTAGAGCGTTCCCGTCACCGGGCTCACGTCGGGGAAGATCAGGCTTGGGAACACCAGCACCGACGCGATCGCGTAGACGAAGAAGTCGAAGAACTCGGTCGAGCGGCCGATGATGACGCCGACGGCGATGTCGCCCGGGCGAACGTCGTGCCGTTCGGCATTGATGAGGCTGGCGTCTCGCTCAAGTGCCGTCGAGTTCGCCGGGCCCAGGGTGCTGGCTACCATGCTTCCAAGTCCTTCAATCTGACGTCTTCTCGTAATCTCGGGCGACCGGCGAACCTTTGACTTTTGTCAAAGTCGAGAGGGCGGCGTGCCGGTTAGCGGACGGGCATGCTCAAGACAGGATCCAACCTCATGCGACGCGCTCTGCGCCTGCCACAGCGTCTGGCGATGCTGGCGCTGCCCGCACTGCTCGGCGGCTGCGACATGGTGGTCATGAACCCCACCGGCGACATCGCGGTCCAGCAGCGCGACCTGATCCTGTTCTCCACAGGCGTCATGCTGCTCATCATCGTGCCGGTCATGGTGCTGACCGTGGTGTTCGCGCGCAAGTACCGCCGCGGCAACGCCAACAAGACCTATGATCCCAGCTTCACCCACTCCACGACGCTGGAGCTGGTGATCTGGTCGTGCCCGCTGCTGATTATCATTGCGCTGAGCGCGGTGACCTGGACCAGCACGCATCTGCTCGACCCCTTCCGCCCGCTGGAGCGGATCGCGCCGGGCCGCCCGGTGCCGGCGGGCACCAGGCCGCTCGAGATCCAGGCAGTCGCGCTCGATTGGAAGTGGCTGTTCATCTATCCCGAGCAGGGCATCGCCACGGTGAACGAGCTGGCGCTGCCAGTCGACGTGCCCGTTCGCTTTTCCATCACGTCGAACGACCAGTTCAACACCTTCTACGTGCCGACGCTGGCGGGCATGATCTACGCCATGCCGGGCATGCGCTCCGAGCTCAATGCCGTGCTCAACAAGCCGGGGACAAGCGAGGGCTATTCCGCCAACTATTCCGGCGCAGGCTACTCGAACATGCGCTTCAAGATGCATGGGCAGTCCCCAGCCGACTTCGCCCGCTGGGTGGCCGGCGTGAAGGCGCGAGGCGGCTCGCTCGCCACGGATCGGTTCGTCGCCCTGGCGAAGCCGAGCGAGAAGGTGCCGGTGATGCGGTTCGGCGCCGTGCAGCCGCAGCTGTTCGACCGCATCGTCAACCGCTGCGTCGAACCGGGCAAGCCGTGCATGATGGACGTGATGGCGCGCGACATGGCGCGCGCCGGCGGAAATCCGCACGATCACCGCATGGGCGCCGGCATGCCGCCTGGACGCGGCGCGGCTCCGATCACCGGCGAGAAGCCGACGCCTGCGCTCCAGAAGGCGCCCGAAGACAAGGGCTCGGGTCCGAATGTCACCAAGCCGGCGAAGCCCGGCGAGGCCCCGGGCCAGTTGAAGCCGGGCGACCAGCGCAACCGCGACCTTTCCGCCCTTCCCTCCTCCCTCCGCGGCGCCGCCGGCGCCGTGCGGGCCTGACCCCCGCGCGATCGGAACCACGATGAGCGACACCATCCTCAAGACCATCTTCGGCCGGCTGACGTTTGAATCGTTCCCGATTCACGAGCCGATCCTGTTCGGCACCTTCATCGTCGTGTCGCTGCTCGGGCTCGGCCTCGTCGGGGTCGTCACGCGCTATCGCCTCTGGGGCTATCTCTGGTCCGAATGGTTCACGAGCGTCGACCACAAGAAGGTCGGGATCATGTACATCATTCTGGGCATCATCATGCTGCTGCGCGGCTTCGCCGACGCGCTGATGATGCGCGCGCAGCAGGCGATCGCGTTCGGCGCGAACGAGGGCTATCTGCCGCCGCACCATTACGATCAGATCTTCACCGCTCACGGCACGATCATGATCTTCTTCGTGGCGATCCCGCTGGTGGTGGGCATCATCAACTACGTCATGCCGCTCCAGATCGGCGCGCGCGATGTCGCCTTCCCGTTCCTCAACAACCTCAGCTTCTGGCTGACGGTCGCGGGCGCGGTGCTGGTGATGATCTCGCTGTTCGTGGGCGAGTTCGCGCGCACCGGCTGGCTGTCCTACGCGCCGCTCGCCGGGCTGCAGTACAGCCCCGATACCGGCGTCGACTATTACCTGTGGGCACTCCAGATAGCCGGGGTCGGCACGACGCTCAGCGCCATCAATATGGTCGCCACCGTCGTGAAGATGCGCGCGCCCGGCATGACCATGATGAAGATGCCGGTGTTCGTGTGGACCGCGCTCTGCTCCAACGTGCTGGCGATTGCGATCTTCCCGGCGCTGACCGCCGCCTTCTTCCTGCTGATGCTCGACCGCTACATCGGCACCGCGTTCTTCACGAACGATCTCGGCGGCGCGCCGATGATGTATTGGAACATGGTGTGGATCTGGGGTCACCCGGAGGTGTACGTCCTGGTGCTGCCGGCATTCGGCATCTATTCGGAAATTACCTCCACCTTCTCCGGTAAGCCGCTGTTCGGCTATTCGTCGATGGTCTACGCGACGGTGGTCATCACCATCCTGTCGTACCTGGTGTGGCTGCACCACTTCTTCACCATGGGCGCTGGCCCCAGCGTCAACAGCTTCTTCGGCATCGCCACCATGGTGATCTCGATCCCGACTGGCGCCAAGGTCTTCAACTGGCTGTTCACCATGTACAAGGGCGACGTCCGTTTCGAGCTGCCGATGATGTGGGTGGTCGCCTTCATGCTGACCTTCGTGGTCGGCGGCATGACGGGTGTGCTGCTGGCGATCCCGCCCGCGGACTTCGTGCTCCACAACTCGCTGTTCCTGGTGGCGCACTTCCACAACACGATCATCGGCGGCGTGGTGTTCGGCCTGTTCGCGGCGATGGTCTACTGGTTCCCCAAGGCGTTCGGCTTCAAGCTCGACGAGTTCTGGGGCAAGGTCGCCTTTTGGGGCTGGGTGATCGGTTACTGGGTCGCCTGGACGCCGATCTACGTCGTCGGCCTCATGGGCGAGCCGCGCCGGGTCAACCACTTCGACGATCCCAGCATCCAGCCCTATTTCGTGATCGCGGCGATCGGCGCGCTCATCATCCTGGTCGGCATCCTCGGCTTCGTGATGAGCATCCTCGTCGGCTTCCTGAAGCGCGAGCAGCTGCGCGACACGACCGGCGATCCCTGGAACGGTCGGACGCTGGAATGGTCGACCAGCTCGCCCCCGCCCGCCTACAACTTCGCGATCACGCCGGTGGTGCATGCGCTCGACGCCTGGCACGACATGAAGCAGCGCGGGTACGAGCGGCCGCGTGACGGGTTCCGCCCGGTCCACATGCCGCGCAACACCGGCACCGGCGTGATCCTCGCAGGCCTCGCCCTGGCGCTCGGCTTCGGCATGGTCTGGTACATGTGGTGGCTCGCCGCGCTCAGCTTCGTCGGCCTGCTGGCGGTCGCCATCAGCCACACCTTCAACCTCAACCGCGACTACTTCATCCCTGCGGACGAGGTGTCCCGTACAGAGAGCCAGCGGCAGCAGCTGCTCGGCGCCGGAGCCTGACATGACGGACCACGCACTCGACCCTCGTGCGGCCAGCCCGACCTGGCACCTCGCCGAACAGGACGACCACGAACACGCCGACAGTAACGGCGCCACGATCCTGGGCTTCTGGATCTACCTGATGAGCGATGCGCTCATCTTCGCCTCCTTGTTCGCGATGTTCGGCGTGGTGAGCACCAGCTACGCCGGCGGCCCGATCCCGCGCGAGATCTTCGACCTGAAGCTCGTCGCGCTCAACACCGCGCTGCTGCTCGCCTCGTCCATCACCTTCGGCGAAGCCATGCCGCACATGGAGGCGGGACGCGTCGGGCCGACCCGCGCGTGGCTGGCGATCACGGGGCTGCTCGGCCTCGCCTTCCTCGGCATCGAGCTCTACGAGTTCGGCCAGCTGATCGCCGAGGGCGCGAGCCCGCAGCGCAGCGCCTTCCTGTCGGCCTTCTTCACGCTGGTGGGCACGCACGGCGCCCACGTTGCCGTCGGCCTGATCTGGCTGACCGTGATGCTGATCCAGCTTGGGCGGCACGGCCTGTCGCTGCCGATGAAGCGGCGCCTGATCTGCCTGTCGATGTTCTGGCACTTCCTGGACATCATCTGGATCGGCGTCTTCACCTTCGTGTATCTGTATGGAGTGATCCGTTGAGCACCGAACCCTACGATCACGCGCTCCACGCGCACGGCGACACGATGGGTCACGGCAGCCGCCGCGGCCACCGGATCGGCTCGCTGCTGGCGATCATCCTCACGGTCGTGCCCTTCTGGCTGGTCATGTCGCAGGACGGCCCCGCCCCGGGGTGGACCGCGGCGACGATCTTCGCGCTCGCGCTGGTGCAGATCGTCGTCCATGTCGTCTGCTTCCTGCACCTGGACACCCGCTCCGAGGGCGGTTGGACGCTGCTGGCGTTCCTGTTCACCGCGGTCATCGTGGTGCTGACGATCGGTGGGTCGGTGTGGGTCATGTTCCACCTTAACACCAACATGATGCCGATGCCCGGCGGCATGACCGGCCCGGTTCGCTGAAGCGAGATTGGTGATGGGGCGGTCGCGTCCGGGTAGGCGCAAGCGCACCGCCCTCACGGTCCTGGCCGTGTTCGGTATCGTCCTCTTCAGCGCGCTCGGCATCTGGCAGGTCGAGCGCCGAAGCTGGAAGCTGGCGCTGATCGAAGCGGTGGACGCGCGCGTGCAGGCATCGCCCGTGTCTGCGCCGCCTCCGGCCGTTTGGCCATCGATCGAACGTGAGCGCCACGCCTATCTGCACGTCGTCGCGCGCGGTCGCTTCCTCCACGACCGCGAGACGCTGGTGCGGGCGGTGACGGACCTGGGCACGGGCTTCTGGGTGCTCACGCCGCTAGGCACCGACACCGGCTTCGTCGTGCTCGTCAACCGGGGCTATGTCCCCCCGGAGCGTGCGGTGCAGGCCACCCGGGCTCGCAACCTCCCGGCGCACGCGACCGTCACGGGTCTGCTCAGGACGTCGGAGCCTGGTGGTGCCTTTCTCCGCCGCAATGATCCCGTGGCAGATCGCTGGTTCTCCCGCGATGTCCAGGCGATCGCGGCTGCGCGCCAGCTCGTTCGCGTGGCGCCATACTTTATCGATGCCGACGCCGATGCCCGGCCGAAGCACGCTTGGCCGCGCGCCGGGCTTACCGTCATCCGCTTCCAGAACAATCACCTCGTCTATGCGCTGACCTGGTTCGGGCTTGCCGGCCTGTGCCTCGTCGCCTTGGTGATCGTACGACGGACCCGCGCCTGAGATCGGCGACCAAGGGGCGGGTCAGCCGGTTCGCCGCCTCCGTAACATCCCCAATGCCGCGCCATCTCTGTTTGGGCGAGATACTTCGCGCACAACGGAGATCGACGATGGACAAGACGATGAGGGCCGCGGTCGTGCGCGGATTCGGCGAGCCGCTGGTGATTGAGGAAGTGGCCGTCCCCCGCCCCGGCCCCGGGCAGATTCTGGTGCAGGTCGCGGCCTGCGGAGTCTGTCACACCGATCTCCACGCTGCCGATGGCGATTGGCCGGTCAAGCCGGCGCCGCCGTTCATCCCGGGTCACGAGGGTGTCGGAACCGTCGTCGGCACCGGGTCCGGCGTCATCCACGTCAAGGAGGGCGATCGCGTCGGCGTGCCCTGGCTGTACTCCGCATGCGGCCACTGCCCGCATTGCCTGGGCGGCTGGGAAACGCTGTGCGAGAGCCAGCAGAACACCGGCTACTCGGTCAACGGCAGCTTCGCCGACTACGTGGTCGCCGATGCCGGCTATGTCGGGCACCTCCCCGATCGGGTGAGCTTCGCCGAGATTGCGCCGGTGCTATGCGCCGGCGTCACGGTCTACAAGGGACTGAAGGTCACCGACACCAAGCCGGGGGACTGGATGGTCGTGTCCGGCATCGGCGGCCTGGGCCATATGGCGGTCCAATATGCGGTCGCGATGGGCCTGCACGTGATCGCGGTCGATGTGGACGATGCCAAGCTGCGGCTGGCCGAACGGCTCGGGGCCGCGCTGACCGTGAACGCGGCTACCAGCGACCCGGTCGCCTTCGTCAAGCGGGCGATCGGCGGCGCGCATGGCGTGCTCGTAACCGCGGTCTCTACCACCGCCTTCGCACAGGGGCTTGGGATGGTGCGTCGGGGCGGGACCATGTCGCTGACCGGCCTGCCACCGGGCGACTTCCCGCTGTCGATCTTCGACACGGTGCTGAACGGCATCACCGTGCGCGGCTCCATCGTGGGAACCCGCCTCGACCTGCAGGAAGCGCTCGACTTCGCTGCACTCGGCAAGGTCCGCGCGACGGTCGAAACAGCGCCGTTGGAGCGCATCAACGACGTTTTCGATCGCATGCGGACAGGGTCGATCGAAGGACGCGTGGTGCTGGACATCAATGCCCAGGCGGCACCGCTGCAAGAGACCGACCTGGCGACCGCCGCCTGACCTGGGGAGAAAGCCGATGATCAAGGACATCTTGGCCATCGTCGATGACGGCGATCACGCACAAACCTTCCTGAAGACGGTTGCCGAGCTCGCGGCGGCTCGTGAAGCGACGCTGGAGGTCGCCGCGCTCACGCCCGCTCCGACAGCCTCGCCAGGGACCGCGCCGTTCGGAACGCTATACGTTCCTGAGTGGGTGTTGATGGGCGACGATCAGGCCAATGTCGAACGGGTGCGCGCTCATCTCGCCGCCGCCGGGTCATCGGCCGAGATCTTCGGCCTGCATGACGACATCGGCTGGCTTGCCGGCAATCTCAAACGAAGGCGGCAGGTGGCCGACCTGATCGCGATCGGCGCGCGCGAGACCTGGGCGAACCCGTGGCTGCGCAGACGCGTCGCAGAGACGCTCATCCGGGCCAGCGGAACCCCGCTGCTGATCCTGCCTGAAGAGCAGACGCTCAAACCTGTCCGTCGCGCAGTGCTCGGGTGGAAGGCCGGACCTGAGGCAACCCGTGCCATGCACACGCTGGTGCAGTTGGCTGACCCGGGCGCGCTGATCGATGTCGTGACGGTCGGCACGTCCCTGCACGCTTGCGAGGGCGAGCAGGAGGCGCACGCCGAAGTCAAACGACACCTGCTCCGGCACGGTTTCGACGCTCAGGGGCACTGGGTCGTCAACGACGACAAGAGCGAGGCGGAGACGCTGACTCTCTATGCGCAAGAAATCGGTGCCGATCTGATCGCGATCGGCGGGTTCGCTCATTCCCGCATCCGCGAGATCCTGCTCGGTGGGGTCACCGGCGACCTGCTCGAGCGCACCGAGACGCCGCTCGTGGTTGTTGGTTAGAGACACTTCCTCGCGTCGACAATGAGGCACAAACTGGCGCGACGACGTCTTCGCCCGAGGCGCGATTAACATTCGTTAAGCACTTTATCCTAACACTCTCGCATGCCGAACGTGACCCTCTTGCAAATACTGAGGAAGGAGCTTGCGCAAGCGTCACTTCTCGCCATCGCCTATTTCATCGCAGCCTATGTAGCTGTCACCTACACGCGCGTGGGAGGCGGCGTTGCCCTTCTATGGTTCGCCACGCCGTTGCTGGCGGTCGATCTCCGTTATCGTCCGGAGCGCTCCTGGACGCTGAGGCTGGTGGGCTGTGCAATCGCAAGCGCCCTCGCGACCACCATCCACGGACTTGGCTTGCAGGTGGCCCTTCCATTCGCCCTGCTCGGCGTTGCGGAAGGGGCTGCGATCGCCTGGCTCATGCGGCGGGTCGAGCCGACGCCTCGTCACCTCACGTCCCTGCGCGAACTCGGCCTTTTGCTCCTGGTCGCTGGGCTCGCGGTCCCGGCCGCGACCGCGCTACCGGCAGGTCTTCTTGCGCATGGGGCCGCAGACCTTCCTGTTTGGCGCAACGCGTTCAACTGGTTCGTCGCCCATTCGCTGGGCACACTGACGGTCATGCCGATCGTCAAGCTGGTAATCGGCGGGGACGTCACGGCGTGGAGCAAGGCAGTGCGCCGGAGAGAGCTTTATGAGCTCGCGGCCCTAACCACGCTGCACGTCACGGTTGCGGTGCTCGTCTTCGCTCAGACGCAGCTGCCGCTCCTGTTCGTGCCGCTGCTTCCGTTGATGCTGATGGTCTTCCGGTTCGGCCGATTAGGCGCCGCCTTGGCGCTACTATTGCTGACGATCATCGGCTCGGTATGCACTGCTCGCGGGCTGGGACCTGTTGCGATGCCGGAGCTGAGTGCGGGCGGCAGAATCCAGCTTATCGAACTCTACCTTGCCGTCGCGACGCTGATGGCGCTTCCCGCGGCGACGGAGCTGAAGCGGCGGAAGATCCTTTTTTCGGAGGTGCAGGAGCAAGCCGCCCTTCACAAAATCATTACCGACCGCAGTGGCGACATCATCATGGCGGTCACTGCAGACGGCCGGATCAGCAGGCTATCTCCATCGCTGATGAAGATCGCCTGCTTTGCGCCCGAAGCAGTAGTCGGCAAACTTGCGCGTGAGATCGTCTCTCCTGAGGACGTGGAGCAGATCGTCGACGCGCACCGGCGCGCTATGCTTTCGCCGGACCAGACCATCATTTTCGAGTTCCGGGCGATGAAGGCGTCGGGAGAGATGGCGTGGTTCGAAAGCCATGCCTGCGCCATTTCGGACGAGCATGGCCAGGCGAGCGGAACCGTGAACGTGGTGCGGGAGGTCTCGCGCCGCAAGGCGGTCGAGCTCGACCTCGCCCGCGCCGCTGCGACAGACGCGCTAACCGGTCTTCCAAATCGCCGTGGCCTAGAGATCGCTAGGGAGCGGCTCGCGCAGGCAGGCAAACCTGGGCAGCAGTTCCTCGCCCTCTTCGACATAGATCGCTTCAAGGCGGTGAACGACACGTTCGGTCACGCCTCGGGCGATGATGTACTTCGAACCTTCGCCTCTGTGCTCACAGCGAATACCCGCGGCACGGATGCAGTCGCACGCCTTGGTGGGGAAGAGTTCGCTGTGCTCTACTTAGATGTGAGGCTGGCCGAGGCACGCGCCGCGTGCGAACGTATTAGACTGCAGTTCGCCGCCGAGCGGCTCGCCCTGCCGGATGGCAGGCAGGTGGCCGCGACCGTAAGTGTCGGTCTCGCTCCGATCCCGGACGACGGTGATTTGGAAGGCGCGCTCATTGCAGCGGATCAGGCACTGTACCGTTCCAAGAATGCCGGAAGGAACATGCTTTCGTTAGCGGCTTGAATCGCGTGGCATCCAACGCCGACCTCACCCAGATTCAAAGCGCACCGATAAATCACCTCCGCCAGTTTCCACAGACCGAGGCTCGGCATGAGCTTTTCCTGAGCCCGTCCGTGCCCGATGCAGCGCCGTAACGCGCTTCACCTGCGCTATGCTGCATCCCGCCAGCTCGGCCGTGCGCGCGATGCTCATCCCTGTCTCCCGCAGCCCAACAATGCGCCTGTGCAAGGCGATATCCGGCTTACGGCCGTTGTACCGCCCTGCTCGCTTGGCGAGCTCGATGCCCTCTCGCTGGCGCTCGCGCCGGGTCTCATAGTCGTCTCGTGCGGTCTGAAGCGCGACGCGCAGCAGCATGTCCTGCACCGCTTCGAGCACGATGCGCGCGACACCGGCGCTGTCAGCGACAAGCTCGGACAGATCGACGATGCCTGGCACGGCTAGCCGCGCGCCCTTCGCCCGGATCGTCGCCACCAGCAGTTCGGCTTCGGGTAATGGCAGACGGCTGATCCGGTCGATCTTCTCCGCAACCACCACCTCGCCCGGCTGCAGGTCAGCAACCATGCGTAAGAGCTCTGGCCGATCAGGCCGCGCGCCCGACGCCTTCTCGCGGTAAACCGCCGCGACGTAATAGCCTGCTGCGCGCGCACCGGTGACAATTGCTTCCTGCCGGGTCAGGTCCTGCTCGTCGGTGCTTACGCGCAGGTACACGCGCGCAGCGCGGATCGGGTTCGTCATGCTGGCTCCGTTCGGTACACCCATGGGAGCCACCACTGCGGCAACCGGCTCGGGATGGCAAGCGCCGATCCTGTCGAGCCTAGCTCAGCAAGCCAGGTCTAAGTAGCTAATGGCGCTGATATGAACGACGACTGATCACCAAATGCGCTGAAGTGCGCTGCTTCGCGCTATCCATCAGCGCCGATATTCAGTATGATCCGAAAACTGGGTCAGCCATGCGAGTTCAGTGCAGGTGGAAGCACAGAGGGTCAAGATCGTTGACGGTGGTAAACTCGTGATCCCGGCGGCCATGCGCCGTGAGCTCGGGATCACCACAGGTGATACCGTTCTCGTCGATGTGGACGATGGCGAGCTGCGGGTACGTTCCGTGCCTAAGGCGCTCGAAAGGGCTCGCGCGATCCTTCGCAAATATGTGCCCGAAGGCGTCGGTTTGGCTGACGAGCTGATCGCAGAGCGCCGGCGTGAGGCGGAGCGTGAGTAGCAAGGTCGTACTCGACGCCTCCGCCCTGCTCTGCCTTCTGAACGACGAACCTGGGGCGGATCGGGTAGTAGACGTCCTGACCCGCAGCATTATCGGAACGACCAACCTCGCCGAGGTCGTCTCCAAACTTCGGGATCGAGGATTGCCGCTCGACGAGGTACGTGAGGCTCTTGGCGGGCTGCACCTCGATGTCCGGCCGCTCTCTCCTGCCCAGGCGCTCATCATAGGCGACCTGCGACCGTCGACGAAGGCGCTTGGACTTTCGCTTGGTGACCGAGCGTGTCTTGCGTTGGCGATTGACCTACAAGCGGAGATGTTCACGACGGACGGGCCGCTGGCAAGCGCTGAGGTCGGCGTCACCATCACCAACGTACGGCCGCTGGCCGATTAGCCGTACATTCGTGCTTTTGGGTACGGTACGCTCAGGCAGGCGATTTGTGGCGGAACAGAGCGGCTGACGTCCACTGTTTTGGGCGCAGATCCACTCTTTTCAGCTGCTGCTGTAGGTAGGATGGCGTCCACCATTTCAGGGAAACCTACAGCAATTCGGCTACGGATTCGTCACCGAAAACGAGACCAGTCTCACGCGACTGCAACGAGTCTCACCCAGGATGACGAACGAACCGGCCGATGGTCACCGACGATGAGATTCCTGTCACGGCTGGTGAGACTGGCGATCCGGGCAATGAGCCGGCTCGCGACCGCGTGCCGATCGGCGCCGACGCTCCGGCCGACCTCGACGCCATCATCACCGGCGCGCTCACCGTCCTCGATCACGCGGAGCCGCGGGACCTCTACCTGCCCGAGCTGGCACCCAGCGACCAGGAGCGGGTCGAGGGCTTTGCCAAGCGCGGCCGCGCCGACGCGACACTCCAAGCCTACAAATCCGACTGGGACCTCTTCCTCGCCTAGTGCCTCGAGCGGCGCTACCGGCCGTTGCCGGCATCGCCGGCGACGGTCGCGGCGTTCCTGAGCGAGCTCGCCACCACCGGCTTCACACCTGCGGCCGAGCGCCGCACCAAGACGGGCAAGCTGCGCGCGCCGCGCCTGCCCAGGCCGCTGACCCGGTCGACCATCGACCGGCGCCTCGCCGCGATCGTGTTCGCGCACCGCATGGCGAAGGTCGAGCCGCCGACGTCGCAGCCCGGGGCCAGCGACCTCGGCTTGGTCATGGGCGGGATCCGGCGAACGAAAGCCGGCGAGAAGAAGCGGAAGAAGCGTGCGGCCGACGGCGACATCCTGCGCGACATGCTCCGCTCGATCGCCGGCGACGACCTGCGCGCACACCGCGACCGCGCCCTGCTCGCGATCGGCATGGGCGGAGCGTTCCGACGCTCCGAGCTGGTGGCGATCACCGTCGACCGGGTAACCCGCGACCGAGAGGGACTGACCGTCACAGTCGCGGCGTCAAAGACCGACCAGTTCGGCGAAGGTCAGGGTGTGGCCGTGCTCGACGGGCCCAGGCTCGAGCCGGTGCGCCACTACGAGGCGTGGATCGCGATCGCCGGGATTACCGAGGGGCCGGTGTTCCGTAAGCTGACACCGCAGGGGCGCCTCACTGCCAAGCCAATGAGCACCAAGGGCGTGGCGCTGGTGGTCAAGGCGGCCGCGGCCGCTGCCGGCTATCCAGCCGAGGCGTTCTCCGGCCACTCGCTGCGCGCCGGCTTCCTCACCGAAGCAGGGCGACAGAACGCCAACCTGTTCAAGATGCGCGAGCACAGCCGCCACGCATCGATCGAGATGGTCGCGGAATATGTCCGGGACACGGAACGTTATCGCGATCACGCCGGAAAGGCTTTCATGTAACCCCGCCGAATCGTCGGCAGGTTTACGATCCAACGGACATTGTTGGCGATAGCACGAGTGCGGCCGACGCACTTTGTTGGCGAAAGCACGACATTTTGCCCCACGTTGTCGGCGATAGCACGAGTCAAAGATGCCGCTGTCTGCCGGGAAGCTCAGGTAGGCTGACCGCCGGGAGCGCGTTTCGGTCGACCACGGAGTCGACCGCGCCCTTCCCGCCATGCCGGCCGGCATGGTGGCACTAAAAAGGGGTCGCTCGAACGGACAAACAGAAAGCCCGGCCGTAGCCGGGCTCTCGTGGCGCTGACTAGCAGCGGCGTAGGAAACCAACAGCTAGTCGGCATCACCTGAAAAAGCAAGATCGAGCGTGATTCACGCCACCGATCGCTGCGTCCGGAACGGGCTCCACGTGGGGAGAACCGAACGATGCTTCGCGCCATAAATCCCGGTCGCGGGTTGCGCCGGCACGATACCGCCGCTGTCGCCGCAGACCAGCTCGCCCAGAGCTTCAGCGGCCTGCCGGACGGCATCACCAAGGGGAAGGTCCTCGCAGCGATCAAGGGGGCGGCGTCACAGCTCGGGATCGACTTCAAGATCGTAATGCTGATCGACGTGCTCTTCGGATACACCCACGACTTGGACTGGCAGGCAACCCACGAGCCGATCGTCTGGCCGAGCAACGAGGAACTCGCCGAGAAGCTAGGCAAGAGCGTGCGTCAGGTTCAGTACTATCTGAGAGCGGCTCAGCGCCTAGGGCTGCTTACTCACCGGGATAGCCCTAACGGGCATCGAGGTGGCGCGCGCAAAGCGGACGGGCGGATCATCTGGGCATACGGCATTTCGCTTAGCCCGATCGGCGCGCGCTACGAGGAGCTGCGCGAGGCCGCGAAGACGGCAGACGCGACCAAGCGCCTGATGAAGACCCTGAAGGGCCGGCTCGCAGCAGCCAGGCGGAAGATCGCCTGCTTGACGCAAACGGCCATCGATCACGAGCTGAACGACCTGAGCAGTGGCGACGATCTCGCGCTGGCGCGGATGGCTGCGGTTCAGATGCGGGGCGAGAAGAACCCAGAGCGTCTCGGCGAATGCGTCCGCCAGATCGAGGACCGGCAGCGGAAGCTCGAGGCCCAGATCGCGAGCCGCTTGCTGGCCCAAGATGCGCCTGCTGAACAGGTTGATATTGCATGCTCGGATGACGTTGATCGCACTCACTCTACAACTACAAACGACCTATCACCTGCTAAAGCAGGATACAGTAGCGGCTTGGCGAAAAGGAGTAGTGGCAGGCGTCTCCCCTCCCCTTCCGAGGTTCCCACCGATATCGAGGTCGACCTTGAGGAACACGGCATCGGTCCGGAGTTCATCAACGACGTGGCCAATGATCTCTGCGCTGAGTTCGAGTTCGCGCCCCCCACCTGGGGTCCGATGGTGGCGCTGGCGGAGCGCCTCGCGGCCCAGAACGCGATCCACAAATCGGCTTGGCGCGAGGCGTGCCGGATCATGGGCGAGAGGGGGGCTGCAGCTTCAGTGATCGCGACCGTCCAGAAGTACAGGACTGGCGAGGTTCAGCGGCCCGGAGCCTACCTCCGAGGAATGAGCGGCAAGGCGCTGAAAGGCGAGCTGCGGCTGGGTAAGACGTTCCACGGCCTCAAGGACGCCGGTCGATCAGCGATGATGCGATCGCTTGCCGATGGATCGGCGCCCAGCCACATCGGTCACCTCTCGCGGCGCATCATGACGAACCTGGCAGCGAGAACGTGAGTCCTGCCCACCACGCCGCTCGAAATCACTTTGTTGTCGAAAGCACGAGCCGCGCAGTCGCCCAATCCCCCTGCCCTACCGTTCCCCCGTCAAGGATGACCCAGTTTCCGCCCGCTGCGCTCGAATCCTCGTGCTTTCGCCAACAATGTCCCGGAAAGGCTCCCCACCCGACCCACTTTGGAATATACCCGCGTATACGGACCAGATCCGGAAGCGGAGGGCCACCATGCGCTCACGAGATGTCGTACCCCAGCAGCGCGGTCTTTTCGAGATCGACAGCCCCCTTCACGGGAAGGTGCGCGGCGAGCGCAGCGTCATGGACTTTCCGTTCTTCTCGCTGGCAAAGATACCGGTGATGGAGCCGGCTGAGTACCGGCTCGATGGCGTGACGATCGAGATTCAGCCAAGCAGGACTGGCATCGCAACGATGTACGACAAGGAGATAATCCTCTACGTTGCGTCGCTCATGGTTGAAAAGGCCGCTACGGGGCAGCCACTAACTCCCGATTTTACCTTCACTGCCCATGACTTCTTCCGCATAACCGGGGTGAACCGTCCCTCGATGCGTGACTACGCGCGCTTTACTGATGCGCTGGCACGCCTCCAGGGGACACAGATCAAGACGAACATTAAGACCGGCAAGATGGGTACGCGCGGATGGTTCTCGTGGCTCGCCGAGGCTCACGTGAACTACCGCGAGACACCCACGGGCGGCGAGCAGCTGGACCATGTGAAGGTGCGGCTTTGCGAGTGGCTATTCCGCGCGATCGAGCGCGACCAGCGCATTTATTCTTATCATCACGACTACTTCAAGCTCGGGACCGTGGAGCGGCGCATCTACGAGATCGCCCACTGCCACTGCGAAGCGGACGAATATTCGGTCCCACTTGAACGCTTCGCGATGCAGATCGGGACGAGCTCCCCTGCCCGCGCTCTGAAGCCGATCCTGAAGAAGATACAGGCGGGGAACCGCCTGCCCGAGTACGAGATCGAGCTTAGCGAGGTGATCCCTGCAGAGCCGCAGCTCGACAAGCGTGGCCGCCGGATCGGCAAGCCCGAGACCATCGTCACACTTAGACCGCGTCCTGGCGGTCGGCGCACGAAGACGCTGAACCTGCTCGCAGCGTAGCGCCGCCCACCCCTGATCAAACCTCCCTCCCCGCTCGCAACGAAAGAGCGGCCCCTCCGTTAAGGGCCTGAAAGGGTCTTGACGTTAAGGAGGGTTTATGCCGCAAGCCACCATAGACGCCTGGATATCCCTCTACGCCGCCGTTGGCCTACTGGTCGCGATGTGCGCGATCTTTGCTGTCATCAAGACGGCCCACGACTACCGGACCGGGACGAAGACGCTCGCGACGGCCACGGTGATGGACAAGGTGCTGGCGGCGCCTCGAGTATGGGTGCGCTGGCAGCTGAACTACCTGCTGGGCGCACCGGCAATCCTAATGATCGCCGTGCTCTACGCCAATCACCTGGGGTTTGCGACGCTCGTCGACGTGTAAGCGAACAGCTGTGCGCCCCGGAACGAGGGACGCGGCATCGCAGTGGAAGCGGTCTGGATAGTCGCCGTGCGGAATGCGCTCGCACTCCACCCGCGGGTGATCGCGGACACGTAGTCGATCGTCTCGCGGAACGGGGTCGGTACACAGAACGGACCCAGATATACGCTCTCATGACTGCCATCCGAAACGCTGGCCGAGTTTACCTCTTCGCTGGCCGTGAGACCAGCGTTCGCATTGACCTTGGCGGGTGTGCCGCGGACGCCTGATCGACGAC
>OFDN01001042.1_pt1 | contig 19941 bp, 22 predicted proteins | sample 1520971 | NCBI WGS metagenome assembly OFDN01 (sample SAMEA94257418, study PRJEB24077) | hot springs metagenome | biome: Aquatic biome; feature: Geographical feature; material: Water | place: India | collected 2012-06-12 | depth 5 m
GCCCCGGCCGCGCGGTCGCGGGCCAGCCAGCAGGGCGCGCGCCGGGCCAGCAGCAACGCTTCGTCCCCCACCGCCGCGTGGTCGTGCCGATCGGGATCGACCAGCAGGGGCCCCCGTTCCCGACCGCCATGGCCGCGAGTGAGGAAGTGAGCCGCCACGCCGCGGCGGGCAAGGCCATCCATGACGGCCAGCGCCACCGGCGTCTTGCCCGCACCGCCGGCGACGAGATTGCCGACGCAGACCACCGGCACGCCCGCCCGCACCGGCGTCGCGAACGCCATGCGCAGCCGCCCGCCGAGCCCATAGGCCATGCCCAGCGGCGCCAGCAGCGCCGCCGCGGCGCCCGCCGGCCGGTACCAGAACCCCGGTGTCCTCATGCCGCGGCCCGGAATCCGGCGTCGCGGAGCAGCGGGTCCAGCGCATCGAGCACGCGGTCGAGAGCCCGGCGATTGTGCTCCGTCACCCCCATCGCCGCCGACACCAGCCGCGAGCGCAGATCACCGTCCGCAAGCAGGCGCCCGGCTCCGGCGGCCAGGGCGTCGGGGTCGGCGACGGGCATCGAGCCGCCGGCGGCTTCGAGCTGCCCGGCGATCTCCGCGAAATTCCACATGTGCGGGCCGTACAGGACGGCGCAGCCGAGCATCGCCGGCTCCAGCGGGTTCTGCCCGCCGTGCGGGACGAAGGACCCGCCCATGCAGACCACCGGCGCCATACGGTAGAAGGCCCCCATTTCGCCCATGGTGTCGGCGACATAGACAGAATCGCCGGCGGCGGGCAGCGCGCCCTCCCCTCGCCGCGACGCGGCCATGCCACGGCCGCGCAGCAGCGCCAGAATGTCGGCGCCTCGGTGGGCGTGCCGCGGCACCACCATGGTCAGCAGCCCCTCGATGCGGCCGGCAAGGCTGTTGTGGACGGCCGCGGCGATCTCGTCCTCGCCTGGGTGTGAACTGGCGAAAAGCCAGACCGGGCGGTCACCGACCGCGGCGCGCAGGGCGGTCAGCGCCTCGTCGCCCGCCGGCGGCGGCTCGGCAGAGTATTTCAGGTTGCCGACCGTCGCCGCCGCGGCGCCGAGCTGGCGCAGCCGCTCCGCATCGCCCTCGCTCTGCGCCAGCGTCACCCGGAAGGTCGAAAGAAGGCTGGACGCGAAGCCGGGCGCCAGTTGCCAGCGCCGGAAGGACCTTGCGGACAGGCGCGCGTTGATCAGCGCCGCCGGCACATCCCGCTCACGGATTGCGGTCAGCAGGTTCGGCCAGATCTCGGACTCCGTCCACAGCACCAGGTCGGGGCGCCAATGGTCGAGGAAGCGTGCCGCGGCGTCGGGCAGATCGACCGGCACATACTGGTGGAAGGCACCTGCCGGCAGGCGCCGCGCCATCAACTCCGCCGAGGTCACGGTCCCCGTGGTCATCAGCACCGCCGGGCGGGCCGGAAGCTCCACCAGACGTCCAACCAGCGCCAGCACCGAATTGGCCTCACCGACGCTGGCCGCGTGTATCCAGACCAGCGGCCCGTCCGGACGCTCCCGGTCGGGATGGCCCAGCCGTTCGCCGCGGCGGCGCGAGTCCTCTTTGCCGGCCTGCCGACGCCGGTCGAGGTAGAGACGCACCGCGGGTCCGCCGAGGGTCGTCAGGCTGCGATAGAGCGTCTGAAGCATAGGCCGCCGATGGTGCGAATGGGGCACCGCGCCCGCATGACGCGCGCGGCGGCGCGCACCCTATCACGGCGCTCGGTGCCCGCGCGACGGTCGCGTTGACGCGAACCACCGCGCGGGCGGACCGATCAGGTGAAGGGACGGAGGTTGCTCAGGAACTGTTCCGCCGACGCTTTCCAGGAGAAGGTCAGCGCGTATTCCCGGCAGCGTTCCGGCGGGATCGTCAGGGCGGTTTCCACGGCCCGCTTCAGATCCTCATCCAGACAGCCGGCGGCCGATCCGTCCATCACGTCCAGCGGCCCCGGCACCGGGTAGGCGGCGACCGGAACACCCGACGCCAGCGCCTCCAGCAGCACCAGCCCGAAGGTGTCGGAACGCGACGGGAAGACGAAGACATCGGCTGCCGCGTAATAGCGGGCCAAATTCTCGCCATGCTGCGCGCCGGCCCAGCGCACGTTCGGATACTTTTTCTGCAATTCCTCCCGCGCCGGGCCGTCGCCGACCACGTATTTCGTGCCGGGAAGATCGAGCTTGAGGAAATCCTCAAGGTTCTTCTCGACCGCCACGCGACCGACATACATGGAGATCGGGCGGGGATCGGTCAGGAAGGACTTGTCGCGCGGGCGGAACAGTTCGGTGTCGACGCCGCGGGTCCAGCGCCGGATGTTGCGGAAGCCGCGATCCTTCAGCGCCTTCTCGATCGACGGGGTGGCCACCATCACCGCCGAGGCCGGGTCGTGGAAGCGGCGCACAATGGCGTAGCTGAGCGCCAGCGGCACCGGCGCCCGGTCGCGGATGTATTCCGGGAACCGGGTGTGGTAGGCGGTGGTGAAGGGGATGCGGCGCTTCAGGCAGTAGCGCCGCGCCGCGTGGCCGAGCGGCCCCTCGGTCGCGATGTGGATGCAGTCCGGCCGCAACCCCTCCATCATGCCCTTCAGCCGCCGGCCGGAGCCGAGCGCCAGCCGGATCTCGGGATAGGTCGGCAGGGGCACGGTGCGGAAACGGTCGGGGCCGATGACCTCGACCGTCTGACCCATCTTCTCCAGCTCGGCGCGCACCGTGTCGATGGTGCGCACGACGCCGTTCACCTGCGGGTGCCAGGCGTCGGTGACGATCAGGATGTTCACGCCGCCGCCTTCGCCGCCGCTCCAGCCGATGGCTTGACCACCGTGCGCTGGCGCAGGACCTCGGCCCAGTTGATGATCTCCAGGGTCCCGCTGTCGTGCTCGACCAAAGCGGTGCAGGATTCGACCCAATCGCCGTCGTTGCAATAGAGCACCCCTTCCATGGGGCGCATTTCAGCGTTGTGAATGTGCCCGCAGATGATGCCGTCCACGGCGCGCCGCCGCGCCTCATCGGCCAGGGCGGCTTCATACTTGCCGATGTATTCGACCGCGCTCTTCGCCTTGTGCTTGAGATAGGCAGAGACGGACCAATACGTAAAGCCCATTTTGCGCCGGACCCAGTTCAGGCCCGTGTTCACATTCAACAGCATGACGTAGGCTTGGTCGCCGATCAGGGCCAGCCACTTCGCGTACTTCACCACCGCGTCGAACTGGTCGCCGTGGGTGACCAGGAAGCGCCGGCCGTCGGCGGTCGTGTGGATGGCCTCCTCCATCACCTTCACCCCGCCGAACTGCAGGCCGATGAAGTCGCGGGCACCCTCGTCGTGGTTGCCGGGGATGTAATAGACCTTCGCCCCCTTGCGCGCGCGCCGCAGGATCTTCTGGACCACGTCGTTGTGCGCCTGCGGCCAGTACCAGCTCTTCTTCAGGCGCCAGCCGTCCACGATGTCGCCGACGAGGTACAGGTATTCCGACTCGTGGTGCTTGAGGAAGTCGAGCAGCAGGTCCGCCTTGCACCCGCGCGTTCCCAAATGGACGTCCGAAATCCAGATGCTGCGGTAGCGGGTCACGTCCGATTCCTGGTCCATCCGCCTGCTCCATCGCCAAGAGCCGAAATAAGTGGGTCGAAGTGGCACCGGTATACAGGCGAGGAATAATCACCGCAACATCTTGTTGACGTTGTTCGCTCTACGAATATATGACAGTGACGAAGAAATGGGCTGTAATATCTTGGTATCATTAGTGTCATTTTACTGAAACACTTCCGCTTTTACTCAGGAGCCACGCGTGAACGCTTTCAATGCCCTGGCGCCATCCCCCGAGATGGCGGCGCCGGCAGGACGCCGCCGCTTCCTCGTGATCCACAACCCGGTCGCCGGACGGCGCCGGGAACGCCGGTTGCGCGCGGTTCTGGAGGTGTTGCACCAGCGGCATGCCGCCACCGTCGAGCTGCGTGCGACGACGGGTCGCGGCGATGCGGAGACCATCGCCCGCCAGGTTCCGCCCGGCGCTTTCGACGCCGTCATCGCCGCCGGCGGCGACGGCACCATCAACGAGGTGGTCAACGGGCTGGCGGCGCGCGGGTCCGGCGCCCCTCCCGTGCCGCTCGGGCTGGTCCCGCTCGGCACCGCCAACGTCCTGGCCGGGGAGCTGGGGCTGCCCGACCGCGCGGAGTCGCTGGCCGTGGCACTGGCGTCCGGCCCGGTGCGGGACGTGCATCTCGGCGTGGCGAATGGCCGCTGCTTCACCATGATGGCCGGCGCCGGCCTCGACGCCCAGGTGGTGGAGGGTGTCGACGTCCGGCTGAAGCGGCTGGCGGGCAAGGGCGCCTACGCGGTGGAGACGCTGGCCCAACTCGCCCGGCTCGCACGCGGGGCCTACACGGTTCGGGTCGGGGACAAGGCGTGGCCCGTGTCGTCCGCCATCGTCGCCAACGGCCGCTTCTACGGCGGGCGATTCGTCTGCGCCCCGCAGGCCTGCCTGTTCGACGACCGGCTGCACGTCTGCCTGTTTCCCAGCCTCGGCCGCTGGAACGCGACCCGCTACATTTGGGGGGTGATGGCGGGACGGCTGACGCATTTTCCGGATTACGAGATCGTCGCGACCGACCGCGTGACCATCGAGGGGCCGCCCGGCGCCCCGGTGCAGGGCGACGGCGATGTCATCGCCCGCCTGCCGGTGGAGATCCGACTGTCGCCCTGGCGGCTCGGCATGATCGTCGCCGCACCTTGAATCGGGGGCCCATCGCGCCGATGCTTCTGATCAGGCCCCGCCGCTGGCGGGGCACCCGAACCGCAAGCCGATGGGCAGACGACGACCGATGACCGGCAACCCCTTCTTCGAGACCTGGACCACCCCCTTCGGTCTTCCACCCTTCGACCGCATCCGGCCGGAGCATTTTCCGCCCGCCTTCGACCGCGGGATGGAGGAGGAGCTGGCGCTGGTCCAGGCGATCGCCGATTCGCCGGAGCCGCCCACCTTCGCCAACACCGTGGAGGCGGCGGAGCGCTGCGGGCGCCGGCTGGCGACCGCCACCGGTGTCTTCTACAATCTCTATGCGAGCTGCACCAACGACGCGCTGGACGCCATCGCGCGCGACTACGCGCCGCGCTTCGCCCAACATTACACCGGCATCGTCCACAACCCCGCCTTCTTCGCGCGGGTGGATGCGCTGTTCGAGCGGCGGCACGAGCTGGGACTCGACACCGCGCAGATGCGGCTTCTGGAGCGCAACCATCTGGAGTTCGTGCGCGCCGGGGCAGCCCTGGCGCCCGAGGCGAAGGCCCGCATGGCGGCCATTGCCGAGCGTCTGGCGACCCTGCACACCGACTTCGGCCAGAACGTGCTGCATGACGAGAAGGCGTGGCAGCTCGTGCTGGAGGAGTCCGATCTGGACAGCCTTCCCGGATTCGCCCGCGACGCGGCGGCGGAGGCGGCGCGCGAGCGCGGTCTCGACGGCAAGTATGTCATCACCCTCGCCCGCTCCTCGGTCGAGCCATTCCTGACCTTCTCCGCCCGGCGCGACCTGCGCCGCAAGGCCTTCGAGGCCTGGACCGAGCGCGGCGGCCTGCCGGGCGAGCACGACAACACGCCGCTGATCAAGGAGATCGTGGCACTGCGCGCCGAGCAGGCGCGCCTGCTGGGCTTCCCCAGCTACGCCGCCTTCAAGCTGGCCGACAGCATGGCGAAGGATGTCGGCTCGGTGGAGCGGCTGCTGCTTCAGGTGTGGGAGCCGGCAAAGCGCAAGGCCGCCGCGGAGAAGGCGGTGCTGGAGGAGCAGGCCCGCGCCGGCGGGCTGAACGAGCCGCTGGCGCCCTGGGATTGGCGTTACTACGCGGAGAAGGTGCGGCAGGCCCGCTACGACCTCGACGAGGCGGAGGTGAAGCCCTACTTTGTGCTCGACCGCATGGTGCAGGCCGCCTTCGACACAGCCGGCAAGCTGTTCGGCATCACCTTCCACGCGCTGCCCGACGCGCCGGTCTACCACCCCGACGTCAAGGTCTACGAGGTGCGCGACACCGCGGGCGGGCATGTCGGTGTCTTCCTGCACGACAACCTCGCCCGTTCCGGCAAGCGGTCAGGGGCGTGGATGAGCAGCTACCGCGACCAGGAGGCGCTGGACGGACCGGTGTCTCCGATCATCGTCAACAACAACAACTTTTCGAAGGGCCAACCGACGCTGCTCAGCTTCGACGACGCGGAGACGCTGTTCCACGAGTTCGGCCATGGGCTGCACGGGCTGCTCAGCCGCGTCCGCTACCGCTCTCAGTCCGGGACCAGCGTGCGCCGCGACTTCGTGGAGTTCCCGTCGCAGGTCTACGAGCACTGGATGTCGGCGCCGGAGACGCTGCGCAAATACGCGGTGCATCACGAGACCGGCGAGCCGATCCCGGAAAGTCTGCTGAACCGCCTGCTGGCGGCCCGCAACTTCAACCAGGGCTTCGCCACGGTGGAGTACACGGCCGCCGCCCTGCTCGACATGGCCTTCCACACCGAGCCGGAGCCGGACGCCATCGACGTGCCGGCCTTCGAACGCGCCGTGCTCGACCGCATCGGCCTGCCGGCCGAAATCGGCGTCCGCCACCGCCCGCCGCACTTCCAGCACCTGTTCGCCGGCAGCGGCTACGCCGCCGGCTACTACGCCTATCTGTGGGCGGAGGTGCTGGACGCCGACGGGTTCGAGGCCTTCTCCGAGGCCGGCAACCTGTTCGACCCGCGGCTGGCCGCCGGCTTGAAGGCCATCTACTCGGCCGGCGACACCCGTGACCCGATGGAGCTCTACGTCGCCTTCCGCGGTCGCGCGCCGAAGATCGAGCCGCTGCTCAAGCACCGCGGCCTGACGGAGGAGACGCCCAAGGCGGCGTGACCGGATGACGGGGGACCGGGCCTCCGGTCCCTGTCAGCGCGGACAGCGGTCGATGTCGTCGATGCGGCAGACCGCCGGCACCACCACATGCGGGCGGGTGCGCAGGCGGTAGTCGCCCAATTCCAGCCGCCCGACCCGCTCCAACCACGCCACGGCGCTGCGCACCGTGCGGTCGTCAGCGTCGAGCTGCTGGCCGATGTGGACGAAGGAGACGGCCGCGGCGCCGGGGTCCAGCAGCCGGTTGCGGCAGAGGACAGCCACCCGTTCCGCCAGGGCGGCGAGACCATCGTTGCGTGGAAACTCGACGAGCACGCCCATCCGACACCTCCTCGCAGGGGCCGCGTTGCAACGCCAGCCCCTGAAAGGTAAGATATCGGTTATTTCGGTGTCATCAACTGTTCAAGCCAGTGAATGTCATATTGGCCGTTGATGAAGTCCTGCTCCCCGATGATGCGGGAGTGGAGCGGCAGCGTGGTGTCGATGCCGCCGATCACATACTCCTCGATCGCCCGACGCAGCCGCATCAGGCACTCGTTGCGCGAGGTGCCGTGCACGATCAGCTTGGCGATCAGGCTGTCGTAGTGCGGCGGCACCCGATAGCCGTCGTAGAGGGCCGAGTCCACCCGCACGCCCAGCCCGCCCGGCGCGTGGTAGCCGGTGATGGTGCCCGGCGACGGAACGAAGGTCTCCGGGTTCTCGGCGTTCACCCGGCACTCGATGGCGAAGCCCTGGAAACGGATGTCGTCCTGCCCATAGCCGAGAGGAGCACCGGTCGCCACCCGGATCTGCTCGCGCACCAGATCGATGCCGGTGATCATCTCGGTGATGGTGTGCTCGACCTGGAGCCGGGTGTTCATCTCGATGAAGTAGAACTGCCCGTCCTCGTACAGGAACTCCATGGTGCCGACGCCGCGGTAGCCGATGGCGGCGGCGGTGCGGGCGGCGAGCGAGCCGATGTAGGCCCGCTCCTCCGCGTTCAGCGCCGGGCTCGGGGCCTCCTCCACCACCTTCTGGTGGCGGCGCTGCACCGAGCAGTCACGCTCGCCGAAATGCACGCAGGCGCCGTGCGTGTCGCCGAGAAGCTGGATCTCGATATGACGGGGTTTGCCGAGATACTTCTCGATGTAGACCTCGTCGTTGCCGAAGGCCGCGCGCGCCTCGCCGCGGGCGAGCTGGTAGGCCTCGCGGAGCTGCTCGGGGTTGCGGGCGACCTTCATGCCCTTGCCGCCGCCACCGGCCGCCGCCTTGATCAGCACGGGGTAGCCGATCTCGCGGGCGACGACCGCCGCCTCCTCCAGCGTCGGCACCGGCCCGTCGGAACCGGGAACGCAGGGCAGGCCCAGGTCGAGCACGGTGCGCTTGGCGGTCACCTTATCGCCCATGATGCGGATGTGGTCCGCGGTCGGGCCGATGAAGGTGAAGCCGTGCACCTCCACCATTTCGGCGAACTGCGCGTTCTCCGCCAGGAAGCCGATGCCGGGGTGGATGGCGTCCGCCCCCGTAATGGCCGCGGCCGACAGGATGGCGGGAATGTTGAGGTAGCTGTCGCGCGCCGAGGCCGGGCCGATGCACACGCTCTCGTCGGCCAGACGCACATGCATGGCGTCGGCGTCGGCGGTGGAGTGCACGGCCACGGTCTGGATGCCCATCTCGCGGCAAGCGCGGTGGATGCGGAGCGCGATCTCGCCGCGGTTGGCGATCAGGACCTTTTCGAACATCGGTTCGGGACTCCGGCCTTACTCGATGATCAACAGGACTTCGCCGAACTCCACCGGCTGGGCGTCGCCCACATGGACCGCCGTCACCGTGCCGCCGCGCGTCGCCTTGATGGGGTTCATCACCTTCATCGCCTCGATGATCAGCAAGGTCTGACCCGGCTTCACCGTGTCGCCGACGCGCACGAAGGGCGCACCGCCCGGCTCGGCCGCGATGTAGGCGGTGCCGACCATCGGCGAAATCACCGCACCCGGATGGTTGGCCGGCTTGGCCGCCGGAGCGGGGGCCGCGGCGACCGCCGGGGCCGGGGCCGCGGCAACGACCGGGGCGACCGCGGTGGCGGTCACGCCGCGGGTCACGCGGATGCGCTTCTCGCCCTCGGCGAACTCGATCTCGCTCAAGCCGGTTTCGCGCAGAAGATCCGCCAGCTTGCGGATCAGGTCGCCGTCGATGTCGAAGCTGCCCATGTGCCTTGGAATCCCGTGTCGATCAGTCGCGGTCGAGAAGCTGCGTCATGGCTTCGAGCGCCAGCAGATAGCCGGTCGGCCCGAATCCGCAGATCATCCCCTTCGCCACCGCCGAGATGTAGGAGTGGTGGCGGAAGGCTTCCCGCTTGTAGATGTTGGAAAGATGGACCTCCACCACGGGCAGCTCCGCAAGGATCAGCGCGTCCATGATGGCGACGGAGGTGTGGCTGTAGGCGCCCGCGTTGATGACGATGCCGTCATGCTCCGTGCGCGCCTGCTGGATCCAGGAGACGAGTTCGCCTTCGTGGTTGGACTGGCGGAAGTCCACGGACAGCCCAAGCTGCTCGGCCCGCTCGTGGCACGCCGATTCGAGGTCGTCGAGAGTCATGGATCCGTAGATGTGCGGCTCCCTCACCCCCAACATGTTGAGGTTCGGCCCGTTCAGGACCAACACCGACCCGTCCGTCGCCACCTGGCGGCACCCCTTCTCCATGTTTCAGGAACGGGGGTTTATAGCACGGCAACGCACAAGGGCAATGGCGTTGCGATGCCCGTCGGCAAGCGCCGCCGTCCCCGTCCGGCCGTGGTTCGGAGCCAGCCGTCCCGCCGTCATTTCGGCCGCGCATCCCCCGTCCCTTCCGGGATCGGAGAGTACGCCACGCTGTCGCACCGCAGTGTGACCGTTTCCGTCCCCAGCTCCTCACCCCCGCCGGTCGAAAAGCCCGAAACGACGACACCGGTGAACACGATCTCAAGCCACTTGTCCGTCCGGCGCCCATGGTCGGAGCGGAAGGCCGTGAAGGTCGCCGATCCGATGCGCCGTCCGCTCCAATGGTGGCGCAGCAGGTCCGTCGATGCATCGTCGGCGTATTTGACGAACGAGAAGCCGACCGCGGACGGCCGGATTGCCGTCGAACCCTCCCCGGAGCCGCCGGAAGCGGTCGCGCCCGGGTCATGGCCGTGGCTCCAGGACAGGACGCGGATCGCCCCGCGGTAATCGGGGTCCATGCATTCGCCTCGAATGTCGGGGGACCGGAAGGTGATGAACATGTGCGCGGCCATCGATGCTCTCCCCTGCTGTCCGGAGCGGGCTGGGCCATGATGGACGATCCCGCTCCGAATCCCGAAACGCGGCGTCGGCTCAATAGCCCAGATACCGGTTCCCCACCGTGTCGCGGTAGGGCTCCACCGCGGCACGGGCGATGTCGTCGATGCGGCCGGTTGTGGACAGGATGCCGAGGCAGCGGTTGAAGTCGTCGCGCAGCCGTTCGTTGCGGAAGACCACCGTGTATGGGGACGGGGGGAAGATGGCGGTGAACATCACGGCCTGATTCGGATCGAAGGGCAGATGTTGGCCCGTCGCGGCCCGTTCGCGGAGCTGCCGGTTGTATTCGGCGAAAATCAGCCCGTCACCCAGCACCGCGTCCACACGCCCGGCGAACAGCAGGTTGGAATGAACCATCTGGTCCGCCCGCTCCCGCAGGTCGGCGAAGCGGTCGGCGATCTCCCGCAGACCGGGCAGGATCTCCGTCCCTCCGGCGAAGGTGACGACGCGTTTCCCCACGAGATCGGCGAGGCTGTTGATCGCCAACCCGCTGGAGGTCAGCACGGACGCGCCGTTCTGGTAGCGGGCATAGATGTCGGATGGCCAACCCGGCAACCGCATGCCCGGCGGCACCACGGCCACACCGTCCGCGGCCCCGGTGCCGTAGTCGCCCCAGTGCCGGCCCATGGGAACCACGCGGAATCGCACGCCATGACCGCAGGCGGCCAGCGCCTCCCGTATGATCAGCGCGTCGCGCCCGGTGCCGTCCGCGTGGAACATCGGCGGCAGTTCGGGAGCGACGATGATTAGCTGGTCGGCCAAGGCCGGGAAGGCGGTCGTCAGGACCACGGAGGTCCACAGGGCGACGGCTGCACAACGTTTACGCATCGTTCCGCCCGCTCCTGCCCGCTCAACGGCTTAGGCGGAAAGGCTAACACCCGTGCTGCGCGACACCAAGCAACGGGCTGCGACAAATCTTGCCGAATCACCACCTTCATCCTCACATAGATGCGCGCGGCACACGGCCAGGAAGGGGTTTGCGTCCATGAGCGGCATCGTCATCGGCACCAGCGGCACGGGCAAGGCACGGAAACCCGCCACCCTGCTCGCCCGCTTCGCCAACCGGCACGGCTTGATCGCCGGAGCCACCGGCACCGGCAAGACGGTGACGCTCCAGGCCATGGCGGAGGGTTTCTCGGCCATGGGGGTTCCGGTCTTCCTGGCCGACGCCAAGGGCGACCTCGCCGGCATCGCGGCTCCGGGCACGGCCAAGCCGGCGTTCGTGAAGCGGCTGGAAGGCATGGGTCTGCCGGCGGACGGCTGGTCCGCCTGCCCCGCCCTGTTCTGGGATGTGTTCGGGCAGCAGGGGCATCCGGTGCGGGTGCCGGTGTCGGAGATCGGGCCGCTGCTGTTCGCCCGGCTGCTGAACCTGAACGAGGTGCAGACCGGTGTATTGACCATCGCCTTCAAGCTCGCCGACGACGAGGGCATGCTGCTGCTCGATCTGAAAGACCTGCGGGCGATGCTGGCCCATGTGGCGGAACGCGCGAAGGAGCTGACCACCGAATACGGCATTGTCAGCCCGCAGTCGGTTGGCGCCATCCAGCGCGGCCTCCTCACCCTGGAACAGGAGGGGGCGGCGGGCTTCCTGGGTGAACCGGGGCTGGACCTCGCCGACCTGATGCGGCTGGACCGGGACGGGCGCGGCGTGGTGAGCGTGCTGGCGGCGGAGGCACTTCTGAACCGCCCGCGCCTCTACGGCACCTTCCTGGTCTGGCTGCTGGCCGAGCTGTTCGAGACGCTGCCGGAAGCCGGCGACCTCGACCGGCCCAAGCTGGTGCTGTTCTTTGACGAGGCGCATCTGCTGTTCGACGACGCGCCGGAGGCGCTGACCGACAAGATCGAGCAGGTGGTGCGCCTGATCCGCTCCAAAGGTGTCGGCGTCTATTTCGTGACGCAAAACCCGCTGGACATTCCCGAGCGCGTCCTGGGCCAGCTCGGCAACCGGGTGCAGCACGCGCTGCGCGCCTTCACCCCGCGCGACCAGAGGGCGGTGCGCGCGGCCGCCGAGACCTTCCGCCCCAACCCGCGGCTGAACACCGCCGACGCCATCATGGAGCTGGAGGTGGGCGAGGCGCTGGTGAGCTTCCTCGACGCCAAGGGTGCGCCGTCGGTGGTGGAGCGCACGCTGATCCGGCCGCCCGCCTCACGGGTCGGCCCGCTGACCCCGGCGGAGCGCGCTTCGTTGATGCGCGCGAGCCCGGTGGCCGGTGTCTACGACAAGCCGATCGACCGCCACTCCGCCTATGAGATGCTGCGCCGGCGGGAAGAGAGCGCCGCGTCGGCGGAGGAGGAGATGCCGGCCCATTCCGGCGGCTACCGCCGCCCCGATCCCTTCCAGCCGCCCGAGCCATCCCCCGGCCCCTGGGAGGCTCCGCGCCCCAGCCGGAAACGCACGGCGGCGCGCCAGCCCGCGTCGGTCGCCGAAGAGATCGTGGGGGCCATGGCGAAGGAGTTCGGCACCCAGGTCGGGCGCAAGCTGGTGCGGGGGATCCTCGGATCGTTCCTGCGGCGGTAGGTGGATGTCCCGACCGGCGTCACCCGCCGGTCGGGTCACACGGTGACCGATACCCGTGCGCCGCCGGAGGCGCCGCCCGACGCGGCAAAGCCGGCGGAGACCGCCGTGCCGGAGGCACCGGCATAGCCGCCGGAGTAGCCTCCGCCCGTACCTGGACCACCCGACCCGGCTGCGGACGTGCCGACGGCCGTCGTCGATGCCGTGGCGGTGCCGCCCGTATCGGCGCCGCTGTCCGTGGACAGGCGTTCGTACCCCGCGGAGTTCTCGCTGGACGTGGTGTCACCAGCGCTGCGGCCACCGGCCCGGCGGTATTCCTCGACGACCTTTTCGGCGGGGATCTGGTCACGCGTCTCGCCGGTGTCGGCGTCGCGGAAAAACAGGACGGCCAACTTGGCTGCCTGATCGTAACGGACGACGGGGCTGATGTAGATCCCGGCCTGCGTCTTGGGCGATTCGCCCCGCCCTTCACCGGCCTGCGCCTGCGGCTCCGGTGCCTGCACCGAGGGGGCTGCAGAGCGGGTGACCGCAAAGCTGCTGACAGCCTTGATCTCCATCGGAGTCACCCGCTCGTTGTTGCCCCCGTCCCTGACCGTACCGTGCGCGCGGATGGCCGCGCGGTCAGACCACGATGTTCAGGTTCTGCCCGCGCGTGGCGGTGGTGTTGCCGCCCGACGTGGGCTGCGTGGTGGTCGCTTCCTGACGCCGACGGGTTTCCTCTTCCGCCTGGCGGGTGCTCTCGACCTCATCGGTCTGCGGCGCGGATGTCGGGCCGCTGCCCAGGGCCGAGGTGTAGGGGGAGAAGCCGGTGCCCCCGATGCTGCCGACGCCCATGACACTCCTCCTGAAACGCTTGTTGCGGGGCCTAGCACCCCTTTCGATGATAGTAGGCAAAAACTGCCCAGCTTTCAAGGTCGGCCGGCTGCGACGGATTCGATTCGAACCGTTCCGTTCCCGTCGCGCCACGGGACGTCACGGCGGGAACGTTCGGGCCGTGCCCGCGCTCAGGCGTTCATCAACGGCGCCAGCCCGTTCTGGATGGCCCAGACGGCGGCCTGCGTGCGGTTCTGGGCGTTGATCTTCCGCATCACGTTCTTGAAATGCATCTTCACCGTGGATTCGGTGATGTGCAGGTGCCGGGCGATCGCCTTGTTCGACTGGCCGGCCAGCAGGCAGCGGAGGATCTGCACTTCCCGCTTGGACAGGTCGTTGCTCGACTGCGGCACGCGGACCGCCGATGCCGGGAGCGGCCGGTCGTTCACGCTGGCGATCAGCAGGCTCGCCACATGGGTGGGATAGACCACCTCCCCCAGCATCACGAGACGCAGTGATCGCAGGAGCGATTCGCTCGACATTGCCTTGTTGAGAAAGGCATCCGCCCCAGCCTTCAGCGCGAGCGCCAGCGACCGGTCGCCGGTGCCGTCCGACAGCACCGCGATGCGCGCCCCGGTGGCGCTCCGGATTCGCGCCAGCCCCTCCAGATCCTCCCCCGCGTCGTGGATCGCCAGAATGACCAGATCGGGATCGGCCCCCTGTTCGATCATCGACTGCGCGTCGGTGGGATTCGCCGCATAATGGCCGATCCGGAAGGGACCGCTACTGATCAGGGTTCCCAGGGCGGCGGAGAACAATCGGTCATGATCAACGAGCATGACATTCCATGTTTCCATAGCTGTTCCTCCGGTATACCTCTTCCGATTTTTCCAATCTTTCAAGGCGTCAAAAGAAAATTGAAGACATTTTACAGAGTGTTCGCTGTCGCGTTCTGCAAAAGCAGGCTTTACGCTCGCCCGTTCATTGCTTTATACGGATGATGCATGTCACCCGCAACAAGCATAAGGCTAATACCGGATCAACCGCGGCGATGTGCAAAAAAGCGGACCAACCGATTTCTCCATGGGTCGATGTTGACTCGAATTTCGGTGGAAGTGACGCCGCAGCTGTTCATGATTGCGCCCCGTCAACCGGGGGTCGCCGCCGGTTCTGTCGGTGAAGCAAGGTCGGGAAGACGATGGCATTTCAGCTCCAGACACGCGGAAACGAGCGGACATCCCAGAAGAACATGAAGAAGTTCCTGGTGGTCGATGACCACCCGATCGTGCGGCATGGGTTCGCCCTGTCCGTCCGGGAGATCCATCCCGGTGCCGAGGTTCTCGAGGCCGGATCACTGGCCGACGCGACCGATATCGTCGCGCGAACGCCCGACCTGACGCTCGTGCTGTTCGACCTCCAGCTTGGCCAGGGGCAAGGGCAGGACGGGGTGCGCCGCATGGTGGAGGCGCTGGGGGACACACCGTTGCTGGTGATTTCCGGGTCCGACGATGTGGCCGACATCGTGGACAGCGTGCGGCTGGGCGCGCGGGGCTACATCCTCAAGACAAGCTCCACCGAGGTGCTGGAGCACGCCATCTCGCTGGCCCTGACCGGGGAGACCTTCCTGCCGCTGCCGCGCGCCGTCCTCGCGGGCACCGTCACGGCCCAGCCGAGCCGGCCGAGCGGGCAGCTCGTCGACCGCCTGACCGGTCGCCAGCGCGATGTTTTCCAACTGCTGCTCGCCGGCAATTCCAACAAGGAGATCGCGCGCGAGTTGGGCGTCCTCGAGGGCACCGTGAAGGTGCATGTTCGCGCCATCATGCAGAAGCTGGGCGTGCGCAACCGCACACAGGTGGCCGTGGTCGCCGCGCGGAGCGGCTGCTTCCCCGAGAGCGAGTAGAGCGCACGGCCGGGTTGATCAATGATCCGTTCCACGGCATGATCATTGGACCCACAAGAAACACCAAGACAAGGGGGAGACCACGTCATGCCGAACCGGCCGATTCGTGCCATCGTTCAGAATCAACGTGTGCATACGGTTCCGACAAACGCCAGCGTCCGCACCGCCGCCCACATCATGAAGGAGAACAAGATCAGCTCCGTCATGGTGGTGGACGGCGACCGGCTCGCCGGCATCTTCACCGAACGCGACGCGCTCTTCCGTGTGTTGGCCGGCGGACTCGACCCGGACCGCACCACCATGGCCCAGGTGATGACCAGCGATCCGATCACCACGACCGCCGACCGGCCGCTGGTGCACGCGCTGCATCTGATGCAGGAGGGCGGATTCCGTCACATCCCCGTGGTCGACCGGGGGCGGCCCGCCGGCATGGTGTCGATGCGCGACGCCATGGGCATCGAACTCGCCCGCTTCGAACGGGAACTGAGCGAAAAGCAGGCGATCGCCGAAATCCTCGCGTAGGACGGTCGGCGGGCGCGGATCGGGGTTGTGACACTTGATCCGTGCCCGCAGGCCCCGCTGACGAACGCTCCCGCATCCTCCATGCGTGTGGAGTATGACTGAAGCACTGTGCCGGGAGGTTGCCCATCGATTACGTCGAGCGCACGATCAGGATCAAGCAACATCGCCGCAGGTTGCCGACAACCGACAGGTGGTGTCATGACCCTGAGCTACTTCAATCGGGCTTATTACCTTCAGGCTTACGCCGATGTCGCAGCCGATCCGTATTTCTCCTCCCGCCCGGAGGAGCATTACGAGCGGTTCGGGCGTTTCGAAGGACGCAATCCGAACGCGGCGTTCGATGAGGCCGGCTACTTGTCCCTGAACGTGGATATTGCAAGAGCCAAGGCCGCTGGCGTGATCGCGTCCGGTTACGACCACTGGATCGCGAACGGACAGTTCGAGCAGCGCTCCCCGGGGATTGTCACCTATCCGTCGCTCACCTACACAACGGAGGCCGGCTACCTGTCGGCCAACCCGGATGTGGCGGCGGCGGTCGCGCGCGGCGACTTCGTGTCCGGGTTCCAGCACTGGGTGCAGCATGGCCAATCGGAAGGGCGCGGCTCGAACGGCGGTTTCCTGTACAACGGCGACGCGACCGCCAACAGCTACACCAGCTTCAACCGTGTTTCCTTCACGCTCCGGGGCAACGAGGGTGACGACACCCTGACCGGCGGCAGCGGCTACTTCGCAGGCGCTTACATCGGATCTGACGATGTGATCTTCGGCGGAACGGGGAATGACACCATCACTGGGGGCGCCGGCAACGACACCATGAGCGGCGGACCCGGTGCCGACGTTTTCGTCTTCGCCACGCCGGGCTTCGGCGGGGATGTGGACGTCATCACCGATTTCGAGCCGGGCGTCGATCGCTTGCGCCTGCCGTCCACCGTGACCCCCGAAAGCCTGACGATCACCGCGTCGGGATCCGACCTTCTGGTGTCCTACAACCTGGCGGGGCCAGGCGCACCCAACTCGTCGCAGCAGATCCGTCTCACCGGCGTGTTCGGGATGCTTGCGGGTTTCGGTTGACGACTATTCCGCCGCGTCCACCGCGGCCGGCTCCGTGTCGGTCGCGGTCTCTCCACCCGCCAGTACGGCGGTGAGCTGGTCCGCCGCCTCGCGCAGGACCGGGAGGCATTCCCCGACCCGCTCGCGCGGCAGCCGGGCCTGCGGCCCCTGGACGGCGAGCCCGGCGATCACCCGGCCGCGCGTGTCGCGCACGGGCACGGCGATGCAGAAGACGCCGACGATGAACTCCTCGTCATCGACGGCGAAGCCCTGTTCGCGGATGCGAGCCAGCTCACCGCGCAGCCGGTCGGCGTCCATGATGGTGTTGTTGGTGAGCTTCAGGAAGCGGGTGGCGGACACCACCCGTTCGCGCTGCGCCTCCGGCAGGTTGGCGGTGAACAGCTTGCCCATGGCGGTGCAGTAGAGCGGCACGCGCGAGCCGACACCGAACTGCAGCCGCAGCGGCCAGTGCTCCGCCTCCACGCGGTCGAGATAGACGACCTCGTTGCCCTCCAGCACGCCGATGTTGGTGGTTTCCCCCAACTGCGCGCTGACGCCGCGCAGCACCGACCGCACGGGGGCCTGGACGACGGAGGAGCGCAGGATCGCCAGCGCAAGCTGCGTGAGCTTGGGACCGACCGTCACCGCGCGCCGGTCGATGCTGCGGGCGAGCAGCCCGCGTTCGAGCAGCGTGTTGACCAGCCGGTGCGCCGTGGGCTTCGGCAACTCCAGCGCCTCGGCCACGTCGCGCACGGCCACAGGCCGGCCGGCCGTCGCCACCTCCTCAAGGACGGAGAGCATGCGGTCGGCCGCGGCGCGGCGTTCGCCGCCTTCGGTCTCCACCTCGGTGGCGTCGTCCGTCTGGGTCTGTTGCCGCCCCGCCATGCCGCCCTCACCAAATCTCACCAGATGATACCAACCGTATCATCAATTGCGGCGCAGCGGCAACAACACACGTCACCCAATCAGGGACACATGGGCGGCCACCACCCGCCAGCCCTCCGGGGTCCGCATCCAGGTCTGGCTCTGGCGCCCGGTGCGCGGGTTGCCCGCGCGCCGGAACTCGGTGTTGGCCGTCGCCATGTCCTGGCCGTAGGTGGTGATCACGGTGTTGAAGATCTCCCGCTCCAGCCCGGCGGGCGAGCGGCCGGCGCGGAAGGCCTGGATGGCGGCATAGCCGTAGAGATTCTCGGTGGCGCCATAGCGCAGCGTGTGCGGGCTGTCCCAGAACAGCTCGTCCAGCACATCGACATCGTTGGTCACCAGCGCCTGCTCGTAACGGGCGAAGGCGGCGGTGACCTCCGCGACCACCTCGGGGATGTTGATCTCAAGCATCGGCGAATGCCTTCGCGACGGGGGCGGACACCACGCCGGCGGCTTCCAGAGCGGCCCCCACGCGCAGCACCAGATCCTCCCTCCAGGGGGCGGCGATGACTTGCACGCCGATCGGCAGCGAGCCCGGCCGGTGCACCGGCACCGCCAGGATGGGCAGCCCGATGAAGGACAGCGGCTGGGTGTAGAGCCCCATGTTGGCGCGGACCGGCAGCCGCTCCCCGTCCAGCTCGAAGAACTCGGTGCCGATGGGCGGCGCCACCACCGGGGTGGCGGGGGCGAGGATGACGTCCGCCGTCTGGAACAGCTCCAGCACCCGCGCCCGGTACCAGCGGCGCAACCGCTGCGCCTGGAGCACCCAGTGGGCGGGCACCAGGGCGCCGGCCAGGAAGCGGTCGCGCGTCATCGGGTCGAAATCCGCGGCGCGGGTCTTGAGGTCCGGCAGATGCAGGTTGGCTCCTTCCGCCATGGTGATCAGGAAGGCGGCGGCACGGGCGCGCTGCGCCTCCGGGATGGTGACGCTGCGAGTGGCGCCGAGCGCCCCGGCGACCGCGGCCATGGCCGCCTGCCCCTCCTCCGACAGGCCCTTGCGGAACCAGCCGTCGGCGACGGCGACGCGCAGGCCCCCGGCCCCCTCCGCCAGCTTCGGCAGCACCGGATCGGCCGGCGGGGCGCTGCACGCGGGATCCTCCGGGTCCGGCCCCTGCATGGCGTCGTAGGCGGCGGCGATGTCGCCGACCGACCGGGCGAAGGGACCCAGATGGTCGAAGCTGGAGGCGAACAAGTAGGACCCCGTGCGCGTCAGCCGCCCGTAGGTCGGCTTCAACCCGAAGATGCCGCACAGCGAGGACGGCACGCGGATCGAGCCGTTGGTGTCCGACCCCAGCGTCAGCGGCACCATGCCCGCCGCCACCGCCACCGCCGACCCGCCGGACGAGCCGCCGGCGATCCGCGTCGTGTCGTGCGGGTTGCGGCAAGGGCCGTAGTGGCTGTTCTCGGTGGTGAAGCCGTAGGCGTACTCGTCCATGTTGAGGGCGCCGACCAGCACCGCTCCGGCCGCCTCCAGCCGTTCCACCAGCGTTGCGTCGCGCGCGGCGGGGGCATGGTCGCGGTTGATCTTGGACCCGGCCAGCGTCGGCAGCCCCGTCACGTCGAACAGGTTCTTCACCGCGAAGGGGGCACCGGCCAGCGGCCCCGGATCACCGCCCGACGCGATCACCCGGTCGATGTCGGCGGCGCGGGCCAGCGCCCGGTCGGCGGTGACGGTGGTGAAGCCGTTGACCGCCGCGTCGTTCGCCTGAATGCGGTGGAGTGCGGCGCGCACCGCCTCCACCGCCGACACGCGCTTGCCCCTGACCGCGGCGGCGATGTCCTGCGCGGACGCCGAGGCGCCGATCATGGGACATACACCGGGGCGACCTCGTCGGTGTCCGACAGGGGCAGGCCGAGGACCAGCGCCGCCATGCCCGCCACCCGCTCGAAATTCATGATCACGCCCGGCCGGTGCGCCGGATCAATGGGCAGGCCGATCACGGCCGCCGCCTGGTCCACATAGGCGGGGATGTCGATGTCGGGCATGGTTGTCTCCTGTCTCCCATTGTTCGTTGTCGCGAAGGGCCCCCACCCAAACCCTCCCCCGCTGGGCGGGGGTGTGAGGGG
>OFDN01001043.1_pt1 | contig 19920 bp, 19 predicted proteins | sample 1520971 | NCBI WGS metagenome assembly OFDN01 (sample SAMEA94257418, study PRJEB24077) | hot springs metagenome | biome: Aquatic biome; feature: Geographical feature; material: Water | place: India | collected 2012-06-12 | depth 5 m
TGATGACGTCGCCCGCGAGAGCGAGTCGCTGCCAGGCCGCGAGCGGCGTCTCGCGGTTCGGGCGGGGGACGTATTTGTTCTGCTCGAGCTTCTTGTACTTGTGGATGTAGCGCGGGCAGTTGACCCAGATCTTGGTCACGTCGACCTTCACGAGGTACTTTGCTTCCGTATACTCGGCCATCAGCGGGTCGTCGCGCAGCAGCGAAGCGTGGCCCTGCACCCGGATGCGGTGCGGCGTCTCGAAATCGATGAACAGCAGGCCGACCTTGGCCTGCCCGGCGATGTTGCCGACCGAGTAGAACATGCCGTTGCCGTCGAAGCCGGGAAACACCAGCGTCGAGCCGTCGACCACCTTCACGAAGCCGGTCGGGCCGCCTTTGTAGGACACCGTCGGCATCCCATCGGGATCGACGGTGGACAGGAAGAACATGTCGCGCGAGCCGATGAAGGCGGCTTCCTCCGGCTGGACCGTCTCGTGCACCCAGTCCTCGTCGAGGCGCACGGCGAGCTTGGTCGTGCCGAATTCCTCTTGGAGTGCGCGATGCGCCTCCGAGTAGAGCGATGCCATGAGCGTCTCCTCCGGGGCCCGTTGCCTCGGGCCTCCACCAGGCAGCGTTTAAGGCAAAGACGTGAGGTCGCAAACGGGACCGCAAAAAAGGCCGGTCACGCTCGCGCGAACCGGCCTTCCTCGCGACGGTGGAGGCCGAGCGAAGCCCGGCCTCCCGATGCCAAATCAGTTCTTGGTCTTGTCGACCAGGGCCTTCTCGGAGATCCACGGCATCATGCCGCGGAGCTTGGCGCCAACTTCCTCGATCGGGTGGGCGGCGAGCTTGGCACGGGTGGCCTTGAACGAGGTCTGGCCGACCTTATTCTCCAGCATCCAGTTGCGGGTGAAGATACCCGACTGGATGTCGTTGAGGACGCGCTTCATCTCGGCCTTGGTCTCCGGCGTGACGATGCGCGGGCCGGTGACGTACTCGCCGTACTCGGCGGTGTTGGAGATCGAGTAGTTCATGTTGGCGATGCCGCCCTCGAAGATGAGGTCGACGATCAGCTTCACCTCGTGCAGGCACTCGAAGTACGCCATCTCCGGCGCGTAGCCCGCCTCGACCAGCGTCTCGTAGCCGGCCTTGATCAGCTCGACGAGGCCGCCGCACAGGACGACCTGCTCGCCGAACAGGTCGGTCTCGCACTCTTCCTTGAACGAGGTCTCGATGGTGCCGGCGCGACCGCCGCCCACCGCCGACGAGTAGCTGAGCGCGATCTCGAGCGCGTTGCCCGAGGAGTTCTGCGCCACCGCCACCAGGCAGGGCACGCCGCCGCCGCGCACATACTCGGAGCGCACGGTGTGGCCGGGGCCCTTCGGCGCGATCATGAACACGTCGAGGTCGGAGCGCGGCGTCAGCAGGTTGAAGTGGACGTTGAGGCCGTGGGCGAAGGCCAGCGCCGCGCCCTGCTTCATGTTGCCGGCGAGGTCGGCGTTGTAGATGTCCGACTGCAGCTCGTCCGGGGTCAGCATCATCACGATGTCGGCCCACTTGGCGCCATCGGCCGGGCTCATCACGGTAAAGCCGGCGCCCTCGGCCTTCTTGATCGTGGCCGAGCCGGGCTTCAGCGCAATGCGCACGTCCTTGACGCCCGAATCGCGGAGGTTCATGGCGTGGGCATGGCCCTGGCTGCCGTACCCGACGACAAGGACCTTCTTGCCCTTGATCAGGTTCACGTCGGCATCACGATCGTAGTAGACACGCATTGGCGCCATTCCTCCTGGCTGACTTCTCGCAAAGAACGGGGGTTAGTAGACAAACCGGCCCCTAAAAACCAGCCTCGAATCCCGCCTTATCGCATGTCCCATCTGCGCTTCTACATATGGTATGCGTGGCTCCAGGCACCCAAGCCCCGTAGACCCGAGGAAAGCCCGCTATGTCGTCTCTTCGCCCCCTGTCCGTTCTAGCGCCCCTGGCACTCGCGCTGGTTGCCTGTTCGCAGCCCTCCGACGCGCCGACCAACCCGGCCGTCGCCATGCCGGGGATCGACTACGCCGTCGAGAACTCGACGCTGCACGGGGCCGCCCGGGCGATGCGCAACCACACCTGGCTGTGGACCCGCGGCAATGGCCCGGCCCAGATCCATTATTCGACGGCGGACGGCCGCGACCTGGTCTGGATGGTCGGCCAGCGCCGCATCTTCCAGGGCCAGTGGATGGTCGAGAACACCAGCGATTCCAGCGGCCAGCCGATCACCCAGATCTGCCTGCGCTATCCCGGCGTGAACTTCGGCGGGCTGAGCGCCACCCCGACCTGCCGTCCGGCGGGCACCTTCCTGGGCGAGATGCAGCAGCGCGAGGGCGGCGATCCCCTGCAGATGAACGGGCGCACCCAGGCACTGTTCGTGATCGACAAGACGCCGGCCAACCTGGCCGAGATCGAAGCCCGCGTCGCCTCGATCAAGGGCCTGTCGAACTACTAGCGGTCGAAGGCTAGCTTCAGGCCCAGCAGGCCCAGCGCGCCGCCCATGAACCGGTCGAGCCAGAGCTTGGTTCGCCGGTAGAAGGCGCGCGCCGCCTGGCCCGAGAACAGCAGCGTCAGCAGGGCGAACCAGCTGAATTCGTTGACCGCCACGATGGCCAGCACTGTCGCCTCCATCCAGGACGGCATCTGGGCGGGAAGCAGCGAGACGAAGATGCTGCCCATGAAGACCATGACCTTGGGGTTGCTGAGCTGCAGCAGCAGCGCCTTCAGGAAGCCCTGCCAGGCCCCTCCCCGTCCCGCCGACGGATCGGCCTCGGGCAGCGGCGCACCGGCATGGCGCAGCAGCATGTAGGCAAGATAGAGCAGGTAGAGCGCGCCGCCGATGCGGAAGGCGACGTAGAGCCATTCGAAGCGCGCGAACAGGATCTGCAGGCCATAGAGCGCGGCGGCCGCCCAGGCGACCGCGCCCAGCATCATGGCGAAGGCCGCCAGCAGTCCGGCGCGACGGCCCGAGACCGCCGCCGTCTGGATGACCAGCACCGTGGACGGGCCGGGGCTCGCCACGGCAAGCAGATGGACGACCGCGAGCCCGGCAAGGGCCGCGACGTACTCCACGGCTAGAGCGCCTCGCCGCCGCGCGACATGGCGACGATGCCGGTGCGGCCGACATCGACCAGGCCCAGCGTCTCCATCAGGCCGATGAAGGTCTGCACCTTGTCGCTGTTGCCGGTGACCTCGAACACGAAGGAATCGGACTTGGCGTCGATCACCTTGGCGCGGAACACGTCGGCCAGGCGCAGCGCCTCGACGCGCTTCTCGCCGACGCCCTTCACCTTCACCAGCGCCAGCTCGCGCTCGATGTGCGGGCCTTCGACCGTGAGGTCGCGCACGCGATAGACCGGCACCAGACGGTCGAGCTGCGCCTTGATCTGCTCGATGATCATCGGCGTGCCCTTGGTCACGATGGTGATGCGCGACTGGCTTTCCTTCGCGTTGGTCTCCGCGACGGTCAGGCTCTCGATGTTGTAGCCGCGGCCCGAGAAGAGGCCGACCACGCGCGCGAGGATGCCCGGCTCGTTGGCCACCAGGACGGAGATCGTGTGGGCAACCACAGACGTATCCTTGCTCACACCAGCACCATGCCTTCTTCCGACACCGTCGTGGACTGCCTGTCGTCCGGACCCAGCAGCATCTCGTTGTGCGCCGCGCCCGAGGGGATCATCGGGAAGCAGTTCTCCTTCTCGTCGACGATGACGTCGACGATGACGGGATGCTTCAGCGAGATCATCTCCCTGATCGTGTCGTCGAGCTTGTCCGGATCCTCGCAACGAAGGCCCTTGGCGCCGAACGCCTCGGCCACCTTCACGAAGTCGGGCAGCGATTCGGAATAGCTCTCCGAGTAGCGCCCGCCGTGCAGCAGTTCCTGCCACTGGCGGACCATGCCCATGTAGTGGTTGTTCAGCACGAAGATCTTCACCGGCAGGCGATACTGCGCCGCCGTCGAGAGCTCCTGGATGTTCATCAGGATCGAGGCCTCGCCGGCCACGTCGATCACCAGCGCCTCGGGATGCGCGATCTGCACGCCCAGCGCCGCCGGGAAGCCGTAGCCCATCGTTCCGAGGCCGCCCGAGGTCATCCAGCGGTTGGGCTGCTCGAACTTCAGGAACTGCGCCGCCCACATCTGGTGCTGGCCCACTTCGGTGGTGATGTAGTGGTCCTTGTCCTTGATGTGGTGATAGAGCCGCTCCAGCGCGTATTGCGGCTTGATCACCTTGTTGTTCGGCTTGTAGGCGAGGCAGTTGCGCGCGCGCCAGGTGTCGATCTCGGCCCACCACGCCTTCAGCGCCTTCTGGTCGACCTTGGGCTGCTTCGCCTTCCAGGCCTTGATCAGTTCTTCCAGCACGATGCCGGCGTCGCCGACGATGGCGAGGTCGACGCGGACGTTCTTGTTGATCGACGACGGATCGATGTCGACGTGGATCTTCTTCGAGCCCGGCGAGAACTTCGTGAGGTTGCCGGTGATGCGATCGTCGAAGCGCGCGCCGATGTTGATCATCACGTCGCAGCCGTGCATCGCGAGGTTGGCTTCGTAGGTGCCGTGCATGCCCAACATGCCGAGGAACTGCTTGTCCGACGCCGGGAAGGCGCCGAGGCCCATCAGCGTGTTGGTCACCGGATAGCCCGTGAGATGCACGAACTGCGTCAGCAGCTTCGAGGCCTTGGGGCCGGCATTGATGATGCCGCCGCCGGCGTAGAACACCGGACGCTTCGCGTTGGCGATCATCTCGATCGCCTGCTCGATCTTCTTCGGATCGGGCCTGGTCTGCGGCCGGTAGCTCTTGTGCGTCACCGCGACCTTGGGCGGCGGCGCGTACTCGTGCTTGTTCATCAGCACGTCCTTGGGCAAGTCGATGACGACCGGACCCGGACGGCCGGAGCGCGCCACGTAGAAGGCCTCGTGGACCGAACGGGCGAGATCGCCCACCGACTTCACCAGGTAATTGTGCTTGGTGCAGGGACGCGTGATGCCGGTCGTATCAGCTTCCTGGAAGGCGTCGTTGCCGATCAGGTGGGTCGGCACCTGGCCCGTCAGGCAGACGATCGGGATCGAATCCATCAGCGCGTCGGTGAGGCCGGTCACGGCATTGGTCGCGCCAGGGCCCGAGGTCACCAGGACCACGCCGACCTTGCCGGTCGAGCGGGCATAGCCCTCGGCGGCGTGCACGGCCGCCTGCTCGTGGCGCACCAGGATGTGGCGCAGCCGGTTCTGCTTGAACAGCGAATCGTAGATCGGAAGGACGGCGCCACCGGGATAGCCGAAGACGACCTCGACTTCCTCGTCGATCAGGGCTTTCACCAACAGATCGGCGCCGGTCGTGGCGGACTCCTCGGGCTTCGTCACAGTGCTCTCCTTCTGACAAATGTGCCGCAAAACGGGGGTTTTGCGGCGCGGCGGAACATAGTGGGAGGGTCGGGACCGGTCAATCCAAAAAGATCGAAACGCAAAGTTTCAGGTGTCTGGATTGTCCAAATATTTCTCAATCGTGCCCAGAGCTTGATCAGCCCTCGAATCGAACACCAGATCTGGTGTCATCTGATGCCGGAACCACGTCATCTGGCGCTTGGCATACTGCCGCGTATGATCGATGGCCACCCGCCGCACCTCTTCCAGCGACATCTCTCCCCGGAAATGCCGAAACAGCTCGGGCGCGCCATGGGCCTTGAGACCGGGCCAAGCCGGGTCGGGCTGGCGGTCGAAGACGGCGCGAACTTCCTCCACGACGCCCTCGCCCAGCATGACGTCGAACCGGCGTTCGATCCTGTCGCGCAGCCACGGCCGATCGGGGGCCAGAAGGACCGTCACGAAGCACCAGGGCGCGGCCGAGGCCTCGCCCTCCTGCCAGGCACTCAGGGGTCGCCCTGTGGCCCGCCAGACTTCCCAGGCGCGGACATGGCGTTGCCGATCGCCCGGCTTCAGCCGGCCGACGAGGACAGGGTCGTGCTCGGCCAGCCGAGCGCGGAACGCTTCCGGACCCAGCGCGGCCCAGTCGGCATTGGCCTGTTCCCGAAGTTCGGGCGGCGCGTCGGGTATCGGCGCGATGCCTTTCATCAGGGTGCGCAGATAGAGGCCGGAGCCGCCGCACAGGATGGGCAAGCGGCCGGCGGCCCGCGCCCGCTCGATCTCCCCGCTGGCCATCGTGCGCCACCGCGCGGCGGACACGGTCTCGCTGAGCGGCAGCACGCCATAGAGCGCGTGCGGTGCCCGTGCCTGCTCCTCGGGCGTCGGCTGTGCCGTCAGGATCGGGAAGGCGTCGTAGGTCTGCATCGCATCGGCGTTGATCACCGTGCCGCCGCGACGCCGGGCAAGGTCGAGCGCCAGCGCCGACTTGCCGCTGGCGGTCGGGCCGGTGACGACGATGACGGGGGTCTGTGCCTGCGAAACCATGAGCCGGCGCACTGTTTGCAAATCCGCGACCCCGCCGCTAGAGCCGGGGCGTGAAAAACGTCCTCGTCCTCATCGTCAATCCCGCCCGTCCCACCCTCACCGAGGCAGTCGTGGCGACCGCCGCCGCAGTGTTGAAGCGCGCCGGCGCGACCGTCGGCCAACCCGACTGGCTGGCCCCGGGGATCGCCTGTGACCTGCCGTTCGACGGCACCGCCGCGCCGCCCAGCCTTCCCGAAGTCGACGCCGTCGTCCTCGCCTCGCAGGGCCGGCGCAAGAAGCTGCTCGTGGCGGACATGGAATCGACCATGATCCACAACGAGATGCTCGACGAATTGGCCGACTTCCTCGGCCTGCGCGAGAAGATCGCCGGCATCACGGCGCGTGCCATGAACGGCGAGATCGATTTCGCCGGTGCGCTCGAGGAGCGGGTCGGGCTGCTGAAGGGCCTGCCGGTCGGCAAGCTGGACGAGGCCGCGACGCGCATCCGCTACATGCCGGGCGGCGCCACCCTGGTCGCGACCATGAAGAAGCACGGCGCCTACTGCGCGCTGGTCTCCGGCGGCTTCACCTACTTCACGGCGATGGTGCGCAAGGCTCTGGGCTTCGATCTCGATGCCGCCAACGTGCTGGAACATGATGGCACGTCTCTGGCCGGCACGGTCGGCCGCCCGATCCTCGGCAAGGAAGCCAAGCTCTCGACCCTGCAGCGGCTGGCCAGCGAGCGCGGGATCACCATCGCCGATGCCGTGACCGTGGGCGACGGCGCCAACGACCTGCCCATGCTGAAGGCTGCCGGCCTCGGCGTCGCCTTCCACGCCAAGCCCGCCGTCGCGGTCGAAGTGCCGGCCGGCATCAACCACGGCGACCTGAGCGCACTGCTCTACCTGCAGGGCTATCGCCGGAGCGACTTCGAAGAGAGGAAAGACCCATGACCGACATCCAGCAGATCGTCCTCGCCAGGCGCCCCGAGGGCGACGTCACCCCCGATTGCTTCCGCGCCGAAACGGTTGCGCTCCCCGCCCTGGCCGACGGCCAGATCCTGGTGGCGCAGCGCTTCCTGTCGCTCGATCCCTACATGCGCCCGCGCATGACCGAGCTGCGCTCCTACACGCCGCCTTTCGAACTGGACAAGCCGCTGACCGGCGGCTCGGTCGGCGAGGTCGTCGAATCGAAGAACCCGCGCTACGCCAAGGGCGACATCGTGATGGGCATGCTGAACTGGGCCACGCATACGGTCCATGACGGCAAAGGTCTGCGCAAGATCGAGGCCGCCGGCCTGCCGCTCTCGGCCTATCTCGGCGTGCTGGGCATGCCGAGCTTCACCGCCTGGTACGGCATCAAGCACATCTGCAAGCCCAAGGCCGGCGAGACGGTGTTCGTCTCCGCCGCGACCGGCGCGGTTGGCCAGGTGGCGGGCCAGCTCGCCAAGCTGGCGGGCGCCCGCGTCGTGGGCTGCGCCGGCGACGAGCAGAAGTGCCAGTGGGCGGTGCGCGAGGCGGGCTACGATGCCTGCTTCAACCACAAGACCGAGCGCGACGTGGGCGCGGTGCTCGACAAGCTCTGCCCGCAGGGCATCGACGCCGATTTCGAGAATGTCGGCGGCAGGATCTTCCACGCCGTCTTCGCGCGCCTCAACAATTTCGGCCGCGTCGCCTTCTGCGGCGCCATCTCGGAATACCAGGACGCGACGCCGATCGCCGGGCCGGAGAAGATGTTCACCATCGTGCAGCGCCGCCTCACCCTGCAGGGCTTCATCGTCTCCGACCATGTGGCCCTGATGGGCGAATTCGTGAACGAGGTCGGCGGGCTGGTCGCGTCGGGCGAGCTCAAGAGCCGCGAGACGGTGATCGACGGGCTGGCCAGGGCGCCCGAAGCCTTCATGGGCCTGCTCAAGGGCGAGAACTTCGGCAAGCTGGTGGTGAAGGTCTGACCCCTCGTCGTCCTGAGCGTCAGCGAAGGACCTCCCGCCAGCAATGCGGGACGCCCCCTGATCGTTCGGCGCGGTCTTTCGCTACGCTCAAGACGACAGAAAAGAAAAAGGCCGCGCGGTGCGCGGCCTTTTCCTTTTGTCGAGAAGCGAAAGCTACTTCTGCAGCCGGAGCGCCGCGAACCGGGGGTCGCCCTGGCGTTCCACGAACAGGAGCACGGAGCGCTTCTTCTGCTGCTGCAGCTTGGTCACGAGATCGGTGACCTCCTGCGGGCTCGTCACCGGCTTCTGGTCGACCTCGAGGATGACGTCGCCCGCCTGGAGCTGCTTCTCGGCGGCCGGGCTGTTGGGCGCCACCTTGGTGATGATCACGCCCTTCACCTGGTCGGAGAGGCCATAGCGCTCGCGCAGCTGGTCCGTGACCTTCTGCAGCGAAAGGCCGAGCTGCTCGATGGTCGAGGTCACCGGCTGGTCGGGCTCGGCCGGCTTCTTCGTTCCCTGAGCCGAGGTGTTCTGCTTCTCGGCCTCCTCCTGCTCGCCGACGCGCAGCTTCAGAGGTACTTCCTTGCCGCCGCGCCAGACGACGACGTCGACCGTGTTACCGACGCGCGCATTGGCGACGATCTTCGGGAAGCGGCGCAGGTCGAGCACGTCCTGCCCGCCGAACGAGAGGATGATGTCGTTGCGCTTCAGGCCCGCCTTGGCGGCCGGGCCGTCGGCCGTGACATTGGCCACCAGCACGCCGCGCGCGCGATCGAGACCGAACGAATCGGCGATGTCGTCGGTGACGCTCTGGTAGCTGACGCCGATCCAGCCGCGCTTGACCTTGCCGAACTCGCGCAGCTGGTCGGCGACCTGCTTCACGAGGTTCGACGGGATCGAGAAGGCGAGACCCGCATTGGTGCCGGAGGGCGAATAGATCGCGGTGTTGACGCCGATCACCTCACCGTCGGTGTTGAACAGCGGGCCACCCGAGTTGCCCTTGTTGATGGCGGCGTCGGTCTGCAGGTAATCGTCGAGCGAGTCGTTCAGCGAACGGCCGCGCGCCGAGATGATGCCGGCCGTCACCGAATGGCCCATGCCGAACGGATTGCCGATGGCGATCACCCAGTCGCCGACCCTCGACTTGTCCGAATCGCCCCACTTCACCGCCGGCAGCGGCTTCTTGTTCGGCGGCTCGACCTTCAGCAGCGCCAGGTCGATTCGGCTGTCGGAGCCGATCAGCTTGGCCTTGAGCTGAGTGTCGTCGCGGAAGATGACGGTGATGTCCTCGGCGCCCTGGATGACGTGGTTGTTGGTGACGATGTAGCCGTCGCCGTCGATCACGAAGCCCGACCCCAGCGACGTGCCGCGACGCTTCTGCTGCTCCTCGCCGCCGCGCTTGTCGAAGAACTCCTTGAAGAGCTCCTCGAAGGGCGAGCCGGGCGGCAGCTGGGGCATGTCGCGCAGGCGCGGACCCTGCTGGGGCACGTTCTGCGTCGTCGTGATGTTGACGACGGTCGGCATCAGTTTGTCGACCAGCTCGGAGAAGCTTTCCGTCGGCTGGCGAGCCCAGGCCGGCTCCGTCGCCACGAGACCGAGCGACGCGATGGCCGCGAGAGCGGCTCCTCTCAAATAGCCTTGAAAATCAGCTAGAATCACGACCGACCTCCAACGGCGCTCAAGGCCAAACGGTCGGTACGGCCGGCGCCGCGCGTTAGAGTTCCTGTCTACCTGCGGCCCGATTGTGGCGCAAATAAAGAGGCCGTTATCAGGCCCGTATTTGCTGGGTTTTTGGCGTGTCTCCAAAAAGAAACCGGCGGCGTGGCAGGAGTGCCACAGCCGCCGGTCCGGTACGGTTCTTGCCGGTCCTACTTCTTCGGCATCGCCATTCCGGCGGGGTCGTTGAAGTAGCGGAAGAAGTCGTTGTCCGGGCTGAGCAGCATGGTCGAGCCGCCCGAGCCGAACGCCTGCTTGTAGGCCTCCATGCGCCGGTAGAAGGCGTAGAAGTCCTTATCCTTGCTGAAGGCCTTGGCGTAAATCTCGGTCGCGGCGGCATCCGCCTCGCCCTTCAGGACCTGGCCCTTCAGCCCGGCGTCGGCCTTGATGACCGCGACCTCGCGGTCGGCCGTCGCCTTGATGCGGGCATTCTCCTCGTCGCCCTCGGCGCGGAGCTGTCCGGCCTCGCGCTCGCGGTCGGTCTTCATGCGGTTGTAGACCGACTGGGAGTTGGCCTGGGGCAGGTCGGCGCGCTTGATGCGCACGTCGACCGTCTGGACACCCAGTTCCATGGTCTTGCCGTTCACCCGCTTGGTGATCTCGTCCATCAGGTTGGCGCGCTGGTCGGTCAGCACCGCATGCAGCGGCACCGACGACAGAACGCCACGGATTTCCGAGTTGATCAGCGAGTCGAGCAGGCCGCGCAGGGTCGTCTCGCCTCCCGGCACGGTCTGCGCATAAAGTTTGGCCGCGACGATCTTGTAGCGGGCATAGGCATCGACCACGAGGCGCTTCTGGTCGCCCGCGATGATCTCGAACTCCTCGGCTTCGTAGTCGAGCAGCCGGCGGTCGATCCGCTGGATGTCCTGGATCAGCGGGATCTTGGCGTACAGGCCGGGTTGGGTCTTCGGTTCGCCGACGATGGCGCCGAACTGCCGGACCAGGACCTGCTTGGTCGGGTCGACCGTGTAGAAGGTCTGGGTCACGAGGAAGCCCAAGACCGCGAGCGCGATCAGCGCGATGATCGAACGGTTGCTCATCGCGTGGCTCCCGGCAGAGGCTGCGGCGCCGGTCGTGGTTGCGGGCCGGCTCCCGGCGTCTGGCCCGAGCGCAGCTCGGGCAGCGGCAGGTAGGGCAGCACGCCGCCATTGTTGGTCGTTCCCTTGTCGACCAGCACCTTGTTCACGTTGCGCAGCACCTCTTCCATCGTGTCGAGATACAGACGCTCCGTGGTGATGTCCTTGGCCTTGGCCCACTGCTCGTAGACCTGGTCGAAGCGCTGCGCATCGCCGCTGGCGCGGGCGATGATCTCGGCCTTGTAGGCCTCGGCGCGCTGGACGATCGACTCGGCTTCACCCTTGGCCCGCGGAAGCTGCTGGTTGCGGTAGGTGTTGCCCTCGTTGATCAGCTTCTCCTTGTCGGCACGCGCCGCCTGGACATCGCGGAACGCCGCGATGACTTCCTGGGGCGGGTCGACGCGCAGAAGCTGGATCTGCGAAATGCGGACGCCCAGCCCGTATTCGTCGAGGATGCCCTGCAGCAGATCCTTGGTGTCCTGCTCGATGCGGCTGCGGCCCTCGGTCTGGGCATATTGCAGGTTCGACTTGCCGATGACCTCGCGCATCGCGGCTTCGGCGCCGGAGCGGACGTTCTCCTCGGGATTGCGCACGTCGAATGCGTACTTGAACACGTCCTTGATCTGCCAGAGCACGGCAAACTCGATGTCGACGATGTTCTCGTCGCCGGTGAGCATCAGGTTTTCGGTCGACGTCGGACGCGGACCGCGCGTGTAAGGAGTCGAAGCCTGGGCTCCGCGGGAGCCGAGCACGGTGCGCCGCTGATCCTGCACGTTCACGACCACGACGTTTCCGATCGGTGCGGGCAGATTGTAGTGCAGGCCAGGCTCGACGGGCTTGCCGTAGGGCTTGCCGAACACGAGCTGGATCGCCTGCTGGTTGGGCTGCACGCGGAAGAAGCCGGTCGCCAGCCAGATCACCAGCGCGCCGAGCACCACGAGGGCAATGCCCTTGTAGGTGCCGAAGCCGCCCGGCATGAGGTTCTTGAGCCGCTCCTGGCCCTTGCGGATGACATCCTCCATGTCGGGGGGACGCCGCGAGCCGAAGGGACCGCCACCACCGCCCCCGCCGCCACGATTGCCACCGCCGCCACCCCAGGGACCACCGCCGCCCCCGGAACCGCCGCCGCCACCGCCGCCGCCGCCGCCCCAGGGGCCGCCGCCGTTGTTATTCCACGCCATCGTTCACCTCAGGGCCCCTGCTTGCCGCGCGCGTCACGCGTTGTCGCTTTTGATTTCCACACGCGCTGCATATATGTGACGACAGGCCCACCTTCAATCAAGCGGCGGACGTGAAATTGCGTCGCCGCGGAAGCAGCAGAACATGGCGGAAATAAGCGAATCGGCCATCCGGAAGGTTCTCGAAACCGTCATGGACCCCGTGACCGGCCGCAGCGTCGCGGCACTCGGCATGGTGAGCGGCATCGCCACGCGCTCGGGCCATGTCGCCGTCACCCTCGACGTCGACCCCGCCCGCGGCACCGCGCTGGAGCCGCTGCGCCAGGCCTGCGAGCAGGCGATCCGCGCCATGCCAGGCGTTCTCTCGGCCACGGCGGTGATGACGGCCGAGCGCACCGCGCCGCCGCCGCCACCCGCACCGGGCGGCCACGGTCATTCGCATGCGGGCCACAGCCACGGGCACAACCAGGGCGCGCCCGCGGGCAAGACCACGGGCGGGGGCGGCCGCATCGACGTACCGGGCGTGAAGCACATCATCGCCGTCGCCTCGGGCAAGGGCGGCGTCGGCAAGTCGACGACCGCGGTCAACCTGGCGCTCGGGCTCGCCGCCAACGGCCTCACGACCGGGCTGCTCGACGCCGACATCTACGGCCCCTCGATGCCGCGCATGCTGGGCGTGACCGAGAAGCCGGAATCGGCCGACGGCAAGATGCTGAAGCCGATCGAGCGTTTCGGTCTCAAGACCATGTCGATCGGCTACATCGTGAACGAGGACACGCCGATGATCTGGCGCGGGCCCATGGTGTCGAGCGCGCTCGAGCAGATGCTGCGCGACGTCACCTGGGGCGACCTCGATGTGCTGGTGGTGGACATGCCGCCGGGCACCGGCGATGCCCAGCTCACGCTGGCGCAGCGCGTCGCCCTGGCCGGCGCCGTCATCGTCTCGACGCCGCAGGACATCGCGCTGGTCGATGCCCGCAAGGGCCTCGCCATGTTCCGCAAGGTCGCCGTGCCCGTGCTCGGCATCGTGGAGAACATGAGCTACTTCCTCTGCCCCAAGTGCGGCGAGCGCTCGGAAATCTTCGGTCATGGCGGCGCCCGCGAGGAGGCCGACAAGCTCGGCGTGCCGTTCCTGGGCGAAGTCCCGCTGCATCTCGACATCCGCACGACGTCGGACAGCGGCAACCCCATCGTCGTATCGAAGCCCGACAGCGCCCATGCGCAGGTCTACAAGAACGTCGCCGGCCGTGTGTGGAAACAGCTCACCGCCAACCAGCGCGGCGCCCGCAAGGCCCCGAACATCGTGGTGCAGTGACCCATGTCGTCCTGAGCGCAGCGAAGGACCTCACCGAGCGGCCAGACACGGACCTTAAATGGGCACGCGCCAGTACTGGACCTACATAATGGCCAGCAGTTCCGGCAACGCGATGTACATTGGCGTAACCAACGATCTCGAACGGCGCCTGTGGGAGCATCGCAACGGGCAAGGCAGCGAGTTTGCAAAGAAATATCGAGTGACTCGGCTCGTCTACAGCGAAGAATACGACAATGCGGCCGACGCTATCGCGCGCGAGAAACAGCTGAAAGGCTGGCGGCGCGAGCGTAAGAACGAGCTGGTCCGCACGATCAATCCGGAACTTCGAGATCTGATGCCCAGCGAATAGGACCTTCGTTTCAAACGGAGCCAACTGGCCGCCAGGCAAGGTCCTTCGCTGCGCTCAGGACGACAGAATTTGGCGATCGTCCGCTCTATCTGTCGTCCTGAGCGCAGCGAAGGACCTCACCGAGCGGCCAGACACGGACTTTCGACAGTGACCAGGTCTACTTGCGCCGCCGGCTCGGCCGCCAGCCGACGCGCCATTTGCCGATCATGCCGTGCACGCCGATCATCGAGCCAGCGACGAGTTCGAGGGCGAGGAAGCGGCGGTCCTCGACCCAGCCGGGGAGCTGGATGTTCAATGCGAGATCGCGGCGGAAGCCGAACTGGTTGTAGTACTCGGGATCGCCCACCAGGATGATGCGGCTGTGGCCCAGCATGCGCGACTGCGCCATCGAGTGCCACATCAGCGCCTTGCCGTAGCCGAGGCCCCGCAGTTCCGGCGAGATAGCGAGCGGGCCCAGCATGACCGCAGGCCACTTCTCGTTGATCAGGATCGGCCAGTTGCGGATCGACGCGACCATGCGGTCCTTCTGGTCGATGGCCACGAAGCACAGTTCGCGGATCGGCTTCACGCCCTCGCGCAGGCGATAGACGGTCTTCTGCTGGCGGTCGGGCCCGAAGGCCGCCTCGTTCATCTCCTCGACCGCCGTGTTGTCGCGCGGCCGCTCGCGCAGCAGCCGCAGCCGGCCGGGATCACGGATCACGTCGCCTGACCGAGCGCGGCCATCAGCTCGCGCCATTCGCGGGCGCTGAGGCCGCTCGACTTCTGGTCGACCTTCTCGCCCGCCAGCATGCGCTTCACGATGGCGAGGCCGGTCTTGGAGAGGTGCGTGCCGCCCAGGCGGTATTCGACGAAGGCGTCGTGGCTGATCGGGCACCAGCGCTTCAGCGTGTCGAGCATCGTCTCGGCATAGACGCGGATCTCGTACTGGGCGTGGGCGTCCGCACGCAGCGACAGGAAGTGCATGAGATTGTGAAGGTTGGTCTTCCAGTACCACTGGGTATAGAAGCCGAGCGACAGGTTCATGCGCGCCAGTTCGCGCGCGAGGCCCGAACGCTCGGGATCGAGCGGCACACCGGCCTCGCCCTCGTTCAGCATCTCGAGATAGTGCTCGTAGACCAGTTCGGCGTCCTTCTTCAGCAGGTCGAAGACGCGCTCTGCCTCCTTGCCTGCCAGAACCGCGTCGCGACCCTGCCGGTTCATCGCGCTCTGGGCCGCGAGATGCTCGGGCTTCGGCACGTAGAACTCGTTGTCGAGGATCGAGTAGCGCGCGGAATATTCGTTCACGTTGGCGGTGCGATGGCGGATCCACTGGCGCGCCACGAAGATCGGCAGCTTCACGTGGTACTTGATCTCGCACATCTCGAACGGCGTCGTGTGCCGGTGCCGCATGAGATAGTTGATGAGCCCGCGATCCTCGCTGACCTTTTTGGTGCCGCGGCCGTAGCTCACGCGCGCGGCCTGCACCACGGCGGCATCGTCGCCCATGTAGTCGACGACGCGGACGAAGCCGTGATCGAGCACGGGCAGCGCCTGGTAGAGGATCTCCTCCAGCGCCGGAGCCACGGGGCGCAGGGTCGGCTGGGCGCCGGCCCGGGCCTGGTCGATTTCTGCCTGCTGGTCGCTGGAGAGGGGCATCGGTTCATTGTCCTCGTTTGCGCCGGACTTTATGGGCGCGGGGCACCCCCGGCCATGGGGAAATATCCGAGGCTCAACCCGCCTTCAAAATGCCGGCAGATGCGCCTATATAGAGCGGGTCGGGAAACCGACTATGGCGATAAACGCCGCGTGAAATAAGCGTTTCGGACCCGGGGGCAGTACCCGGCGCCTCCACCATTTCTTTCCGCGCCCGGGACTTCCCGTGGGGCGGAACCGATGGGGGCGAACCAGGATCGACGAGCGTGGTAAAGGCGCGGTTTTTGCCCGGTATGGTTCCGCCGTGACGGGCCATTCACAAGTGCTAACGATAACACCGTTACACTCGCTGCTGCCGCCTAAACAGCGGACGTAAGCGCGGTCCGGGGGGCACCGGGCAACAGAAGCCCCCCACTCATCCTCGCGGTCATCTCCGCTTTCCTTCCCGGCGATTGACCGCTATTCCCATCGTTGACTCTCCCGCACGGCGGGCCGATGCTTTCACGAAATTTCCGACAGGCCATGAACGATCGCTTTCACTACGACGCTCTCGTCGACGATGCGCTGCGCAGCGTCGTGCGACGCGTGCTGACTCAGGTCGCGGAAACGGGCCTTCCGGGCTCTCATCATTTCTACATCAGCTTCCGCAGCGGCGATCCCGGCGTGGAGTTGCCGGAATACCTGCGCGCCAAGTATCCCGAAGAGATGACGATCGTACTGCAGCACCAGTACTGGGATCTCATCCTTCACGACGATTGGTTCGAAGTGACGGTGAGCTTCAACAAGCAGCAGGAACGCATAAAAGTTCCGTTCGCGGCGCTCTCCGCTTTCGTCGATCCATCGGTGCGCTTCGGCCTGCAGTTCGACCGGCGCGACAAGGCCGGCGAGAAGCTCGACGGCGCGGCGGCGCCCGTGGGCACCTCCGAGCCGACACCGCTGCCGGTGCCGGAAAAGCGGCCCGCGCCCACCGAGGGCGAGGATGGTCAGGCGCCCGCCGAGGCTGCCGCCGACGACGCGGCCAAGCCCGAGGATGCCGCCTCCAAGGTCGTCAAGCTCGACAGCTTCCGAAAGAAGTAGGTAGACGCCGCGCCCCGGCTGCGGCAGGAAACCGGCGCCCCGACTGGGTCGCCAGGAGAAGACGCATGCCCGAATTCCAGTTCCAGGAAATGTTCCCGAGCCACGAGGACACGACGTCCTACCGCAAGCTCACTTCGGATTTCGTCGGCACGGCAAAGTTCAATGGCCGCGACGTGCTCACCGTCGACCCCGAGGCGCTGACCACCCTTACGGCAGCCGCGTTCCACGACATTTCCCACCTGCTGCGCCCGGGCCATCTCCAGCAGCTGCGCAACATCCTCGACGACAGCGAAGCCTCGGACAACGACCGCTACGTCGCGCTCGAGCTTCTGAAGAACGCCAACATCTCGGCCGGCGGCGTGCTGCCGATGTGCCAGGACACCGGCACCGCCATCGTCATGGGCAAGAAGGGCCAGTCGGTGTGGACCGGCGGCGGCGACGAGCAAGCGATCGCCAAGGGCGTCTACAAGACCTACACCGAGACCAACCTGCGCTACTCGCAGGTCTCGCCGCTGTCGATGTTCAAGGAAGTGCAGACCGGCACCAACCTGCCGGCGCAGATCGACATCTATGCGACCGACGGCGACTCCTACAAGTTCCTGTTCGTCGCCAAGGGCGGCGGCTCGGCCAACAAGACCTATCTGCACCAGCAGACGCCGGCGGTGCTGAACGAAGCCTCGCTGCTCAAGTTCCTCGACACGCAGATCCGCACCCTGGGCACCGCGGCCTGCCCGCCCTATCACCTGGCCATCGTCGTCGGCGGCACCTCGGCCGAACTCAACCTCAAGACGGTCAAGCTCGCCTCGACGCGCTACCTCGACGACCTGCCCAGCGAGGGCAACAACAAGGGCGTGGCCATCCGCGATCGCGAGATGGAGCAGAAGGTGCTGGAGCTCACCCGCCAGATGGGAATCGGCGCGCAGTTCGGCGGCAAGTATTTCTGCCACGACGTGCGCGTGATCCGCATCGCCCGCCACGGCGCCTCGGTGCCGATCGGCATCGGCGTCTCCTGCTCGGCCGACCGCCAGGCCGTCGGCAAGATCACCAAGGACGGCGTCTTCCTCGAACAGCTCGAGACCAATCCGGCGCACTTCATGCCCGAGATCGAACCGAAGCAGCTCTCGGGTGACGTCGTCTCGGTCGATCTGAACAAGGGCATGGCGCACACGCTCTCGGTTCTCACGCAGCATCCGGTGAAGACCCGCGTGAACCTCACCGGCACGCTGATCGTGGCGCGCGACTCCGCGCACGCCAAGCTCAAGGAGCGGCTCGACCGCGGCGAGGGCCTGCCGGACTATTTCAAGCAGTTCCCGGTCTACTATGCCGGCCCCGCCAAGACGCCGACCGGCATGGCCTCGGGCTCGTTCGGTCCGACCACGGCCGGCCGCATGGATTCCTACGTCGACCTCTTCCAGGCCAATGGCGGCTCGATGGTCATGCTGGCCAAGGGCAACCGCAGCAAGCAGGTCGTCGACGCCTGCAGGAAGCACAAGGGCTTCTATCTCGGCTCGATCGGCGGCCCGGCCGCCATCCTGGCGCAGAACGTCATCAAGAAGGTCGAGGTGCTGGAATATCCGGAACTCGGCATGGAAGCGATCTGGCGCATCCACGTCGAGAACTTCCCCGCCTTCATCATCACCGACGACAAGGGCAACGACTTCTTCAGCGACCTGAAGATCTGAGGGTCGCCGCCGACTGTCGTCCTGAGCGCAGCGCAGGACCTGGCGGAACGACCAGCGCACTTCCGAGCGGGCGTGAGATCCTTCGCTGCGCTCAGGATGACATGCGGGACTTAGCGATCGATCCAGCCGGCGCCGTTGCGCGCGTTGATGACCTGAAGCCAGCTGCCGCGGCATCCAAGCACGCGGAAGCTGGAGCCATCGCCGTCGAGAACGGTGCGCTTGTCGCCCATCAGCCCCGGCCGGCTGTAGAGCGTGCCGCCCGCCTTCGCATCGACCTTGAGTCGATCGGCGGGTACCCAGCCGTGATGCCCCGCCCCCTCGACGACTGCGATGCGGGCCCAGCCGCCCTGGCTGGCGGACATCCGGACCGTCACCCGTTCCTCGCCCTGCAGCGAACCGACCACCGCAGAATCAGGCATCGGCTCGGCCCGCACGGCGACGCTCTCGCCCGGTTGCAGCAGCGCATAGGTATCGACTGGCGAACACGAGCCGGCTTGCCCGGTGCTGGCATCGACTGAACGCTCGACGACAGCGAACCCCGCAAGCACGGCGACCGTGCCGATCGTGGCGCGAATCATCGTAACCCTTCCCACAACACCACCGACGGCTCCCCAGCCATCGGCCCTTCACCCGTCGCCGTTGTAGGTCCGGGTTGCAGCGACGTCGTGGCGCGGTTTGTAAGAATTGTTTCCCGTCCCGCGCTAGAGTGTCGCCATGAACCTCGCCAAGCAGCATCTCGACATCGGCCTTTTCTCGACCAATCGCGACGAGCAGCTCGCCTTCTGGCAGCAGACCGTCGGGCTGCCCTACGACCATATGGGCAAGCTGGGCGGCGGCATGCAGCAGCACCGCCACCACATGAACGGCTCGATCCTGAAGATGAACCATTCGCGCGGCCCGCTGCCCGATGTCCCACCCTCGGGCATCGTCGGCCTGGAGATCGCGCGCGAGGGCCTGACCGCGTCGCAGCCGCTGGCCGACCCCGACGGCAACGAGGTGACTTTGGTGCCGAAGGGCCAGAACGGCGTCGAGGGGATCGCGATCCTGCTCAGGGTCAACGACCCCGCCGCGCACGACCGCTTCTGGACGCACGCCATGCAGTTCGAGCGCGCCGGCGAAGGCCGCTACCGCTGCGGCGACTCACTCGTCGTCGTCACAGGACAGGGCAAGGTCGAGAGCGCGGTCGGCCAGTGGCGCGGCCCGGGCTATCGCTACATGACGGTGCAGGTTTGGGATTGCCTGGCCGAATATGCCGGCATCCTCGAACGCGGCGGCGCCTCGGGCGGCGATCCGCGCGTGCTGGGCGACACGGTCCGCTACGCGTTCGTCTGCGATCCCGACGGCAATCACATCGAGATCAGCCAGCGTGCCTCCCTGACGGGCGGGACGCTGTAGGCGCCCCGCCGGAAGGGATTCTTAACGCTTGTTCCTGCGCGCCTTGCGGGCGGCGTAGCGGGCGTCGCGGGCGGCCTTCTGTTCGGCCTCGGTCAGCACCGGCTTGAGCTTGCGCCGGGCGGCGCGCTCGGCTTCCGCGGCGGCGGCGGCCGCTGCGGCTTCCGCGGCCGCGGC
>OFDN01001044.1_pt1 | contig 19913 bp, 22 predicted proteins | sample 1520971 | NCBI WGS metagenome assembly OFDN01 (sample SAMEA94257418, study PRJEB24077) | hot springs metagenome | biome: Aquatic biome; feature: Geographical feature; material: Water | place: India | collected 2012-06-12 | depth 5 m
GTGCAGGACTTAAGTCCTGCACAAGAAGGTAATTTTAAAAACTATAGTTTTTAACCTATTGCACCGACGGGCATAAAGCCCGCCTCTTTCGTAGTGGTTTGTTTCGAATGGTTTAAAACCATTCGAAACGGAACACTAACGTACAGTATCGAGAATCAAAGTGAGACCATTTAGTTTGACGGTTTTAATTTTGGTTTCACAACTACTAAGTCGCTAATCACAATATTTTGTGGCTTAGTGTCTTTGCGGCAGAATAACGGTTTTAATAGGCTATTAGCAGGGAATTTTACTTTTGATACCATTCCATGTTTTTTAACTTATGCTTACTTTCGGATGAAATTTTGAGGCGTAATGGACTTTGGACGCATACCCGATATTGAACACACCGATTTCAGTTTACCCCCTACCCCGCCTGAAACCCTTGAGGTGCTTTCTAAAGCAGGAAAAAAAGGTAAGCCTGAAATTTTTGTGGGCTGTCCCGTTTGGGGCGAAAAGGAATGGGTAGGTAAAATATACCCCAAAGGCACCAAACCCAAAGAGTTTTTGCACTATTACTCCACCCAGTTTAATTGCATTGAGCTAAACAGTACCCACTACAATTTTCCCAATGAAATATTGGTAGAGAAATGGAAAGCCGACGTACACGAAGGGTTTAAGTTTTGTCCGAAAATTACCCAAGACATCAGTCATTTTAAACGTTTGGTTGGGACTGACGGCATGGTGGAAGACTTTTGCAAAGCCATTCAACTGCTTGAGGGGAATTTAGGTACGGTGTTTTTGCAACTACCGCCTAATTATACTCCCAAAGGATTAAACGATGTGATACGGTTTGCCGAAACTTTCCCTAAAAACGTTCCGCTGGCCATCGAGTTCAGACACCCGCACTGGTTTAGCGATGCATGGGTGCGGAATGAAATTTTTGCGGCATTGCAACATTTTAAAGTAGGTACAGTGATAACCGATGTGGCAGGCCGCCGTGATGCTGCCCATCAGCGCCTTACCACCCCCGAGGCTTTTATCCGTTTTGGAGCTAATGATTTACACCCCACCGATTATCCGCGTATGCAGGATTGGGCCAACCTGTTACACGATTGGGCACAGCAGGGTTTGCAACGGGCATATTTCTTCCTACATACCCCAATAAAACATTACAACCTTGAGCTGGCTACGTATATGATTGATGAGTTGAACAAATTAGGCTACGATTTAAAAGCTCCCTATCCTTACTCAGAGCCAAAGAAAATAAACCCGCAAAGCAGTTTGTTTTAAAGCGTGCGGTAAAAATCAAGCAACTGGCCACAAATTACCTTGTTGTCGTATTTGTACTCAATAAGTCGGCGTGCGTTTTGTCCCAATTGGGTACGGGTATTTTCGTCGGTAAGCAATTGTATCAGTTGATTCGCCACCTTTTTAGGGTCTTCGCCTATCAGAATATTTTTCCCTTCCGCAAAATCAATGCCTGCTGCTGCACGTGGGGTAGCCACAATAGGTTTGCCCAGTGCCATACCCTCTAATATCTTCACCCTAATACCGCTGCCGCTTAACAAGGGCACTACCATAATGTGGTGCTGTTGCATAAAGCTTACCGCATCAGGCACTTCGCCTGCAATGGTTACATTGGTATCGTTCCGCTCATAAAACCACTGAGGTATTTTTTTTCCTGCCAAATGGAACTGAACATCGGGAAACTGTGCAATTACCAACGGCCATATCTCATCCAAAAACCATTTCATTGCCTCTTGGTTGGGTATCCAATCCATAGAGCCTAAATGAAACACATCCGGAGTACCGTGTGGTTGAACCGTGTGGTCGAATTTATCCAAATCAATCCCGTGCGGTGATAAATATACTTTCCCTTTAAAACCAATACTTTTAAAGAAGTCTTCATCCTCCTGCGTTAGCGATACCAACGCATCTAATTGGTGCAGTGTTGCTTGTTCGTATGTTTTAAGTCGGCTGGCCAACAACCCCAAATACCATTTTTTAACAGGGTTGCCGGTATTGGCCGCCAGTTTTTCCCAAATGCGATGCTCCACATTGTGGGCACGCATGGCAATAGGCCCTTTGTAGTGTTTGCGTATATCGGCTATATATCCTGTAACAAATAGACTTTCTAAGTGGATTACGTCAAACGTATCTTGTTGCAACACCCTTGCAAGCAATTGGGCAAAAGGTTGCCCGTAAAAGCGTACCATGTGGTACGAGTGCGGGGTAAACAAGTTTAAAAAAGCATCTTTTGCTTTAATGTCTGTATCAATATCAACACTCTCAAACCCAAAATCATCAAAAAAATAACGGGGCAAAGTGCTCACATCCACATTATCTTTTTTGGGATTAAGGCACACAAACTTTACGTGTGCACCGGCAGCTTTAAGCCCGTGCAACAACGTGTGCATGGCTATTACCCCACCATCTTTTAGCGGATAGGGTACTCGGTGTGATACAACCAGAATTTTCATTATTGGTTTGGTTCTTTGCGCTTGCGGCCAAAGCTAACAATGCGGCGCATACCGCGAATATAGGCATCGGGGTCAAATAACGAAGAATCGCGCGAGGCTTTTGATACCAGCCAAACCCCCAGCGGGGTAAGCACGGCGGCAGCAATCCACATACCTATGCGGGCTGGAAATACCAACTCTTTAGTCATTTTTTCACCCGTAATATTCAGGATATAAAACACCATAAACAGCAAAATGGCAATTACCATCGGCCAACCAAAACCTCCCTTGCGAACGATTGCCCCCAACGGCGCACCAATTAAAAACAACACCAAACAGGCTATAGGCAGCGTAAATTTTTTATGCCACTCAACATTATACTTGGCTTGCTTTTGCAAAGTATCCTTGTGTAGTTTTTTACTGTTTTCAACGGTTCCTTTTGTAGTACGTGCAATGTTCAGTGCCTGTGAATACACCATGTTTGCATTGGGGTTTTCCTTCTGTTTCCATTCAGCGGTTGCTTTATGGTACTCTTCAATGTATTTGGGCTTAAGTGTATCGTAAATGTGGTAGTTGGCATTTACAAACGTTTGCATTTCGAGCAGCAATGTATCAGCCTTATTTTTTAATGAGTCTATTCCCTGTTGCAGTTGACCGATACTTTGTAATTGCTGGTTCCCCTTAAACAAGTCTTCGGCAGTACGGCTCAAATCCAACTGAGATAAGTCAAACACAATCTCCTGTCGCTCAAACTTCATCGAGTTGTGCATAAACGTGCGGTGATAATCGGGGTTGTCCCGCATTTCTTCAAACCTGCGTCCGTTAATCAGGGTAAAATATAAAAAGCGTTTGTCTTCGCTGCGGGTCATTTCGCCACGTTCTGCCAATACTACTGTAGTGCTGGCCTGTTCTTTAGTATGGTCGTAAATAACGATGTCGTAAATGTCTTTACCGTTCTTATCCTTCTTGCCTATCTTAATGCTAAAGCCTTCAATATCATTATAAAAAGCCCCTTCGCGAATATCAAACGCAGGCTTTTTGTTCTTCACATCCCAAAACAGCGAAAAGAATTTAAGGTTGGCGGCGGGTATCACATAGTTACCAAATAAGAAACTGCCTGCTGCTAAAATTGCTACAAACAACGCAACCGGGTATAATGCCCGGCGTAGCGGAACACCTGCTGCTTTTATTGATACCAACTCGTACCGCTCGCTAAGGTTACCAAACACCATAATGCATGACAACAGCACACCCATGGCCAATGAAAGCGGGATAAAGTTGGGGACGCAATAAAATAGTAATTCGGTCACTACGTACCACTCAAGTCCTTTGCCCACCAAGTCATCAATGTACTTCCACAAAAACTGCATTAAGAAAAACAGGGTGGAAATAAAAAAAGTAACAAGAAAAGGCCCTACAAATGAGCGCAGTATAAAAACGTCGATTTTTTTGGTGCCGAACACTATGGATGTTATTTTGCTATTGCCGATGGCAGTTGCAAATTTTCAGCCAAAAAACTGAATATGAAAGAAGTTTTATGAGCCAATGGCTGTTTTTAGGGTTTGTACTTGAGTACCCCACAATTGTTTTGATTCCTCAATCTCGCTTTCAATAGCGAAATCAGTAATCACAAGCCCAACATCTCCGGTAATTTCATCCTGAATAATCTCAAATTCAAAAAACTCATCCTCGTGGCTGTCTTCCCAACGGAAACGAATGTATTTGTTAGGGCTGTTTTTAAGCATCTCTGCTTTTTGTTCAGAGCCTCCCCAACGGAAAACATATTCCTTTTTGTCGTGTATATCCACATCATCGCAAAACCACTCAGCAAGGCCCGATGGCGTACTCAAATAATTATAAAGAATACTGGGCGAAGATTTAAACCCAAACTCAACTACGTACTTTTTTTTCTTACTCATCATTCATTGTTTTAAAAACACTGTTGCTGCGAAAGTATATGGATAATAGCTTTATTTTGCGCTGACAAAATATACTTTTTACAAAGTAAATCAAAACAATACTCGTGTCAAGTTTTATTAAAAAAAACAAACTGTTTTTCATCCTTTTGTCAGTATTTGCAAGCTTTTTGGCATGGCAAATAATAGCCTACCCAAAAGGTAATTTAGTATTGTTTTTAAATGGTATGCACACACCTGCCGCGGATATATTCTTTAAATACTACACCCATATTGGCGACGGAATAACCTCTGTTATAGTGGCTTTAGTGCTTTTTTTTGCGGTGAAGATGCGTTGGGGATTGCTTACGTTGCTAACCTTTGCGCTATCAGGCGGTATATCGCAACTGCTTAAAACAGTTGTTTTTGGCCCTGTACCCCGCCCCCACCGCTATTTTGAGGGGCTTAACCTGCTGCATCCGGTAGAGGGAGTAAAAATTGCCTACTTGCATAGCTTCCCATCGGGGCATACCATCAGCTCTTTTGCGCTGTTTGGCATGCTTATTTTTATACTCCCGAAAAATAAAATTGGCGTAACGGTTTTGTTGTTTTGCATGGCTGCACTGGGCGGTATCAGCCGTATTTATTTAGGGCAGCACTTTACCGAGGATGTATTGGCAGGAATGCTGATTGGCACTCTTTGCTCAATGGTATTATATTACTGGGTTGAGGAGAAAAAAGGCTTTATGGCTTCGCCTAAACTGGATAAACCTTTGTTGAAATTAAAAAAATGAACAACGAACGTAAACACTACTTTATAGTTGCACTAATTGGTGCGCTGCTATTTATCCCCTTTTTGGGGCAGGTGCATTTGTTTGATTGGGACGAAATAAATTTTGCTGAAAGTGCCCGCGAAATGATGGAAAGCGGCAACTACTTTCAGGTACAGGTAAACTTTCAGCCCTTTTGGGAAAAACCCCCGTTGTTTTTTTGGCTGCAGGTACTTAGCATGAAAGTGTTTGGAGTAAACGAGTTTGCTGCCCGTTTTCCGAATGCTTTGTGCGGGATAGCCACTCTGCTGGTGGTTTTTCATATCGGCAGAAAAATATTTAACACCCGAATGGGTTATTGGTGGGTGGCTTGTTTTGTGGGTGCATTTACCCCGCATTTGTACTTTAAATCGGCCATTATCGACCCTACTTTTAACCTGTTTATCTTTTTAGGAGTATTTCAAATATACCGCGCTTCAATAACCGAAGCCGGCAAACGCCGTTTGGGTATTTATGCGCTTGCAGGTATGTTTTTGGGCTTGGCGGTATTAACCAAAGGGCCTGCTGCAGCTGCTGTTACCTTGTTGTGCGTATTGAGTTATTGGGTGGTAAATCGTTTCAGGTTTTACTTTACTACCAAAGAAATTATCCTGTACACGCTATGCGCTATTGCCGTGGCTTTTGCTTGGTTTGGAGTAGAAACGTTAAACAATGGGTTCTTCTTTTTGCGTGAGTTTATCTTGTACCAAATAGACCTTTTCCGCAACCCCGTTGCCGGGCACGGTCAACCTTTCTATTACCACCCCATTGTATTGCTGTTGGGTTGTTTCCCTATATCCATTATCGGGTTTTATATGTTTAAGAAGAATGAAAACATTTCTGACGAGCAAAAGGTATTTGCCCAATGGATGTTGATTTTGTTTTGGGTTGTGCTAATACTGTTTAGCATCGTAAAAACTAAAATTGTTCACTACTCATCGCTGTGTTATTTGCCGCTTACATTTTTGGCTGCTTATACGATTGAAAACATCATCAGCGGACAATGGCAATGGAAACGCTGGCTTTCAATCCCGTTGTTGGTAATTGGTGTGGCATTGGGAGCTGCCTTTACCATGCTACCCATGATTGCCTCATCGGCAAGTTTAAAGGCCAAATTATTCCCTATGATTAAAGACCCGTTTGCGGTGGCCAATTTTAGTCGCAACGTTTCTTGGGGCGGTTGGGAATGGATGATAGGTATTTTGTTTCTGGCGGCCATTATTACGGGTACTGTGCTGTTGTACCGCCAACGGTTGCAAAGGGGTTTTATAACGCTGTTAGGCGGCACTATGCTTAGCCTGCAATTGTTTTTATACGTAGTGGTACCCAAAGTTGAACAATACAGCCAAGGTGCTGCTATTAAGTTTTGGGAAAGCCTGCAAGACAAGGATGCTTACGTGCAGCCCTTGGGCTACGATACCTATGCTCATTATTACTATGCCCGCATAAAACCGTGGGACAATATGGCGCCTGAATTAAAACGCTTTTACGATGCCGAGGTGGAAGGTTACAAACAACGCGCCCCAACGGATTGGTTTGACCACCTGCTACGCGACTGGCTGCTGGAAGGCAAAATTGATAAACCTGTTTTTTTCTGCTGCCACATTTCTAAAGCCCCTGAATATGCCAAACGTGTTGATTTATTGCGCATAGGCCAAGACGGTGGTTTTGTATTCTTTATGCGTGAACCCAAGAAAGATTAGAAATTCTAAACGCTTACTTTTTAATACATTAGCACCCTTACACTGTCATGCTGACGCAGGAAGCACCTTCTCTTACTTTGTCAACTAACAGATTGGGGTAGGATTCTTCATTATCGTTCAGAATGACAAGATTAATCAACAAATCAAAAATCGATTACATCCATTGCACCTTTTCGTCCATTGGGCGACGACGGCCTTGTTGCAAAGGCTCGTCAGGAACACCGATGTAGAAAAACCCCATCAGTTGGTGGTTCTCGTCCAATTGCAGCCACTGGTGCATAGCAGCGCTAAACGTGCCGTTTCCGGTACTCCAATATCCGCCATATCCATAAGCTGAAACTGTGAGCCATAGGTTTTGTACCGCCATTGCCACGCTGGCAATTTCTTCCATTTCTGGTACTATGGGGTTGCGGTGCATTACAATAGCAATAATGTGACTGGTTTGCTGCGGGGTTTCGTCAAACACTTTCAGTTTGGCATCCTTTATTTCCTCTGCGGGTGTGTTTGCCAAGTACAACTGTTTTTGAAATCCTACCAGTTTTTCCAACGCCTCACCTCTAAACACCTTAAACCTCCATGGCTCAGTATATTTATGGGTGGGGGCCCAATTGGCCGTTTCAAGCATTTCGGCTACAATTTCGTCAGCAATTTTTTCGCCGCTATATTGGCGCGGGTATATACTACGCCTGCTTTTAATCAATTCAGTAATATCTTGTTTATTCATCACTATACGCTCTAATCAGTATCAAAAATTCTATTAAATGCTACTTGTTAAATCAAAAACAATTAGCCCGCTTTTTTGGTTTGGCTGTAGCCATTGTCCAACAACCATTTCATTATTTTATCGCGGTGGTCTCCCTGTACCAGTATTTCAGCATCCTTAGCACTGCCGCCGCTACCGCAAAGGTTTTTCAGCTTTTTGCCCAGAGCTTCTAAGTCGTCGTTAGTACCCACAAACCCTGTTACCAGCGTAACGGCCTTGCCTGAACGGTTCTTTTTATCCAATATCACCCTTAACCTTTGTTGCTGAGGGGGCAGAGTGTGGGTTTCCTCTGTTGATTCTTCGTTGTATTCAAAACCGGGATCGGTGCTGTACATAATCCCTAATTTGTTTTTGTTCTTGTTGCTCATAATTCAATGTTTAGTCACCCCGAAATAAGATAGTTAGTCTCTTACATTAAAATTCGACTTCGTATCTTAGGCATAAAGCCAAAAGTAAATAATATCAGGGATAACAGTTTTCATCAAGCTGATGTTGCAGCGCTACAAAGCTACGGTATTGGCACTTATACCGCTCCCCGATTTGCCCAAAATATTTTCCTTCGGAGCGTCCCCTTTCTTTCCTTTGCGCATTCCCTAAACTGTTTTTTACTCTTTGGTTGGGACAGCTGGGACAATCGTTTTTAGACAATAATATTTTGATTTTCAATTTTTTATACTCAATAAAACTGTCCCAAACACGTGGGACAAAATGGGACAATTTTACATCGGTGTTACGGTGTTATTCGGTTACGCGGTTATCGTGTTATTTTTGTTACGCACTGCACAAGGGTTTGCGGAGTTTTACCAATATAGCGGTCGGTTGCGGCTTTCAAAGAACTTGTTGGATAGGTAGTAATTGGAAACGGGTATAAATGAAAAAAATCCCGATTTCTCGAGACTTCCATAACTTTTTTATAGAAAGGTGATTTTGGGACACGACCCATTACCTCTTATCCGATTTGAAAGACTTCAAGTCATTAAAGAGTTTACTTGTCATCGCATTTATATCCAAGTCTGTAAGGTCACGAAATCTATAATTATTTTCCATCATTTCTTGCAGCCAACTATTAGGAAGGCATAGATCGTTATTCTCTATCAACTCAATAATATCATCAAACCAAATCCTTTTACCATCAGTGCGATAACAAACGGTTTTCGACGCCCTTTTACCTGTAATTGGGTTTGGAAATTGAAAAGCGCTTGTGCACATCATTACCTCTCCTGATTTCAAATAACTTAAAACACTGGTTTTGTTATATTGACTGTTTATGCTTCTGTCAACAAACTCATGGACACTTGGATAATTCTCGAAACCTTCATCATGTTCTTTCCACAATCCAAACCAATCAAAAGGCCAGTAATAAATATTATATTTCATTTAATTATTATCTTTTGAGCATAAATATATTAAATTCCCCCGCTCTCGCAACACTGTCACACAGCCTGTGTGGGAGCGACTTGTGATAATATATCTATCCAGCCCGCAGTAGCAAAGATTACAAAACACAGCCCATCTGTATTGTGAAATTTGTAGGCACGGCTCATACTGCAAATTACTTTTCTAAGTTACAAACTTAGTGTATTTGCCCTCAAAAGTGCCTGCCGCTGCAAACCACGCTACAGACTTGCGAGAGCGGGGGATAGGTAGTAATTGGAAACGGGTATAAATGAAAAAAGTCCCGATTTCTCAGGACTTCCATAACTTTTTTATACAAAGGTGATAATTTGGGACACGACCCTACTCGATATTGTCAAATTTTTTATCAAATTGTTCTAAATAATATTCTAAAGGATGTGCAGTTCCTGTTATATGTACATTGCCATGAATATCTACTAAAAAAGGTACATTCCCTGTAACCATATCTCTAAAATGAAGTGTTTCAAGGTAACGCTTAGAATTATAAAAAAAAATCCATCCATATTTTTTTGTTATCGTTCTGTCGGTTTGTAAAAATAGATCGGACACAAATTTTGAATCTTCATTCACCCTATCTTTGGCTATTTTTTCTGCGATTTCGTATGTAATCATATTAGTTTGTTTTTAAAAGCCAAATTCAATATAACCTTGAGTTGTAAGTTGTGCTGTCCCCCGCTCTCGCAAGTCTGTCGCGCAGGCTGTGTGGCAGCGACTTGTGAGAATATATCTGTCCAATCCACAGTAGCAAGGTTACAAAATACAGCCCATCTGTGTTGTGAAATTTGTAGGCACGGCTCATACTGCAAATTACTATTTCGAAGTAACAAACTTAGCTTATTTGCCTTCAAAAGTCCCTGCCGCTACAAGCCATGCTAAAGACTTGAGAGAGGGGGGAATGTTGCTGCAGTTAAAAAAACATATGTTTATGAAATGACAATCTGCATGGGGCATTTTTTTACAACAATCAACGTTAAATTGATATTTTTGAACCAAAGACGATTTATCAGATAATTACCCATGAGAGAAAAATTTGCATTGTTAATTGCAGCACTCCTTTTTGTACTTTATGCCCAAGCACAACCTACACCGGTTCTTGTAAAAAATATTAACCCTCTTGTACACAGTTCACCAAGGTACTTTTGTGAGATGAATGGCAAGCTATATTTTATTGCTGTTGACGGCTCAAACGGCTTTGATCAATTTCTTTGGGTAACCGATGGCTCTGAACAGGGTACACACAAAGTATCGCAAGTTAAAATGCGCCCTTACCCTGAAGGAGTGCCACTCATCGAAAATAATGGCCTACTCTACTTTGCTGCCGAGAATGGCACCGGTGAAGAGTTATGGGTTTCTGACGGAACAGAAGCAGGTACCCGTAAACTAAAAGAAATTAATGCAACATCATCAAGCTGGCCAAAAATATTTGTTAAGTATAAGAACAAAATATTCTTTAATGCAACCGACGGAATACATGGAGAAGAATTATGGGTTTCTGATGGGACAGAAAGCGGTACTGTTATGTTTAAAGACATTCGAGACCCCGGCGTTAGTTTTCCCTTTAGGTTATTGGTATTCAACAACCTACTTTTTTTCGCTATTACAAATTCAGCTAATGACTTTGAACTTTGGGTAACAGACGGTACCACAAACGGAACCCGCAAGATTGATAATAGTCCCTTTACAGAAGTAAATCCCTTTTCACTTCATGGATGGAATGGCAAAGTATATTTTAGTGCTAAGAACGACACCGCATCACAGTTGTGGGCTACAGATGGAACTCCGTCGGGTACTAAACCAATTACTGATACATCACATTCAGTTGATTTAGATCCCCAAGTGATGACAAATTATTCAGGAAAGCTTTTTTTTAACGGTTACTATAAGGGGAATCAAGTACTATGGTGCAGTGACGGTACCCCAGAAGGCACCAACGTTTGGCGGGACAACAATGACCAACTGATTTATCATCCTGAAAACCTAAGATCAACATCGTTTGGGCTTTTCTTTACCGCAGAAAAAACACCAAAGTACGAGAACTATGAGCTTTGGATTACAAAAGGCACAAAAGAGAGTACGAAACAACTAAAAGATCTTAACTCTTTAAGAAGTTCTTACCCCAGCGACTTTATAGAATACCATGGCAAAGTTTATTTTAGTGCAGCTGAAGTAGATAACAACCGTAATATGTGGAAAAGTGATGGTGTCACAGTTGAAAAGGTAATAGCTCCTTCTACCAAAAAAACAATGAGCAATACAATTTATCCCTTTTTCACCATTTTTAACGATACTTTATTTTTTAGTGCTGATTTTGACAGCTTGGGATTTGAGTTGTACAAACTGGGTACTGCTAAACCCAAAGACTCAACGCTAACAATGGGTGAGTTGAATGCCTCTTATCAATTAACTTTATACCCAAACCCTGCCGGCAATATTGTAAATATTGTGATTGATGGTGCAGAAATGAATAATATACACATTGAAATTTATACCGCTTTAGGTGAGCTACTACGCCCCCAACAGGATTATCATACTATAACCACAGGTAACACTTGTATTGTTAATACCGCTACCCTTAAAAAGGGACTGTACTTTGTGAACGTAACCACTGAAAATATTGCAGTTACCCGAAGGTTAGTGATTGAGTGATGAGCAATTGGAGTATTTTGGTATGTGTAATATATCTCTATTAAAAACGCTAGAAGCTATCCTTTCTAACTCTCTCGCAAGTCTGTCGCGCAGGCTGTGTGGCAGCAACTTGTGAGAACACATATATCCAGCACACTGTAGCAAAGTTTACAAAACACAATCCCTTTGTATTGTAAAATCTGTAGGCACGGCTCATACCGCAAATTACTTTTTCTAAGTTACAAACTTAGCGTATTTGCCTTCAAAAGTCCCTGCCGCTAAAAGCCACGATACAGGTTTGCGAGAGCAGGGGAAATGACCGCTATTTCTGACCCCGTCCAAAAATAGTGCTGTTATCCATTATTTCCCAAACTTCACCATTTATATATTCGTACGCGATAACACCTAAGGAATTATCCCAATAGATATATTTAATAGATGAAGGATTTATTGCACGGTTATTCGTATTACTTAGTTTATACGCAGTTATTTTCTTTCCGTCGATGTTAAATGTATTGCTATCTGCTTCCAATACTTCATTTAATGATACTTCATGAGAGCAAAATTTTCCATACATAGATCTAAAATCCTTAAATGAGAAATATAGTAATAATTCAGAGTTTCCTAAGTATGTGACTTCTACTAGAGAAGGATCATAAAATTCAATCTTTTCCTTTCCATATCTTTCGGTTATTTTTTTTTCGGTCAAGTTACGACTCGATATTTGATTATAAGTTGCCTTATAGTAAAATAATACCGGATTTAATGGACTGTCTTTAAATCGCTTCTTTCTTGCCTTATTTAAAGTTATATTGCAAATTAGGAAAGTATCTATTTCAAAATGACTACTCTGAAAAAACAATGTATCATTTTTTGAGTAGTAAATCTCATCTATTATAGGCATTGGTATGCTATCCATGTAAAGTGTATCATTAGGTGGTTGACTTCTACACTTATCTGTAAAAACAATAAGGAAAATTACCCACAAATACGTATTTAAAATAATTTTTCTCATATTATTCTGTTAGTTTTCAATCTGTTGGCTTTTCTCTATCTGCCATTGTGTTTGATTGCCCGCTCTCACAACTCTGTCGCGCAGGCTGTGTGGCAGCAACTTGTGAGAATAAGTTACCAACCCATTCTTCCCATGCAAAATAACATTTATTTGCAGAGGTGCGTTTGAAACACAGCCATTTGCACAAACAAAAAAAAGCCAATGGCAAACGGCCAATGGCTTTTAAGTAAGTGGAGCTGACGAACAAATTGTCGAACCAGTTTATTTCGCAATAAGATAAATTGTCAATAAGTTCGCAATGACTGAAGATAAGTGAAAGCGCCGAGACTACTCAAACCAAATCAAACTAATGACATAACCATAACTATCCGAATAGTAACACTGCTCATACATTCTCCTTTTGGCCCGACTATCATTTTTAAAAGTGTGAAACCAATTTGTGACTTCTACCTCTTCGACATTTGTGAACTTTTTACGAGTGTCAGCAAAATATTCCCCTGCAACAGTTAAAGGAGGAAGACTATCGCCGACTTTGAATTTAAACGGCCAATTAGGAAAGTCTTTACTCCTGGAGAACCAACAAACCTTGTTATTTCTTGAAACTACTACTAAAATTTCATGTGTTCCTACTTCAGAAAACCGGATAACAGTAGATAGTATGCTGGATTGAAAAGAGTTCGATAACTGAAAGATTGTTTCGAACGAAAACTTTTTAAACCCACCTTGATCTTTAAACTTTTTCGCTGGCATTAATAGACAACTGGCGAAATAATCAGCTTCAAGCTCGATTTTCGTTTTTTGATTGATGTTATGAAAAGACGAGTGTGGTTCAAGGTAGCCATACTTGAGGCCTATCCGATGTTCATTAATAAAGTAATGTCCCAGTTCGTGGGCAAAAGTATACCTTCCCCGCTTCGAGTTTTGCCGATTCCCAGTATCAATATTTATATGAATGTGAAAATCCCTTTTATCGTACAATAACATCCCATCAAAAGCATCTTCATAATTATCAAAATAAAATGAAACACCTTCATCTTTTGCAATACTTTCCAAAGGGGTTGCAATACTCTCAGAATAGATACTCGTAATAAATTCGGACAGTTTAATTATTTCAGTCTTCCGGTATTCGGTTAACATCGTCTTTATTGTTCTGATTTTTCATTATTTTTTCAATAATATGCTTCGGCAGATTTTTACCATTGCGAGCGGCCATCTTGAATTCGGTGAATTGACTGTTATCAATAGCGACCTTTTTTAATGACTTAGAGGGCATTTCATTATTTATAATTTTTTTTGGGTCAATAGTATAACCTAGCGTCGCTTCTATATCATCGTATAACTTTTCAAAACGAGCATCTTCTACTTCATTCCGTGGAAAAAGAAATCCAGTAGATGAAAGCCATTCGGTTATATTTTCAGGCGTAATATTTTTTTTATTTTGTGCCATATATTTTCAAGTATGTTTCAACCTCATTAAAAGCCTCATTTTTATATGCTCTAACAGAGTTTTGAGTTAAATCAAGTTCATTTCTGAGTTTGGCTAAAAGCTTTCTTGGTAATTTGTATCCTTCTTTTGTTTCTGACTCATATTGTTTATAGGTTAGATAGATAATTTTATGTTTTGGTGTTAATCGATTCAGCGCATTATTTATATGATTATACCTTTCCTGTAATTGGCTTTTTCGCTCCGATGAAATACCTTCAAGGTCGGGTAAATCGTAAATTATTTCCTCCTCACCGGTAAAGGGGTTAGTAGGGCCTTCTTCATATCTTTTATAATCAGCTAATAAATGTTTTGCTATTCCATACAGGTAAAATTGAACACCCTTGTCAAAATCCTTTTGCTTTGATTTATTATGATCGTACTTTGGGTATTTCCAAATACACTCAAAAGTTTTATATCCAATTTCTATAGCAACCTGCTCATCATACCCCCAGTTTTTACAGATAACTCTCAGTTTTTTCAATAAATCGGCTTGAAATCTAAAACATAATGTTTCAAATGCGTCCTTCGCTGCCTCTGCGTAATCAGGTTCATCCTTCCATCGAATATATTCCCAAAGGTTTTCTGTGGATTCGTTTTTAAAATCTTCCCACGCCATATAATATATACATAAAATCGTTAGTACCGTTTTTTGTAGATAGAGTGAACCAAATTTATATTTTTTACAATGGAAAAAAAAGAGTCTTCAAAAAACAGTACACCAGATGCTGATGAGCTTATTGATGTGGCAGCCTTCGCTGAATCTGACAAAAAAGTGCCAATCGGTAAAAAGTACAGGGTAAAAGTTGACGACGAACACTATGTGTTTGACCAACATGCTGTAACCGGCCGGCAAATCCTTGAAATTGCCGGAAAAACCCCTGTTGAATGCCACACGTTGTATGAAAAGCTCAAGCGATGCGATTTTGAGAAAATTGACCTGACTGAAGTGGTTGATTTAACGAAAGGGGGGATCGAAGAGTTTATTACCAAAGGTCCCGAGGTTTTCCACTATACCGTGGATGATGAACCCGAAACTACCGAACACAAAGAACTCACGCCAAATCAAATCCTTGAAGCGGCAGGCATTGCGCCAGTAAGTGATTACTACCTTGTGCAGATTAACGAAAACGGATCACAAACCTCTTATCAGGACACCCCCACGACTCCAATTCGTATGAAATGCCCGCAGATGAAGTTCGTATCAGTATTTAAAGGCGAAACCCCCGTATCGTAAACCTATGGCAAAAGTAGACTTTGTAAACCAGTTGCAGGCTCTTGGGTATATCACCCAAGAGCCTCAAACTAACTTCGTTAGTTTCGATTATCAGATACCTGTCGGCAAATTTCGTGGACAGACTGTCCAGCTTGGATTTCAGGTAGATGATAGCTTCCCGATGAACCCACCGGGCGGGCCGCATTTTAAACCTCATTTAATGCCAATCACCGGTGGAGGAGGCGCTCACCCTACAGGCGCAATTCATAATAGTCCACTGGGAGCTGATTGGCAGTATTGGAGCAGGCCATTTAAAGAATGGAACGACACTGATAAAACTGTGAGAACATATTTAGCACATATACGACACCTATTAGATACTGTGTGATGAAAAACTATAATGTAACTATTCCGGAAGATGTACATAAACAACTGTGTTTACATTTGATTCGAAAGGACAGTCAGGAAGACCTCTGTTTCGCTACTTACAATCCAAGTTCTGGTAATACACGTGTCACTGGAATAATAAGGTCCATAATTGAACCTATACCTGGCGATAGAGAGGTTCATGGCAATGTTAGTTTTGTAGCTGCATACTTTGAACGTGCGATGCAAATCGCGCGAGAACGGAAAGAGGGGCTTGCATTTTTGCATTCCCACACCGGTCCCGGATGGCAGGATATGAGCCGTGATGATATTATTGCCGAGAAACGGTTAGCCCCTTCGGTAATGGCAGCCACAGGGCTACCGTTATTAGGAATGACTATTGGGACCGACCAGGCATGGAGTGCACGGTTTTGGATAAGGGAAATTAGTAAGAAACGTTCATATATCAGGATGTGGTGCGAAACCGTAAAAGTGATTGGAAAAAAGTTAACAGCTACCTTTAACGACAATATCCTTAAGCCAAACTTCGACAGTCAAAAGCAACTGCGAACAATTTCCGCCTGGGGTATTAAAAATCAGGAAAACTTATCACGACTGAAAATAGGTATTGTAGGGCTTGGTAGTGTCGGTAGTATTGTCGCCGAGGTACTCGCAAGAACAGGTGTTTCCTATTTCACTCTTATAGACTTTGATAGTGTAGAAGAAAAAAACCTTGACCGCTTAACCAATATTTTTAAAAAGGATATAGGCCGGGCAAAGGCTGAGGCGGTAAAAGAAGGAATTTTACGAAGTGCAACATCACCGAACGTAAATATTACCACTGTGGAATACAGTATTTGTGAGAAAGGCGGTTATATGGCAGCGTTAGACTGTGATGTATTATTTAGTTGCGTTGATAGGCCATGGCCGCGACAAGTACTAAATTTTATAGCTTATGCTCATCTTATACCTGTGATTGATGGAGGTATTTTAGTCCGTACAAACAGGCAAAACACAAACATTATAGGCGCTGATTGGAAGGCACAAACTGTTGGATATAAACGGGCCTGTTTGGAATGCGTCGGTCAATACAAAACTGAAAATGCAGTTTTGGAAAAAGATGGTTTTCTGGACGACCCTAATTATATCAAGGGTTTGAAGGATGCGACCATTGTTAATGCACATGAAAATGTTTTTGTCTTCAGTTCGCATTTGGCTTCAATGGAGGTTTTACAGCTATTAATTCTGATTTTTGGTCCAGGAGGAGTAACAGACGTTGGTCAGCAGTTTTATCACTTTACTGTTGGTTTGATGGAAAAGCACACTGATAAAACTTGCACAGCAAATTGTTTTTTTCCCGGTCTAACCGGTAAAGGAGATAATAGCGGTATTACAGTTTATACGACTATCCATCAAGCTGCTGAAAAAGAGAGAATGACTCGGAAAAAACGATATGCTATTAAAAGACTTAATGTCTTAAAGATAATCACACCGTATATTTATAAGCAATTTAATAAACTATTGAAGTCTGTATGAAACTGATTTCAACCTTAATAAGTGCATAAAAATCGACACCAAGTAGTTCGAGCTTATCATAATATACTATTATATTTGAGGAATAATATAAAATTCCTCGTCAACACCAAAACACTAATTTAAACTATTATGAGCGAAAGATTTACTCAAAAAAGAATTTTACTTGAACATGAAAAAGGTACTGGCAAACTGAAAGTATCAAAACTATTGGAAGCTGTTGAACATCATCAGTATTTTAATCGAATTGTTGAGCAGTTTAATACCAATGATATTAAAGATGAAATTGTTAGCATTGACCACGTTGATGTAGTATTTAATAGAGTAAAGTATTTAAATGATAACTTCTATCGTGTTCCCATTTTTGCCAACAGTAAGGATATATCAATTTCGAGAAGCAATAAAAGCGTTGATGGAATTAACGATGATAAACCCTTAGTATTTCATTTTAAAAAGTATATAAATGTCGATGGCGAAGAGTGCGAGGATTTAGTCTGCTATCCTATTTATAATGCTAAAAATACTTTTTTGGACGATTACGAAATGACCAAGTATGCAAATCGTCTATATAGAAGTGGATTGGATCAGCTAGCTGAATATAATATTAATTTTTTTAAAAATTTAGCTGAGCAAAATCCTCAATTTGATAAGCGTAAAAGCTATAGGCTGGTTCAAAATAAAAATGACGTTTTTTTAAGAGGCATCACATCTAGTAAGTATCATGAATACGGGGTTGATTTTGCTTTTACAGTTGCGATTCTAATTCTTCACCAAGATATGAAGCAAAATCCTGGCAATAATTATGAGATTTCTACAGTGGCGATTTCAGAGTCAAAATTAGAACTTATTGTTGTAGAAAAGAATTTAAAAGAAGTAAAGGAATTTGGGAAAGTAGGTTCCGCCATTACAATCTCAACTAATGATTTAGGTCAAGGGTCACTTAATTTCACAAAGATTATTAATGTTAAGGGCCGCCATCGTCGTGGAATATATCTCTTTCCTGAGTCGGAAGAGGCAAAACGAAACAAACTTGCTATTTCGCATTCTACGGGAGTTGATAAGGTTTTTGAAAATTTACAGACAGTATTTTCTTTACTAAATAATACTGATGAGTATATAGATGATTTAAAGGATATTAAATCGATAAGGACGCCAGATGAATTGCGAAGTCGAATTTTTAACAAATTGGTACATCCGAGAAGTGCGTTTAAGGATATTCATAGTGTTCAAGATATTTTTAAATCACAAATAGATAATGAAATATCAAGCTTTGCCAAACTCCTGGACATGTGTAACAAGGCTGAGGAGTTAGACATTGATTATGATTTAAAGGATAAATTGCGCTATATTATTTCTGATATAATACTTAGCCGAAAGAAAGCAGATTGATAATTACGTATTATTTGCAATACGTTTCTTATACATTGACAATTATTACAGTTTTGCTATACTCAATATGCAAAGTGCCTTCGGGCTCCGAGGCCCCGTTAACGAAAGTTAGCGGGGCCGATTGCATTATAGGAGCCGCAGTAGCTGATATTGTACTCTTTGAAATATATCTTGCGGTAGGACATACATTTTTCTATCAAACCGCCTTACGCTCAATAACTTCATCTGAGCAATGATGACTGATACACCCAAACCGTTTGGGTCAGTAAAACTGAAATAGAAATCCAACGCTTTTTGCTTGGTAGAGAGAGAAGGATACCCCATACCATTTGGTTGTTGAACTTTTTAAGGACAAGTACGGGCCGTTCATAGTTCTGGCTGGTTCCATTTTGCTCATTTCCTACATTTATTCCGTATGAGCATACCCAAACTTCCCTTTCCTTTGGGAATACTTTTGGTTTAGCGGTATCTAAAGTCTTTTTCTTTTCATTCCATCCATCAAAATCCTTTCTATACATAAAGGTATTCTATCACCTATTTACCCAGCAATCCATCCATGCTCCATTGCGACCTATGCTTTGGAGCGTACTTGCGGTAAATAAGCAGGCATTGTTTAAGCGTAGCGCAATGCTCATATTCTTTCCTGAAGTCGCCGTTCAGGATTAGGTAGCAATCATACTCCTGCACATACAGCGAGGTTTCTTCGGCATCCACATCTTCTTCAAACTGGAAATCCGGGTCGCGCATTTTCCGGTAATTGAAAGTATAAAGGGTTGAGGGGTTATAGGTAATCCGGTAGCCGTCGCCAAAAAGAATATAGATGCCACTTTCAGTAACCATCCAATCACTTATTGAATGGTTCTTTGGTTTTGAGTTCAGCATAAGCTATTGTCGTGGCTTACGGTGAAGCCAGTCCATAATCCGATCCATAAAGGCCTTTTGTTCCCTGTTGGACGGATAGCTGCCCTCAATAATGGTAATGCGGCGCACCAGGCCGTTTTTAAGAAGGTTGTTTAAGAAACCCTTGCGGTGTTCAGGGTCAAAGGAATTATCATCGTTCATAAGATATAGCTAAGTTACGGATAAGGATGCTGAAGTCCTGATATGCTTAACCTCTTCTGAAACTTAAATATTCTGTATTGGGTTTGTTTAGTCGTTCTGTTCTTCCGCAGGAGCCTCTTTATTTTCAAAACAGAAATAATCGGTGTGCGGCTGGTGAAAGAGGCGGATAAACCGCCCGCCGTTTTCGGTCAGCTTTAAAT
>OFDN01001047.1_pt1 | contig 19909 bp, 19 predicted proteins | sample 1520971 | NCBI WGS metagenome assembly OFDN01 (sample SAMEA94257418, study PRJEB24077) | hot springs metagenome | biome: Aquatic biome; feature: Geographical feature; material: Water | place: India | collected 2012-06-12 | depth 5 m
TGGAACGCCATCGGCCGCATGACGGTGGCGTCGATGTCGTCCGGTTCGGCGAAGGGATCCTTGCCGGTCACGAGCGTCCGTCCCCGGCCGGCAACGACGCGGTCAGGCAGGGGCCGGCGACGGGGCGGCAGCGCATCGCCGTGCGCTCCACCTTCTCCGGCCGGTAGGTCCGCTCCACCGACATCTGCACGTTCTGGGAGAGGATCTGGAGCTGGAGCGTGTTGATCATGTCCTGCTCCACCGGCACCACCGCCCGCCAGACCGCCTTTTCGTAATTGCGGAAGGCCACGACCACGCCGAGCGCCGTGACGTCCGACTTGATGGCGACCTTGATCGTCTCGATCTGGCCGGGCTGGACCACCGCGTCCTGCTTGCCGACGGAGGTGGGCCCAAGCGCCGCCTGGTCCTGCTCGAAGAGCTGGAAAAAGTCGGCGTTGTTGAACAGGTCGGTGGTGACGAGTTGGTGGAAGCGCACGACCACCGGCGACGGCCGGCCGTTGATGTCGGGGTTGAGCGTGGGGGCGGCCATCACGTTGACCTCCGCCAGCGTCTTGGGCGGCGGCGGTTCCGGGTCGGACCCGCAGCCGGCCAGGACCGGCGCCACCCCGGCCGCCAGCAGAACCCCCAGCACGACCCGCTTCAGCATGGCCCGCCCCAGTATGGCCCGGCGCGCGATTGTGGCCGTTCCTGCCTCGTTACCCATGCTCTTCGCCCTTTTCGGTGGTGGCGCACCGCCGACGTGCTTAATCCGTTCTTGCGGTCATCATATACCAGCGATAACCACGGCGGTCACCCCCAAGCGGCCCCGGGCATGACCCGGGAGACCGGTTGACCAAAATGGTTTCAGCGGGTTGCCGGCACGTCACAGGCCGAAGTCGGGCGGTGCGATCTCCACCACATAGCCCACCCCCGGCGCCCGCGGGTCGCCCGCGGCCTGGCAGGCCTTGGACAGGTTCTCCGTGTTGCGCTGGCAGGTGACGAGGCTGACCCGGCCGGGAACGTCGGCCGGCCGCGCGGCGTGGACGGCGGGCGCCTGCACCTCGCCGAGGATCGCCGGCAGGGCGGCGGCCAGCAGGGCGGCGGGGCCGGCGTTGCGGCCGTCGCCCGGGTTCGCCACACCGGCGCCGCCGAACAGGGTGCGCCCGACGATGACGTTGGTCAGCAGCGCCGGAGCGCCGAACCCGGCGCTGGTGACCGGCACCGCCCCCAGCATGCCGGTGCCCGGCACCATCCGCCCGGTGCCGAAGGGCGCCCCCAGAGTGAACACGCAGGACACCGCGTTCTCGTTGCCGTCCACCACGGTGAAGCCGGCAGCCGGCGCCTCCGTCCCGCCGCCGGTGCCCAGCGCCTGGAGCGCGCGGGCCACGCGCTGGGCCGCCGGGGCGTCCTCCCCCGCCTTCCAGGCGGCGGCGATGGCCTGGCCGGCGCCCGCCTCCGGCAGGTCGGCGAACTGCAGGTCGTAGGGCTTCTGCGGCACGGTCACCGTGCCGCGCCAGGCCGGCTGGTAGCCGCGCAGCGCCGCCGGGTCGATCCCCAGCGCCTGCGCCACCGGGCCGCTGAAGGCGCCGTTGTAGAGCGGGCCGACGCCGAGCCGGCGGACCTGCGACAGCAGGTTGCCGGCGTCGGTCTGGACCAGCGGCGTGCCCTCCGCCGGCGCCCGCCCGCCCGGCATCAGGATGCGCTGCGCGCCGGCGTCCAGCCGGTTGCCGTACGCGGCGAGGTCCTGGGCGAAGGCGCGGCTGACCGCCGGGTTGCGGTAGGCGGCCTGCTCCGCCTGCACCGCCACCTGCTCCCAGCGCAGCTTGCCCATCGACCCCTGGAGCCCGTAGACGCCGCGCAGGAAGGCGGGCACGGCGGCCGTACCAGCGCCGCGCGGCAGGAAGTCCAGCGTGCGGTTCTCGCGCTTGGCGGCATCGAAGGTGACGCAGACGCCGCCGCCGCCGAATCCGACGCGCGACGGCAGGGTGGCCGTCATCATCAGCGCCATGGCGGCGGCCGCGTCGGCGGCGTTGCCGCCGGCCGTCAGCATGTCGCGGCCGAGAGCCACCGCCCGCGGCTCGTCGGCGGCGACGAAGGCGAAGAGGGGATCCCCGGTGCGGAATCGGGTGTTGACGCAGCCGGGCAGAAGAGCCACGGCTATCGCAATCGCGCCCCACCGTCGCCAGATTGCGGCGGTAGAGGTCGGACCCTGGTTCCGGTGTGCGGAGGTGCGTGCGGTGCGCAAGCCCAGAAGGCTCGTTTCGGTCGTCGGCATGATGATCGGCTTGGTTCTCTCGTGGACGGCACCCGCCCACGCCCAGAGACGCGAACTCCAACTGCTGAGCGATGCCGAAACCGAGCATATCATCCGCGAGATGGTGCGGCCAATCTTCGAAGCGGCCGGCATCGTCCCCGAAGCGGTCAACATCGTGCTGGTCAACGACAAGACCATCAACGCCTTCGTGGCCGGCGGCCAGAACATCTTCATCCACACCGGCCTGCTGCTGCAGGCGGACAACGCCGGCCAGCTCATCGGCGTGATCGCGCACGAGACCGGCCACATCGCCGGCGGCCATCTGGTGCGCGGCAACGAGGCGATGGAGAACGCCTTCCTGTCGTCGCTGATCGGGCTGGGGCTGGGTGTCGTCGGCGGGCTGGCGTCGGGCAACGCCGGGGCCGGTGCGGCGGGGCTGATGCTGGGCCAACATCTGGCGGAACGGAACTTCCTCAGCTTCTCGCGCGCGCAGGAATCCTCGGCGGACCAGGCGGGGCTGTCCTATCTGGAGCAGTCCAAGATGTCGGCGCAGGGCATGCTGACCTTCCTGGAGAAGCTGGGCGCGGACGAGCCGGTCTTCACCGACCGCGACGTCGGCTACCGCCTGACCCACCCGCTGACCCGGGAGCGCATCGACACCGTGCGCAACTTCGTCCAGCGCTCCCGCTACAGCGACCGCCCGGTGCCGGCCAAGGCCGAGGACGGGTTCGAGCGGATCCAGGCCAAGCTGCTGGCCTACCTGGACCCGCTGGCGGCGCTGCGGCGCTACCGGCCGGAGGACCGCTCGATCGTCGCCCGCTATGGCCGCGCCTACGCCTATTTCCGCCAGGGCGATGTGCGCAACGCCCTGCCGCTCGCCGACGGGCTGATCGCGGAGGAGCCGCGCAACGCCTTCTTCCACGAGATGAAGGGCGACCTGATGCTGCAGACCGGCCGCCCGGCCGAAGCGCTGGCGCCCTTCCGCAAGGCGATCGAGCTGGCCCCCGACTCCGCCCCCATCCGCGTCTCGCTGGCGCACGCCCTGCTGGAGCGCAACGACCCCCGCAACGCCGACGAGGCGATCCGCAACCTCCAGATGGCGTCGCGTTCGCAGGGCCGCTCCGCCTTCCTGTGGCGGCTGATGGCGCAGGCCTACAGCCTGAAGGGCGACCAGGGCATGCTCGCCTACGCCACGGCGGAGGAGGCGCTGGCCCGTGGCGACCGCGCCATGGCCCGCGTCCACGCCGAACGGGCGGAGAAGCTGCTGCCCGCCGGCTCCCCCGGCTGGATCCGCGCCCAGGACATCCGCGGCCTCGCAGGGCCGGGGCCGGGGGAGAAGAGGAATTGATGGGCGCCGCCCCGTCCGAACCGGTGCTGTCACCCGCCAGCGAGCACGCCTATCGCGTACGCATCACGCAAAGGCTTCGGGAGCGCGGCACAGCGGAGGAGGACATCCCGGCGCGCGTCGAAGCCTTGTTTCGCCGTCGCCTGCCGATCGACTTCAGGGCGGCCGGGCTCTTTGACTGAGAGCTTGAAAATGATTCGGATCCTTCGTTCACCGTCATCCCCGCGAAGGCGGGGATCCAGGCTTCGCAGGTCAGAAATCCATTGGGAAAGCTGGATTCCCGCTTTCGCGGGAATGACGGTCGTAAGGCAGTCCCTTCCGGCCGCCCGAAACATTTCCAAACTCTGATCCCGACGGCGTTGATGATGTTCACGACCGCGTCACCTGCCGCGCCGCCCCCTTGCCCCGCGGCGGTTTTCCCGTCCATGGTAGCGCCCGTCAGCCCATTCCGGAGGTCTTCCGCCATGTTCCGTTTCCGCGTCACCGCCCTTGCCGCCCTCGCCCTCCTCGCGGCCGCGGGGCCGGTGGCGGCGCAGGCCATGGACGACGCGCAGCGCCGTGCCATCGAGAGCGTGGTCCGCGACTACCTCGTCAAGAACCCGGAGGTGATCCTGGAGGCGATCCAGACGCTCCAGGCCCGCGAGCGCGAGCAGTCCGACCAGCAGGCCAAGCAGGCGCTGGTGGCCAACCGCCAGAAGCTGTTCGAGAACCCGGAATCGCCGGTTCTGGGCAACCCCAAGGGCGACGTTACCGTGGTCGAGTTCTTCGACTACCAGTGCGGCTACTGCAAGGCGGTGCACAACGACGTGCAGCGGCTGGTCAAGGACGACGGCAAGCTGCGCTTCGTGTTCAAGGAATTCCCGATCCTGGGCCCGGCCTCCGTCACCGCGTCCAAGGCGGCACTCGCCGCCCGCGGCCAGGGCAAATACATGGAGATGCACGACGCGCTGATGACCCACCGCGGCCAGCTCGACGACGACACCGTGTACCGCCTCGCCCGCTCCGCCGGGCTGGACGTCGACCGGCTGAAGAAGGACATGGAGTCGCCGGACGTGCTCAAGGTGATCGCCACCAACCAGGCGCTGGCCGAGCAGCTCGGCATCCGCGGCACCCCCGGCTTCATCTTCGGCGACACCATCGTGCCCGGCGCCATCAAGCTGGACGAGATGAAGAAGCTGGTCGCCACGGTGCGCAAGGGCTGAGCATGGCGGACACCCCCTCGGTCGTCGTCTTCGACATCGGCAACGTCCTGCTCCAGTGGGACCCGCGCCACCTCTACCGCGAGATCTTCGACGGCGACGAGGCGTTGATGGAGAGTTTCCTGGCGGAGGTCTGCACCCCCGCCTGGAACCTGGAGCAGGACCGCGGCCGGCCCTGGGCGGAGGCGGTGGCGACCTTGGCGGCGGAGTTCCCCGACTGCGCCGAGCTGATCCGCGCCTTCGACGAGCGCTGGATGGAGATGGTGCCGGACGTGGTGCCCGGCTCGCCGGAGATCCTGGAGGATCTCAAGGGGCGCGGCGTGCCGGTCTACGCCATCACCAACTTCTCCGCCGACAAGTTCGCGCTGAGCCGGGAGCGCTACCCGTTCCTCGGCGGCTTCGACGGGATCGTGGTGTCGGGCGAGGTCGGGCTGGTCAAGCCGGACCACGCCATCTTCCACCGGCTGTTCGACGGATTCCGCGTCCGGCCGTCCGAGTCGCTGTTCATCGATGATTCGGAGGCCAACATCCGGGCCGCCGCGGAGCTTGGTATGCACTCGCATCATTTCGCGGGTGCGGCAGGCCTGCGGTCGGCGTTGGAAAAATACGGACTCCTATGATCGCACTTGGCGAATGGTTATCCGGTAAGACATGATTGGTCCAACAAATGGGTGGGTTAAGGGACCGATCGTATGGACACGAAGAAAACGCCGGTCCACCGACCGACGACATCGCGACGTGACATACTTGGATATGCATTGGGCGGTGTTCTGAGTCTTCTGCCGCTCGGGCCTCTTCATGCCGACAACACCGGACACCGGCTGATCCGCATGGTGGCCGGCGGTTCCTTTCCCCCCTTCAACGTCCTGGACGCCGACGGCCGGATGACCGGGGTCTACCCCGATGCGCTGGCGGCGATCGGTCGCGAGATCGACTGGACCTTCCAGTACACGGCGGCTCCCTGGGCGCGGGCGCAGGACATGGTGCGCACGGGCCAGGCGGACGGCTTCATCACGGTGGCGACACCGGAGCGCCAGGACTACGCACTGTTCGCCAGACAGCCCCTGGTGGGGGGCATGGGCATGGTGATCGTGCACGCGGCGGACTCGCCGCGCCGGGCCGAGATCGAGCGCATCGCGGGCAACGACGACCTGCGGAACTTCGCGCTGGTGGATTACATCGGCAACGGCTGGGGCAATTCCATCTGGGAAGGCTGGCCGACGGTGGAGCGCGTGCGCGATCTGCGCACGCTGATCCGCATGATCGCCACCGGCCGCGCCGACATCGCGCTGCAGCCGCGGGCCGTGGTCGAGGCGGTGACCCGGCAGATCGGTCTGCAGGGGCAGATCGCGTTCCGCGCCGCCCCCTTCGCGGAGCGTGGCACCTCCGGGGTTCATTTCGGCCTTCGCCGCAGCTTCCCGGAGGTCGAGGCCCATATGGCCATCTATGAGGAGGCGCAGGCGCGCTTCATCGCCCGCCGTGGCGTGGACGAGCTGATGGAGCGCTGGTCGTGACGGCCGTTCTGGCGGCGTGATCGCCGCTCACACGAATCCCGCCGGTGCGCCCAGCCCCGGCGTCGCGATCGCCAGAGCCTTGAACAGCGTCCCCATCCCCTCCGGCCCCAGCAGCCGGTCGAGCGCCGCGTCGACGGCGGCGGCCTGCAGCGGGGTGGCGTTGCGCTTCAGCGCGTCGGCGCGCTGGAGGATGCCGAGACCCAGCAGCAGGTCGCGCTGATCCACCGGGCCGAAGGCTTCGGCACCGGCCGCGCGCGCCGCGGCGGCGATGGCGGTGAAATCGACATGCGCGGTCAGGTCGGCCTCGCCGGGGGTTTCCAGCACCGGGGTGAAGCCGTGGCGGCGCACCGCCTGCAACGTCTCCCCCAGCGCCGGGCCGCGGCCGTGGCCGTAATCGACGACCAGCGCCGCGCCGCCCTGGGTCGCCAGCCGGGCGGCGAGGCTACGGGCCACGGCCTCGCCGGCGGGGCATATCTCGAACACGCTGCCGGGGGCCGCGCCGGCCAGCCGCTCCGGCACCAGCCCGGCGGCGGGGCTGCCGAAGGCTTCCAGCACGAAGCGGAAGCGTGGGTCGTCGTGGGTGGAGTCCGGATCCACATCGACCAGCCGCTCGGTCCAGCCATGCTCCGTCTTCTGGAGCTGGCGGATGGGCAGGGCGTCGAAGAACTCGTTGGCGATCACCAGCGCCGGGCCGTCCGGCACATCCTCCAGCCGGTCGTGCCAGCGCGCCCCGCCATGGGCGAGCGGGAAGGGCGCCAGCGTGCGCCGCTGCCGCTCGCGCAGCACCGGGCTGGTCTCCACCAGATGCACGGCGACGGCGTTGCGGAAGTCCGGCACCAGCGCGGCGGCGCGCAGCGCGTCGGCCATCAGGGTGCCGCGGCCCGGCCCCAGCTCGACCAGCCGCACCGGCGCCGGGCCGCCCATGCGCGCCCACACATCGATGCACCACAGCCCGATCAGCTCGCCGAACATCTGGCTGACCTCGGGCGCGGTGACGAAGTCGCCGCGTTCGCCGAACGGATCGCGGGTGGTGTAATAGCCCAGCGTGGGGTGGCCCAGCGCCTCCGCCATGAAGGCGGCGACGGTCAGCGGCCCTTCCAGCGCGATCCGCCGGGCAAGCCGGCGGGCCAGCGTGTCGGCGCCCTCACCGTCGGTCAGGCCACCGCTCATGCCGGGGCCGCCCGCCGGCTGCGCAGCGCCATCCACAGGCCGAAGGCCACCATCGGCAGCGACAGCAGCTGCCCCATCGTCGCCCCGCCCCACAGGAAGCCGAGCTGGGCGTCCGGCTCCCGGAAGAACTCCGCCGCGATGCGGGCGAGGCCGTAGCCGATGAAGAAGATGCCCGCCGCCATGCCCGGCCGCCCCCGAACCGCCGGCAGCCGCACGATGACCGCCATGACGATGAAGAGCACCAGACCCTCCAGCGCCGCCTCGTAGAGCTGGCTGGGATGGCGCGGGATCTGCAGCGGGTCGCGCGGGAACACCATGGCCCAGGACACGCCCTCGCCGGCACGGCCGTACAGCTCGCCGTTGATGAAGTTGGCGATGCGGCCGAAGAACAGCCCGATGGGGGCGGCGGCGGCGATCAGGTCGCCGAAGGCGAAGGGCGAGAGGCCGCGGCTGCGGCAGAACAGCAGGATGGCGACCAGCACCCCGGTCAGCCCGCCGTGGAAGGACATGCCGCCCTTCCACACCGCCAGCGCTTCCAGCGGGTTCGCCGCGTAGTAGGGCAGGTTGTAGAACAGCACATAGCCCAGCCGCCCGCCGACGATCACGCCGACCACCGCCCAGGTCAGGAAGTCGTCGTAATCCTGCGGCTCCGGCCGGCCGGGCGCTCCCGCCGCCAGACGCAGGCAGTAGCGCCAGCCCAGGATGAAGCCGGCCAGATAGGCGAGCGCGTACCAGCGGATGGCCAGCGGCCCGATCTCGAAGGCGACCGGGTCGATGACGGGGAAGGCCATAGCGAGCATCGGCGGGGCGGCCTCAGGCGTAGGGGTCGTCGGTGGACAGGAAGTCCTGCACGTAACGCCGCACCCCATCCTCCAGCTCCGTGAAGGGCAGGTCGAAGCCGGCGGCGCGCAGCTTCCCGGTGTCGGCCTGGGTGAAATACTGGTACTTGCCCTGCAGCTCCTCCGGCATGTCGAAATACTCGATGTCCGGAGAACGGCCGAGTGCGGCGAAGGTCGCCTCCGCCAGGTCGCGGAAGCTGCGGGCGCGGCCGGTGCCGACGTTGAACAGGCCGGAGACGCCGGGGTTGTCCAGCAGCCACAGCATCACGTCCACGCAGTCGCCGACCCAGATGAAGTCGCGGAGCTGGCCACCATGGTCGTAGTCGGGCCGGTGTGATTTGAACAGGCGGGCGCCATGGCCGGCGGCGAGCTGCGGGTGCAGCTTGGCCACCACGCTCATCATGTCGCCCTTGTGCCGCTCGTTGGGGCCGTAGACGTTGAAGAACTTCAGTCCCGCCCATTGCGGCGGGGCCGGCTCGCCGCGCTCCACGGCGCGGGCGACACGGCGGTCGAACAGGTGCTTGGACCAGCCATAGGCGTTCAGCGGGCGCAGCGTCGCCAGCGCGTCGGGCTGCTCGTCGTCCACGAAGCCGTGCTCGCCGCCGCCGTAGGTGGCCGCGGAGGATGCGTAGATCAGCCGGGCGCCGCGCCACGCGCACCAGCGCCACAGCTCCATCGACAGCACCACGTTGTTGCGGACGATCAGGTCGACGTCGCGTTCGGTGGTGGCGGAGATGGCGCCCATGTGGAAGACCACGTCCACCTCGGCCGCGTGGGCGTCGAGGAAGGCCATGACCTCCTCCGGCGGGACCAGGGCCGCCAGCTCGCGCTTGGCGAGGTTGCGCCACTTGTCGTCGCTGCCGAAGCGATCGACCACCGCGACATCGACGATTCCCCGCGCCTCCAGCGCCGCCACCAGGTTCGATCCGATGAAGCCGGCTCCGCCGGTGACCACGATCATGTGCCTGCGACCTCGATTCCGCTCCGGGCGTCGCGCCCGCGGCCGTTATAGGCGTGCCCGCCCGCCCCCGCAAGGCGGGGTTGACCGGGCCGGGGCCACGGCGTCATGCTGATGGTGATCAGTCCCGGAGCCTGCCGATGCCGATGTGATCGCCCGCCGCCGCTTTGGCCGCCGCCGCCCTGGCCGATGCCGTGCTGCGGCACCGCCGCGCAGGCTGCCTTGCGGGTTAACACGTTGAATCCCGCCGGCCGCCCGCCCATAATCCTCGGTGTAATTGTACCGGATGTGAAACGATGCAGGTGGACAACAAGCTTCTCGACGATCTCGCCCGTGTGGCCGGTGGGGCGCTCGGCGCCCTCTCCAACCTGCGGGAGGAGGCGGAGGCGCAGATGCGCCAGCAGTTCGAGCGGATCCTGTCCCGCATGGACGTCGTGAGCCGGGAGGAGCACGAGGCCGTCCGCGCCATCGCCGCCAAGGCCCGCGAGGAGCAGGAGGCGCTGACCGAGCGAGTCATCGCGCTGGAGGCCACCGTGGCCACGCTGCTGGCCGACCGCACCCTGCTGCACGAGGAGGCGGGCCCGCGCCGACGGGCCGCCGGCCACGGCGTGAAGCCCGGCGCCGACGAATCGCCCGCTGCCCCCTCCGCCGGCCCGACCATCGTCCCGCCCGCCACCGCGCCCTGACCGGCAGCACCCCGGCGGCCGCAACATTATCCCGTTGCGCCCGCCGCCGGGCTTTGGCACGTTGCCTTCGGTAGTAGCCCCCTGGTCGAGGACCACCAAATGTCGGGGCGATGCCCCGATGGCCTTGGGGGCCGTGCCGTCCACCGCGCCTTCAAAGGAGGACGCCCGCCATGTCGGCTGTCGCCGTCGAGACCACCCAATCCTCCCACAACCCCTTGGACATCGTGGAGGAGATCGTCACGGCCAACGAGTGGCCGTTCGAGCGCGCCAGCGACGACGAGCTGATCGTCGAGATCGGTGGCCGGTGGTGCGATTACCGGCTGTACTTCGTGTGGCAGCCGGACATCAGCGCGATGCAGTTCTCCTGCCAGTTCGACATGAAGGTCCAGCCCAACCGCCGCACCCCGGTGAACGACCTGCTGGCGGAGGTGAACACCCGCCTGTGGCTCGGCCATTTCGACGTGTGCGCGGAGGAGAACACCCCGATGTTCCGCCAGACCACCCTGCTGCGCGGGTCGCGCGGGGCGTCGGTGGAGCAGCTGGAGGACCTGGTCGAGATCGCGCTGTCGGAATGCGAGCGATTCTACCCCGCCTTCCAGTTCGTGATCTGGGGCGGCAAGTCGGCCAGCGAGGCGGTCTCCGCCGCCATCCTCGACACCGCCGGGGAGGCCTGACCCCCATGGGCGTGGCGCTGCTGCTGGTCGGTTGCGGCAAGATGGGCGGCGCCATGCTGGACGGCTGGCTGGCCGCCGGCACCGTGTCGCGCGTGGTGGTGGTCGAGCCGGCCGGACTGCCGGCCGGGCTGGCCGGGAAGCCGGGCGTCACCGGCGCGTCCGGGCCGCGGGATCTGCCGGACGGCTTCGCGCCCGACGTGGTGGTGCTGGCGGTGAAGCCGCAGGTGATGGAGTCGGTGCTGCCGGGCTACGCGCCGCTGGCCGCGGGCGGTGCGGTGTTCCTGTCCATCGCCGCCGGCAAGACCATCGCCTTCTTCGAGCGGCATCTGGGAGCGCAGGCCGCCATCGTGCGCGCGATGCCCAACACCCCGGCGGCCATCGGCCGCGGCTTCAGCGTGGCGGTGCCCAACCCCAACGTCGGCGAAGCGCAGGTGGCGCTGTGCGGCGCGCTGCTCGCCGCCGCGGGGGAGGTCGCCTGGACCGACGACGAGGCGGCGATGGACGCCGTCACCGCCGTGTCGGGCAGCGGCCCGGCCTATGTCTTCCATCTGGTGGAGGCTCTCGCCGCCGCGGGTGTGGAGGCCGGGCTGCCGGCCGATCTGGCGATGCGCATGGCGCGCGCCACCGTGTCGGGCGCCGGCGAGCTCCTGCACCGCACCGACACCCCGGCCGCCGACCTGCGCAAGGCGGTGACCAGCCCCAACGGCACCACCCAGGCCGCGCTGGAGGTGCTGATGGGCGAGGGCGGCCTGACCCCGCTGATGGGCCGCGCGGTGGCCGCAGCCGCCGCAAGGTCGCGGGAACTGGCGTCCTAGGCATCGCACGACGCGAAATACCCTTGACCATCTCGCGACCGGCGCGGAGATTTTGCCCATGGATGGACGAATACCGCGGCTGGAAGACGACATCACGGCGATCCGAGGCGACGTCGCGACGCTTACCGGCGACGTGACGGTGCTGACGAGTGACGTCGCGACGCTGAAAAGCGACGTGACGGTGCTGAAGGGCGATGTTGCGACGCTGAAAGGCGACGTGACGGTGCTGAAGGGCGACGTTGCGACGCTGAAAAGCGACGTGACGGTCCTGAAGAGTGACGTTGCGACACTGAAAAGTGACGTGACCGTGCTGAAGAGCGACGTGGCGGTTCTCAAGACCGACGTGGCGGCCCTGAAGGACGACGTGACGGCGCTGAAGGTGTCGGTGGCCACGTTGAACGGAACCGTCGCCACCTTGAACGTCAGCGTCGTCGGGCTCCAGCGCGACATGTCCGAGGTGAAGCGCGAGATCGCCGAGGTGAAGGATGTGCTGGGCCGGCAACTCCTCCCCATGCTCATCCGACTGGACGAGCGGATGAAAGACATGCCCACGGCCAAGGAATTCGGTGAGCTGAAGGGCCGGGTGGCCCAGCTTCCGACCACGGTGCAGCTTATCGGCTTCCTCCTGGCGGCCTTCGTGGCGTCCGGGCTGATCCGCTACCTCGTGCCATGACCGACCTCACCCCCTCCGCCCGGCGCGTCCAGGAGGTGCTGGACGGCATCGGGCTCGGCCACCGGGTGGTCGAGCATGCCGACAGCACCCGCACGTCGGAGGAGGCGGCGGCGGCCATCGGCTGCACCGTGGCGCAGATCGCCAAGTCCCTGATCTTCCGCGGCAAGGAGAGCGGGCAGCCGGTGCTGGTGATCGCCAGCGGCGTCAACCGTGTGGACGAGAAGGCCGTCGGCCGCCTGATCGGCGAGAAGATCGAGCGCGCCGACCCCGATTTCGTGCGGGAGAAGACCGGCTACGCCATCGGCGGCGTGCCCCCCATCGGGCACGCCGAGCCGCCGCTGGTGCTGATCGACGCCGACCTCGCGGCGCTGGAGACCATCTGGGCCGCCGCCGGCACGCCCAACGCCGTCTTCCGCCTGACCCCGGCCGAGCTGGTGAGCATGACCGGGGGGCGGGTGGAGGCGGTGCGCAAGGGCTGAGCCTCAGCCCACCGTGAACAGCGCGCTGGTCACGCTGCGGCTGGAGACGCCGACCAGCGTCACGTCGTCGCTCAGGCCGAAGCGGACCACGGCGTTCCCCGACCGGTCGTCGCGCACGCTCCAGCCCATGCCGGCGTCGATGCGGATGCGGTCGCCCTCGGCGATGCTGAAATCCTCGATGATGTCGCGCCCGCAGCCGCGGGAGAAGTCGAAGATGTCGGCCCCGGCGCCGCCGGCCAGCGTGTCGCGCCCGGTGCCGCCGATCAGCACGTCGTTGCCGCCGCCGCCCTGGAGCACATCCTCCCCGGCGAGCCCGGACAGGGTGTTGGCGCTGTCGTTGCCGACGATCCGGTTGTCCAGCCCGTTGCCGGTGCCGTTGGTGGCGCTGTGCAGCAGCGTCAGGTTCTCCACCTGGTCGGGCAGGGTGGCGTCGATCCAGGCGCGCACCTCGTCGGTGCCGCCGAAGCGGGTCTCGATGATGCGGTCGTAGGGGTTGTCGTAGTAGTAGACGTCGTTGCCGCTGCCGCCGATCATCCGGTCGATGCCGGCCCCGCCGTCCAGCAGGTCGTTGCCGCTGCCGCCGAGCAGGATGTCGTTGCCATAGCCGCCGATCATGTCGTCGTTGCCATAGCCGCCGATCATGTCGTCGTTGCCGCGCAGGCCGGCCAGGATGTCGTTGCCGTCCTTCCCGTCCAGGAAGTCATAGCCCTGGTTGCCGACCATCAGGTCGGTCCCGCTGGTGCCGAACAGCCAGTTGATGATGTTGCTGCCGATGATGAAGGCCAAGGTCGCGTCCTCCGCTGTGTCGGATTCGGATCGTGCGACCTTGTTTTAAATGTCGTTGGAACGTTGGTCCTGGTGGCGGACGGCGATCATCCCGACACGCCCGCCGGCGATTTCACGGCCCGCCGTTCGGGCCGGCGGCTACCACCACCATCGATCGGGGATGAGATCGCCGATCGATGGTGGTAAGCGCCGGAATTACGCCGCCATCAGCAGGGCGCCGGCGATCGGATCGGCGTCCACCATCTCCCACGGGATGATGGCGCGGCCGTCGTCGGCGAGGCGCTTGGGCTCCACCCGGCCCACCACGCGGCTGCCCGACGCCGACAGGCGGATCAGGTCGCCGTCCTCCGGAACGATGGCGCGCTCCACGCCGCAGGAGCGGGCGAGGCGGGCGTGCTCCTCCAGATGCTCGATGGTGCCGTGCACGGGCACCGCGAAACGCGGGCGCACCAGATCGTACATGCGGCGCAGGTCGTCCCGCTTCGGGTGGCCGGAGACGTGGACGGGCGCGTCGGCCGGCGTCACCACCTCGACCCCGAGCGACCGCAGATGGGCGTGCACGGCGCCGATGTGGTCCTCGTTGCCCGGGATGGTGCGGGCGGAGAAGATCGCGGTGTCGCCGCGCTCCAGCCACAGCTCGCGGTGGTCGTTGCGGGCGATGCGGCTGAGCGCCGCCCGCTCCTCGCCCTGGCTGCCGGTGCACAGCAGCACGAGGTTGCGCCGGTCGGTCCAGGACGCCTCCTTCATGCTGAGGAAGTCGGGCAGGCCGTCCATGAAGCCGCAGGCGCGCGCCGCCTTCTCCATGCGCAGGAAGGAGCGGCCGACCAGCACGACCTTGCGGTCGTTGGCCTTGGCGGCCTCCAGCACGGCGCGCATGCGCGCCACGTTGCTGGCGAAACCGGTCACGGCGATGGCGCCCTTGCGGCCGCGGAACGCCTCGATCAGCCCGGCGCGCGCCTCGGCCTCGGAGCCGGTGGCGCCGTCCACATTGGCGTTGGTGCTGTCGCACAGCATCGCCAGCACGCCCTCGTCACCCAGCCGTTTCAGGGCGGCGATGTCGGCGGTGCCGCCGACCAGCGGGTCGGGATCGAACTTCCAGTCGCCGGTGTGCAGCACCGTGCCCGCCCCCGTGCGGATGGCCAGCGCCACCGGCTCGGGGATCGAGTGGGTCATGGCGATGCTCTCGATCCGGAACGGACCGACATCGAAACGGGCGCCCACCTCGAACACGCGGATGCGCACGTCGCGCGCCGTGCCCTTCTCCTTCAACCGGTCGCGCACCACGTGGGCGGCGAAGGGCGTGACCCAGATCGGGCAGGTCAGGCGCGGCCACAGATGGTGGATGGCGCCGATGTGGTCCTCGTGCGCGTGGGTGACCACGAGCCCGACCACATCCTCCATCCGTTCCTCGATGAAGCTCGGGTCCACCATGATGGCGTTGATGCCCGGCGCCTCGTCGCCCGGAAAGGCGACACCGGCGTCCACGATCAGCCATTTCCCGGCGTGACCGTACAGCGCCATGTTCATCCCGATGCGGGAGCAGCCGCCAAGCGGCAGGAAGAGCACTTCGTCGGCTCCGGGAACCGGGCCGGGAACGGCGCGGCGGGGAGCGGTTTCGGTCAACGACCGCGGTCCGATGTTACGGCCACGGCCCTGCGGCGCCACGCGCCGCCGTTTCTTCTCAACGATCATCCGGTCTTTCGACTGTCAAAGGGCCGGCATTCGACGCTGCCGGACGGGCGTGCACCACGGAGCGGTGCGGAAAGGGAAAACAGGCGCGCAGGGAACGGGTGGCGCCCACCGCCGCTTTGGCGAGGGACCGGCCGGCATCCGTCCAAGGTCCTGTCGATGGAAATCAGGGAGACAAAAATCAAGGAAACCGCGGATCTCGTCGTGTGTGTCGACACGTCCGGTGGGTCGGGTTCCCGCAAGTCATGTCCTTCGTAAGCCCAATATGGTGCAACGCACCGCGACTTGCAAGGGCCACGCGACGGGCAACCTCCGTCGGCCCTGCCTGTTGATGCGTCCGACACTCTTCAGCAACGGGAACCGACGCCATGACCGACCAGGACCGCAAGCCCGAGCACCCCGCCGGCGGCAAGCCCGGCGACACCGCCACGGACGCACCCAAGCAGCCCCCAAAGGGCAAGGAGCGCGATCGCACGCTGACCGAGAAGGCGGAGGAGGAGGCGGGTGGCGCCAACCGCCGGACGCCGGGACCGATCTATGATGTCTGAGTCTGGTCAGCCGGTGACGGGCGCCGGCTGCTGCGCGCGGACCAGCGCCGCGAAATCGGCGGGGAGCATCGGCCGGCCGAACAGGTAGCCCTGGAGGAGGTCGCAGCCGACCGATCTCAGGAAATCCTGCTGCTCCGGCGTTTCCACCCCTTCGGCCACCACGACCAGCCCCAGCCCGTGCGCCATGCCGACCGCGGCCCGCACCAGCGCGGCGTTCTTGGTGTTCTCCGGCACATCTTCGACGAAGCAGCGGTCGATCTTCAGCTTCGCCACGGGAAGCTGCTGCACGTAGCTGAGCGAGGAATAGCCGGAGCCGAAATCGTCGATGGCGGCGATCACCCCGATCGCCGCCAGCTCGGCGATGGTGCGCACCGCGGCCTTGAGGTCGCGGACCGCGGCCTGCTCGGTGATCTCCAGCCCCAGCCGCTTCTCCAGCCCGGGATGGCCCACCAGCAGCTCGGCCAGCCGGTGGGTCAGGTTGCCGCGCAGGAACTGCTGGCCGGAGATGTTGATGAAGACGCGGCTGGGCAGCACCCCCTCGTCCAGCCACGCGGCCATCTGCTCCACCACGGCGGTGAGCACCCAGTCGGTGATGGGGACGATCAGGCCGGACTCTTCCGCCACCGGGATGAACTCCGCGGGGGAGACGGCGCCGAGCTGGTGGTGCGTCCAGCGCAGCAGGGCTTCGGCACTCGCCACCCGGCCGGTGACGGCCTCCACGATCGGCTGATAGACGACGTGCAACTCGCCGCGCTCGATGGCGTGGGCCAGATGCATGGTCAGCAGCATGCGCCGGGTTGCCGCCGCGGCCATTTCCGGCGTGTAGAAGCAGACGGAGTTGCCGCCGCTGTGCTGCACCGCCTGCAGCGCCAGCTTGGCCTTGGCGTTGAGATCCTCCACCGTCTGCATGCCGGTGTCGAACAGCGCGGCACCGATCGACACGCGCAGCCGCACCCAGTGCCGCTCGGCGTAGATCGAGGCGGTCAGCCGGTCGTGCAGCACGTCGGCCAGCGCCTGCGCATGCTCCGGCCCGGTCACCCGCGACAGGGCCGCGAACTCGTCGGCGGCGATGCGGCAGAGGAAGCTGTCCTTGGGCAGCACCTCGGTGACCCGCGCCACCAGCGCCTTCAGCGCCGCGTCGCCGACATGGAAACCGAAGGCCTCGTTCACGTCGCTGAACTGGTCGACGTCGAGACAGAACAGGGCGTAGCCGTCCGACAGGGCCGCCGCATCCACGCCGGCCAGCACCGCGTCGCTCTCCTCCAGGAAGGCGGTCCGGGTCAGCACGCCGGTCAGCGGGTCGTGCCGGGCCAGATAGCTGACGCGCTGCTCGGCCGCCAGCCGCTCCGAGATGTCGCGCAGGATGCCGACGAAGGCGACCCCGCCCTCCACCCGTGCGGCGCCGACGCTGATGTGGATCGGGAACACGGTGCCGTCGCGCCGCTTGCCCAGGGATTCCCGGCCGATGCCGATGATCCTGGCGCGGCCGGTGCTGAGATAGCCGTCGATGTAGCGGTCGTGGTCGCGCGCGAAGGGCTGCGGCATCAGCCGGGTCACGTTCGCCCCGATCAGCTCCTCGCGGGTGAAGCCGAACATGGCGCAGCAGGCCTGATTGATGGTGTGGATGATGCCGGACCCGTCGGTGACGATGATGCCGTCCACGGCCGCGTTCAGCAGGGCGCCGACCAGCGGGTCCGCCTCGATCCGCGCCAGCGGGTCCGTCCGCCGGTCGTCGCCGGTTTCCCCGTGCGCGCCGGTCGTTCGGTCATCGGCCTCTGGAATGGACACAGTGATGCCTGCGTTCGTGTTGGGTGCGTTTCCAGTCTTACCGCCCGCACGGCGGAGTTGTCATTATGAACCTTCCCGGCCGCATTGCCAGCGTTTCGGCGCGGGGCCGATGCGGGTCCGCTCCACGACCCGTCCGGATCCGGAATGATCACAGGCGGCAACCGGGACCCACCCCTATAGTTCCGGCTAATCCGATCGCGGTAACGCGGATGCCCCGCCGGCGCCGCGTGCCCGTCATGAGCAGGGGTGTTCGCGGTGTCCATCTTCGGCGTCTATGTCGGCAATTCGCCGGCCGCGGTGAATGACTTCGAGACGTGGATGGACCGTCCCGTCGATGCGATCCTGGCCTATGTCGGGCGCAACAACTGGGCGGACTTCACCGGCAGCGCCTCATGGGCGGTCCAGCTCTGGGCCAACATCGACCGGCCGGTGCTGTGGTCGGTGCCGCTGATCGTCAACAACAGCTCGCTCGATGCGGCGGCGCAGGGCGACTACAACGCCTATTACCGGCAGGTCGCGCAGTCGCTGGCGGCCAGCCGACCGCAGGATTCCGTCATCTACGTGCGCACGGGGTGGGAGTTCAACGGCCAGTGGTTCCCCTGGAAGGCCGCCGGCAAGGAGGAGGCGTACATCGGCGCCTACCGCCAGTTCGTCGACAGCTTCCGCGGGGTCTCCGACCGATTCCGGTTCGACTGGGCGCCCAACATCGGCGATCTTGGGATGGACCCCGCGGCGGCCTATCCCGGTGACGCGTACGTCGATGTGATCGGGCTCGACTTCTACCACAACACCGCCTACGACCCGCGCGACCCCGCCACCGCCTGGACCTACCAGGTCAACCGCCCCTACGGCCTGCGCTGGCACCAGGAGTTCGCCGCCGCCCACGGCAAGCCGACCGCCTATTCGGAATGGGGCGTCTCGACCAACGACGCCGCACCGTATGTGCAGGCCGCCGCCGACTGGTTCGCCGCGCACGACGTGCTGTACCACGCCTATTGGGACAGCAACGCCGATTACCCCGGCAAGCTCAGCGACGGCCGCAACCCCGCCACCGGGGCCGTGTTCCGCGAGGAGTTCGGTGTCGGCAGCGATCACGCCGTGATCGGCACGGACGGGCCGGACCTGCTGTACGGCACCGACGGCAACGACCACATCGACGGGCGCGGCGGCGCCGACACCATGATCGGCGGGGCCGGCAACGACAGCTACGTCGTCGACCGCGTCGACGACGTGATCATCGAGCTGGCCGGCGGCGGCATCGACGGCGTGCGCAGCGTCGCCCCCTCCTACACGCTTCCCGACCAAGTGGAGAACCTCACCCTGATGGGGCTGGGCGGGCAGGCCGGGGCCGGCAACGCGCTGGACAACCGCATCATCGGCGGTGCCGGCGACGACCTGATCGACGGCGGTGCCGGCAACGACTTCCTGATGGGCGGCGTCGGCAACGACCGCTTCATCCTGCACCGCGGCACCGGCCGCGACACCATCGCGGATTTCCAAGCGGGGGTCGGCCCCGGCGACGTGGTGGTGCTGGATGGCTACGGCCTCTCGGGTTTCGAGCAGTTGCGGGCGCGGCTGGAGGCGTACGGATCGGACAGCATCCTGGCGCTGCCCGGCGGCGACGTCGTGGTGTTCCGCGGGCTGGCGCCCGGCGCCTTCGCCGCCGACGATTTCGCGTTCGCCGGCGCGCCGCCGGCGCCACGACCGGTCTGGTTCCCGGAGGCACCGGACCAGCCGCCGACCGGCGTGCAGTATTCGCGCACCGGCACCGGCGGCAACGACACCCTGACCGGCGACGACCGCAACGATTTCCTCGACGGCTCCGGCGGTGCGGACACGCTGATCGGCGGGCGCGGCCACGACGTGTACGTGGTGGACCAGGCCGGCGACGTCATCGTCGAGCGGCCGGGGGAGGGCATCGACAGCGTGCAGAGCTGGTCGCGCAGCTACACGCTGCCCGACCATGTGGAGCACCTGTCGCTGCTGGCCTCCTACGCCCAGACCGGCATCGGCAACGCGCTCGCCAACCGCATCACTGGCGGCGGCGGCAACGACACGCTCATCGGCGGGGCGGGCGACGACTGGCTGACGGGGCGCGGCGGCAACGATGTGTTCGTCTTTCAGCCCGGCACCGGGCACGACGTGATCACCGATTTCAACGCCGGCCCCGGTGCCGGCGACCAGCTGCGGCTGGACGGGTACGGGATCGGCAACTTCGCCGCGGTGCGGGCGGCGATGACCGCGGTCGGGGAGGGCACGGTGCTGACCCTGCCCAACGGCGACACGGTGCTGTTCCAGGGCGTCTCGCCCGAACGCTTCGCCATGGACGATGTCGGTTTCGCCGGCACCGCCAACCGGGCGCCGAGCGTGGGCGCCAACCGCAGCCTGTCGGTGACGGTGGGGGCGGGGGCCACGGCGCTCGGGCTCGCCCAGCCGACGGATCCCGACGGCGACGCGCTGACCATCGCCGTCAGCGCCCTGCCGGCGGGCGGCACCATCCGCTTCGCCGACGG
>OFDN01001050.1_pt1 | contig 19878 bp, 10 predicted proteins | sample 1520971 | NCBI WGS metagenome assembly OFDN01 (sample SAMEA94257418, study PRJEB24077) | hot springs metagenome | biome: Aquatic biome; feature: Geographical feature; material: Water | place: India | collected 2012-06-12 | depth 5 m
TTCTCCCGCCGCGTCGGCTTGCGACGCGCCGAGTACTCGAGATCGGCGAAGCTGGTTTGCTGTTTCATCTGGATGGTTGCGCCTATCGGGATGACCGGGGCATTCTACGGGGACGGGGTTAAATCAGTGTTTCCTTAGCACATTCCGCTGGAAGCCATCCTCTCAGATTTCAAATTGTCCGAAAAGTCGGGGGGGTAGGTCAAGGTCGTGCGCAAAATGTCAAGGAATTTATGAGGTACTATTTTTGGGGTAGGTCAGAGTAACGATAACGCCCGAAGAGTTGTGGTCTAGTAACGTTGTCCGAGTGAGCATTAACCGTAGATACCGAGGCCATGCATTTGGGTTTTTGTTTATTGGCGGGCGGCGCAAATCTCGCATCTTTGCATAGTGAGAGTTGATGAGACCTTGTTGGAATGGGAGTGCTTAATGGAGCCGACTACCCGTGGACATTGCCCTGTCGGATCATTTGTTAGGGTGAAGTCTGGCATCGGCCGCACACTCGGTATTGGAAAGCTCACTAAGCTACTCGGCAGCTGCGCTACGGTGACCTACTTCGATAAGCCGGGGGATCCAACGCCGTTTGAGATAGAGGTGAATGCCTCAACACTAAATACCATTGTACTAGCGGACCAAACCAGAGTATTCCGACATAACGAGGAAACCGGGTTCTGGGAGGTCGGGCGTATTTTGGACGGCGATGGGCCGATCTGTATGGTCGCGTTTCCGAATCGCCACGTTGTCAACGTTCCGTGCAGCGAGTTGCTGGTTCGTTGGCGCAGGCCGGTTCTCCAGCCAACCGAGTTTCTGGTGCACTACGTGACTGAAACGCCGCATTTCGCAGAGGCGCGTTCGCGCTTCATGCGGGCAGTCACCGCGCAACGTGCGGCCTGCCGCGGCATGAGCGCACTGCTGTCGTCATCGATTCAGTTGGCTGATTATCAGTTCAACGTCGTGCAGCGAGTGCTGCAGGATCCGGTGCCGCGCTACCTACTGGCTGACGAGGTAGGCCTTGGCAAGACCGTGGAAGCCGGATTGCTGGTGCGCCAGTACGTGCTCGATTCGCCCAAAGCGCGCGCATTAGTCGTCGTGCCAGCACCATTGGTCGCCCAATGGCGTCGGGAATTGGTGCAGCGCTTCGGATTGGCGGATTGGCTCGACGACTTCGTGTTTGTCGTGTCATTCGATGACCTAGCGAGCATCGAGGCCCACTTGCCGACCACCGGCATATTGGTGGTCGATGAGGCACATCACCTCTCGCGCGAGACCCGCGACGGCGCCCCTCCACTCTATGAACTGCTGCGGCGCCATGCGGCCCAGATACCTCGATTGCTGCTTTTGTCCGCCACACCGGTATTGTCGGATACCGCAGGTTTTCTGCGTATCCTGCACCTGCTAGATCCGGTGGCGTTCCCGCTTGACGACCTTGCTGGCTTCGAACGTCGCGTGCAGTCCCGCCAGCTAGTCGCGGAGTTGGTGGCGTCGCTTGTGCCCGAGAACTTGCTTTCGATGGCGGACGACCTCGACCGCCTCCAGGAAACCTTCTACGACGATCCGACGCTGATGCAGCACGTTGAGACGTTGCGGCCCATCGTCCAAGTGCTGCTCGACGAGGAAGACAAGGACTTCATCGCAGCCCTCAACGAACTCCGCGCGCATCTCACCGAAACTTACAAGCTGCATCGCCGCATCCTGCGTAATCGGCGTAAGTCCGTGCCTTGGGCCACGCCGCGCCGCAGCGGGCTGGAGTCGCTGCCGTATGCCTGCGCATGGCGCCGCGAACGCTATGGCGTGCTCGACGAATTGCGAGTGCATTTGCTCAATGCTGACCTAATTTCGCCAGTCGCCCAGTCGCTGTTCGCTGCTGCAGTCCACCCTGCCGGAGGCGAGTCGGTCGGTGCCGCCCTGCGGGCTGCGGGCATCGACGACATCCGGGCCTGCGAGTTGGCGCGGCGAGTAGACGAACTCACCCGCCACAGCATCGAAGAAGAAGGGCGGCAGCGTGCGGCGGTCGACGCAGTGCGTCGCTGCCTAGAGTCGCCGGGGCTGCAGGTCGTGGTGTTCTGCGACCAACCCTCCGTGGCGGACGGCCTGACCGAGGCCCTGCAAAGAGTCCTGCACCGTGACATCGAGGTGCTGCGACACGCCTGCCTCGATCCAGAAACCGCTGAGGAAGACGTTGCGGAACCGTGGCACCGCTTCCTCACCGAACCGGAACAATGCCGGGTGCTGGTTTGCGATGCGCGAGCCGAGGAGGGCCTGAACCTGCACGGCGGCCGCAAGGTAGTGCTGCATTTCGATCTGCCGGCGACGCCGAACCGGATCGAGCAGCGACTCGGCCGACTTGATCGTTTCGGTTCGGGCGACGCGATCCACTCGCTGGTGCCTGTTTGCGTGGACGATCCGGCCGAGCAGGCCTGGCTGGCCTGCCTCGTCTATGGCCTACAGGTGTTCGACGCGTCAATTGCGAGCCTGCAGTACCTGGTTGAGGAGAGCCTGCGCACCACCGTCACCGATTGGTGCAATGAAGGCGTGGACGGTCTGCTGCGCTGGAAGACGCAACTCTCCGGGCCAACCGGATGGGCTGCCCGCGAGCGTCGCCGTATCGACCAGCAAGATGCGCTCGACGCGATGGGAGACCCACAGAGCGATGCCTTTGACGAAATGGAGGCTGTGGACACCGATTGGCGGTCCTGGCGCCAGGCGTTCGACGGCTTCGCGCTCGACACGCTGCTGTTCCGCCGGCGCCCGGAAGAGTGGACCGGCCCGTTACCGCCCGGAGAGCAGGTGTTTCGCCTTAACTACACCCGCGATCACCAACACCACACGCTGCTGTCGCTGCCCGACTTTGTCAGCCAGTTCCTCGGCACGATCGACACCGAGACGCCGCACAGTACAGCGCGTTCGCCGTTGACCTATCCGTACGCGTTCCGACGCAACACCGTGTTGTCGAGGGCGGGCCGAGCACGTGGCCTGCGCTCGCTGCGCTATGGCGATCCGCTGGTCGAATCGTTACGAACTTTCTGCCAGGCTGACGACCGCGGCCGAGTGTTCGCGATGTGGCGCCATCGGCCAGAGTTCGAGGCGCGCGATGCCAGTGGCGTCGACTTGTGGTTCCGCTTTGACTTCTTGATTGAGGCTGACCTGCCTGCGCTTAACGACGATGACACTCGCGCACTCTGTCGTCGCGCCGAACAGCATTTCCCTCCTCAGTTTCACACCGTGTGGGTGGATATGGCCGGCGCCGTCATGATGGATCCGCCAACCGAAGTCGCCGAGGCTTACTTTAAGAAAGACAATGGCGCAGGTCGTGACTTCAACCTTAATCCGCGCCGTTGGCAGATTCTGCAACTGCAGGACGACGTTCCGTGGATGGTCGCGTGGCGCCAGCACTGCGAACTGGCTGCGCAGCGCGCACATGCTTACATCGTGGCCCACGACGCAGTGCTCAAACATGTTGATCGTGGCCTAGTCTCTCTGCAGCGCCAGCACGAGACGCGCATGGCACATCTCAAGTCGCGCATCGCCCGACTGACCGGCGCTGCGCAGGCCGCCGAAACCCGCGACCTTGAGGTTGAATGCACCATGCATGCGTCGCTCGCCAAGGGGATCCGACTGCCGGCTGTGCATACCGATGCGGCAGGTGCGCTTTTCGTTTCAGCGACTACCCCGTTCGTGCGATGACCAGTCCCGCGGAGGTGTTCGACGTCGCTGCACTGACGGCGCTGTGTGCTCGATGGCCTACCGATCCAGTGCCAACGCAAGTAGTGGACGATCCGCTGCTGGAGCGGGTCCGCCAGGTGCTCGGCCAGTTGCGCCAGTCTCCAGCAACTGCCGCGAGTGCCGACCTCGTTCCACTAATCCGCCACGTACTGCTTCGGGCGGCTGGCGAGGAAAATGCGGTGCCCTGGCTGCGCGTGCCGGTCGGGTCCGGGTGGCCGTCAGCCGCGACCTGGGAAAGCGCACAATTCGATGTGCTGAGCGACACCGCAGGCCTACGCATTCAGCCGCACTGGCCGCGACTGTCGTTCCTGCCAGCCCAGCCCGACCTGTACGATGACGCATTCAAGGGAATCGTCTCGCGTCCGCCCACTTGGGTGCCGGCGGATCCGATGCTGCGCGACGCGATGGATCTGCCGACCTACACGGGCGACGGGCAGCGCGAAGCAGTGCGTGCTTTGTTTCATCTCCCGCCCGGGGACACGCTGATTGCGAACCTACCCACTGGCAGCGGCAAGAGCTTACTGGCGCAATTGCCACCGCTTATCGAGCCCGAAGGCTTGCTGACCCTTGCGATCGTGCCTACTGTGGCCCTCGCGATCGACCAGGCTGCTCGTATGCGCGCACTGCTGCAACGGCGGTACCCGCACCGTGACCTGCCGCCCTTGGCCTTCCACGGTGGCCTGACGTCGGACAACCGAGTCACCGTGTTGCGTGCGATCCGTCAGGGTGCACAACCCATCTTGTTCACGTCACCCGAGTACGCGGTGGGCGGCCTGCGTGATGTCCTTGAGGACGCCGCCGCAAACGGTCGGTTAAACCGTGTGGTCATCGATGAAGCCCATTTGGTGATCGGCTGGGGCAACGGGTTCCGCCCCGCATTTCAGTTGCTTCCCGCGTTGGTCGGTATGCTGCGCGATCGAGCGCCAAGTCGCGAGTTGAGAGTGGTGCTGGCGTCGGCGACGCTGACCGGCAGCACCATCCGTGACCTGAGACATCTGTTCGGCCCGCCGGAGCGCTCCCATGTGGTATCGGCGGTACACCTGCGCCCCGAGGTCCGATATGCGTTTCTGCGCTGCGAGGAGTACGAACGCCACGCCCGCGTGCTGGAGGCTGTGCGACTCGCACCGCGCCCCTTCATCCTCTACGTCACTCGGCCGGACGAGGCGGACACGTGGCTGCGCGAACTACGCGAGGTCGGCCTGTGCCGCGTGGACAAATTCACTGGCGAGACCCCGGCACCCGAGCGCGATCGGCTTTTAAAGCAGTGGGGTGCAAACGAGCTTGACGGCATGGTGGCGACATCCGCGTTCGGCTTGGGCGTAGATAAGAGCGATGTGCGCGCCATCCTTCATGCCACGTTGCCAGATTCGCTGGACCGCTATTACCAGGAAGTCGGTCGCGCCGGGCGTGACGGTCGTGCTGGCGCGGCCCTGCTGCTGCATACCGAGGCCGACTACGCCCAAGCGCGTGACCTGGCGTTTCCAAAATTGATCAGCGACGAGAAGGGCTACGAACGCTGGACCGTGCTCATCGACCATGCTGAACGACATGCCGCCATACCAGACGTGTCGTGGGTCGACTTGGCGATCTTGCCGGCGCACTTGCGCATGCAATCTGAAGCCAGCCGGGAGTGGAACGTGCGCGCTCTCACGCTGATGACGCGTGCCGGCCTGATCGAATTGGTGGCGCTCGCCGCGCGCCATGGAGAGCGCGACGAAGCACCACAGAGCCTGGGCGATGCAACTCATGCAGCGATCCGCATCCTTGACGATGGGCACCGCCACCCGGACGTGTTCAACGTCCGCATGGCCCGAGCCCGGCAGGAGGTCCGCCAGGCGGCCGAGCGCGGCTTGGCCGCGATTCAGGCGGTGGCGGCCGGCGACGTCGAGATTTCCGAGGCCTTGCGTCAGATGTACTCGGTCAGCCAAGGAGCCTGGGTGCCGGTCTCGGTCTGCTGCGGCGGCTGCCCGGACCACTGGGCTGACCGAGGTGAACGAGTACGTTACCGCCCGCCATCGGCGCCGCGCTTGCCGCGCTTCGCACGCCGATCGCTGGAGCTGCTCGATCGCTTGGCACTACCCTGGGCAGCGTCGCACTTACTAGTGATCGACGTGCCGCCCGAGCTTGCGTATGTCGAAACTTGCGGAGCTCTGGTGCAATTGCTGGCACCAGCCATGAAGTGTCACACCATCGCGATGGAGCGCAACTTCGCGCGATTTCACGCGTCGGCCATCGAGCGGGCATTGTCGCGAGGCCGCAGCGCCGACGTGTTTATCGACACCATCGATGCCGATGGGCCCGAGAAATGGCCCGCCGGTGTAGGCGAGGTGCGCATCATGATCTGGGGCAACGAGCGGCCGCCGGCCGTGCCGGGCATCCTGCGCCTGTCGGAGGCGCACCTCGAGATCCTAGTCATTCCCTCGGAACTTCCGCACCCGCACCATCCAGCACGGCGCTTCATCGATACCACGCCGCATGTACATGCGGCCGACCTGTTGCATCTGATGACATCATGAGCCTTCTCAATCTCACAAACGACGGCCTTCCCAATGTTCTGATCGCGTTGTTTTCGACTGTGGCAGTCGCCCGCTCGTCCCTCACCATCGATGAGGTAATCGACGCCGTGGCACCTGCTGGTGTGGTTTCCGACGCACGCATGGCGCGGTCCACTTTGAATCGCTGGATAGAGTTGGGGCTGTTCCAGTTGGACGATACAGGGGAGCGCGTCCGGCTCGCCCTAGCCCCTGAAACGGACATGAAGAACGATGTAGACATCGTCCGCGCCGTACGCATCGCAGCCCGCCAGTGCGCGCTGTCCGAGGCCAATAATCCCGATCTCTGGGCGCGCGAGAGCGCCCGCGCCGCCGACCTCACGCGCTCGCTGGCCTGGTTGCTCGCGCAGGACGTGTACAGGATGCGCTTTAGCGACGCTCAAGCACTCGAACTGAAGCAGGTCGCCAACGATGACTTGCGCCTGATGCAGAACGACACCCGTAAGAACGGTCTGCAGTTCTGGGGCAACTTTCTCGGCTTCATCCGGCAACCCGGCGGCGGGGACGTGGATCCGACGCTCGCCGTTCGCGAGGCGCTGCCGGCCTGCATTGCCCCTGGCGAGGAAATGCCGGCTGCCGAACTCGTCGAACGGCTTGCGCAGTGCCTACCTGTGCTCGACGGTGGTGTCTATCGCGTCTCCGTAGAAGCACAACTTGAGAAGGATGCCTTGCCTCCCCTGCAGCCAGGCCAATTGTCGACCTCGCTGTCGCGCGCCATGTTCAGCCTCATGATCGACCAAACCCTGCAGTTCGAGAACAAGGCCGACGTGGGCCGCAGCATTGTCTTCACCGGCCGAGACGGCCTCCGGGCGGACCATCGCTACAGTTGGGTGCGGCGCCCTCGGAGGGTACCGTGATGACGACGCTCGATCGCTACTGGCCCACCTCTCAACAGGTGGATGAATGCATCCGTACCGAAGCGGAGGTGGTCGATGAGGCGGTGCTGCTCGCGGTTCATGAGCCTGGCCCCTTGCTCACCCGCTCGGCGAACGGTGCAGCCGAGGAGCCTGCCAGCGAGCAGGATCTGCTCGAAGCGCTGTTGCGCCCTGCGGACGATGGCAGTGCCGTGCTGGTCGCCATCACCGGCGACTCCGGCGTTGGCAAGTCACACATGGTCCGCTGGCTGCATGCCCAATTGCAGCGGCACCCGATGCGCGATCAACTCGTCATCGTGTTGGTGCCCAAGACTGCGAGCCTGAGGCAGGTCGTCGAGCGCATCCTTGCGCCCCTCGAAGGCGATGCATACCGCCATCTGCAGGCCGAGTTGACTAAGGCCGTCGAACAACTTAACACCCGCGATGCGAGCCTCATGCTCGCTGCATCGCTCGGCATCGAACTCGAGCACAAGTACGAGGCGGGCATGCAGGCGCTGAGAGAGGGCGGCGCGGACGACCGCGGCTTCCGCGACCGCTTGGCCTTGACGAAGAACCTTCGCGATTTGGTGCGAGACCCCGGCGTGCTGGACGGCTGGTTCAGCGCTGTGCTTGAACGCATTGTGCGCCAGACACTTGAAGGCGGCAGCGAAACGCAGACCGGCGAGTTGCGCCGCTTCGTGCCGGAGGACTTGGTCGTGCCAGACACATGGTCAACAGCCGATGTCACACGCCCGACGATGCATGCGCTGCAGCAACTGGCCAATAATGATGGCGCGCGCCGCCCGCTCGCTGCGGACATCCTGCAGGAGGCGCTGGATCCGGCACTACGAACCGTGTTCCGCTTCTCTGAGGCGCTGGGCCAGCGCACCATCGAGGAAATCGTCGATGACATTCGCCGCAGGTTGCTAGGCGACGGCAAGGACTTGGTGCTGCTGATCGAAGACTTCGCGGCGCTGGCGGGCATCCAGCAGCCGCTTCTCAATTTGATGATCGCCGAGAGCGACCATGGTGGCCAGCGCATCCGGGCGCCGCTGCGTACGGCCCTCGCCGTTACAGACGGCTTCCTGCCCAGCCGGCAAACCATCCTGACCCGCGCCAAGCGCGAATGGATCATTCCGAACGCGGCGCAGAGTGATGACGAACTGATCGGTCGCCTCACCGACTTGGCGGGCCGATACCTCAACGCCGCGCGCTGGGGCGTGACAGCGTTACGCGAGCAACTACGCGGTAACCGCGGCGATGACCTCTACGGCTGGGTGCGGGCCTTCGATGAACCGCTTAGCGTCGACGAGTCGGACATGCTGAGCGCCTTCGGCCGTAGCCGCCACGGCCACCCGTTGTTCCCACTGTCACCAGCTTCGATCGCCTCACTGTGCCGGCGCGAACTCAAGTCTGGCACCGGACTGCGCTTCAATCCGCGTGCGTTCATCAACAACGTGTTGCGCGACACGCTGCTGCTGCGTCCGCTCCACGAAGCCAAGGCCTTCCCACCGCCCGACTTCAAGGGGGCTGCACCGTCGGCCTCGGTCGCTTTGGCGCTCGGCACCCGCGCAATGCCCAGCGAACAACGCGAGCGTCTTGGGTCGGCCTTGGTCTACTGGGCGAACAACCCTAGCGACCTGACGGCTCCGCCAACCGTCAGTGAAGGCATCTTCAAGACGTTCCACCTACCGTGGCCGTTCGCGCCGGGTGCCAAAGTCATTCCCGAGCCTCCGACGGCACCTCCACCCGGTCCCGCACCGGAGCCGCCGAAGCCCGCCCCTCAACCGCCGCTCAGCTACATCGAGGCGTGGGCGACGGGCGACATCGACCAGGCCAAAGCCCGGCAAGTACGTAACCTGTTCGAGGTCGCACTCAACGACCGCATCGACTGGAATGTTGCCCGCATGCGCGGCCGACGCGTCGAGGCCGGGCAGATCTGGCTGCCGTTCGCCCGTACAGGCAACCCCAGTACTGAACCGAAATTCGTCGTGGCCGAAGCTTCTCGGCCCCTTTGCCCTATTCTGCGGGCCGGTCTTGCGGCACTCGAGCGTTGGAAGGCAAACGATAAGTGTTGGGATTATGCTGGCTCGGAGAACGACTACTCCATCGCCCAGCAATTGCTCGATCGGGTCGAGAGCCAGGTGGTGGCGTGGCACGCCGCAGCCGCCGAGCGCCAGGCCGGTGCTGCCCTGCGCATCCTGCATCGGCAAGCTCTGTTGCTGCGCCTAACCCGGTCGGCTGAGCCGCGGGTGCCGTCATTGACCGACTACCACGCGACGCTGTCGAAGCCTCTCTGGGCCCCAGACCCGTCCGACAACAGCCCGCCCGCACTGGTTGCCGCTGCCGTCGCGCGCGCCGAGGCTGCCCGTACCGACGTGCAACGGCTCCTATCCGAGGCTGTCGGCTGCTTCCAGGGCACCGGTGCTACCCTGTACGCAGTGGACTCCCGCCGCGTCAAGAGCGCGTGGCGCCAGGACCTATCAGACGGAGCGGCCATGCAGATCAGAGCCGACCAGGGCCAAGCCCGCACAGCAGCGGACGAAATGCTGTCCCGCATTGAAAGCCTGCTCACTCGCTACCGCAATGCCGTCGAACCGCTTATTCCGACGATTCAGGCGCTAATCGGCGAGACCGGCGACGTTAACCTCGGTCCGCCATTGCTTGAGCAGGTCGAGGAGGCGCGAAACGCCGGTTCCTTTCCACAGTCCGTCTGCACTTCCAACGATGCGCGAAAGGCCATCGAGCAAATCGGAACCGCAGAGGCGAAGAATTTGATGCGCCGCGCCTTATCGTTTGAATCTCCGGATTCCACGGCCTCAGTTGAGAACCGCCTTGCTGCTTGGTCACTGATCGACGTCGAGCAACTGGTCAAGGTCCATGATGCGCTTATCCTACTCGACAAGGTCCTGCAAGGTATCGAACGAGAGATCGATTCGAAGTTGAAGGCCATCGGCGGCGGTGACGTTGGGGCCATGGTCGCTGCCCTACAAGAAGACCTCGAACTGGTCACCCAGAAGGACACGGCATGACTTCATTGCTCGAGCGCTGCCAAGCCGTCGCCGCCAAAGTTCAACAACTCACACTCGCCCAGCGTCATATCACTCAGCAACTGCAGGTGAAGAAACGCACAGAGGAGTGGAATAGCCGCAGTGATACCCTGAAGCGCGTGGAAGAACGCATCACTTGTCTGCCGTTGGCTGCCGAAGTACAGCAGAGTGTCGCTGAAAAGCGCGAGCACCTGCGCCATAACGCGGCTTTGGTATTGGAGCGCCTTAAGACGCTCGACGATATCGCGCAATTGACCTCTGATGACAAGTGGGCGCGTTTACTTGCCTCCATCGAGGGCCTGACCGAGGCGCTCGACACTGGAGGTAAGACGGCCTGGAAGGCGCATATCGAAGAACAAGGGACGATTGAAGCCCCTGCTTGGTTGCGCGATCGAGCGCCGCCGACGCCTATGAACGACGATGCCATCGCGGCCTACCAAAAGCACTACAGCGTCTATTCCGCTCTCGCGAAACAAGCGCTACCGCGCAGCGAGAGCGACGTGGTACAGATGTCTCAGGCTATCGCCGCCTGCAGGGCAGAAGCCGCCAAAATCACCTTCGATGTGCCACCGGACGTACAACACTTCTTCCAGGCCGTTCAAGCGGGCAGTGCAACCTTGGCATCGTTGACTCCCGGCGTCCTGGCTTGGCTCGCAGAAAAAGAGCAACTGGATCGTTATCGGATCCGGAGTGTCGGCCAATGGCTCTGATGCCCGATCTTGCCCTCGTCGAAAAGGCTCTTGACCAACTCGAGCGACTCGAGGTCCGGGTGCTGGTATGGGGCCTAGTCGACAGCGCGCTCAGCGAGGCCGAAGTTGATGACACGCTGCGCGACATTCTCAACCAGAATCAGGAACTGGCAGCCGACACCGATTGCACAATCGACACCGAAGCGCGCTTCCGCCAACGCCTGCTCGACCTCGGTTACCTGACGCAAGTGTTTGGCCGCCCGCTGGCGCCTGCCCGCTACCGTACCCGCATGGCCGAGGGCGTGCGACTGTTCGCCCGGCTTCGACAGTTGTTTCCGGGGACGCACGATGGCACCGCTTGGGTCAACGGTGCGACCCTGGTCGCCGACTATCGACTTCTGTGGCGGCCGCGCAAGTATCCAGCGCGTGACCTTACGCCGGCCGAGGTTCACGCGGCGATCGCCGCACGCGTCGCCGATCCTCGGTTGCTGGCGGCCGTCAAGCGCTGGCTCGATGAGGATGAGCCAAGTTGGCGGTTCGCTCGGTTCCAGATCGATGCCTCGGCCCGCATCCTCGACGGCCTATCGGCGCGGAGCCCGCGTGGCACGCTGGTGGCGGCGAGTACCGGCAGCGGCAAGACGCTGGCGTTCTACCTGCCTGCACTTGCCTGGCTGAGTGCCGAGCGCAAGGCACAACCGCACAGTCGGGGCGTGCGCGTGCTCGCTTTGTACCCGCGCAACGAGTTGCTTAAGGACCAACTTGCCGAGGTCTATAGACAAGCGCGTAAGTTCGACGATGAACTCGGCCGCGTCGGCACAACGCTAAGCGTCGGCGTGCTGTTCGGCGATACGCCCACCACCGTTCGCAAGATCGCGTCGCAGTGGCACAAGACACGGGGTGCTTGCCCGTTCTTCCGTTGTCCAAAATGCAACAGCGAACTGCGATTGCAGAGCGACCAGGTCGCCGAGGCTGACGCGCGCATGGCGTGCCCGTCGTGTGGTGCCACCGTCGACAGTCGCCAACTACGCTTCACGCGTCAAGCGATGGTGGAGAACCCTCCCGACATACTGTTCACCTCGGTGGAGATGATGAACCAGCGTATGGCGGATTCGTCGATACGCCATCTCTTTGGCCTGGGGCCGGTCGCCGAGCGCGTCCCGGCGCTTATGCTGCTCGATGAGGTTCACCTCTACACCGGCGCGTTCGGCGCGCAGGTCGCCCACCTGTTGCGCCGCTGGTCGCACCTCACGCGCCGGCAGACACAGTTCGTCGGCCTGTCGGCCACGATCTCGGAGGGTGCCGCCTTCTTCGCGTCGCTCGTCAACCTCGACCACAGCGTGGTCGAGGAGATCACACCGAGCGAAGACCACATGACGAGTGAGGGGGCCGAATACATGCTCGCGCTGCGTGGCGACCCGGTATCGCAGGCGGCACTGCTGTCTACCTCGATCCAAGCGCTGATGCTCGCCTCCCGCCTGCTTGATCGGCGCGAGCAATTCGGCAAGGACAAGCGCCCGTTCGCCGGATGGCGTAGCTTCGCCTTCACTGATCAACTCGACGCGACCAACCGCCTGTTCTATGACTTGCGCGATGCTGAGGGCCTGACTCCGCAGGGATACCCTGCCACTCAACGTGCGCCGAACGGCGGCTTGGCGTTCCTGCGTCGCAGCGGTACCGATCAGCGCCGCTACGAAGGCGGCCAGGACTGGCGCATGCTCGAAGCCAACGGCCATACGTTAACAACTCGACACCGGGTCGAGCGCACCACCTCGCTCGACAGTGGGGTGAGCCACGCGGCGGAAATCGTGGTCGCTACCGCCGCCCTCGAGGTCGGTTACGACGATCCCGCCGTCGGCGTGGTACTGCAGCACAAGGCGCCGCGCGACATGGCGCAATTCCTCCAGCGCAAAGGCCGGGCGGGGCGCACACGCCACATGCGCCCGTGGACCGTCATGGTACTGTCGGACTACGGCCGTGATCGCCTGGCCTACCAGGCCTACGAGCAGTTCTTCGATCCCGAACTGCCGCCGCGTGAACTGCCGCTCGGCAACCGCTACATCCGCCGGATGCAAGCGACCTATGCGCTGATCGACTACCTCGGCGTGGACATGCAGGTAGGCGAACCGGCTGGTTCGGTGTGGCGAGATCTAGCGCAGCCGCAGGATCACCGGTTCGAGCGCTGGTCCGCGGCCGCGATCAACGCAGTGAAATCGCTGCGACCCGATTTCCCGCTGACGTCGGCCGACTGGAAGTCGATCGTGAACCGGGCACTGGAGCGGGCGCCCGAGACAAGTAAGTGGGATGGCAGGAACTGGCTGCAGGCGGACATTCGCCGTCGCCACCTGGTGTCTCGGCTCGTCGATCTACTCAGGGATCCGAACGGCACCGAGGAACTGGCCCGCTACCTGTCGCAGGCGCTGGCGCTGCCGCGTGAAGACGTCGACACACTGCTTTGGGACCATCCCCGTCCGCTGCTGCTCGAGGCCGTGCCGACGGCGCTGCGGCGGCTCGCCACCAACTGGCGTGCGCACGGCCAGCCGCAGGCAGATCGTTCCGACCGGCACCCGCTGCCCGAGTTCATCCCCGGCACGCTGTTCAGCGACCTGGCGCTGCCTGAAGTGCAATTGCTCGGCGGGCGGTATGACGATGTGGCCTTGCCGGTATTGCAGGCCATGGAGGAGATGGCCCCCGGCAAGGTCTCGCGGCGCTTCGACGATGCACTGTGGCTCGGTCCGACGGAAGAAGAATTCACCGCCGAACTTGATGCCGGCATGACGGCCCGCGACGTTGACGTGGCTTCGTGGTACCAACTCGATCCCCAGATCCCCTTCCACCGCGTCGAAGATGGGTTGGTGACGCTGTGCGACGCCTGGTGCCCGCGCGCCCTAAACCTCGCGCGGACACCGCAGACACCGCAACTGCGCGACACGTCGAATGCCCGCCTGCTATGGCGCTCCCAACTGTTCGGCCGCCGCGCCGGTAATGCGTTCGACGCGCCTGCTGACAGGGTAGGCATTGCGCGCCTAGTGCGCAAAGTCGTTGTCCACACTCACGCAAGCCAGTCCGCCGCCACCGTACGACGCTATGCCGTGGCGTCGAACGTCGGCCTGCGAGTCAAGCGCGGCAATACAATCGCCGACCATAGCGCCCAATGGCGCTTCACGAAGGATGGTCGCCCCTGCGGCATTGGCTTCGAGATCGAAGCCGACGCGCTGTGCTTCGTGATGAACCTGCCAGAATCGCCGAGCGACGCCTTGCGCGCCGCTGATCCTGCCATCTTGCGCACTGCCCGTACCGCGCGTTTCCAGTGGGAAGCGGCATATGGTCCGGCGCTCGCCGGCATGGCCGACAACGTCTTCTTGCGCAACTGGCTCGCGCAGGTGTTCCAGGTCGCAGCCGTTGCGCTCGCGCAGGAGCGCGCCTGCACACTCGACGAGGCAATCGCTCAACTTCAGGCACCGACCGAGACCGCACGCCTGGAAGACGTACTGCGTACCATTTTCCAGTCCCCCGACATGCCGGACGACGACGGCGCACCAGGCTCGACGCACGAACCGCGTCTTCGCAGGAAGCTTTCGACGTCGCTTGCTGACACCACAATCCGCCACGCCCTGGCGGCGCTGGCGAGCCACATCCTCGCCGGCCCAGTCGACACCGAATGGGACGACTGGCTGCGCCGCGCACAATTGCAGACCTTCGCAGCTGCTTTGCTTGATGCCATCCAGCAAGCATGTCCACAGATCGATCGGGACGATCTGGTGGTGGACACCGACCCCGGTGCCCACGAGGACGGCACCCTGCGCTCCGCCCCCGAACTCTGGATCTCCGAGGTGAACCCCGGCGGAAATGGCCTGATCGAGCAGGTCGTCGAAGCGATCGCCACCCACCCGGACCACTTTTACCGCCACATCGAGGCCGCCCTGGCGCCCTCGGAGTTCGAGCAGATCGACCTGCAGTTGCGCGAGTACGTGCAACATCTTGGTGGTTCGTCCCCCGACGCCGACTGGGTGGATGTCACGCAGGCCGTGCGTGTAGCATCGTCCTCCGGCGAGGCGCAAGCCGCCTTGGCGGGGCTGCGCCAGTTCCTGGCTGAACGCGGGCACGCCGTGTTTCATGGCTACGTATCTGCCCTCAGCAACCGCCTGCTGCGCCCCGACAGCCCGCCGGAACTCGACACCTTGCTTGCCGAGGTGCTCGAGACATGGAATGGACTCGAGGGGCGGTTGGGCGTCGAAGTCGAAGGGCGCGTGGTGTGCGCCGTGTTCAGCCGGGATGCGCGCATTGACGCCGCCTTCGCCAGTGCTGGCTTCCTGCTGCCGAGGCACCAGATCGAGACCTGGCGCTTCAGCATGCTGCTCGGCATCCTCTGGGCGCACGGCCATGCTTTACGCACCTATGCACTGCCGGTTTCGGAACGATTCGCCGAAAAGCCGATGGCTACAGACCGGTTGCTGCTCGTACCATGGCTATCCGAAGTCGCCGAGCCGATTGCGGGCGAGGCGCCCGATGCTCTCGAGGAACTGCACCGCCGGCTCAAAGACCTCGGCCAGGCGGTGGTGTCGCTGCCGCCGGACGCCGTACTGCTCAACCGCATCATGGCGTTCACTGCCACCGTGCCGGTGCAACTTGAATACCTCAATGTGTATCCGCGACTGGCCGCCGTAGTGCGTGGCCAGGGTGCGATCGCTTTGCACTTCGAGTTGGAGGCAACGGCATGAGCGGTACTCGCAAGATTTTCAAGAGCGCCGTTACCTCACAGCACGCGGTGCGTGAGGTGCTGTCCATGGTGTTCGCGCAAGAACTACTGGCGCCCAGCCGCCGAGTGTTTATCGTCGCGCCTTGGATCAGCAACATCGTCATCTTCGACAGCAGGATCGGCCAATACGCCACGCTCAACCCGGAGTGGGCCAAGCGTGAAATCCGGCTTGTGGAAGTGCTGGCGGCGATCGCCGCCAACGGCACGGCGCTGCACATCCACACTCGCCCCGACGACCACAACAAGACGTTCAAGCGCCGGATCGCAGAGGCGATGACTGACGCTGGTTTGCACGACCAACTGCACTGGTCGGACAGGAACGCGCGCCTGCACACCAAGGGCGTGCTCACCGACCGGGTGCTGATCGATGGCTCGATGAACCTCACCGAAAGCGGCGTGGCGCTCAACGACGAGGCCGTGACGGTATCGTTTGAACCGGATCAGGTGGCCGCCGCACGCATGCACTTCGAACTCTATGGACATCCCTGAAAACTGCGACGGCGCCAGCCGGGCCCAGGCCCTGCAAGCCGCTTTCTTTGCCGCGCCGAACCGCTGTACGCCGGCCTCCATAGGCGGTGAAGAGAGTGCCCGGCGCGCCTACGAAGCAAGCCTGCGTCACCACGCCAGCGGCGGGATCGACCGCGCCGTGCTACTGCCGTTCCGCGACCGCATCAACGGTCCGACCACTTGGTATGCCTGTGCCGCCTCCCCGCAGATGGCGCGGGCGCTCCAGGAAGAGATGCATGCCTTCCTCGGCCCGAGCTTCGTGACAGAGCAGTCGTCCACCCGGGTGCCTGATGACGCCGACCGGCATGCGCTGCCGCTGATCGAGAGGGCCGGCTGGCATGCCATCCGATTCGATGCGCGTGATGCGCGCATCGACGAGGTTGTGCTTCGCCAATGGCGTCTGTATGACGAACTGCTACGTCGTCGTCCGCGGGTCGCGTCCTACGTGCCGAGCACCTTCCACCAACTTCGGGCGTCGTTCGACCGAGCGCTGCTCGCGCGCAACGAGCCCGGTGCGCGGGTGGCGATTGCCACGCTGCGCGAGCGCTTCGGCGTTTCGGCGGAGAACCGCCGCTTCCTCGAGATCCGACTGGATGCCGCGTTCGAGCGCTGGGATGCGATCGCCGAGCACCCGTTGCTGCAACAACTACTGCACCTCCAACTGCCGCCCGAGACTTACGGCGACGTGATGGAGGCGCTGTACCGGGTGCACGTGCAGCCCTACGAAGCGGCGACGATGCTCGATCCACTACTTGAGCAGTTCAAGGAGGCTGTTGCCGGCCCCGCCCAACCGCTGTTCCGAACTCGCCGCACCTCGCGCCGCCCAGCGGTGCTGAAGGCGTTCGTCCTGTACGAACTGCTGCAACCCGAGCCGCAACTGGCAGTATGCGACAGCCTGCTCCAGGAACTGCCGCATGGCGCATTCGGAGCCATCGACGGCCGGGTGCGCGAAACCTGCGCCCGGCGTATAGCAGTCGACGACATTGCGCCTGCGAACGAAGCGCGCGACAACGAACAATTCGACCGCGCCTGGAACCTGTACTGGCCGCTGCCCGACAGCGTCGACGTCCTGCGCGGCCTCATCGCCTGCGCCCGTGAGTCCGCCGACCCGGCCAAGACCGGCGCCGTGCTCACCCGCCTCGAGGCCGCTGCCGCACCGATTCGTGATGCGGTCGAAGCAGCATCCGCCACCCGACTGGCGAACCTGCGCGCGGCCTATCGCGAGCCGCCGCTACCCGAGAAGATGACCAGTCAGTTCGACCGCCTGCCGGACGAACCCACCGACCGTTACGTTGAACGTTGGACGGAGTTCGTGCGCAGCGTCGAACCCGCTCGACTGCTTGCCGAGACTGGCATGGTCGATGCTGCGGTCGACTGCCTGACGCACCAAGCCATCGACGATCCAGAGTTGTTCGAGCGACTGTACCCCCTCTGGCACGAACTCTTCATCGAACGGACCGACCCCGATCGCCGCCTTGTGCCGCTGTACGCTGAGATGCTAGAAGCATTGCGTGCACGCGACGTGTTTCAGCGCACCGATCAGGAGTTGCTGCATCAAACGTTGATCGCCATCGTTGATTGCGGAGATGATGAGGCCTACCGGCAGGCCGTCGATACCATTACCAAGATATTCAACGCCATCCGCTCGCCGCAGGCCATCGACTGGGCACTTGACATATGCGACTCCCTGGCGCTACGCCGCACCCGTGATGCCGACGCCCGATTGCGCCTGCTCACCGCAGTGGTGCAGGCGTGCCGCGATTTCGGCACGCGCCTCGAACCACTTCAGATCCAACAACTGCAACTCCTAGCCCGCGAGGCGCAAATCGAACTGCCCTCGTTCGGCCCGACACCAACGGAGGTCCTGCCCGCAGTCCCTGCAGACGAGTCTTCGTACCGTGTCGTCTTCTATAGCTTGGACGAGGCGGCTACCCGGCGTGCCGTCGATATCCTGCGCCTCCTGCGTCCGGCCTGGGTAATCGATACCAACGCCGACCACGTATGCTCGGACCGGCTCAAGTCATTGGCGCAGCAGGCGCATGTCTTCGTCTTCGCGTGGCGCTGCAGCAAACATGCGGCCTACTACTGCGTTAAGGCCAACAGTCCGAAGGACAACCTGGTGATGGCGCGCGGCGTGGGCACTACTAGCCTGGTGTCGACTGCCCTCGAACATCTGAGGCTTGCCGTAGATGACTCCGCTTGGTCCCGCAGGTAGCGCGGCTTACCGCGCAGCCAAAGCTTCGTGAACTTCAGGGGACGCTCTCACACTCGCCGCCGGGGTTACGCCGACATGTCGACGACAGAGTCCAAATCCATGTGCCAATCCCGACCATCAGAGACGTTGCCGTGCATGCGTTCGATAGCCTCAACCAATAGGTCGCGCCCGGCTCTTGTGTCGTAGCTGGCGCTTTTCCAAGCCACCACCCAGAATTCTGGACTCAGGGTACTCAGAAGGTCCCTTGTGTTCTCTCTTACCTTATCCATATCGGCAAGGCTAAAGCGCGAATGCTTCGATCGCGACATTGAGATTAACTCGCCGACAAGGAACTCCGTCAGGGTAATGATGCTGACTTTTTCAAGAAGCTTCGTAGGGTTGCTCTCGCTCTTCAGTGCGAATTGCGCACCCCACTGTGATTTTACCTCACTCCAAATTGCCAAGAAGAAATCGTCGACCGTTTCTTCATCGTCGAGATCGGCAACTCTCTTAGATTTGATATGACTGATCGACCCTTCAATGGCGGCAGGTACAATGAACCCCTCTTTCTGCGGCTTCTGCCCTTTGTAGATCCAATTGTTTGGCCATTTTATGAGCCCCTCGAACGGACTGTCAGGATCAGTGTCGGCGATTTGGACCGAAGAGACGTTCTCGCTCACTGCGAGGCGTGCGGTTAAAAGGCGACCAGGCAGCGCATCCGAGTAATTGACATTCAGTGCGCGAATATGGTCGGGCGATACCTTTGATGCCTTGTTGTTAATTACTAGAAACTGAAAGGCTTTCTCATCGGCATCGGTGTTCAACAGGACCACAACGTTCACGTGAGTGGCTTGGCCATATTCAGCAATCCCTCTGAGGCGATGCTGTCCATCGATTACCAAGCCTGGCTTTTCGGCTTCTGTTGCACTATCTGACACCACAATCCGGAGCTTGTAGAGGCCTTCAATCGTATCTACGTGCTGATCGACGGTCACTGATGTGACTGGGAGGAGTTCGTGGGCGTCCAGAGTCAGAACAACTGCTGTGGGTATGGTGTTGCGCGCCTCCATCGCGAAGAACCGCTTGATCCCAGCAATTCGACTTTTCTTCGGGTCCCGTTGAATCGCCAAAGGATCATCGCGATTCAACCGATTGATCGCTGCCCACTCAAGGATTTCAGCAGCAGGGGCGTGAAAGACGCAGAAACGCGGGGCGTCTTGATTGTCTCGCTGGTTATACAAGAGGGCCCAATAATCGAATGTCTTGTCTGTCATTTCATGCATCCCACTGAATTCCAGTTCGCAGTACGTCATGAACCCTTAGATTGAAGAAGTCGGGGGTGTCGTCCACGTCGACGATTATTACTTTTGCTTCGCGCGGGCCGATGGTCCGTAGAGCGTCCTTCAAAGTCGTGCCGTGCTTACGCGCATAGAGCATTGCCGCCCTCATATGCAGCGACATTTTAATCGATCGCGAAGTATGCTTTGATTCCAGCGTAGGCCAGGGCCGTCGCACTCGGACGTCATTGACGGCCCTCGATATGCCAATTGATGCCT
>OFDN01001052.1_pt1 | contig 19867 bp, 17 predicted proteins | sample 1520971 | NCBI WGS metagenome assembly OFDN01 (sample SAMEA94257418, study PRJEB24077) | hot springs metagenome | biome: Aquatic biome; feature: Geographical feature; material: Water | place: India | collected 2012-06-12 | depth 5 m
CCGCCTCGGCCCCGCCGGCCAGCCGCGCGCCCAGGATGCGGATCGCCGCCCCGGTGTCGCGCGCCGCCAGCGCCTCGGCCAGCTCCCGGTTGGCGCAACGCAGCGCCGCCCCCTCGTCCGGGCGGCCGGTCAGGTCGAAGACCGCGGTGAAATGGCTGCCGAGGCTGCGCGCGAGGTGGTGCACCAGCGCCTGCAACACCGGGCTGCGCGCGGTGTCCGCCAGAAGCAGGCGGAACAGAGTCTCGTCGCGGGCGAAGCCGGCGGCCGAGCCGGTGGACGCCATGGCGACCGCCCCGACGATGTCGGCGAGCTGGTCGTCCGACGCCATCTCCAGCGCGCGGGTGACCAGCCAGCCATCCAGGAACTCCCTGAACTCGGCGAGATCGGCCAGATTTTCCCGGTTGGCCGCGCGCAGGTCGGACAGGGTCTCCACGCTCGGCACCACTCGCGTGCCCGATCCCTGAACCGCCTCCAGATAGCCGTTGCCTTTCAGCCGGTCGAGCGCGGCGCGGACGCTGACCCGGCTCGCCTGGATGGCGTCGGCGATGCGCCGTTCGGGCGGCAGGCGGGCACCCGGCCCAAGCCGGCCCGAGGCGATGAAGCCCAGCAGATTGACGGCCAGCCGGTCGGACAGGGCGGATTTGGTCTGCACCTCCAGGCGCAGCCGGTGCGGCCGGCCGATGTCCGTGAGGTCGAGGGGGCACGGCGTCTCCCCGCGCAGCAGGGCAAGCCGCAGGTCCAACAAGGCACCCGTCATGGTTTCCTCCCGCATTCTTTTTGGCAGCACCCTTGATCAGACACGCGCCGCCGTGCGCCCCGCCCGTTCCGCCTCCCACTCCCGCACCAGATCGACCATGATCCTGGCCCCGGCGAGGTCCCTCTGGATGGCCTCGCGCGTCGCCCGGCCGTCGCGCCGGCGCAGCCCCTCCAGCACGTCGAAATGACCATGGCCGTGGCGGGACAGATCCACCTTGGGCACGCGGGTCAGGAAGATGCGGATGATCCCGCCCATCTTCACCCAGAAGCTCTCCACCGTCGCCTGCAGCAGCGGCATCTCCGCGGCCCGCATCAGGGCGAAGTGGAACTCGCGGTTCTTGAGGCTGGTGCGGTAGGGATCCTCCGTGTAGCTGGCGATGAACTCCTCCTGAATGCGGGCCAGCTCCTCGATGCCCGCGGGCGTGATGCGCGCGGCGGCCCGTTCGGCCGCCGCCCCTTCGAGAAGGATGCGCATTGTCAGGATCTCGTCGATCTGGGCGGCGTCCATGATCGGCACATAGACCGCCGTGGACGCCTTGATCTCCAGCGCCTGCTCGCTGACCAGCCGGAAGATCGCCTCGCGCACCGGGGTGATGCTGGTGCCCAGCGACTTGGCGAGCTCGGCGATGCGCAGCCGCTCGCCGGGCTCCAACTGGCCGTCGAGGAGGGCCGTGCGCAGGCGACGGTACACCTGCGCGGACAGGTTCTCGTGGCCGACCTGCTCCAGTTGCTGCATGGCCTGTTACCGGATGAACTGGTCGACGAAGCCTTCGCCGAGCCCGATCGCGCTGTAATGGCGCCGGCACATGTCGATCTTCGTGAACACATCCTCGTAGCCCATGGTGCGGCCGTCCGGATCGACGTAGATCATGGCGCCGTTCACCTGGAACAGGGTGATCATCTCCTCCACCCCCTCGTCCACCACCAGCGTGTGGGTCTGGCCCGGCGGCTCGTAGACATAGGCGCCGGCGACCGCTTCCCAGTCATGCTCCAGATAGCGCCAGCGGCCCTTGATGACGTAGGCGTGGACAGGCTGGGGGTGGCGGTGGCGCGACAGCACGCCGGACTTGCGGACACGCAGCAGGTTCACCCAATAGCCGCGGGTTGCCGACAGGCAGAGCGGGCGCAGCCAGACGTTGGGCTGCTGCGGAACCCACAGCCGCTCGTCCTCCGGCACGGCCATCGGGATCACCAGATCCGGCGGCGAGTCCGCCGGTTGCGGATGACGGTAGGCCTGGCGCGCCTCCTCGGCGGTCTCGCCGACCACGGGCCGGTTGATCGTATCCATGTTGTCCTCCCACTGTCTTTGTTGTGTGCCGACGACGGTGCCGTGTTCCGGTCAGGCCGCAACGGCTTCCCCGGCAGCGCCCTCGAACAGGAAACCGGCGAGCAGGCCGAGTTGCGCCGTCAGCATGTGCTCGCCCTCATGAATGGCGATGCCGCGCGCCTGGGCTGCGAGAAGCAGAGGCGTGACCGCGGGCTGCATCACCACCTCGGCCACGACGGCGCCCGCGTCGATGCGGGCGGGGTCGACGGGCAGCGGGTCCGTTGGCTGCATCCCCAGCGAGGTGGCGTTGACCACCAGATCGTAGCCGGCGGGATCGGGCGCCGCCGCCCGCAGGACCACCGACGGATACGCGTCCCGCAGCAGCTCGACCACCCGCTCGGCCTTTTCGGCGCTGCGGTTGGCGATGGCGAGTTCGGCGACCCCGGCCCCCGCCAGGGCGCCGGCGATGGCGGTCGCTGCCCCGCCCGCACCGACGAGCAGCACGCGGCGCCCCGCCGGCTCGATGCCGCGGTGACGCAAACCGGCGACGTAACCGACCCCGTCGAACATCGCCCCCACCAGCCGGCCATCGCCACTGCGCCGCACCACGTTGGCCACCCGCAGATAGCGCGCGTCCCCGGTCAACTCGTCGCACAGCTCCGCCACCGCCGCCTTGTGCGGGACGGTGACGATCAGCCCTGCGACGCTGTCACCATGCCGCAGCGCTCCCACGGTCTCGGCGAGGTGGCGCGGGTCCACCTGCCAGGGGATGCACACGGCGTTCACGCCGAGTGCCGCGCACCGGCGGTTGAAGGCAGCGGGTGTGCGGAGGTGGTGTGAGGGATTGGCAAGCAGGGGGACGATGCGGGTACGCCCGTCGATCTCCCGTCCCGGTGTCATGGCGGTCATGGCCTACCGTGGTGATGGGCTGCCGTCAGCGGCGGCATCACCGGACCATCGCACATGATATATGATATTTGAAGACAGAAAATGGGCCTATCGAACGATCCGTTCTGTGAACGATATCAGGAAAATCGGCGGGCGGGTGTGCGAACTCCGCATGCGTGAAGCCCACAGGCCCGCCCTCGACCGTTCCGTCACCGCCGCTTGCGTTCGGAGCGGCTGTAATTGCTGAAATGGCCTTCACGGGCGGCCTGCGCTCGAGCGCCTTGCAGCATCACCGCCGACTTGCCGTCCGGCGCGACCTGAGACACCAGCCGTTCCAGCTCCGTGCTGCCGCAGGCGGTGCAGGCCGGCACGTCAGAGGCCCGGACCAACGCTTCGAAGCTGTGATCGCAGGCTTTGCAGCGGTAGGAGTAGAGCGGCATGGCCCCTCTCGTTGTTGGCGTTCCGGACACAACAATCTACCACCGCCGCGATGGCCAAAGAACACCCGCGCTCCGCGGCATTTTTACACATCTAATGCGTTATTAGTTGTGCAAATCACGAATTCCTGTTGAACGCCTCACCGCTCTGCGCTCCAATGGCGCGCGTCGCGGTTCCCGCGGCGCACCGATCCGGCTAAGGTGGCGCCACAAGGGACGGGAGGAAGGACATCATGAGCGCACCATCGGGGAGCGTACCGGCGGTGGCCGAACGCGCACCGGCCGCGCCGCTGATCCTGCGGGAGGATCGGGACGGCGTTTCCACGCTGACTCTGAACCGGCCGCAGGCGCGCAATGCGCTGTCGGTCGGGCTGATGGCGGAGCTACAAACCGCGCTGGACCGGATTCACGACGATGCGTCGGTCAAGGCGGTGGTGCTGGCCGGGGCCGGCCCCGCCTTCTGCGCCGGGCACGACCTGAAGGAGATGCGCACCGATCCGCGGCGGGAGGCGTACGAGGCGCTGTTCGCCCAATGCGCGCGACTGATGCTGACCATCACGCGGCTGCGCCAGCCGGTGATCGCGCGGGTGCATGGCATCGCCACGGCGGCCGGCTGCCAGCTCGTCGCCACCTGCGACCTCGCCTACGCCGCCGATGACGCGCGATTCGCCACGCCGGGAGTCAACATCGGGCTGTTCTGCTCCACCCCCATGGTGGCGCTGACCCGCGCGGTCGGCCGCAAGGCGGCCATGGAGATGCTGCTTCTGGGCGAGCTGGCCGGTGCGGCGGAGGCCGAGCGCATCGGCCTGATCAACCGCGCGGTGCCGGCGGCGGAGCTGGACGCCACGGTGCGTCGGGTCGCCGACACCATCGCGTCCAAGTCGCCGCTGACGCTCGCCATCGGCAAGGAGGCCTTCCACCGGCAGATCGAGTTGCCGGTGGAGGAGGCCTACGCCCACACCGCCCGCGTGATGACCGAGAACATGCTGGCCCAGGACGCGGCCGAGGGGATCGACGCCTTCCTGACCAAGCGCAGCCCCGTCTGGTGCGGCCGATGAGCGACACGCCCAAGCCCGGCACGCCCAAGCCCGATACACCCTTGCCCGACCACGACCATTACAGCGACGCCTTCCTGAAGGACGTGCTGGCCCGCGTGCGCTCGATCGCCGTGGTCGGCGCCAGCGACGATCCCGTCCGCGCCTCCTACTTCGTGATGAAGTACCTGAAGGAGAAGGGCTTCCGGATCATCCCGGTGAACCCGAAGCTGGCCGGCGGCACCATCCTGGGCGAGCCGGTCCACGCCAGCCTGACGGATCTGCCGGAGCCCGCCGACATGGTCGACATCTTCCGCAACCCCGCCGCCGCGGCCGGCGTCACCGACGAGGCGATCGCCCATGGCGCCAAGGTGGTGTGGATGCAGCTCGGCGTCCGCAACGACGAGGCCGCCCGGCGGGCGGAAGCGGCCGGCCTGACCGTCGTCATGAACCGCTGTCCGAAGATGGAGTACCAGCGCCTGTTCGGGGAAATCGGCCGGATCGGCGTCAACTCCAACATCATCGTCACCAAGAAGCGCCCGGTCAAAGCCGTCAAGAAACTCATCTAGGGGAATCCACCATGAGCGCACCCAAGTCCTTCGGGTTCGACACCCGCGCCATCCACGCCGGGGCCGCACCCGATCCCGCCACCGGCGCCCGTCAGACGCCGATCTACCAGACCACCAGCTTCGTCTTCGAGGACGTGGACGACGCCGCCTCCCTGTTCAACCTGCAGAAGGTCGGCTTCATCTACTCCCGCCTCACCAACCCGACCGTGTCGGTGCTGGAGGAGCGGCTGGCGAACCTGGAGGGCGGGGCCGGGGCGACCGCGACCTCCTCCGGTCACGCCGCGCAGATGCTGGCGCTGTTCCCGCTGATGCAGCCGGGCGACGAGTTCGTCGCCTCCACCAAGCTGTACGGCGGCTCGCTCAACCAGTTCTCCAGCAGCTTCCCGCGCGCCTTCGGCTGGAAGGCGGTGTTCGTCGATATGGACGACCCGGAGAACGCGCGCCGCGCCATCACCGAGAAGACCAAAGCCATCTTCGTCGAAAGCCTCGCCAATCCCGGCGGCGTGGTGACGGACCTGGAGGCGGTTGCGAAGATCGCGGCCGACGCCGGCATCCCGCTGATCGTCGACAACACGCTGGCCAGCCCCTACCTGATCCGCCCGATCGAGTGGGGCGCGACGCTGGTCGTCCACTCCACCACGAAGTTCCTGTCCGGCAACGGCACCTCGGTCGGCGGCGTGGTGATCGACAGCGGCACCTTCGACTGGACCAAGTCCGGCAAGTTCCCGGCGCTCAGCGAGCCGGACCCCGGCTATCACGGCCTGCGCTTCCACGAGACCTTCGGCCATCTGGCCTTCACCATACACGGCCACGCCGTGGGCCTGCGCGACCTGGGGCCCAGCCAGGCGCCGCTCAACGCCTTCCTGACGCTGAACGGCATCGAGACGCTGGCGCTGCGCATGGAGCGGCACGCGGCCAACGCGCTGAAGGTCGCCACCTTCCTGGAAAGCCACCCGGCGGTCACCTGGGTCAGCTACGCCGGGCTGGAGTCGTCCAAGTACCGGACGCTGGCCAAGAAGTACCTGCCGAAGGGGGCCGGTGCGGTGCTGACCTTCGGGCTGAAGGGCGGTTACGACGCCGGCGTGAAGCTGGTGGAGAGCGTTCAGCTCTTCAGCCACCTCGCCAACATCGGCGACTCGCGCTCGCTGATCATCCATCCGGCATCCACCACCCACCGGCAGTTGACGCCGGAAGGTCTGGCCGCGGCCGGTGCCGGACCGGACGTCGTGCGCCTGTCGGTTGGGCTGGAAACCGCCGAGGACATCATCGCCGACCTCGAACAGGCGCTCGCCGCGGCCACCGCCGGCTGATCATTAACCGTTCGGAAACGATGCTCGCTCATCGTTTCCGAATACGGGATGGTTTGCGCAGTCCCGCGTTGGATCGAAAGGCGTGGCCGATGGGAAGGACGCTCAAGATCGGGCTGGCCGCCGCCGCCAGCCTGACGCTTGCCGGGTGCGCGGGCATACCCGTCGCCGTAACCATGGCCTCGCTCTATGTCGATTCGGTGCTGGTTCTGCGCACCAACAAGGGAGCGACGGAGCACATCGTCTCCGCCGCCGCCGGGCAGGATTGCGGCCTTCTGAACCTGCTCAACGAAGGCCGCCTCTGTCTGGACGAACCGCCGCCGCAGCTTCTGGCGCTGCTGACGCGCGAGGTTCAGAACGTCCCGCCCGGCACGGTCTCCACTCAGGCAGAGTTCGCTCCGGTCCGATCCGCGCCGGTGCGGTCTCCCACGCCGCAGACGGCACCACAGACGGCCACGATCCAGCTCGCGTCGGCTCCGTCCATCGGGGTGACCGACGCCGGGGTTCCCGCCGGTCCGGTGCCCGAACCGAAACCGCGCCCCGTAGTCCGCACGGTGGCGACCGTCGTGGCCCCGCCGGTGGTTCGGGAAAAGCCCGTGGTGGAGCCGCGGGCGACCAGCCTGATGGTGGTTCTCGGCAGCTTCACCAACCGGGAGCAGGCTGAACGCCACCGCAGCCGGTTGGGCCGGTCCGACGCCGAGATCGTGGAAGCGCATGTGTTCGGCCGCGAGCGGCACCGGGTGGTGCTGCGCCCGGCCGACCGGGACGGCGCAATGCGCGAACTGCGCACCGCGAAAGCCGGCGGCATAGGCGATGCGTGGCTGCTGGCCGACCCGCGGTCGGGCACGCCGACCGGGGTGGTCGGCGTCCTCACCGCGCATATCCTGGAAACGCTCCTGTAGGAGGGCGGCGCGGGCCGACCCTCAATCCCCGCCGGCCGCCGCGGCCGGCACCGCCGCCACCGCGGGTGCCGCCGCCTTGCCCTCTTCCGCCGGAAGGAGGACCGCCGCCAGCGCGGCGACCGCACCCAGCGCCGCCAGCGTCAGGTACAGCGCCTCGAACCCGGTGAATCGCTCGTAGAACCACGCGGCCATTTGCACCGCCACCGGCCCGGCCCCGAAGGACAGGACGAACTTGGCGCCGAAGGCGAGGCCGCGGTGGCGCGCCGGGGTGTAGCGGGCCAGCAGCAAATTCTCCGCCGGGATCTGGATCTGCGAGGAGATCACCACGGCCGCCGCCGCCACCACCACCGGCAGGCCGGTGACCATCGCCAGAAGCGCCATCAACGGGACCTGTGCCATCAGGCACAGCAGATAGATGCGCTTCAGCGGAAAGCGGTCGGCCAGATGGCCGCCGATGAGCTGCGGCACCGCGGCGACGAGGTAGACCAGCGTGACCAGCCCGCCGATGCCCAGCGTGCCCTGCCCCACCAGCCCGTCCAGCCGCAGCTCGAACAGCTTGGGCAGCACGACCTGCATCGCGTTGAACATCAGGCCGGCGCAGACCATGGTCACCGACAGGACCACGAAGGCGCGGTAGACATCGCCACGGCTGGGCGAGGGCTGCGGCTTGCGGTCCCCCTCGCGGTCGTACACGACGCCGGTCAGCATCAGCACGGCGAGCGCCACACCGAAGGCGGCGCAGACCGCACCCGGTACCAGGAAGGCGGCGCGCCAGCCGGCGAGATCGGTCAGCGCACCGGCGGTGATGCCCGCGCAGGCGATGCCGATCGTGCCGAAGATCCCCAGCCAACCCATGGCCTTGCCGCGGTCGGTGGCGTTGCGCACCACCACCGACATGCTGACGGGATGGTAGATGGAGGCGCCGAGCCCAAGCACGGCGAGTGCCAGCCACAGTTCGTTGGGGTTGCGGGCCAAGCCGCAGCCGATGGCCCCGGCCCCGGTCATCAGGAAGAAGACCGCCATCATCCCGTTCTCGCTCCAGCGGTCGCCCAGCCAGCCGGCCAGCGGCGCGCCGAGCCCGATGAGCAGCGCGCCCACCGTCCACAGGCGGATCAGCTCGTCGTAGGACAGGCCCCACTCCTTCTCCAGCGCCAGCACGACGGTGAGGTAGAGGGCGGCCACCAGATGCATGATCGTGTGACCGGCCCAGGAGAAGCCGACCGCGAGCCGGGCGGACCTGTCGCCCATGGAACATCTCCGATCCAGGATGAATGACGAGGAACGGTCTCACGCTCGCCGCGGCACGGTCCACTGCCGCGCCCGCATGGCGGGCATGCGATCGGCTGGTCAACCGCGGTCGGTTTCCGCCGCGATCCAGTCGAGATAGGGCATGTCCCCCTGCCCCAGCGGCAGCTCGACGATGCAGGGAACCTCGTAGCTGTGCAGCGCCCGCACCCGCTCCGCCAGCGCGGGGAAGCTCGAACGGCGGGTCTTGGCGATCAGCACCACCTCGTCAGCCCGCTCCACCGCCCCCTGCCAGCGGTAGACAGAGACCATCCCGGGCAGGATGTTGACGCAGGCGGCCAGCCGCTCCTCGACCAAAGTGCGGGCGATGCGCTCCGCCTCCTCGCGCGTGGCGGCGGTCATATAGACGAAGATGGGGATCATCGGGTGCGTCCTTTGGATCCGGGTGCGGTCGTCCCGGAATGCGGTTACACTGTCACGGTTTTTCCACAGCGGCCCGGTGGCGTCCATGTCCGCCCTGCGTTCCTCCGGCCAGCGCCGGGTGCCATCCGAGCGACAGGCCGCTTGGCTTCGCCGCGGTCTCCATCAAGCCGGCGGCAAGCTGCCGCTGTTCGATGAGCTGGGCCAGCGCGTCAACCCGCAGACCATCCGAAGCTGCCTTGAGAACGGCTGGGCGGAGCGCTGGTTCGCGAATCCCCTGAAGCCGGACTGGCTGGTTTGCCGCCTGACCGAGGCCGGGCGGCGCGCCGTGACGTCGGCAACGCTTGCGGACGCGGAGGCTGAGCCGGAAGCCACCCGCTGAGCGGCCTCACGCCTATCCATCGAAATGCTGGTCGAGCGCCGCGGTCAGCTGGCGAGGCGTCACCGGCTTGTGGACCACGCGGAAGCCATGCCGCGCCGCGTCGACGTGGCAATCCGGCCCTGTCTCTCCGGTCAGGATGATGCCGGGCAGCGTGTTGTCGGCAAAGCGTTCACGCACACGCAGGACCGCCTCCGTCCCCACCCGGCCCTCGCGCAGACGGTAATCCGCGATGACGATGTCCGGACGCACGTCCTGCTCCTCCAGCCGGTCCAGAAGAAGGTCGGCCGACCCGGCGGAGATCACCCGGTATCCCCACTCGCTGAGGATGGCGTGCAGGCCCATCAGCACGATCGCGTCGTCGTCCACAAGGGCCGCGATGCGGCCTTGCCCGGTGCGCTCGTCCACGGCGGGCCCGCTCTCCTCCGCCGACGCCTTCAAGGCTTGTCCCAGCGGGACGGACACCTCGAACTCCGATCCCCGGCCGGGCTCCGACCGCACGGCCACGGGATGGTCGAGAAGACGGGCCAGTCGGCGGACGATGGCAAGGCCGAGACCGAGACCTTGGGTCCGGTCCCGCTCCGGGTTGCCGATCTGGTGGAACTCCTCGAAAATCAGCTCAAGCTGCTCCGGCGGGATGCCGATGCCGGTGTCGGACACGGTGATGCGCACCGCCGGTCCATCGACCCGGCAGTGGATCGACACCAGACCCTGCTCGGTGTAGCGCAGCGCGTTCTCGACCAGATTGCGCAGCAACCGTTCCAGCAGGGCGCGGTCGCTGCGCACCACCACCGGGCAGGCATCCACGGACCAGTGCAGATGCTTGCCCAGCGCCACCGGGCCATAGGCCGCGGCGATGTGATCGATGGTGGCGGAGACGTCGAACTCCTCGATCTGCGGAACAATCATGCCGGCGTCCAGCCGCGACACGTCGAGCAGGCTGTCGAGGAGCCCCTTCATGGCGTCCAGCCCGCGCTCCAAATGCAACAGCGCCGTCCTCGCACGCTCGGTGTTCACCTGGTTGGCCAGCGCCGCGGTGAAGAAGAACATGGATTGGAGGGGCTGCCGCAGGTCGTGGCTGGTCGCGGCCAGGAACTTGGTCTTGGCGAGGTTGGCCCGCTCCGCCTCGTCCTTGGCGGCCCGCAACGCCTCCTCGATGCCCTTCCGGTCGGTGATGTCCTCGACGATGGAGATGCGGCGGGCCGGCTCGCCGGACACACCCCGCAGCAGCGACGAGGTGACGCGCACCCACACCCCGTCGCCGCCGATGCGGCGGTAGCGCTTCTCCAGCGCGTAGCTGGGGAGCGTTCCGGCGAACAGCGCCGTCACCAGCGGCCTCTCCCGCTCCACATCCTCCGGATCGGTCAGCTCGTCCCAGCTTCGCCCGAGCAGGTCGCCACCACCGCCGGCTCCGAAGATGCCGCACAGCTTCTCGTTCACCTCCAGCAACCGCCCGTCGGCGTCGAGAAGCTCGATGCCGACGGCGGCCTGCTCGAACATGGAGCGGAACCGCACGTCGCTGCGCTCCCGGTCCGCCTCGGCCTGCCGGATGCCAGTGATGTCGGTCAGCATCAGCCCGACCGCGGTCACCTCGCCCTGCGTGCGCACCGGGAAAAAGCCGGCCATCCAGTGGCGCGGGTGTTCGCCGGTGGCGCCGGCCATGACGATCTCGCGGTTGTGGGCGGCCTCCCCCGTGGCGAAGACGCGGTCGATGGCGGGCAAGGCCGCCTGCGCGACGATCGGGGCCAGCTCCCGCAGGTGCCGGCCGATGTGGTCTCGCGGCGGCAACCCGGTCACCGCGGCCATGGGTGCGTTCACCCTCAGGAAACGGTGGTCGCGATCGAAGAAGGCGAAGCCGACGGGGGCGTTCTCCAACAGGGCGTTGAGCTGGGCCAGAAGCTCCGAGTTCTCGAGATTGGCCCGTTCCAGCGCCTCCTCGCCGGCCCGCCGGGCGGTGATGTCCTGGAAGAACACCGCCAGCCCGCCCTGCGTGGGAAAGGCCCGGATGCTGTACCAGGAATCGAGCGGCGCGAAGTATCCTTCGAACTCGACCGGCTCGCCGCTGTCCATGGCGTACCGGTATCGTTCGGTGAAGACCGTGCCCTCGGCTTCCGGAAAGGCGTCCAGCAGCCGGCGACCGGTGAGGTCGCGGCCCTCGGCGATCAGGAAGCGAGCCCTATCGTTCATGAAGGTGATGCGCCAGTCGGCGTCGATCTCGAACACGCCGTCGGTGGTGGCGCCCAGCACGTCCGCCATGCGGTGGGCGAGCGCGTGCGCCTCCGCCTCGATCACCGCCTTGGCCTGGAGGTCGTCGGCCATGGCGTCGAAGGCGCGACCCAGGGTGCCGATCTCGGACCGATCGTGGGCGAGCCCGGAACGGGCGGACAGGTCGCCGGAGCGCCAGCGCTCGGTCGCCCCGACCAGTGCCTCGACCGGCTGGCGCAACAGCCGCGCGCCACCCCACAGCACCATCAGAAGCGTGACTCCGGCGATGGTCGCGATCATCGCGATCGAGCGTCGCATCGCCGCATCGATCGGCTCGAGCGCCGCCGCTTTGTCGATCGATACGGCCATGAACAGGTCCTCCTGCCCGGCACCGACCGGGCTGAAGGCGATGACGTGGACACGGCCGCTCGCACCGTCCGTCACTTCGATCGTGCCCGGCTCGCGCGCGTTGAGGTGCTGGTGCATAGCGGGCATCAACGCCCGATCCTTCACATCGACCGGCGCATGGGCGACCACGGTGCCGGAACGGTCGGCCAGAAGGAAGGATCCGCCCGGTGGCAGCGGCTTGTCGTTCAGAAACCGTGTCAGCCATTCGGCGTCCAAGGTCGCGGTCGCAATGCCGCGCAACGAGCCGTTGTCGTCCAGGATCGGCAGCGCGAAAGGCAGCGCCATACCCGGCGCCGACCGTCGCGCGATCCTCTCACCGACGACGAAACGGCTCGACGCCTGCGCCTCGCGAACATGCGCCCGGTCGCCGATGTTGACACCGATCGCTTCCGGCTGTGTGCCACAGCGGACGACTCCTTGAGTGTCGGAGGCGAAAAATTCGATGTAGTCGGGGTAGGCGGAGCGCAAACGGTTCAGCAGACCGCCGCATTCCGCCTCGAGGCCGTTGCGGAGCGCATTGGTCTGCACCAGCGTCGCCAACACCTGCCGGATGTTATCGACCAGTCGCTCCTGTTCCGCTTCGATCAGCGACAGGTAGTGACGCGCGGACTGGTGGACTTCTCGGACACGGTCGGTGCGCAGTTCGAACTCATTGCGCACTTCCACGGCCAGCAGTGGGAGAACCGCGACGCCAAGCAATAGCAAGAGCCGGTGCAGCAGGCTCATGCGACGCGCTCCGCGAAACACCGACCACCACCCTGCATATGCCAGCAAAAGCAACAAAAAACATCAATGATGAATTCTCGAAAACAAAATCTCTGCCACATTGCCCAAGTAAATTGAGCAGTAGAGATCGAATGTTTCCGAACTTTGCTCACGAAAGCATCCTGATGGATCAATGAAGATTTCCAACATCTGCATCATTGCCGAAATAGGGCAACATTCTTGAAGGAAATCAACCACCGGTTCAATTTAGCATGCACAAATCCGGAGATCCATTGCAATTACCGTTTATGCCAAGGCGCCGCTTCGGCTGTTCAGCTTCCCCGGTAGGTCGAGTAGGACCATGGCGATACAAGAAGCGGCACATGGTAATGCTGCTCGGGGTTGGCGACGGCGAAACGGATCGGGATGCGGTCGAGAAATGGCGGTGCCGACAGCGCGTTGCCGGCCGCCGCAAAATAGGCCCCGGTGTGGAACAGCAACTCATAGAAGCCGACTTCCAGCTCCGCGCCCGCCAGGGCCGGGCCGTCGAGCCGCCCGTCGGCGTTGGTGACGAAGGTTTTCAGCGGCACCGGCACGGGTGCGATGCGCAGAAGCTCGATGGTCATCCCCGCCGCCGGACAGCCGGACGCGGTGTCCAGCACATGCGCGGTCACCCGTCCGCAGGGCTTGGGCACCACCGCGTCCAGCAGGCGCATCCACAGGATCTTGCCCACCTCCGCCAGCGCGGTGGCCATCTCGGTCGCGGGATCGTTGCGGACACGGCGGTCGAAGGCGGCGAGGATGGCGTGCTTGTCGGCGTGGCGGACCGCCATGATGAAGGGAAAACCGAAGCGCCCGGCGTAGCGGCCGTTCAGGTCCTGGAAGCGCGCCATTTCCTCCGCCGTCAGCCGGTCGAGCCCGGCCGCCGCCTGTTCGCCGGTGGACGCCGCCGTCAGCTCGCCCGCCACCGCCGCACGGCCAGCCAAATCCGGATGCGCGCCGAGGAATTGCCGCTGTGTCGTCGCGTCGGCCGCCGCGATCGCGGCGGTCATGGCGGCGTGGAAGGCCGTCAGCGTGTCGAACGGCCCGGCTGTGGCGGCGTGCGCCGCCACCCAGGGAGAATGCTCGGCGATGCCGCCGAAGCGCGCGACGAACGCCGCGGCGTCCAGTCCATTGACCTCGTCCAGCGTGATGCGGCTCATCCGCCGACACTCCACCTGCGTTGCACCGGTGCGAAGCCTAGCAGACGCTCATCCGGACGGGTAGGCGCGCCCGCGCCACGTCGCCGGCCGGCCACGGCGGGCCCGAAGCAGGGCGGACCACTGGATCGCCAGCATGATCGCCACGCCCGCCGGGTGGAGCAACGCGCCCACGACGCTCTGCCGGAAGCGAAGCGCCTGTCCGAGGCGAAGCGCCACCACGGCCAGCGCGCCCGCCGCCGCCGCGTTGAACGCCGGCGTCGGCAACGGCCAAACCAAGCCAGCCGCCAGCAGAAGGCAGGGCAGGATATGCCCGCCAGCCAGCAGCACGGTCCACACCGGAAGTGCCACCGGGGTCGCCATGCCTTCGGTGGCGTTCTTCGAAAAGCCGTTCCAGACCTCGGCAAAGCCCCGGTACATGCGGCAGGTGGCGAGATCCGTCGCGTCGAACAGCCGGGTGGCGATGCCGGCCCGGCGGAACGCACGCGGCAGGGTCACCCCGTCGTGCAAGGAGCGCTGGATGGCCGCATGCCCCCCCGCCCGCTCGTACGCGTCCCGCCGCACCAGGATGAACTGCCCGCAGGCGGCTCCGAAACCGGGATGCCGCGTGAAACGCAGCCCGGCCATCGGCAGATAGCCGAGAAGCAGCGTGTGGATCTGCGGCACCACCAGCGCCTCAGCGAGCGTCCCCGTTTCCTGTCGTGGAAAGCCGCTGGCGAGGCCGGCGCCGCTCTCCGCCAGGAACCCGGCGGCCCGGCCGACGGCGTCTGGCGCCAGCCGCACGTCGGCATCCTGGAACAGCAGGATGTCGTGGCGGGCAAGGCCGGCCAGCGCGTGGCAGGCGTGCTGCTTTCCCGACCATCCCGGCGGCAGCGGTGGAGCGCTCTCCAGCCGTACGCGCGCATCACGGGCGGCGTACGCGCGCACGATCTCCGCCGTGCGGTCGGTGGAATGGTCGTCCAGCACGACGACCTCCAGCGTCACGTCGCGGTTGGCGAGCGCCGCATCCAGCGCGCCGGCGATGGTCGCCTCCTCGTTGCGGGCCGGGATCAGCACCGACACGCCCTGCCCGGCCGAAAGCCGCCCGCGCGGCGACCGATAGAAGGGAAGGTTAAGAACCGTCATCGCCAGCGGAAGCAGCGCCAGAGCCAGCGCCGCCGTGGCCAGCATGGTCCCCCAATCGCCAGCGTTCATCGCTCCGGTGCTCCATGTCCGGCGTGGAAGGTCCGGCCAGCCAGCGCCGCCCGCGCCCGCCGCCACACATCATAGACACCGCCGACCCCGGCGGTTCCGCGCAGCACCGGCAGGAACCGCTCCGGGTCACGGCTCGCCGCGTCCTTGGCGAGCGCGTCCATCGTCTCCTCAAGCCGGCGCGCGAGGTGCTCGTTCAGAGCCTCCACCGGCATGCCGGCCAAGGAGGCCGCCTCCATCGGCCGCCCGAAGCAGGCGAGCGCCTCCGGCGTCCGCTCGTCCCAGAACGGGTATTCCAGGGCCAACGGCACAACCACCGCCGTCGGCTCATGACGCACGAGGTGGGCGAGACCCGGCATCAGCGTCACCGGACGGCTCCGCGGGTCGGTGAAGCGCCCCTCCGCGGTGATCCACAGCATGGCTCGCGGATCCGCCAGCACCCGCCGCGCCGTGCGCAGGAAGGTTGCCGCCCCGCGCAGGCCCGGCGTCACCCCGAACAGGCCGAGCCGCCGCATGAACCGGTAGCGGTCCAGCATCTCCGCGTCGATTGGCCCGTAGCCGGGGCGGTCGCGGAAGCGGGTCGTCCCCATCACGATCAGGAAGGCGGGATCCCACCAGGAGGGATGGTTCAGGTACACCACCACCGGCCGGTCCCGCGGCAGCTCGGGCCAGCCCGGCCGGGCGAGGCGCACGGCGTGGAAGCCGCGCCGCATCGCCCGTGCCATGACATGGCCGAAGAAGCGGCAGAGCGTCGGAGACCGCAGCCCGACCGGGTCGGTCCGGGTTGCCGCGGTCCCGCCGGACGCGGTCCCAATGGGCGCGGTCACGCGACCTCCCGCCGGCGCTCGCCTTTCAGGTCGCCATCCGCGGTGTCCGCCGCGATCCAGCCGGACATCAGGACCATCGGCATGCCGGGGCCGGGATGCGCCGAACCGCCGGCCAGATACAGGCCGGCCACATCGCGGCTGCGGTTGCCCGGCTTGAAGGCGCCCATGAAGCGGCCATGGCTCGCCAAGCCATAGATGGCGCCGTTCAGCACCTTGTAGCGGTCGTGGATGTCCTGCGGCGTCAGCACCCGCTCGACCCGGATGCGGTCCTCCAGATCGGTCAAGCCGGCGGTACGCTTCAGCTTGTCGAGGATCACACGGCGATACTCCGGCAGCATCCGCGTCCAGTCGTGGTGCGGGCGCAGGTACGGGGTGTGGACCAGCACATACAGCGCCTCGCCGCCCGGCGGGGCGACGCCCGGCTCGGTGCGCGCGGGCGCCGCGATGTAGCAGGTGGGGTCCGGAGCCGGTTCGCCGCGCCGGTAGATGAAGTCGAACTCCTCCTCCGGATCGCGGGAGAACACGAAATCATGGTGCAGCAGATGGTCGTACCCGCGATCGAGGCCGAGGTAGAGGACCACGCCGGAGCAGGCGGGCTCGAACTTGCGACGCCGCTCGAACCGCGCGGCGGCGGGATCGCCGCCAAGCAGCTCCCGGTGCGTGCGCACGCTGTCCATGTTGGAAACGACGGCCGACACCGGCACGACCTCTCCGGCCGCCTCCACACCGGTCACCCGCCCCCCCTCCACACGCAGGCGGGTCACGTCGGTGCCGGTGCGGATCTCCACGCCCAGCTCGCGGGCCAGCCGCTCCAGCGCCACCGGCACGGCGCGCGTTCCGCCCATCGGATACCAGACGCCGTCGTTGGTCTGCATGTGCGCGATCGCGCACAGCACGGCCGGCGCGTTGTAGGGGGACGACCCCACATACTGCGTGAAGTGGTCGAGCATCTGCGCCACCCGCGCGTCCGGCACGTGCCCGCGGATGGTGCCCGCCACCGTGGATCCCATGCGCAGGGCCAGCACGTCGGACAGGGTGGACGCCGTCATGTTGCGCTTCAGGTCGATGGTGTCGCGCAGATCCTCCACCGGCTTCCAGAAGAAGAATCGTTCGGAAATGGCGTGAAGCCGTTCCGACAGCGCCTGGAAGCGGCGGTACCCCTCGCCCGTCCCCTGCCCCGGCGCGAACCCGTCGATCCGGCGGGCCATGGCGTCGACGTTTTCGGTGAGGTCGAGCAGCGAGCCGTCCTCGAAAAAGCAGCGCCATTGCGGGTCGAGCCGCACCAGCTCCAGCTCCTTGTGCAGATCGCGGCCGGCTTCCGCGAAGATGCGGGAGAGCACGCGTGGCACGGTCAGGATGGTCGGCCCCATGTCGAAGCGGAAGCCGCCCTCCTCCAGCACGGCGGCCTTGCCGCCCAGCCACGGGTTCTTGTCGAACAGCACGACGCTGTGCCCGCGCGCCGCCAGCACCACCGCGGACGCCAAGCCCGCCAGCCCGCCGCCGATCACCGCGACCTTGTCACCGTTCCGCATCACGCCGCCTCCTTCGTCGCAACCGCACGCGGCCGCCACAGCCCCTCCGGCGCGCGACCGTCGCGCCAGGGTGCGGGCAGGCCCAAATCCTCCGCCGCCAGGGTCGCGGTGATCCGCGCCCCCTCGAAGATCACCGGCAGACCGCTGCCGGGGTGGGTGCCGCCACCCACCAGATACACGCCGTCCAGATCCTCGAACCGATTGCGCGGGCGCAGATGCAGCATCTGCCCCAGCGTGTGGGCGAGGTTGAAGGTGGCGCCGCGGTGGACGGCGTAGTCATGCTCCCAATCCGCCGGCGTCACGATGCGTTCCGTGCGGATGCGGCGTTCCAGGTCCGGAATGCCCAATTCGGCGAGTCGGTCGAGCACGAGGCGCCGGTACGGCCCCCGCTCCGCGGCCCAGTCGATGTGGCCCTTCTGGTGACCCACGGGGACCAGCACATACAGCGTGCTGCAGCCCTGTGGCGCCAGACGCGGGTCGGTGACACAGGCGTTCTGCACATAGACGGAGGGGCGGCGCGGCAGCTCGCGGCAGCCCTCGATCTCAGCCAGGTTGCGGGCATAATCCTCGGCCAGGTAGATCGTGTGGTGCCCGAGATCGTCCAGCTTCCCTTCGATGCCAAGATACATCATGAAGGTGGAGCAGGAGAACTTCTTGCGGGCGATGTTCGCGTCGGTCCAGCGCCGCCGCAGATCGTCCGGAACCAGCGTCGACATGGCTTTGGCGAAGTCCGCGTTGATGACGAGACCGTCGCAGGCGTACTCCCCGCGGTCGGTCCGCACACCCACGGCACGCCGGCCCTCGAAGCGGATGTGCCGGACGCTTTCGCCCAGCCGCACATCGACGCCCAGGTCGCGGGCCACCGCCGCCATCGCTTCCATAACGGCGCCGCAGCCGCCCATCGGGTGCCACACGCCGTGCTCGTGCTCCAGGAAGGACAGGATGGTGAACAGGCTGGGGCAGCGGAACGGCGACATCCCCAGATACTTGCTCTGGAAGGAGAAGGCCAGACGCACCCGCGGGTCGTCGAAGTAGGTGCCGAGGTCGGAATCGACGCTGCGGTGCGGGCGCAGCCAGCGCAGCGACTTCAACAGCGCCGGGTTCAGCAGATCGAGCGCGGAGTTGAACGGGTTCTCCAGCACCGGGCGGAAGGCGTCCAGCTTCTGGCGGTTGTCCGCCAGGAAGCGCGGCAGGTTCTCCGCGTCATGCGGGCTGATCCGGGCGATGTTGCGCTTCAGCGCCTCCTGGTCGGTGCAGACGTCCAGATGGCCGCCATTCTCGAACACCAGCCGGTAGAGCGTGTCGAGCCGCTTCAGCTGCACCTCGTCGGTCAGCCGCCGCCCGCAGGCGGCGAAGATCTCCTCAAGGATACGGGGATAGAGGAAGAAGGTCGGGCCAGTGTCGAAGCGGAAGCCGTCCACCTCCATCACCGCCGTCCGTCCGCCCACGCGGGTCTTGCGCTCCAGCACCGTCACGTCGGCGCCGGTCAGCGCCAGAAGCATCGCCGACGCCAGCCCTCCGGGCCCGGCCCCGATCACTACGAACCGTCTGTGCATCTCACCATCCCGGTCTCGGTCCGCCTTCGTGCGATGGCGGTTTCTGGTTGCACACGCTTGCGACGAAGGAACCCCGTCACAGTTCTTGTGGCGTATACGAGCTGGACCGCCGCTTGGACCACGACAGGGGAATGCACCAATGGACGATGCCGATCGTAATGGTCCGGGGACCCTGGCGCCGGGCGTGGGACAGGCGATGCTCCGTGCGCGTACGGCCCAGGCGGGCTGGGGGCCGCTGCCGCCGGCGGAGCGCGTACGCCCATTCGAACCTTTGCGTCACCGCATCGCCGCAGAAGCCGAGGCGCTGGTGGACGACCTTGCCACCCGCCCCGGCCGGCGTCCCGCCGAAAGCCTCGCGGCGGAGATCCTGCCGTTCGCCGACGCCTGCCGTTTCCTGACGCAGGACGCGCCGTCCCTGCTGCGGCCACGCCGCCTCGGCCGGCAGGGACGCCCGGCCTGGCTGTTCGGGGTCGAAGCCGAAGTGCGGCGCGACCCGTTCGGCGTGGTGCTCATCCTGGCGCCGTCAAACTACCCGCTGCTGCTGCCGGGCGTGCAGGCGGTGCAGGCGCTCGCCGCCGGCAACGCCGTGCTGGTCAAGCCGGCACCCGGCTGCACCGCACCGATGGAGCGACTGGCCGACTGGTTGGCCGACGCCGGCCTGCCCGACGGGCTGTTCCAGCTCGTGGGGGAGACGCTGGCGCACGCGGAGGCGACACTGGAAGCCGCGCCCGATCTGGTGGTCCTCACCGGGTCGGCGGAGACCGGGCGGCGGGTGCAGGAGAAGCTGGCGCCGCGGCTGATCCCGTCGATCATGGAGCTGTCGGGCAGCGACGCGGTGTTCGTCCTTCCCGGTGCCGATCTGGATCTGGTCGCCCGCGCGCTCGCCTTCGGGCTGCGGTTCAACGGGTCCGCCACCTGCATCGCGCCGCGCCGGGTGTTCGTTCCGCAGGAGTTGGCCGCGGGCCTCGAATGGCGGCTGGCGGAGCGGCTGGCCGCCCTCCCCGCGGTTCCGGTGCCGCTGCCGGTGCGGCACCGCGTGG